>Ga0316575_10000186_pt1 | contig 16273 bp, 13 predicted proteins | sample J5NA_FD_203072 | JGI IMG/M metagenome (GOLD analysis project Ga0316575, IMG submission 203072) | Rhizosphere microbial communities from salt marsh grasses in Alabama, United States - J5-7_050615r2r3 | ecosystem: Host-associated > Plants > Roots > Rhizosphere | place: USA: Alabama | collected...
ATGATGTACCGGTGGTGTAGGGGTTCGCCATGGCGAACCCCTACACTACGGAAAACCCACAAATAACATATCACTGTTGATCGGGATGTGGGTAGTTTGATTGGGAATAAAAGGGCACGCCATGGCGTGTCCCTACACATTCTTGGAAATAGAAATAAGGATATGAAACATCTTCTTAACACACTGTTCATTACAACGCAAGGTTCATACATCGCTCGTGAGGGGGAGACGCTTCTCATCCGTGTCGAACACGAAACGAAGAACCGTTTTCCGGTAGTGCAGTTGCAAAGTGTCATCTGTTTCGGGCAGGTGTCGATGAGTCCGCCCGCAATGGGGCTTTGTGCGGAACATGGGGTGACGGTATCTTTTTTGTCGGAACAGGGAAAATTCATTGCACGGGTTGTGGGGCCGGTAAGCGGCAATGTGCTGCTGCGTAAAGAACAGTACCGGTTCTCGGATAATCTGGATGCCTCAACGGCAATTGCACGAAATATGATTACCGGTAAATTGGTGAACTGCAGGAATATGCTCATGCGTGGTGCGCGTGAACGGGACGATGTGGAGAGCAAGGCGATACTCGCATCTTCCGCCAAAGCTTTTACCCGACATCTTCGGGCACTCCCCGATAGTGCAAACCTTGACGAGCTGAGGGGGAAGGAAGGAGACGCTTCTGCGGATTACTTTGCCGTGTTTGATCATTTCATTACAGTGAACAAGGAAGATTTTTACTTCCGGTTTCGAAGCAGAAGACCACCGCTTGATAATATTAATGCGATGCTTTCGTTCGTCTATACCTTGTTGGTACATGATACCGTTTCTGCGCTCGAGGGGGTAGGGCTTGATCCTGCGGTAGGATTCATGCATCGCGATCGTCCGGGGAGACCGAGTCTGGCGCTCGACCTGATGGAAGAGCTGCGACCGGTGCTTGCAGACCGGCTTGTTATTGCTCTTATCAACAGGCAGCAGGTGCAGGGATGCGGTTTCACGAAAACTGAATGCGGCGGGGTGATAATGGATAACGAAACCCGAAAAACGGTGCTTGTCGCCTGGCAGGAACGTAAGCAGGAGGAGATAACGCATCCGTTTATCGGAGAAAAGATTAAAATCGGGCTTATACCTCATGTACAGGCATTGCTGTTTGCCCGGTTTCTGCGCGGTGATCTTGAGGCGTATCCACCGTTTTTCTGGAAGTGAGGTGGTTGAAATGATGGTACTTGGTGACATACGATGTTAAAACAGAGGATAAATTCGGGCAGGCCCGTTTAAGGAATGTTGCTAAAGCATGCAAGGATTACGGGCAGCGTGTACAATATTCAGTATTTGAATGCGTTGTTGAACCGGCGCAGTGGGTGACACTTAAAAACAGGCTTACTGCGATTATTGCACCGGAGAAGGATAGTCTGCGTTTTTATTTTCTCGGTGCAAACTGGAAAAACAGGATCGAACATATCGGTGCTAAAAAATCGTATGACCCGGATGGACCGTTAATTTTTTAAATTATGTTGCGCGAACCTCTAATGGACACGAAATGTCAGGGGGTTCGCACTGTCGTGTAATTTGTTTATTGGCAACGTGTTATGTGAGTGCCCTGCACTGTTTGTCAACTGGGTGAGTGTCTTGAAATTGAATGTTCGCGGACGAGACATCCTAATTATATATTCTACAAGTACTTATATATAGTACAGTCGCACCTTCACGGGTGCGTGGATTGAAATCGTAAGGAGAGTAGGGGAAAGATTGGTGTCATCCCGCCAAAGCCTTCGACTGTGGCCTCATGCTCATAAAACCGGCATAATAGTGTCACCTTCGGTAAGACTATTTAACCAATAAGGATATTCACCGACAATGCAAAAAAAACGAACGGTAAAAGCATCTTCCAAAAATTCTCCATCCAATCTTGAACAGCACTTCTTCGAGGTGTCCTCCATGATTCTCGAAGCCAGGAGGACGGCATACCGGAAAGTAGATGCTGTACTCGTCGAGCTTTACTGGACTATTGGTGGTTACATAAGTGCAAAGGTCGCTTCATCTGAGTGGGGTGAGGGAACAGTTGATCAGCTGGCTGAGTATCTTTTCAATGCAATACCCGACTCGCGTGGATTTAATCGCAGAAGTCTCTACCGAATGAAGCAGTTTTATGATGCTTATTCCAGAAATGAAAAAGTGTCCGCAGTGCGGACACAAATTTCGTGGACAATTCACCGAATAATTCTATCGAAGACCAAATTACCTGAAGAACGTGAATTTTACATCGATTACGCAATTCAGCAAAAAGTAACTTCGAGGGAGCTTGAGCACCAGATTTCATCATGTCTTTATGAACGAACTATTACAGATACTCCAAAACTCTCAACTGTGTTGAGACAAATTCACCCCGTAGCCGAAACCATTTTCCGCGACTCCTACACCCTCGACTTTCTCGGGCTTTCGACTGGTCATTGCGAATACGACCTCCGAAAAGGCATCGTCGGTTCCCTTAAACATTTCCTCATAGAATTCGGCCGTGACTTTGCCTTCGTGGGTGAGGAGTATCGTTTACAGGTCGGCATGCAGGACTTTTTCGTCGACCTCCTTTTTTATCACCGGGAGCTGCAGTGCTTGGTGGCTTTTGAACTGAAAGTTGACGACTTCAAACCGGAGTATCTTGGCAAGCTGTCATTCTATCTCGAAGCCCTCGACTGTGATGTAAAGAAGCCGCACGAGAAACCAAGTATCGGAATCATTCTGTGTAAAGGTAAGGACGCCGAGGTGGTCGAGTATGCCCTTGCCCGGACGACATCCCCTGCGGCAATTGCGGAGTATGCGACAAAGTTGCCCGATAAGAAATTGCTCCAATCGAAGCTGCATGAATTTTTCGACAGTTCGGTGCGGGAGATAAAGGCGGATCGCGGATTGAACGGATGGACCGGATAAATACGGATGAAGACAAATTGCAGGGAAGGAGTGGGGTGGTGGCAGATGAGAGCGGGTTGAAGTTTGCTGATTGTACGCGGGAGATTATCGGGGCTGCGATGGAGGTGCATAATCATCTCGGGAACGGCTTTCAGGAAGTTATTTATCAGCGCAGCCTGGCAATCGAATTGAAGGATCGCGGCGTTGAATTTCTGCGGGAACAGGAGATGCCCCTGTTTTATAAAAATCATGAAGTCGGAACGCGCCGTGCCGATTTTGTCATTTGCAATCGGATAATTGTCGAACTGAAGGCGATTTCAGTTGTCTCCGATATCGAGCGTGCGCAAGTGCTCAATTATCTCACGGCGTACCGAATGGAAGTGGGGTTGTTATTGAATTTCGGAACACCCAGTCTGCAATTTGAACGATTCGTCTACTCAAAATTCTCCGGAAAATCCGTGAAATCCCCAAATCCGATTAATCCGCGATCCTGACGATGGTCTTCCCGATCAGTATCATCCCTCAATCAGTTCAATCTGCGGTCAAGGATTCCGTTTATCTGCCGGTAAATCACGGCGACATCTTTCGGGACACCGCTCTCGGTGCATCGACGGAGGGTGTCGCCTTTTTCATATGCGGTAAGTACCGTGTGAATATCGGAGAGCGGCCTGATCATGGATTCATCCATTTTCCGCAGAAAAATAAGTCCCGACAGAAAGACCCCGGTCGCCATGAATACGACTCCCCAGGCGCCTGCCGATCCTATCTGTCGTGCCCTTGCATCGGCATTCACCATTGCGGTGCGGTTGATTGAGCTGAGACGCACGATCGCATTGACGGTACTGTTTTTCGACCGGATATTGCCGGAGAAGGCACGGTCGAAGTTGTGTCGTACGGCGGAGATTGCCTGCGGTTCGTTCTGTTCGGTAATGTTTCCTTCCGCTTTGACAAGTGCAGCGACGAAGACATTGCGCAATGAGTCGAGCTGAGCGTCGGAGCGGTTGTCTGAGGCGAGGGTAAGGGCGGCAAGCATTTCCTCGCATGCCTGAAGCGACCGTTCGTTGCGTTCGATGATCCGCTCGATTGCCGGCGCCATCCTGTTGAACATCCAGATCGATCCGAACGACATGAGTATGTTGGCGATGATGAGAACCCATGCGCCGATGAGAACAGGTTGTGCAAGTCTCATGGTCAGACTCCCTTGATGAGACGGGGGATGGCGGCTTCGGAAGAGACAATGATCAGATTGTCGTCCGGTTGCAGTATGTCATTGGGCTGGGGCGGAATGACCTTGCCGTTCGGGCCGCCTTTACGGATACCTGCAACGATGATGCCGAACCGTTTGGGCAGGGCCAGTTCGACGAGGTTTTTACCGGCCATCGACGGCTGCACGCAGATTTCGGTCATCTGCAGATCGTCACCGATCGATGTGTCGGCGATGACATGTCTGAAGAGGAGCCGGTTTGCAAACCGTTTTCCGAACTCTTCTTCCGGGGAAATGATCTGATGGGCGCCGACCATCTGCAGAATTCTCTTGTGCAGCCTGTCGGTTGCACGGGCGATGACGAGCGGCGCCCCCATCTGGCGAAGGAGTACTGTGCAGATGATTGAGGCTTCCTTGGATTCTCCGCCGATGGCGCAGACGGCGGCATCTCTCCGGGCGGGTTTCAACCGTGCCATTTCAGCTTCGTCAACGGCGTCGATGACGATCGCATCGGTGACGAATTCCGACGCCTCCTCGACCAGTTCCTTGTTTATGTCGACTGCGAGCACTTCGGCGCCTTTTTCGGAGAGCGCTTTCGCGAGCGACATTCCGAACTGTCCGAGCCCGACAATGAGAATCTGATCAGCCATGATTCATCCTTTACGTCAAGGGTATGTATACGTCGGGGCTTTGAGGTCCCGAGCGCAGCTGTCTGCCGCCGAGAAACATGAACAGGGTCATGGGGCCGACCCTGCCCGCGAACATTGCGATCATGATGATGGTTTTTCCGGGTTCATCGAGCCCGGCGGTCGCACCGGTTGACAAACCGACCGTGCCGAGGGCGGACATCGCCTCGAATACGAGATCCCGTACAGGAATCTGCTGTGTCGCCATGAGCATCACGACGGTACAGAGCCAGACGATGCATCCTGAAATGACGATCGTTACCGCTTTGAAGACCGTTTCGGTCATGATGCGGCGGTTGCCGGCCTGGATGTCCCTGCGGTTGCTTACCGTGCTCCAGAAGGTGAGGGCGAGAACTCCCGCTACGGCGGTCTTCACGCCGCCGGCGGTTCCTCCGGGGCTTCCGCCGATGAACATGTAAAGAATCATGAAGAGGAGCGTCGGCGCCGAAGCTGCCGACAGGTCAACCGAGTTGAATCCGGCCGTTCTCAGGGTGACCGACTGGAACCATGCGTTGTCAAGTTTACCGGCCCATGAAAAACCGTCAAGCATGCCGCGCCATTCGAAGGCCAGGCACATCAGGGTGCCGGAGACAAGGAGTACTGCGGTGGCAACGAGCGGCACTGCCGCGGAAACCGCGATGCTGCGCCGTTTCAACAGGACGGGGAGGGCAAGAAATGTTGCCGGTGCCATTCCGCCGGCGATGATCAGCAGGGCCACGGTGTTGAGAACGAACGGGTTGTTGCGGTAGGGAACGAGGCTTTCGCTCTGGAGGGAGAAACCGGCATTGCAGAATGCCGACACCGACGTGAATACGCCGCGCCAGAGGGCCTGTGCCGGCGGATCATTCTGCAGATGAAAGAAGAGGGTGAGCAGGAGCGCTCCGGCACCTTCCGCAATCATGGTGAATTTCACGATGGTGGTGATCGATCTGAGCAGGTCGGCATGGCCGCTGTCGGTGATCTCGGTGAGGATACGTTCCTGTTGGAGACTCATGCGGTGTCCGATGGCATACACTGCCACGGCGGTGATGGTCATGATGCCGAGTCCGCCCGCCTGGATGAGCAGCAGGATCACGAACTGGCCGAATGGTGAAAAGTCAAGTGATGTGTCGAGAACGGTCAGGCCGGTTACGCATACGGCGCTCACCGATGTAAAGGCTGCATCGATGAGCTGTACATGGCGTCCCGACGGCGTCACGAACGGAAGCAGCAACAGCATCGTGCCGGCGGCGGAGAGCAGGAGGAAGGAAAGGAGCAGGACGCGTGCCGGTTGACTGGTCACCAGGGACCACCGGTCTTCTCTATGGTGCATTCCGTCCAGCGACCTGATGAAATGGAGAAATACTCCAAGGTAAATGGTGCCGTAGACAATGCCGTCATGGAGTATGAGCTTTGTCGCATGCAGGAAAACGGTGATGCCGCCGGCTGCAGTCAGTAGCGTGACCGGTACAAACGAACGGATGACAAATGCGTAACGGAGCATGACGGTCATAAAAAGGATGTAGGTGAGAGGCCTGAAATAACCGCTTGCCGAGAGGGAACCGGGGATTGACGGTGAGACCAGAATGGCGGCGATACCGCCGGCAGCTGCCGCCCAGCAGATACGGTGTCTCCATATGCCTGAGTGTTGTCTGCCCTGATGGTACGGGGCGCGTCCGGGAAAGAGTCTGTAAAGGATAAACCATGCAAGCAGAAGATTGAACAGCAGTACGGCGGAGGGGTGGGTGACGAATTGACGGATTCCGGCAAGTACGGTTCCGATGATGGTGTAGAGCATGAGTGCATTTGACAGTGCCCGCTTTTTGTGCCATACGACAGCCGAAAAGGCTGTGGCTGCTGCAGCGGAATACCCGAAAATCTTCTGAGCGGTTCCTGGAAAAATACCGCAGGTATCGATGAAAACAAAGATGAGCGGCAGCGGGCTTAAAACGAATACTGCCGCTTCGATACCCGAAAAGGAGCGTGGCGGTTTTTGAGAACCGGCATCTGCAGTGCGGAATTTCACGGCGAAAAAATACATGCTGTCAGGTGGTCGTGTATGGTTTTTCTGCCGTTTGATCCTGATTGATCCGGGAGTTTCAGAGTGCTGCCGGTTAAGAATGATCGGTCGCATTACCGTTTGTGCCGCTTCAACCGATGGGATACGGATTTATTTATGTCAAGTCATCGAACAGACGGACATTGTCGAATCCTGTTTTTAACGTACCGCCCTCAATGGCGTGAATGATCTCAATGACTTTTTCGCAGAAGGGGGTCGGTACGTGGCATTCCCCGCCGCGATCCCTGACGGTTCCGTTGATGAATTCAACTTCGGTCGCCTTGCCGCTGCGGAGGTCGTGCAGGAGACTGGCCGTCAGGTGGCGGTGACGCCTGAATATGACGGAGAGTATGCCTTCGATGCTGCGCGTGATTCCGTTCTCGTTGTGCGGTCCGCGCAGCATCGGGATGTCAACCCCATTCGCTCCGGCAACGCTGATGCATTCGCGCAGAAGACAGCGGACACAGTCACGAGCCTTCTTGCGCCGCACCACCTCGCCGAGTGTACATCCGAGAAGGGCCGACAATGCGCTGAACGAGCAGTTGATGAGAAGCTTCGACCAGCGGGCACCGGCAAAATCATCGACAACGGTCACCCTCCCGGCCGATTCGAGAATGCCGCGCAGCTCACCGAGTCGTGCGGTGTTGACATGCGCACCATACTGTCCGAGCTCGAAGGTCATGTGCTGCGGATCGGAAGTGAGTTCGCCGGTGCCGTTGCCGGAAAGCGTGGCACCCCATCCCACCGTACAGCCGAAGGTTTTTTCGGGGCCGATGATGGAGCTGATGAGCTGTTCGGGGAGCCCGTTCTGGAAGGTGCAGAGTGCTCCGTCGGGAGCGAGATGATGCGCAAGCATCCTGACGACGGTTTCATTGTCCTGCTGTTTGGTAAGCAGAAAGATGAAGTCATACCGCACTCCCATCTCTTCAGGTGCATAGGCGTTGACCGGCACCGTCATCTCGACGGTGCCGGTGATATGCGCGCCGTGCTGCTGCAGACCGCGAAGATGATCGCGGTTGCGGGTGATAAGGTCAACGGTATATCCGGCTCTGGCGATGAAGGCACCGATGACCGTGCCGAGAGCACCTGCACCGTAGATGGCGATCTTCATAGTGAGATCCTTTCGGATGAGAGGGGAGCAGCACGTCTGTTTCCGGAAAAAATACCTGCAATGACATGAGATCTGCAACAGGTGGAAACCCCGGTGTCGGCGGAGGTATCCGCCAAGGGCTGTAAATGCGGAACGGAGGCTTTTGATGCGGATCCTGTTACCGATGCCGCCTGTGAATGTGCATCGTCAGGACTGTATCTCCATTGCATATAATTTCTGTTCAAGCATTTCGCACAGTGTCGATTTCAGGAACGGTTTACTGATACTTGCGGTAAAGCCGTACTTTTGCGGGTTTGCCATAACCGGATTGTCCGCATAGCCGCTGGCGACAAACACCGGCATTCCGGGGCAGAGCGTTTTTATTTCATCGATAATGTCGGTGCCGCCTTTACCTCCGGGGATGGTGAGGTCGACAATCGCAAATCTGACGGTGCGGTGTTCCGCGAGTTCTCCGGACAGCACGGCAATGGTTTCCTCGCCGTGGTGAGTGGTAATGACTGAATAACCGAATGACTTCAGCATCGAGCTGGTTGTATCAAGAATTATGTCTTCATCATCCATGATTATTACGGTTCCGGTACCTGAATGACTCCATCCGTTTTGCAGGGCGTCAACGGCGGAGCTGCCTTCCGATGCCGGCAGATATATCGAAAAGACAGATCCTTTTCCCGGAATGGATTTGACTTCTATGCAGCCGTTATGCCGAATGATAATCGAATAACAGGTGGCGAGGCCGAGACCGTGTCCCTTTGGTTTGGTTGTATAGAACGGATCGAAAATCCGGGACTGCATCTCTTCGGTCATGCCGATTCCGGTATCTTTCACCGCGATATTGATATACCTGCCGGGTGTAAGGTGTGTTGTCGGTTTTGAAATAGTCATATTGCAGGCGGAAATGGTAATCGCACCGCCGGACGGCATCGCCTGTTGCGCATTTATGATGAGGTTGTCGATTACCTGCCCGACTTTGTTGCGATCAAAATCACACAACCACAGATCAGCGGGGGCGGTTACGGTCAGAGTTACCCGTGAACCGCTCAACGCGAATCGTGCCGTGTCCTCTACAAATGGGAAAAGCGCACCGACCTTCTTTACCGGTTCACCGCCTTTAGCGAAGGTGAGCAGCTGCTGAGTAAGGCCTCTGGCACGATCTATCGTGTTCTTTGCTTTCTCCAGGTAGCTGTGATACTGTTCCGGATCGCCGGCGGCGATATCTATATATCCGTAAATTCCGCCGAGAAGATTATTGAAATCATGCGCGATGCCGCCCGCAAGAATGCCGAGCGATTCGAGTTTCTGTGCATTCTGCAATGCCAGATCGGTACGGATGTTTTCAGTGATATCCGCATTGATCCCGAGCATGCGGACGGGTTTTCCGCTGCCGTTACGCAGAACGATGCCGTTTGCCTTGAGATGGAGAACGGTGCCGTCCGGGTGGATAACACGGAATATGGTATCATACTCGATTTCACCGGTAATTGCACGCTGAAACGTTTCGATCGCCCGCTGCCGGTCATCAGGGTGAATGCTGCCGGTCCATTCGTCAAAGGTATTTGAAAAACTCTGCCGGACGACACCGTAAAGTTCAAACATGCGGTCGTTCCAGTACAGGGATTTGTTCTCAAGGTTGAGGTCCCATACTCCGAGTCGTGCCGAAGATGTTGCCAGATCAAGTCGTTCGGACGTTTCCGCAAGCTCCTGTTCCATGTTTTTCCGGTCGGTGATGTCAACGGTAACAGTCAGGAAACAGTCATGGCCCGAAATACGGACGACTTCACCTTTGACGATACCGGTGATGGGGTTTCCGTTTTTGCAGCGCAGGTTTATTTCCATGTTTCTGATATGATGGCTGTTCATCAGTTCATCGATCATAAGGGATCGTGTTTCATGTGATATCCAGCCGATGTCTTCGGCGGTATGGCCGATTACCTCCTCGCGGGTGTACCCTGATACCCGGAGTTTTTCTTCATTGACATCAAGGTAGCGGCCGGTTGCGAGGTCGGATAATGCGATGAGTACCGGCGCGTTCCGGAAAAGACTGGCGAATTTTTCTTCACTTTCGCGCATGGCATTCTCCGCCTGTCTACGTTCGGTCGTCTCGAAGAGTGAGAACACAAGGCCCTTGGTATTTCCGTCGGTATCTTTTATGGGAGTGAGGGTCCAGTCCCAGTAGGTGGTTCCGCGCCCGGGCTGATCGGGAAAGGTAAACGGTTTGTCATGTATCTCGAATGCTTCTCCCGTATCCCGTACCCGGGTAAAAATGGCTTCGTTTTCCGAATCCGGATACAGTTCGAAATGATTCTTTCCTATCATCTCTTCGGCGGTGAAACCGCAGGTTGCGGCATACGTTGCGTTGACCCGTATGAAATTGAAGTTACAGTCGAGAAAAACAAGATGCGAGTTCTTTGCTCCGTCCATCACTGCCTGAAGCAGGTCACGTTCCTGCGAGAGGAAACGAATGCTTTTTTCGAATTCCTGCCGTTTCGCTATCTCGGCATTCAGATGCAGATGGGACTCGCGAAGTTCCGCTTCCTGCTTTTTCATGGAATCCCATGATTTATACAATGCCAGGTATGTTTTCACCCGTGTCAGCAGTTCCCCGGCCCTGAACGGTTTTGAAATAAAATCCGCCGCTCCAAGACGCAGCCCCTCCGCCCATTCTTCGGTTATCGCGTAGGCACTCATGAGAATGACGGGGATATCTCTGGTCGAGTCATCCGCCTTGAGTCTCCGGCAGACTTCGAGTCCGTCCATTCCGTTTAGTCGCATGTCAAGAAGAATCAGGTCCGGTTTTGTTCTGGCAAGGGCGATAAGCGCCAGTTCTCCGCTGTCTGCCGGCAGAACGTGGTACCCTTCGCCGGAAAGGAGGGATACCAGCAGTGAAAGTGATTCCGATGTGTCGTCGATCGCCAGTATCGTCGCCCGGTCAGATGGCATGATGGCTCCTATTCCAGGACCCGCAGCAGGTCCGAATATCTGTAGCTGTGCAAATGCTCGTCAAGTTCAGCCGCAAGGTCCCCGTTCGTCTCCGATATGCGTCTGGTTATTGCGTCAAGTCTTTCCGTGTCGAGACTTGTCAATGCATCTTTCAGGTCTGCGGAAAGTGATGCAGGCAGAAGTGAAAGATCCCTGAATCCGGTACTGCCCGCATTCGCGGATTTCGGTTGGAGCGGTAATCCGTTTACGAAAAAATGTCCGCCGAGATGCAGGTTCATGCTTTCGAATATTTTATTGAACGTAATGGGTTTGGTGACGAAATCATCGGCTCCCGCGGCAAGAACTTTTTCACGGTCCTCCTGAAAGACCGAAGCGGACAGGATGGCGATTTTCACATCGGTTGTCTGTTGCGAAGCCCTGATGCGGCGGGTCGTTTCTATTCCGTCCATGACCGGCATGCGTAGATCCATCCATATGAAGTGCGGATTCCACTCTTTGCATGCTGCAATCCCTTCGGCACCGTTATGTGCGGTACGGACACTGCAGCCGGCCTGTTCGAGCAGCTGTTTCAGGAGCTCCCGGTTTTCATCCTGATCATCGGCAATCAATACCCGGAGTTCGGAAATTTCTGCGCTGAGGTGCGGGAGTGCCGCATAGGTATCGGGCATCGGCGCCTGCCCGGTTTCTGCGGGGGATGTCTTGACGGGTAATTCGACGGAGAAGGTTGACCCGGTACCGGGAATGCTCCTGACACTGATGGTGCCGCCGAGCAGGTCGACCAGATTCCGGGTGATGGAAAGACCGAGCCCCGTACCTTTCTGATCTGCCGAATCGCTGAGCTGAAAAAAAGGTTCGAAGATTTTACGTTGCGCCGCAGGAGGAATGCCGATGCCGGTATCCGTTACTTCAACGGTAAGCAGATGCTGGTCGTCATCTCCTTTGTTCCGACCGGCAAACCGCAGCAGGATGGTGCCCTGCCTGGTGAATTTCACTGCATTTCCCAGCAGGTTGACCAGTATCTGGCGGAGCCGGGGAGCATCACTGATTATATACTGCGGAACCGAATTGTCGAACTCGAGCGTGAGCAGAAGACCTTTCGATTCGGCTCGCTGACGAATGAGAACGGAAACGTCCTCCGCAAGTGTTTTAAGATTGAATGCCGTGTTGGCGACCGTCGCCCGGCCGGCTTCGATTTTCGCGAAATCCAGAACATCGTTTATGAGACCGAGAAGGTAGGTGCCGCTGCGATTGATGATGTCAAGCGTTTCGAGATGCTTTTTCGAAAGCGCGGCATCGGTACGCATGAGTGATGAAAAACCGAGTATCGCATTGAGCGGCGTGCGGAGTTCATGACTCATATTCGCCAGAAAGATACTTTTGGCCCTGTTCGCCGCTTCGGCCACGGTTTTTGCTTCGGACGCCTTTTTTTCGGCCCGGATCATTGCTTCGGCAATGAAACAGATCATCGTGCAGCTGATGCAGAACATTGACATGGCGAGAGTTTCCACCCGGGACATGTATCCGCGCTGAATCCAGAAAAAGCAGAGCAGTGCCGAGATCAGGGTCGCCAGCGCTCCTCCGGAAAAACCGCCGTACAGTGCGGCCACCATTACCGCCGGGTAGAAGGTGAGGTATGGAATTCCACGGTCGAGTCCGCTGAAAAAAAAGAACCTGATTCCCGCGCCGATGCCGACAATGACGATTGCACCGCCGAAATTGACAAAAAAGTTCCGCAGCGATGACGGCCTTGTCATTGTTGCCTCCGGATAAGTTTTTACAACTGATATAAATCCTGAAATCAGCAGCCGAAGTATGGTGCTCCGTGTAACATGTTGTCACTTTCGTTCCCGAAGCGTGCGGAGTCCGGTGTTGCACACCGGTTTTATATACCGCTTTGCCACGTCTGCATTACGAAAATGCTCAACGTGCCTCCCCGGGCGCGCCTGCGCTTTTCCTGACGCAATCTGTAGCAAGCTCTTACACATATCCCTCATACTCAACTGCTGAATTTAGGATAAATGCAGCGGCGGTGTGCAGATCGATGTATCGGATGTCGTATCGGAGCAGTGAATTCAGTCGAAGGTGTGAAACATTCTGGCACCGGGATATAGTAAGTATATGACTGTTGTCGGATTCGGTCAACAGGCTTATGATACGATGCGGTCGGGCAGAGCCGCAGCGTGTGCGCTCAAGTGGTCGTCATGCGGCGGACGTCCGTACGATGGCAATAAAAAAATCCCGGTGTACATTCCGTACACCGGGACTTCAATGTCAGTCTGCATTTCGCCGGATCAGTTTGCGCGTGAGACGAATTCGTTGGTGGACGTATCCATTTTAATGCGGTCGCCGATATTGCAGTACAGAGGTACCTTGACATCAAAACCGGTATCGATTTTCGCGTCTTTCATCACCTTGCCGCCGGTATCACCCTTGACTGCGGGTTCGGTATATTCAATAACGCATTCGACCTGCTGCGGGAGTTCGACTCCGACCGCTTTTTCGCCCCAGACGATGATGTCGATGATCATCTCTTCCTTGAGGTAATTAAGCGCATCACCCAGGTCGTCTTTGGAGAGGTCCATCTGTTCGTAGGTTTCATTGTCCATGAAAGTGTAAAAACCGTTGCTTTCGCAGAGAAACTGCATCTTGCGTCGGTCGAGGACGACATTGTCGAATTTGTCGGACGCGCGATAGACGGTTTCCTGTACTCCGCCGGTGGCGAGATTCTTGAGTTTCATTCTGACTGATGAGGCGCCGCGCGCACCCTTGTTGTAAATTGCCTTCTGAATGATGAAGAGGTCTTCTCCCATTTTGACGGTGTTGCCCGCCCGTAAATCCTGAGCTTCTTTCATGTGCACTCCTTACAATATAGTTAGTGAAATAAGGTTCAATTGAACGTCGTCAATGACGATTCGGTAAAAATGTGTGTCGGATTAAATCAGTTGAGTGGAGGGATGAGGTACCGTTTGGAGAGACAGGTACAAATCCTGAAATGGGCGGTAAAACTATAACGTCTTGATAAAATCACTGAATTTTCCTGCCAGATTACAATTTTGCTCTATAAAATAACATAATTTTCGTGTTGAATGTTCGATTTTCTTTAAATTGCGGAAAAAATCGGTAAAATCCTCATCCGTTCGGTGGTCGACACTTTCCTCCGGCGCATCATTGAAGTGCATAAGAAGATTGCGGTAGTGTTCGAAAATTTCACGGTCATCAAAATATTCCTGCATCATTGTTGCAAAGGCTTCAACCTTTACCTTCTGATACTTTTCATCCTGCAGGTAGGCATTCCAGATAAACGGTTTTGCCGCAAGAATTGCCCGGACCAGTGAATCTTCACCCCGGACTATATTGAATTCAGTACAGCATAAAAGCCTGTCATACTCCTGCTGTGCGATAAACGGCATCAGAATAATGGTACAATTGCGGTATGTCAAAACCGAAGCTCCCGCAGAAGGTGCATTTTCGGCAAGAGTATCAAGAATGCTCCGGTGTGTTTTCTCACCGAAGCAGAGCAGGACAACCGGATGTGTGAGTTCGGTGAGTGCGGTGAAGAGTGCATGAAAATTGCGTTGGTAGGTAAAAACGGTTCCGATAAGTGAATGCGGTGGAACGGTGATGTCGATTCCTGTAGACTGGACAGTGTACTGAAGCAGTTTATTACGGAATCTTTTATGTTCCGAGCGCAGCATGGTGATGAACCTGTCGAGAATGATACCGCCGGTTGAAGTAGTAAAACCGGGCATGAAATAGTATTTCTTTATCGTACCGCGCGGAAGAAGCGATTGCTTGAGATGGTACTCCTCCACCCATGGTTCTGCAGAGAGATATTCAAGGTTGATGATATAATGTGATGAAAAAAGGGCGACTTCCAGATAACACTCGGGGATATGACAGGCGAACGCCTCGACGACTATATCTGCAACTCCAAGCGAAGCAACCTGCTCTGCTGTAAGAGCGTTTGAATTGACGACGGTGATGGTTTCGATCTCCTGAATAAAACGTACAGGGTCTATGGCCGGGGCGATTGCATGCAGTGGCGCAGGGTCGTCGATAAAGATTCTGATCTGCACCTGATGGTACTCCTCACGCAGTGCGCGGGCAAACCGATAGACGACACCTGCATCACCAAAATTGTCTATGACATGGCAGAAAATATCGATACTGGTTAAATTCATGAAATGACGGTCCGAGAGTATGTACCATGAAAAAGTACACCGCCGCATCGTTACATGGGGAGCTGTTTTTATTTTCCGCCGTAATGTGGTGTTTTTTTACTATCTTAGTGTCTGTCCGGAAACCATCTCCGCAGACCGGAGGGGTTTCCGGACAGACACTATCTAAGGTACCATTATCCGTAGTAGATTTGAAATCATCTTCAAGGAAGAACGAATACGTGGCGGAACATACAGAACAGCGAGCAATGATCCATCGTCTTTTTCCACGCTCCCGCGTTACCATTTCTGCGATCACTATTTTGATAATACTATCGTCTGCAGTATCGTTACTGGCCGACCGCGAAGATATCAGGCTCAATCAGACAGGTTTTTCGAAATACGGGCCTAAAACGGCAGCGGTGGTTGCACCGAAGAGCTGGTATTTCTCGATTCGTGATCCCGTCGGATCTGTTACCTACTATACCGGAGAACTCACACCACAGGTAAAATGGGCAACGTCTGCAGAAACACTGTCGGTTGCCGATTTTTCCGGGTTTACACGTGAAGGAACCTATTCACTGTTTGTCGAAGGTACGGGCAGTTCATACACCTTTACTATCAGTGACGGCTGTTTTGAGGATGTCACCCGCGGGCTGATACGGGCATTTTACTATCAGCGCTGTTCTACCGCCCTGCCTGCCGCTTATGCAGGCAAATGGGCAAGGGCGGAAGGCCATCCGGATAATGAAGTGATCATTCACCCTTCGGCTGCATCCGATCCGTCAAAACCGGGGGCCCGCCATGCGGGAGAGGTGTACCCTTCTCCCAAAGGCTGGTATGATGCCGGTGATTATGGAAAATACACGGTCAATGCCGGTATCTCCACCTATGAACTGCTGCTGCTTTACGAAGCATTTTCCGACAGGTTCGACGGATTTTCACTCGGCATTCCCGAATCGGGGAATGATCTTCCCGACATACTTGACGAGGTAAAATGGGAACTTGACTGGCTGCTGACCATGCAGGATCCGGCAGACGGCGGCGTTTACCACAAAGTCACCGACAAAAGCTTCATCGGTGACCTCATGCCCGCGATGGCCGGAGAAACACGGTATTTTATCGGTAAAGCCGCACCTGCAGCATTTGATTTCGCCGCGGTGCTTGCGGCTGCGTACCGGGTGTATAAAAAATTCCGGCCGTCGTTCGCCGACTCATGTCTGGCTGCAGCACGATGCGCATGGGAAT
>Ga0316575_10000187_pt1 | contig 16262 bp, 10 predicted proteins | sample J5NA_FD_203072 | JGI IMG/M metagenome (GOLD analysis project Ga0316575, IMG submission 203072) | Rhizosphere microbial communities from salt marsh grasses in Alabama, United States - J5-7_050615r2r3 | ecosystem: Host-associated > Plants > Roots > Rhizosphere | place: USA: Alabama | collected...
GCGCTGATATTTCTTGAGTCGGGTGGTCACGCCTGCTGCATCGAAACCGACGATTTTTCAAATGGCGATATCTGGCAGAGATCCGTCATTGCGGCGCGTGATGAAAAACTGTTCAGGGAATGGAAGATCTGGATAAGGGCACAGCTGTAAGCTCATAAGGGGGCCGGGTGAAAATATTGATACTTGGTGCAGGGCAGGTTGGTTCCACGGTGGCGGAAAGTCTGGTCAACGAGGCAAACGACATCACGGTAGTGGATACCGATGCCGAGAAACTGCACCAGTTGCAGGACCGCTTCGATCTGCGCACCCTGACGGGCAATGCAGGCCATCCTTCGGTGCTCGAACAGGCCGGGATAGCCGATACCGATATGCTGCTGGCTGTCACGCAGAGTGACGAGGTCAACATGGTTGCCTGCAAGCTGGCGGCCAGCCTGTACAACACGCCGACACGTATCGCGCGGATCCGTTCGGCCGATTTTCTGGCGCGCCCGGAAGTTTTCAGCAAGGAAAATTTCTGCGTCGATTTTTCGATCTGTCCGGAACAGATCCTCACCGACTATATCGTCAAGCTGATCGAATTTCCCGAAGCGCTGCAGGTGCAGAAATTTTCCCAGGGCAAGGCTTCACTGGTGGCGGTGCGAGCCTTCCAGGGCGGTCCGCTGGTGGGACGTCCGCTCAGTTTCCTGCGCACCAACATGCCGCAGATCGATACCCGTGTCGCGGCGATCTTCCGCAAGCACGGTCCGCTGATTCCCGAGGGGACGACGGTGATCGAGGAAGGCGACGAGATATTCTTCATTGCCGCAACAGATAACATCCGCAGCGTGCTCAAGGAGATGCGCCGCATGGATAAGCCTTCCAAGCGGGTGATGATCGTTGGCGGCGGCAATATCGGATTGCGACTGGCCAAGGCGCTGGAGCACGATTATCAGGTCAAACTCATCGAATACAACAAAAAGTCCTGCCAGAAACTGGCAGGCCAGCTGACCAGCACGCTGGTGCTGAATGGCGACGGTACGGACGAAAAGTTGTTGCACCAGGAGCATATCGGCGAGGTGGACGTATTCTGCGCGCTGACCAACGACGACGAAAACAACATCATGTCTGCTTTGCTCGCCAAGCAGGGCGGCGCTGGCAAGGTAATCGCGCTGATCAACCGCAGCGCCTATGTGGATCTGTTGCAGGGCGGCAAGATCGATATCGCGCTTTCGCCGGCGCATGTCACGATCGGATCGTTGCTTGCCTACGTTCGCCAGGGAGATGTCGCGGCGGTTCATTCCCTGCGGCGCGGCGCAGCCGAAGTGCTTGAGCTGGTGGTGCACGGCGATCGCCAGTCTTCCAGAGTGGTCGGAAGGCGCATCGACGAGATTGACCTGCCGAGGGGGGCGACCATAGGTGCAATCGTGCGTGGCGAAGATGTCATCATGGGTCACCATGATCTGGTCATCGAAGCCGAGGATCATGTGATCGTCTTTGTAATCGACAAGGTAATGGTGCGCAAGGTCGAGAAACTGTTTCAGGTCAAAATCGGTTTTTTCTGATGCACCGCGCACTGACCGTTATTCACGTATTGGGTCTCATGCTGGTGGTATTCAGCGTTACCTATGTTGTTCCGCTGGCGGCATCGTGGATATACGATGATGGGACGCTGTCCGATTTCTTGATGGCAATGGTCTGGACCTCGGCCATAGGATTTCTGATGTGGCTGTTGACGCGCCGCTACAAGGGCGAACTTTCTGTCCGGCACGGTTACCTGCTGGTCGTTGCAATGTGGACGGCGATGCCTGCCGTGGCAACATTGCCCTTGCTTCTGGTAATCAACGGGCTGTCGTTTACCGATGCCTATTTTGAAACCATGTCGGGTTTAACCACCACCGGGGCAACGGTTTTGGTTGGCCTGGATTATCTGCCTCCCGCGATTAATGTCTGGAGATGTGAATTGCAATGGCTGGGCGGAATGGGGATCATCGTGCTGGCAGTGGCTATCCTGCCCTTGCTGGGTGTCGGCGGGCGCCAACTGTTCAAGGCCGAGACGCCGGGGCCCATGAAAGACACCGCGTTGACTCCCCGCATCGCCGAGACGGCGCGCAATCTGTGGCTTGTATATTTGACCATCACCCTGGCCTGTATTGCCGCCTTGAAGTGGGCCGGCATGAATTGGCTGGATGCTGTTTGTCATGCGTTCTCGGCGATGGGGTTGGGCGGTTTCTCTACGCATGATGCAAGCATCGGCTATTTCAATTCACCGCTGATAGAGCTGGTGATGATTGTATTCATGCTGTTCGCGGTGGTTAATTTTTCAACGCACTTTCTGGTGTGGCGCAGCAAGTCGCTGAAAGTGTACCTGCGCGACTCGGAAGCGGTGGCCTCGCTTGGCCTGATTCTGGCCAGTTGTGCCGGAATCGCGCTTTTCCTGAGGTGGCAGGATGTGTATTCGAATTATTGGGTGGCACTGCGTTATGCAAGTTTCAATGTTGTTTCTATCGCTACCAGTTCGGGTTATGCCAGCGTGGATTATTCCCGGTGGCCGATCTTTGCGCCGCTGTGGATGATGTTCCTTACCGCGATTGCTGCCAGCTCCGGGTCGACAGGTGGAGGCATAAAGATGGTCCGAACCCTGGTGCTGGTGAAGCAAGCCGGCCGCGAGTTTCTGAGGTTGCTGCACCCGGCGGCGATCAACCCGATGAAGATCGGCGGGCAGGTGGTGCCTAATAACATAGCGTTTGCGGTGCTGGGATTTATCTTTCTGTATTTTATGACAGTCGTCACGCTGACCTTCATATTGCTGATAAGCGGTATGGACTTCATCTCGGCATTTACCGCCGTACTTGCATCGATAAACAATTGCGGCCCCGGACTCGGCAAGGTCGGACCAGCCAGTACCTATGCAGGATTAACCGATTTCCAGACATGGGTATGCACGACCGCCATGCTGGTCGGCAGGCTGGAAATCTTTACGGTGCTGATTCTGTTCACACCGCAATTCTGGCGGCGGTAAATACCCATGACATCGGGGGCGAGATACGTTAGCATTGATATTGTTAAATGAACTCAGAATACTGAGAAAACCTGTGCAAAAGCAAAAGGAAGCAAGATGAGCGAGGACCTGCCATTGTCGGGGGTGAAGGTGTTGCTGATTGACGACAGCAACACCATAAGGCGTAGCGGGGAGATATTTCTGTCCCAGGCAGGATGCCAGGTCATTCTCGCAGAAGATGGATTCGACGGTCTTGCCAAAGTGGTAGACAACCAGCCTGATGTCATTTTCGTGGATGTGATGATGCCGCGACTGGATGGCTATCAGACATGCGCGCTAATCAAAAAACACCAGCATTTCAGAAAAACTCCCGTGATTATGCTGACCAGCAAAGATACGCTGTTCGACCGCGCGCGCGGCAAGCTGGTCGGGGCGGACCAATATTTACTCAAGCCGTTCAACAAAAGAAGTCTGATTGAAGCAGTCATTTCGCATACCCAAGAGAAAAAGGAGTCGGATTATGGGAGTTAAAAAAATATTGGTCGTTGATGACTCGGCAACCGAGCGACATATCATCGGGGAAATACTGCGCAAGCGCGGGTTCGAAGTCACGTTTGCCGAGGATGGTGAAAATGGCGTGGCTCAGGCCAAGCTGAGCCTGCCTGATCTGATCATCATGGATGTGGTCATGCCCGGAATGAACGGCTTTCAGGCAACCAGAGCGATTACCAAGGATCCTCAGACTCAACATATACCGGTGATTATTTGCACGACCAAGGACCAGGAAACCGACAAGGTTTGGGGTGTGCGTCAGGGAGCAAAAGACTACGTGGTCAAACCGATAAATGAGGCGGAATTGTTAAGCAAAATTGCCGCCCTGGGATAATGTGTGCTTTTGAAACGCGTGTCATTAATCCGACTGTCGCGCGTACCGAAAGCGATTTTGCAAGGACAGGAACCATTCCGCAATTTCAACCCGGATCTGCTCGATGAGCATCGCTTTGCCAACCCTTGTTGCAATAAATGACCGGGTCGGGTTAATGCTGTCAATTGTTGCGGTGTTATCCCGGTTTTCTGCGCGGGTAGACGGGCAGTCAGCGAATTATCAGGGGTGCCAGCAATGTCAAAACGATTAAATTTGCGGGAATTCCAGCAGAATCTGATCGAACGCCTGCAACAGAAAGACTTGTCCGGGTCTAGGGTGACAACACTGGGCGTGCAGATTGCCGGAAAGAACTGGCTGGTTGATATGGATGGAATCAGCGAGGTGTTGTCGGTACCGGCCTTGACTGTTGTTCCATTCACCAAATCCTGGTTTCGTGGTGTCGCAAATATCCGCGGCAATCTGTACAGCGTGATCGATCTAGCAGACTATCAGCATAGCGGGACGGCTTCCGGTGGCGCCAATAACCGCGTATTGCTTGTTTCGGATCGGCATGACTTCAACGCGGCGTTGCTGGTCGACCGTGTACTGGGATTGCGCGACGCGAATAACTGGCAAACAAGCAAGTTCGAAGATCAATTCGGGTATCAGGACGAGTCGGGTGAGCATTGGCGCAAGCTTGATTTGCAGGGCCTGCTTACTCAGCCTGAGTTTTTGCAGGCAGGGATATAGCGTTTCGTTTTTTCAGGAAATTCCCCAAGGGAGAGCAATAACATGGCAGCTAAACCGGTATTGGCCAAATCAAAGCTGAAGCAATTCGGCGTGATCGCAACAATCTTGTTTGTATTGACAGCGATTGCTGCCTATATGAGTAACCGAGCGGATAGCAATACCGTGCGTTACGTGAGTGAATCCAGCCGTTTGCTGATGCTGTCGCAGCGGCTTGCCAAAGATGCGCAGCAAGCCTTGTCAGGGAACTCCGATGCATTTGATGCGCTGGAAGACAGCAGGGCGAGCATGACCACTATTCTGACCAATCTTGACAAGGGCGAAGGTTCGCTGCCCGCCACCAAGGGCGCACCGCGAGTCGTGCTAGACGCGTTCATCAAGAAAGCAGACAAAACCCTTGCGGATGTGAAAACCCTTCAGGACGGCCGCGCCGGACTGGTGACCCTTGCGGTTACCTTGTCGGCAATTGACTCGGTTAGAACCGATTTTCGTGGCCTGACGCAAAAGATGATTGAAAGTTTCAAGGGCGCCCAAAAGCAGCAGGCAACGAGCTTTGCATTGGATATTGAGCGTATCGGCCAGGATGCCGGCAGGCTGCTGGGAGTGGACGTGTCGATTGAAGAGGTGGCTCAGGTCGCGATCGACCTGAACGCCGCTGAAGACAGCTTGGCCGCACTTCCAGCGAAGAATGAAAATGTGGCGACTGCCAACGATTTGCTTGTCACCACCCGCAGTAGCGTTGAAATTCTGGTATCGCAGGTGCGTAACCTGGTGGCTGCGAAGAACGCGGCCAAGGCGATCGTGGATGATTCCGACTCGCTGTTGGCCGGCGCGCAGAGTCTGGTGGACGCATACCAGTCAACCTCGCGGATTGTGACCAAGATCGCCTTCGGCTTTGGCCTGCTGCTGCTGCTGTCGCTGCTTCTGACCGTTAAGGCCTACGTTGACGATTCTCGCCGCCGTGCCGAAGAAGCGGCTCGCATCAATAGCCAGAACCAGAACGCGATTCTGCGGCTGATGAACGAAATGGGCGACCTGGCCGACGGAGATTTGACAGTTCGAGCAACCGTTACGGAAGACGTTACCGGTGCGATCGCTGACTCGCTGAACTACACCACAGAGGAATTCCGCAAACTGGTGTCGCGGATTATTGCCGCGGTGGAGCAGATGGGCAAGGCCACCAAAAACACCGAGGACATTTCCAGGGGGCTGCTGGATGCCACCCAGAAGCAGGCGAAAGAAATCAAGAATGCCGGGGAGGCGGTGGAGTTGATCACCAAATCCGTGAAGGAGGTGGACTCCAGTGCGGCCAAGTCGGCGGAAGTGGCGCGCCGTACCCTGGCCGTGACCGAAAAGGGTACGCTGGCGGTGCGCAATACGATCAGCGGTATGGATGGCATACGCGAACAGATCCAGGAAACTTCGAAGCGCATCAAGCGGCTGGGTGAAAGTTCGCAGGAGATCGGTGAAATCGTGGACCTGATTTCGGATATTACCGAACAGACCAACGTTCTGGCGCTGAATGCGGCGATCCAGGCGGCATCGGCCGGCGAGGCCGGACGCGGATTCTCGGTGGTTGCGGAAGAAGTGCAGCGTCTGGCTGAACGTTCAGCCGAGGCGACCAAACAGATCGGTGCGCTGGTGAAAACCATTCAAGGCGATACCCATGACGCAGTGGCGGCGATGGAGAAGAGCACGCTGGGCGTGGTGGAAGGCGCCAAGCTTTCCGATGAGGCGGGCCAGTCGCTGCGGGAAATTCAGCAGGTGTCCAATGAGCTGGCGGAACTGATCAACAGTATTTCGACATCAACCCAGGTGCAAACCGATATGGCCAGTGAAGTTGCAAGCGTTATGGAGGATATACTTAAAATTACCGTGCAAACCACTGAAGGTACGCGATTGACTTCCAATTCCATTGGGCAGTTGAACGCCCTGGCAAAGGACCTGAGAGGCTCGGTAGCCGGCTTCAAGCTGTAATTCCGGCTGACCCGCACAAAACGACCCTAGATGAGCAATAGCGCACAATTTGATCGCAACATGCTTCCCGCGGTGAAACCCGGCATCGACAGCACGCTGGCAGACATTGGCGCGCAGATTGAGAAGTATCTTGCCGCACCGGCGAATAATGCGGCGGGGCTGGAAGCTGCACGCGCCGGGCTGCATAGTTTGCAGGGTGTGTTGAAGATGGTCGGACTGGTTGGCGCCGCAGCATTTTGTGCAGAACTGGAGCTCACACTCGGTGAGCTCGCAACGAATCCCGACCAGATTTCGGCAATGCATCGCGACGTGTTGCATCGTGCCACGTTTGCGATTACCCACTACCTGGATTCGGTGGCCAATGGTGCGGAAAACGTCTCGTTGCGCCTGTTTCCCCAATACCAGGAACTGCAGCAACTGCGCGGCCTGGAAATGTCATTCGAACTGGATTTGTTCCATCCCGATCTTGGTGTGCAGTTGCCCAGCCAGGTGTTGAGCCTGCCCGTCCAGAACGGCGGTGTCGCGAATATCAAAATGTTGCGCAGCCAATATCAGCAGGGTCTGTTGAAATGGCTGCGCCAGGAAGATACTGCGGGCTCCACACAGCTGATGCAGCAGGCTCTTGAAGGGGTGTTGCGCAGTTTGCCGCAGGAACAGAGTCGAGCATTCTGGTGGGTGGGCTATGGATTGCTCGATTGTGTCAAACTGGATGGCTTGCCTCCGGAAATGAATGTACGCAAGTTGCTGAGCCGCATCGACCAGCATCTGCGCGCGATCATCGACGGAAATTCAGTCGACATCGTTCCGGTAATGAACGAAATGCTCTATCTGATTGGAAACAGCCATGTCGTGAGTGAGCACGTCGAAGCGATCAAGCAGGTTTACTCGCTCGACCAGTACCTCCCCGAACAATCGGCGCTGTCTCCAGGTGAAGTGGAACAGATGCTCGGCGCCATGCGCGATCAATTGAGCGAAGCTGAAGAATACTGGGAGCAATGCGCGCAGGGCGATGCGGAAGCATGCGAGAAATTCAGCAAGCAGGTCGAGCAGATTTCACTGCAGAGCGACAAGCTTGACCGAGATGTCCTTCAGTATCTCGCCAAGCAGATTCAGACGCTGTCGCAATACGCGACTTCTCCCGAGCACGCCCGGCCCATTGCCATCGATATGGCGATGGCGTTGCTGCTTCTGGGTAGCGGTATAGAGAATTACCGGCGCATTGGCGGGGGCTTCCAGGAACAGGCACGCATCCTGGTCGAGCGCATGCAGGCCGCTGTAAAGCAGAAACCGGAAGACACGAAACGGCTGGCTGAACTGGTCGAACTCCATTACCGGATGGAACAGCCAGGCGAGGTGATGGTCTCGCTCGCAAGTGAAATGGCAGTTAATCTGCAGCAGGTGGAGCAGGGTCTGAACGCATTTTTCAACAATGTGGTCGGGCGTGAAGAATTGCCCGAATTGTTGCGTTTGCTGAACCAGATACAGGGCGGTTTGCGTATTTCATTCCTGCAGGATGCAGAACGATTGCTGGCATCGATACAGGAAAAGATAGGTCGATTCGCGCTGGGCGGCGAAGCGCCAAAACCGGAAGAAAAGCTTGCGCTGGCCGATGCGATCAGTGCGATGGAAGATTACCTGCTGCGTTTGACGCACGGGCAGCCAACCGATGTTGCAGGCCTTCAGGCGGTATTGGACGGGATGCTCGGGCGCAATGTGCCCCAGGAGACTGAGGCGGACAAGTCTGCCCAGCTCGTTGAGCCGGTACTGCCAGAAGCTGAATCGGCCGGGGAGGCCGCTGAACCATTGGAGTTCGTCGTTCCCGTTGATCAGGCCGCCGAACCCGTTGCGCTGGAAATTGCGCCGGTCGAGCCTCCGCAAGTGTCCCTCGAAATGCCGCATCGATCCGAGGAAGACCAGGAATTGCTCGCGATATTCCTGGAGGAAGCGCAGGAAGTTCTCTCAACCATGATGAGAAATCTTGATACTTGCCAGTTGCATCCGGACAGCCACGAACCCCTGGTGGCGATAAGGCGTGGTTTTCATACACTCAAGGGCAGCGGACGCATGGTCGGGCTGGCCGATCTGGGCGAAGTTGCGTGGTGTGTCGAGCGTGCCATGAACAAATGGCTGCAGTACAACAAAACCGCTACGCCAGGCCTGCTGAGTTTCATCAGAACGACGATAAAGTCTTTCGTCGGATGGGTCGATACGCTCAGCAAACAGGGGGCGGTCACCATCGAAGCAGAAGACCTGATCGCGTCCGCGCAGCAGATCGAGGACGGACTGGATACCGAGATCCAGCAACCCGCCGCGCCAGCCGTCGAATTGCCGGTTGCAGGGGCAAGCCTTGCTCAGAATATGGAAACACCTCCTGCCAAGGCTGTTGGGGATAATTCGGCTGCTGAAGGCGATGCAACCCTGCATTCCCCGGTGTTGTTCAGTATTGCCAGTGCCGAGGTCAAGCAGAATGTAACGGTACTGCATCAACAGCTTGACGAGTTGCGCACTGCAGAACCACCGATGGTGCAATATGATTTCATGCGTGCCGCACACACGCTGGCTGGAGTGAGCCGTACCATGGGATTCGCTGCAGTGGTTGAACTTGCCTACGCACTGGAAAGCTGGCTGCATGCGCGCTTGGAAAAAATATTCACGCTGAGCGAGAGCCAGCTGCAGATGCTTGATCAGGCCGTGAACGCGCTGGACGAAATGGTGCAGAACGTTTGTCAGAAGCAGGTTCCGCAGCTGCGCGGCGATCTGGTTGGCCAGTTGGTATCCGACCGTGATAATTTCACGGAAGTTGTTGAAGAGCCGGCCGGAGAGGAGTCAGCGACGGATCTTGCGGATCTGGTGCTGCCATCTGAATTCCTTCCCGGGCAACAAACCGATTCTGATCAAACCCCGGCACCCGAGCAGAAAGTCGTTCCGGATCAGTCTCCAGCAGCCGAGCAGCAGGCAGTCCCAGACCTATCCGCTATGTCCGAGGATATCGGCAAGCCGGTGCGCCTGGCTGATTACGACCCGCTGCTCGCCGCGATTGCTGAACCGCAGAAACCGGCTGAGAATCTTCTTGAGGAAGCATTTGAGGCAGAACCGGCTGCAGACGGGGCCGCTAAACCGGCCGTGTTTGATGACGTTGATGCGCAACTGCTGCCGGTGTTTCTCGAGGAAGCCGAAGACCTGTGTCCCCAGATCAGCGAAAGACTGCGTGTATGGCGTGAACCGCCGCATGACCAGAAACAGGTTCCAATATTGAAACGGTTGCTGCATACCATTAAGGGCAGTGCGCGCATGGTCGGTGCGATGCGCATCGGTGAAATTGCACACGAAATGGAAGACCGTGTGCTGGCGGCAGACGAGCTTAGCGCTGAAGCAGGTTACTGGGATGGCCTGGAAAACGATTTCGACCATATCATGTCCCTGCTCAAGGAATTGCGTGACGGCAAACCGGCAAAAGAACCCGGACCGGTTCCGACCGGACGACGCGATTCAGACCAGATCGCCGGCGTGGAGCGCAGGACCGACCGGCGGGCGCCTGAGGCCGGCTCTGCCGGGCTGGGCAATATGCTGCGTGTGCGCGCCGAAGTGGTGGACAGACTGGTTAATGAAGCCGGTGAAATCAGCGTGGCACGCTCGCGCATGGAAACCGAAATGCGCGTTCTGAAGGAGGATCTGCTGGAGTTGACGACCAGCGTTGTGCGTTTGCGCCAGCAACTGCGCGAGGTTGAAATTCAGGCGGAAAGCCAGATGCAGGCGCGCGTAATGCTGGCCAAGGACAATTCAGAGTTGTTCGATCCGCTCGAGTTCGACCGCTTTACCCGCTTGCAGGAATTGACCCGCTTCATGAATGAAAGCGTGCATGACGTGCATACCATCCAGCAATCAATGCTGCAGAACCTGGACCAGACAGCTGCGGTGATGCTGGTGCAGAACCGAATCAACAAGGATCTGCAACAGGGGTTGATGAATGTGCGCATGGTGTCGTTCAACAGCATTACCGACCGGTTGTATCGCATCGTGCGTCAAACCGGCAAGGAGCTGAACAAGCGTGCCAACCTTGAATTGCAGGGTACCACTGTAGAGCTGGACCGCAGCGTGCTGGAAAAAATGGTGGCGCCATTCGAGCATCTGCTGCGGAATTCCATCGTGCATGGCCTGGAAAGCGAAGAACAGCGTGTGAAAAGCGGCAAGCTGCCGATCGGGGAGATTCGTCTGAGCGTGCACCAGGAGGGAAACGAAGTTGTATTCGAGTTCAGCGATGACGGTGCGGGCCTGAATTTCACAAAGTTGCGCCAAAAGGCGGTCGCCAGCGGTTCAATACGCAACGATGAACTGGTCAGTGACGATCAGCTGGCACAACTGATATTCACTCCCGGTCTCTCCACTGCAGGCGAAATTACCGAAATTGCCGGCCGAGGCATCGGCATGGACGTGGTGCGCAGCGAAATATCTTCGCTGGGCGGACGTATTGAAGTCAGTTCGAAGCGCGGACAGGGTACCCAGTTCCTGATTTACCTGCCGCTCACACTGGCGGTCACGCAAGTCCTGATGGTTAGCGCCGGTGATCAGATTTATGCGATTCCATCCACCCTGGTGGAACAGGTCAGGCAGGTAAAGCCCGCAGAAATGGAATTGCTGCATGAAGAACAACACATCGAATGGCAGGAAAACTCCTACCCGCTACACTACTTGCCGCACTTGCTGGGCAATATGGAGGTGGTTCAGGAAAATCAGCTGCGCAATATGGTGCTGCTGTTGCGAAGCGGAACGCAGCGGATCGCGCTGACGGTCGATGCGTTGCTGGGCAATCAGGAAGCCATGGTCAAGAATATCGGGCCGCAACTGGCGCGTCTGCCTGGTATAGCAGGCGCGACTGTGCAGGGTGATGGCAAGGTGGTGCTGATCCTGAACCCGGTACAATTTGCGCAGCGTATTCGCGGTGGCAGTATGCAGGCTATGGCCGGCCACAAACAGCTCAATACCTCGCCTTTGATCATGGTAGTAGACGACTCGCTCACCGTGCGCAAGATCACTTCGCGCATTCTGAACCGCGCCGGCTATCAGGTAATGACCGCGACAGACGGCGTGGATGCGCTGGAGAAAATGCAGGAGTCCACGCCGGACGTGATGATACTGGACATCGAAATGCCGCGCATGGACGGGTTTGCGCTGGTGAGGGAGTTGCGCCGCGTTCCTGAAACGGAAAATCTTCCTATCATCATGATCACTTCCCGTACCGCCAACAAGCACCGCGAATATGCGATGCAACTGGGCGTCAACACCTATCTGGGCAAGCCATACCAGGAAGACGAGTTGCTGCAGAAGATTGCCGATTTCGTGGCGATCCACAAGCTGGATCTATGACGGTAGCGGCCTAGCTGCTCCGCGGTTCGCCATGTGAGTGAGCCGCAGACAACCAGGCAACCCTTCACCGCGCCGGATTCAGCTTCCTGCGACGGTCATTCCTTCAACCAGTATCGATCCGCATTGCCGGGATCCCTGCACCAGCACGTCGTTGCCGACCGCGGAGATGTTGCGGAACATGTCTTTAAGATTGCCGGCAATGGTGATTTCCTGCACCGGATACTGGATTTCCCCGTCTTCGACCCAGAAACCCGCTGCACCGCGCGAATAATCCCCGGTCACGGGGTTGATTCCCTGGCCAAGTAATTCCGTCACCAGCAGTCCGCGCGTCATGGATTTCAGCAGGCCTTTGAAATCCAGAGATCCCGATTGCAGGATAAGGTTGTGGTTGCCGCCGGCATTGCCGGTGGAACGCAAGCCCAGTTTGCGTGCCGAGTAGCTGCCGAGAAAATAACCGCGCAATACGCCGTTTTCGACGATCACGCGACGCCGGGTTTGCACGCCTTCATTGTCGAAAGGACTCGAAGCAAGTCCTTTCGGGATATCCGGCACATCGGTGATGTTGATGTGGTCGGAGAAAACGGGCTTGTCGAGCTGATCGAGCAGGAATGAAGATTTGCGGTACAGATTGCCACCGCTCACCGCATTGACAAAGCTGCCCAGCAAGCTGGACGCTATCGGCGCCTCGAACAATACCGGAACCTGCATGGTGCTGATCTGGCGCGCATTCAATCGGCGTACCGTACGCTCCGCGGCAATGCGTCCGATCTGCTGTGCCCCGGGAAGCTCTGCAGAATCGCGCGCGACGGCGTACCAGTAATCGCGCTCCATGGCGTCATCCTGGCCGGCGATCACGGCGCAGCTGAGGCTGTGGCGCGAACTGGGGAAGCCGCCGATGAAACCCAGGCTGTTGGCTGAAACGAATTGCGCCTCGTGCAGGTTGACGGTGGCGCCCTCCGAATTGCCGATGCGTGGATCGGTATCCAGCGCCGCCTGCTCGCACTGCTGCGCCAACGAAATTGCCGCATCGACCGGCAGGTGCCAGGGGTGATACAGGTCCATATCCTTGCAATTGTGCGCCAGCATGTCGGCATCGGGCAGTCCCGAGCAGTCGTCCTTTGCGGTATATCGTGCGATCGAAAGGGCCGCATCCACTGTGTCGCGCATTGCACCGGGCGAGAAATCCGAAGTGCTGGCATTGCCGCGCTGCTGCCCGATGTAGATGGTAACAGCCAGGCCCTTGTCGCGGTTGTATTCGATGGTCTCAACCGCGCCATGGCGCACCGTGACGCTTTGCCCGAAACCTTCTGAGACGTCCACGGATGCTGCGGATGCACCCCGTTGCTTCGCATAATCCAGCATGTCCTGCGCGATGCTGCGCAATGCGTCGGTCGGGTGGGTAAAGCGGGGTGCTGGAGAGGCCAGAGTATTCATAAGCTCAGCGGTTGATCTGCGAAAAGCGCTATCATAGCAGCATCCCTCCGGCACATTAACCCCGGTCATCCCAACAATCATGAATACACACCACAAAGACCGCGGCGAAAACCAGCCGCTGCATGTCGATCTCGGAGACGACGAGCACGACGACGACGGCGTAGAAGTCATCCGGCCGCATGCACGTCATGAATCGCGCAATGCGGACAGTTCCCGCGGCCGCGGTCTGCACAGCCAGCATGCAGCGGACGATGTAGTGGAAGAACTGCCGCCCAGCAAAACCAGAATCAAGAAGCAGATGCACGAGTTGCGCGATCTCGGCAAGGAATTGACCGAACTGGGCAGGGATCAGATCGCCCAGCTGGACATTCCCGACAACCTGCGGGACGCGCTGCGCGAAATGAAGAGCATCAACAAGTTCGGTGCGCAGCGCCGCCAGATCCAGTACATCGGCAAACTGATGCGCGATATCGATCCGGCACCGATACTCGCCAAACTGGATGCTTGGAAGGGAAAGTCGCAACATCATGTCGCCTACATGCACCGTCTGGAACGCTGGCGCGACCGGCTGCTGCAGAGCGATGACGCGCTTACCGAATTGCTATCTGACTATCCACAGGCCGATGCGCAACGACTGCGTGCGCTGATACGCAACGCACAACGGGAATTGGAGATGCAAAAGCCGCCGAAGAATTATCGCGAGATATTCCAGGTGCTGCGCGAGATCATTCCCGAGCAGGAATAACCATCCGTATGCGCACCACGCTTTCGCATCGCACCTACGAATCGGGCAGTAATCCGAGGCACAGCATCGTCTGGCTGCATGGGCTGGGCGCGGACGGCTCGGATTTCGCGCCCATCGCGGACCAGCTGCAGCTGCCGGTTCCGGTGCGCTACATCTTTCCCGATGCGCCACTGTTGCCGGTAACCATCAATGGCGGAATGGTGATGCGGGCATGGTACGACATCGCCGCTCCGGATATCGATGCCAGGCAGGACGCGGACGGTATACGCGCGTCGCAATCCCTGATCGAGGAACTGGTCGCCCTGGAAGTGGAACAGGGCATTGCGCAGGAGAACATCTATCTGGCGGGCTTTTCACAGGGGGGCGCCGTGGCGCTGCATACCGCAATGCGCCAGACCGTTGCGCTTGGAGGAGTGCTGGCGCTGTCGACCTATCTCCCACTGGCCGACAGCGCGGCTGGCGAGGCGCTGGCAGCAACCCGGAATACGCCGATATTCATGGCACACGGACGCAGCGATCCGGTGATACCCTGCGCACTGGGGCAGAACTCAAGGGATGCGCTGTTGCGACTGGGTTATACAGTTGAATGGCATGAATACCCCATGCCGCATTCGGTGTGCGATGAAGAGCTGCGCGATATCGGTGATTGGCTGACTCGCCAAATCCGCCAGGAAACAATGCAGGGGCGATCAGCCTGACCGGTCAAATTACGGATTCTGTGTCGGTTTCCTGTTCGATGACCTTGAATTTTGCCAGGTCATAATCAAGCCCTTGTTCCTTCAATCCGCTGGGAATCAGCAGGTAATTTTTATTATCCAGTTGAACTTTCAGGCTCTGAGTGGAAGAAAAAGTGTCCGCCTTCATCAGCAATAACTGAGTCCCGCCGGACAATTCTCCCTGTTTGGGATAAAGCCAGAGTGCCGTCTGTTCATAGCCGGGCCCGCTGCCGTTGAAGCTGAGGTTTACGCAGGCGACGTTGTTGGCAAGAATTTCCGCGCCCGCGTGCATCTGGTTCGCTTCATCGCGCAACAGCCGACGTACCACCGCCACCCCCCAATGGGACACGCCTTCGGGCTGTATCCCGAGCAGACTGCCAATGCCGACCCCATCGCTTCCGGGGGGCAGGGCGCTGCTGAAGCCTCCGACACTGATTTCCTCGGTGACCCAGGAAGCTGGACTGCCAAGGTTATACTGGGCCGGATTCGAGTGCCCAACCACCTGGTCAAACCCGTTAACCACATTCAGGGTAACATTTGCCATGCGCCGGGCATTGCGCCTCACCGGGGGTGCGACCAGATAGGTCAGGAGGTGCTGGACCGCATTCCTGACGACTTCTGCCTCATAGTTTCCACCCAGGGCAAGGCCGTCAGGAACAATATTCTTTTTCAGTATCTTCATCAGTTCTTCCATCCTGCCCTGCAGCGCCGGCATGCAGATGAAACGCAGGGCCGGATGTGTCGTGGCGTCCATGTTGATCCTGGTCGGTTCGACGGGGCTGCTCAGGTTGAAGCAGAGCCGGGAATCCCTGTCTACTTCCGGGCGTATATCTATGTCCGAACAATAATTCGCGACGATGCGCTCAACCAGATGAATGTATAACGGGCTCAACGTGCTCAATCCGCTGTCGTACCAGACCATCAAGCCCCCCATCTCGCATTTTACCGAGGTTTTGCCCGGCATCACGGGATACAGTTTCACCTGCGTATCCAGATATTGCAGTTGTTCGGCATGTTTATACAGCAGTGCCAGATTGGCCCAGATATCTTTGTCGACCTGCCCATAGCGGGCGCTGATGAATTTCAGTTTGCAGATCAGCGCGTATATACCTCTCGCGGTAAGCAGGGGGACTTGAATCCGGATGGTGCTGCTGCCCTTGTCGGCGTTGCAGAAGCGATTGAACACATCGAGATAGGCATTCGAAGAGTGGCGATAATAATTGACCAGCAGCGACCAGAGACGGTTTTCCTGAAATTTGTTGATTTCGAACGGTGTAAAATATTCGCGGGACAGTTTCCGTGCATAGGGCAGGGCAGCTTCGTCTATCATGCGCAGCACGGCAAACTGGTGGTCGATCTTGAAGTCGTACTGTTCGGTCACCGACTCAACCAGATCCGTCAACTCCATCAGAGACTTGTATGCGTCATTTTTGGGAA
>Ga0316575_10000188_pt1 | contig 16260 bp, 20 predicted proteins | sample J5NA_FD_203072 | JGI IMG/M metagenome (GOLD analysis project Ga0316575, IMG submission 203072) | Rhizosphere microbial communities from salt marsh grasses in Alabama, United States - J5-7_050615r2r3 | ecosystem: Host-associated > Plants > Roots > Rhizosphere | place: USA: Alabama | collected...
GACGACCACGGGCACGACGACCACGACCGGGACGCAGACGACGGGCACCACGACGTCGGGAACGCTGACCGAGGTCGTCCTCGCCGCCACGGGCGCCAACGGAACCTCCGGCGAGATTGGCCTCGCGCTCTCGCTCCTTCTCGGAGGCACCGGCCTGATGCTGCTCCGCAAGCGTGGCGCCGCGATCGGCCCGGACGAGAACCTGTAGGCCCGGAATACCGGACATGAGACCTGGCTCAGGAGGACGGCGAATGGCACTCGACTCGCGGGTCGCGTGGAGTGCCATCGTCGGCCTGGCCGTCGCGGGTACCGCCATCGTGATGGCGGTACCCGCGGCAGCCAAACAGGACGAGACGGCCTCGCTTCCGGATCTCGTAGTCACCGCGTCGGCGGCTCCCGCGGACGTGCTCGCCGGTGAGTCGACCCAACTTGAGATCACCGTGTCGAACACCGGCGGGACGACGCTCCCGGCGCTTACTCTCACCGAGGACCTTCCCGCCGCCGTCTCGTACGACTCGGCCTCGGTCGTGGCGACGCTCACCGCAGTCGACGGAACCGCGACCACCTATTCCGGCTCTGGCTCGACGGGGACGATCCCGTTGGCGCAGCTGAACCCCGGAACCATCGTTTCGGGGTGGGACGGCATCGAGTTGGCTCCCGGCGAGACGCTCCGCGTGTCGGTCGACCTCACGGTGAGTTCGGCCCTCGCTCCGTCGGTGAAGGAACTCGCGATCGCCGCCACCGCGTCGGCCGGGGACGCCTCCGCTAGTTCGTCTGTCGCGCTCACGATTCTCGAGCAGGCGCTGGCCTACGCCTCGGAGGACGCGCCCGCCTGACTTGACCGGCGTCGCGATAGCGTTCGGGAAGCTCCGGCCAGCCACGTATCGTTGAGCGCATGACGCGCTCGATTCTGACCTTCGCCGCCCTGACGTTCGTCGGCCTCATCACGGGGATCGTCAGCGTCGGCGCGCACCGTTTCCACCCGTATTGGGGCGCGATCCTCGTGATCCTCATGGTGCTTGCGTCCGCGGTGTTCGCCCGTGCGACTCGTGGCTGGCTCGGGCTGTCCGTCTACGCCGCGTCGTGGTACCTCGTCGTCCTCTACCTCTTCGCGGTCCGCGGCCCGGGCAACTCTGTCGTCATCCTCGACGACGCGCTGGGACGAACCCTCTTCGTCGGCGGCGCCGCCGCGATCATCGCGACGGCCTTCCTGCCCTCGCGCTGGATGCGCGAACCCGACGACGCCGGGGCGACCGCCACGGCGGAGCCGGGCGCGCAACAGGGTGCCCACGCGCGCGGAGATATGATGGAGCCCCACTCGATCTCGCGCCCCGAGGAGCCCTCGTGACCTACGTCATCGCCCTGCCCTGTGTCGACGTCAAGGACAAGGCTTGCATCGACGAGTGCCCCGTGGACTGCATCTACGAGGGCGAGCGGATGCTGTACATCCACCCCGACGAGTGCGTCGACTGTGGCGCCTGCGAGCCCGTCTGCCCCGTCGAGGCGATCTACTACGAGGACGACGTCCCGGACAAGTGGTCCGACTACTACACCGCCAACGTGGAATTCTTCGCGCAAATCGGATCGCCCGGCGGCGCCGCGAAGATGGGCCTCATCAAGCACGACCATGACCTCATCAAGGCCCTGCCTCCGCAGAACGCGGACTAGGCGATGACCGGCGCGCGCTCGGGGAGGCCCACGTGGGCCTGAACCCCACCGCCCTGCCCGATTTCCCCTGGGACTCGCTCGTCCCCTTCCGCACGACCGCGGCGGCGCACGCGGATGGGATCGTCGACCTCTCGGTCGGAACGCCCGTCGACCCGACGCCCGACGTCGCCCGCGACGCCCTCGCGGCGGCGGCCGACGCCCCGGGGTACCCGACGACCCAGGGCACGATCGGTTTGCGCGAGGCGGTCGTCGAGTGGTTCGCGCGGCGGCGCGGCGTCTCCGGGTTGGACGTCGACGCCGTGCTCCCCACGATCGGATCCAAGGAGTTCGTGGCGCTGCTGCCGGCGCTTCTCGGCCTAGGTGCCGGGGACGTCGTCGTCATCCCCAACGTCGCGTATCCGACGTACGACGTCGGGGCGCGTCTCGTCGGCGCCACGACGATCGCGACGGACGACCCCGCGGACTGGGCTGGCAATCCCGACGTCGCGCTCGTGTGGCTCAACTCTCCGTCGAATCCCACGGGCTCCGTGCTCGGCGCCGACCGGCTCGCGGAGACGGTCGCGCAGGCGCGGAGCCTCGGCGCGGTCGTCGCATCGGACGAGTGCTACGCGGAGCTCGCCTGGAATGGGCCGTGGCGCGAGACCGGGGTACCGTCGCTCCTTGCCCCTGAGGCGTGCGGAGGCTCGTTCGATTCGCTCGTGGTGGCGTATTCGCTGTCCAAACAGTCGAGCCTCGCGGGGTATCGCGCCGCGTTCGCGGCGGGCGACCCAGCGATCATCGGACGTCTGCTCCAGGTGAGGAAGCACCTCGGATTCATGATGCCGGCCCCGGTGCAAGCCGCGATGACTGCGGCGCTCGCCGACGACGACCACGTGGCACGCCAGCGCGAGGTGTACGGAGCTCGCCGAGCGGCGCTGCTCCCCGCTCTCGAAGAGGCGGGTTTCCGAGTCGACGGCTCCGAGGCGGGCCTGTACCTGTGGGCGACGCGGGGCGAAGACTGCTGGGAGACGATCGCGTGGCTCGCCGACGCGGGCATCCTCGCGGCGCCGGGCGCCTTCTACGGGGAGGCCGGAAAGCGGCACGTCAGGGTGGCGCTGACCGCGCCGGACGCTCGAATCCACGAGGCGGTGCGGCGGCTGACCGTCGCCCGCTAGAATGCCAAGAGGTGGTCTACCACCCCTAAAGAAATTCTGGAGGACGCATGGGACACGTGAACGAGGCCACACTCATTGTCGACGGCACGACCCACGACCTCCCGATTGAGCGCGCGTCCGTCGGCAACGACGGACTGACCGTGGCAACGCTCCTGCGGGACACGGAACTGGTGACCGTCGACCCGGGCTTCATGAACACGGCCTCATGCAAGTCGGCGATCACCTACATCGATGGCGACAACGGGATTCTCCGCTATCGCGGCTACCCGATCGACGAGCTCGCGTCCCAGTCGACGTTCCTCGAGGTCGCGTACCTTCTCATCCACGGCGAACTGCCGAGCGCCGACCTGCTCAACGCGCTCGAGAACCGCGTCGCCCGCCATATGCAAGTCCACGACGGCATCAAGGCCTTCCTCGAGGCCTTCCCCCGCGACGCCCACCCCATGGCGGTGCTTTCCGGGGCCCTCTCCGCGCTGTCGGCGTTCTACCCCGACAGCGTCGGGCGCGATGACTACCAGGTCGAGCTCGCCACGGTGCTTCTTCTCGCCAAGGCCGCGACCGTCATCGCCTACCTGCAACGCCGTTCGTCGGGTAGCGACCTCATTGAGCCGAAGAAGGGCGGGAGCGACTACGTCGAGGAATTCCTCCGCCTAACGTTCGCGCCGTCGGACGCGCAGTACGACATCAATCCGACGATCCGCGAGGCGATGAACATCCTTCTGATCCTCCACGCCGACCACGAGCAGAACTGCTCCACGTCGACCGTTCGCATCGTCGGCTCGAGCCAGGCGAACATCTATGCGTCCGTCTCCGCGGGCGTCGGCGCGCTCTCCGGGCCGCTGCACGGCGGCGCCAACGAGGCGGCGCTCCGGATGTTCGACGAGATCCGCGAATCGGGCGACACGATCGAGCAGTTCGTCGCCAAGGTCAAGGACCGCGCCGAGGGAGCCCGGCTCATGGGCTTCGGCCACCGCGTGTACAAGAGCTACGATCCGCGCGGCGCCGTCGTCAAGGGCGTGACCGACAAGGTCCTCAAGGACCTCGGCGGCAACAGCGAACTCTTCGAGATGGCGAAGCGCCTCGAGGAGATCGCTCTGAGCGACGACTACTTCATCGAGCGCAAGCTCTACCCGAACGTCGACTTCTACACGGGCCTGATCTACAAGGCGATGGGATTCCCGACGACCATGTTCACCCCGCTGTTCGCCCTCGGGCGGATGCCCGGATGGATCGCCCACTGGCGCGAGATGATCAAGGACCCCCAGACCAAGATCGGGCGTCCGCGCCAGATCTACACGGGTGAGGTCGAGCGGCAGTACGTCCCCATCGCGCAGCGCTCGTAGACCCGAACCGGGCGGGGAGACCCGCCCGGCGCTGTGACGCATCTCTCAGGCGGATGCCTCGCGCTCGCGATACCTCGCGCCCTAGCCTTTCTGGCAGGGGGTATAGCGCTCATGTCAGTCGATTTCCGGCGGGAGCATCAGGTCGCGTGGTCGCGCGCCGAGGCGTCGCGGCTTCGGGTGGCGTTCGGCGACACGATCGACGTCATTGAGCACGCGAGCGACCGCGAACTCGCGCGTGGCGATCGCCTCATGACCATACGGGACCCTGGGGGCATCGGTATGGAGGGCGCCGTCTGCGTGACGCAGCACTCGGAGGAGGGCAGCTTCTGGCGCGTCGAACTCCGACCGATCGTCGATCCCGAGGAGGACGTCCCCGCGACCAAGGCGGTCCAGCAGATCGCGCTCGAGATGCGATACAACCTCTGCGTGCACGCGACGTGGGACCAGACGCTCGGGCCGCGCAGCGGCGAGGACGGGTGGCCGGACCTCGCGGACGGCGTGTCGAAGCTCATCGAGGGCGCCGTCCGCGTCCACCGTCGCGGCTCCTTCGGCGGGGCGCGCCCGGCGCGCTACGCGTCGCTGACGACGGCGTAGGCCGTTCCGCGGTCAGGGGCTCCGGACCACGACGATCACGGCGTCGCAGGCCGACGTGTCGGCGGCGTCCTCCCACGCCCCGTTCTCGCGGGACCATCGCCCGTCGCAGGTCGTCACGTCGACGACGCTCCATCGCGAGGCGACGGCGATCGACCACGCAGCTGCGGCGCGGGCGGCCTGCTCGCTCGAGGCCGTGACGCGCACGGCTCTCGATCCGTCGTCGCGAGGCTCGACGGTCGCGCTCGCTGCCGACCCGAAATCGCCGTCCAGCCGCGACGCGAACGCCGTCTCCGCTAGCGCGTCCGGCGGACCGCCGGGGAGCGAACAGGAGAGCGACCGGGGCGAGACTTCGCCCGTCAGCACCCGCGCCCACGCGCGCGCATCTGCCTCGTGGTCGGCGTACCCGAGCGGGTGTCCCGAGCGCTGGACCGCCTGGGCCGCGTCCGTGACGCTCATGTCCTCCCAACCGTCGATGAGCACGAGGTGGTCGTAGAACTGGCCGGCCGCGTAGTACGGGTCGAGGATCTGGTCGGCCGTACCCCACCCCTGCGACGGCCGTTGCTGGAAGAGGCCGAGGGAGTCGCGGTCGCCGTAGTCGATGTTGCGAAGATCGGATTCCTGGAAGGCTGCCGCGATCGCGACGGTCACGGCGTGTGCGGGCAGGCCTTTGCGAATCGCGGCGGCGGCGATGAGCGCAGCGTTGTTCGACTGCTCGGCGGTAAGCGTGGACGCGACGCCGTCGACGTTCACCGTGCATCGCGAGTTCGAGAAGAGCCGGTCGCCGTAGCGGTCGAGCAGAGTCGGCCCGTAGACGAACGCCGCCGCCACCGCGCCCGCGACAAGAAGCAAGGCGACGAGGCGCGAGAGGCGCCCGCGGCGGCGACGGGCCATCAGTTGTGGTGGAGCGCCGCGTTGAGCGTCACGCCGGTGCCTTCTCGGCGCACGGCCTCGAGCGCGCCGCTGAGCGAGTTGCGGCGGAACAGCAGACCGCTCTGGCCCGCGAGCTCGCGTGCCTTCTCGACCCGGGGCTTGCCGTCGTCGTCCGCCTCGCCCACGAGGATCACCTTTGCCCCAGCCGTCAGGTAGAGACCCGCCTCGACGATGCAGTCGTCGCCGAGCGGGATGCCGAGACCGGAGTTCGCGCCGAGGAGCGAGCGTTCGCCCAGCGAGACAACCTCCGTGCCCCCGCCGGAGAGGGTGCCCATGATCGACGCGCCTCCGCCCACGTCGGAGCCGTCGCCGACGACGACGCCCGCGGAGACCCGCCCCTCGATCATGCTGGACCCGAGCGTGCCCGCGTTGTAGTTGACGAATCCCTCGTGCATGACCGTCGTTCCCTCCGCGAGGTGGGCGCCGAGCCGGACGCGGTCGGCGTTGGCGATGCGCACCCCCGAGGGGACGACGTAGTCGGTCATGCGGGGAAACTTGTCGACGGAATCGACGGAGAGGTGCACGCCGATGGCGGTGAAGCGTGCCCGGACGTCGTTGATCGTGTCGATCGCGCACGGCCCGTGGGAGGTCCACGCGACGTTCGTCAGCACGGCGAAGATGCCCGTGAGGTTGATCCCGTGGGGCCTCACGAGGCGGTGGGAGAGCAGGTGCAGCCGAAGGTACGCGTCGGGGACGGTCGCGGGGGCGGCGTCGCAGTCGATGCGCGTCAGGAGGGCGTTGACGGTCACGTCGCGCAGCGGATCGGTGCGCTCAGCGGCGGCGATGTCCGGCGGGATCTCCGCGCCCGCGGGGGGTTCCCCCAGAGCCGGAGAGGGGTACCAGGTGTCGAGGACGATTCCCTCCGGGGTGGTCGTCGCGAGGCCGTAGCCGTATGCCGTGCGCGTCATGCCCCTAGCCTACGGTCGCGACTTGCCGACGGGGGTGATCCTCGGCGTAGCCTGAGCCTATGCGCGATGAATACCACGTCCCGGGCGAGTCACCCGAGGGGGACGCGTATCCGTCCGACGGGTCGCCGTACGAGGACGCGGGACCAGTCCAGGACCGATATGCGATGCCGGAAGAGGACGAGGTCGCCGACGTGTACGTTCGCCACGAGGCCCCGTGGGTGGGCTTCGGCGGCGGCCAGCCCGCGTCCGACCCGGAGGGTTTCGCGTCGGCCCTCGCGCCCGCGGCGCCGCCGTCGAGCGAGCCCGAGTTCACGTACCTCGTCCGACCCCGTCGTCGGGGAAGGGAGGCGGTTGCGGCAGGAGTGACGGCCGGGATCATTCTGGTGGCCGTTTGGTTCCTCCCAGGACTGTTGTCGCCGGCGACGGAGAAGGGAAGGGTCGCGGCGTACGCGTTGTTCGCGGTCGGGGGTAGCGCGTTGTTGTTCGTGCTCTGGCGCACGTGGCGATGGGCGCGCGGTCGGGAGTAGGCGAGGAGATGGGGAACCGGTCGGACGCCGAATGGGGCGAGCCGTACGACGACGCCGAGCCGCCCCGCCGCGATCGCGTCCCCGAGCCGGGATTCACGCGGCCGAGCGACGTCAACTCCGACTGGGAGATCACCTACTTCGTGCCGGAGTTCCGCGCGAAGCGCGTTCGCATCGCCCGGCTAGTCACGGTGGGGATCGCCCTGTTCCTCGTCACGATCCTGACGCGACTCGTCGTGTGGGGCGTTCGAGCCGACGCGGACGAGTTGAGCGAGGGAATGGTCCCCTACATCTTCGCCACGGGATGCGGGGTCGTCGGAGTGGCCGTCGTCTACGTCACCTGGCGGTGGGCGCTCGAGAGGGATCGACGCGACCTGCGCCGGCGTCCGTAGGTGAACCCGCGGCGCATGCCCGTGGCTACGCTGGGGGTATGACCCTCGACCTCGGCGTATCCGTCGGCGAGTTGGCGCTCGCGTTGATCGACATCGAATCGGTGAGCGGGGACGAGCGCCGCATCGCCGACGCGGTCGAGGCCGCGCTGCGCGAGCTCCCGCACCTGACGGTGGAGCGCGACGGCGATGCGGTCGTGGCCCGCACGAACCTCGGGCGCGACGAGCGCGTCGCCCTCGTCGGGCATCTCGACACCGTGCCGGTGCGGGGCAACGTCCCCGGTCGCGTCGAGGACGGCGTGCTGTGGGGTCGCGGCGCGGTCGACATGAAGGCGGGGGTCGCCGTCCTTCTGTCGTTGGCCGCCGAGCTCGACGCTCCCACGCGCGACGTCACGTGGATCTTCTACGACCACGAGGAGGTCGACGCGAGCCTCAACGGCCTCGGCCGAATCTCCCGCCACCGGCCCGAATTGCTTGAAGCCGACTTTGCCGTACTCGGCGAGCCGACGTCGGCCGGTATCGAGGGCGGCTGCAATGGCACGCTCCGCGTCGAGGCGCGCGTGCCGGGCGTCGCGGCGCACTCCGCGCGCGCCTGGAAGGGCCGAAACGCCATCCACGCCGCGGCCCCACTGCTCGCCCGGCTCGCGGCGTACGAGCCGGCGACGGTGATCGTGGACGGCCTGGAATATCGCGAGGGCCTCAACGCCGTGCGCGTCTCCGGCGGCATCGCGAACAACATGATCCCCGCCGAATGCGTCGTGACGATCAACTACCGATACGCCCCCGACAAGGGATACGACGCCGCGCTCGCCCACGTCGTCGGCGTGTGCGACGCGGCGGGAATCGACGGGCTTGAGGTGATCGTGACGGACCACGGCGACGCGTGCCGACCGGGGCTCGACGCCCCCATCGCGCGTGATTTCGTCGATGCCGTCGCGGCGACGGGAGCGGCGGCTCCGCGCGCGAAGCTCGGCTGGACGGACGTCGCCCGCTTCGGCTCGCTGGGAATACCGGCCGTCAACTACGGGCCGGGCGACGCGGAACTCGCCCACGCGGACGACGAGCGCGTCGAGATCGATCAGATCGTCGCGGTGAGGGAGGGTCTAGGGTCATGGCTGCGCGCGTGAACAAGAAAGGCAAGGGCGGATACCGACGCGGACAGGTGCTGATGCGCGGGAACCAGGTTCCGCCCGCGAGCACGTCGGCGGAGTTTCTCCGGGACGACGACGGCACGGACTGGCTCGACAAGGACCCGTGGCGAGTGCTCCGCATCCAAAGCGAGTTCGTCGAGGGCTTCGGAGCGCTCGCGAGGCTCGGGCCCGCCATCTGCGTCTTCGGCTCCGCCCGCGCGAAGCACGGCAGCGAGGAATATGCCACGGCGGAACGTATCGGCCGCCTCCTCGCCGAAGCCGGGTACGCGGTGATCACCGGCGGAGGACCCGGCACGATGGAGGCGGTGAACAAGGGCGCCCGCCAGGCGGGTGGCGTCTCCGTCGGCCTCGGCATCGAGCTCCCCCACGAGCAGGGGCTCAACGACTACGTCGACCTCGGCATCAACTTCCGCTACTTCTTCGTGCGCAAGACGATGTTCCTCAAGTACGCGCAGGGGTTCATCGTCCTTCCCGGGGGGTTCGGCACGCTCGATGAGCTCTTCGAGTCCCTCACGCTCGTCCAGACGGATACCGTTCGGGACTTCCCGATCGTCCTGCACGGCAGCGAATACTGGTCGCCCCTGCTTGCGTGGCTCCGCGACCACGTCGCGGCCCAGGGGAAGATCTCTCCCGGCGATCTCGGCCTCCTGTCGCTCACGGACGACCCGGAGGAGGCCGTGGCTCTCGCCTCGGCGTACAGCCCTCCGGTCGTCTAGCCGATCTCGGCCGCATTCTCGCCGCGGTCGCATGCCGCTAGAATGGGAGGACCGCCGCGCGTCGCGGCCCGCATCCCGAGGAGAAGAGCACGACATGGCTGCAATGAAGCCCCGCACCGGCGACGGCCCCATGGAGGTCGTCAAGGAGGGACGCGGCTACATCTTGCGCCTGCCGCTCGAGGGCGGCGGCCGGCTGGTCGTGGAGATGAACGCCGACGAGGTGAAGGAGCTGGGGGACACGCTCCAGGCGGCCCTCTCCTAGACTCCTATCGCCGTATCGCGACGAGCAATCCGTCGCCCGAGGGGACCAAGACCGACACGAGGTCCTCGTTCGCCCGGATCGACTTCAGCGTCTCGCGTATCGCCGTGGTGTTGTGATCCCGTTGAGCGGGGTCCGCGACCTTCGAATGCCAGAGCGAGTTGTCGATCGCGATGACGCCCCCCGGCCGCACCATCCGGATCGCGTGGTCGAGGTAGGCGGGGTACTCGGACTTCACGGCGTCCACGAAGACGAGGTCGTATCCGGCGTCGGTAAGGCGCGGTAGAACGTCGAGCGCGGCGCCGGAGATCATGCGGACCCGTTCGGGCTCGAATCCGGCCGCCTTGATCGCCTCCCGGGCCGCCTTCTGGTGCTCCGGCTCGACGTCGATGCTCGTGAGCGTGCCGTCCGGGCTCATGCCGCGCAGGAGGTACACCGCGGAGACTCCCGCGCCGGTGCCGATCTCGCAGACCGTACGCGCGCGGATCGCGAGGGCGAACATCCTCAGGAGCGCACCGGAGCCGGGCAGGATCGGGACGCACCCGAGTTCCTCTCCCGTGTGGCGCGCGCGTCGGAGCACTTCGTCCTCGGGGACGAAGTCTTCGCTGTACGCCCAGTTCGCCAAGGCTTCGTGTGTCATGGCCCTCCTCGATGTCATCGTATCGGCGCGGGCGTGGGAACATGGAGGGTAGCGGAGTCGTTAGCACCACATGGAGGTTCTGCGGTGACCAACCTGCCCCTGCCGTCGCGTGCTGTCGTCGACGGCTCCGTGCTCCCCGGCGAATCAGCGCCGGCCGCGCCGGATCTCACGTGGGAAGGCATCGTCCGCGACCATTCCGTCCGCGTGTACCGCCTCGCGCTCCACCTCACGGGCAACGCCCACGACGCCGAAGACCTCACCCAAGACGTCTTCGTCCGCGTCTTCAATTCGCTGTCGCAGTACAAGCCCGGCACGTTCGAGGGCTGGTTGCACCGCATCACTACCAACCTCTTCCTCGACCGCGTCCGTCGCCGTAAGCGGATCCGTTTCGACTGGATGGGCGACGACGACGCCGCGGTCGCCACGGCGGACAGTTTCGACCGTCACGAGCGCAGCGGTCAGCCCGAGGACGCCTTCGATATGGGTCACCTCGAGCCCGACATCCTCGATGCCCTCGCGAGCCTGCCCCCCGAGTACCGCGCCGCCGTCGTCCTGAGCGACATCGAAGGCCTCTCGTACGAGGAAATCGCGGTAACGCTCGGCATCAAGATGGGGACGGTGCGCTCGCGCCTGTCCCGCGCGCGGGCCCGCCTGCGCGAGACGCTCGCGCACCGCGCACCGGAGGAGGCGTCGGCGTGACGACCCGCCATCTCGGCAAGCGTCTGTACGCGCTCGTCGACGGGAGGCTCAGCCGCGACGAGGCGTACGTCGCGATGGCCCACGTGGGAGAGTGCGCCGAGTGCGCCGCGCAGTGGCAAGCGCTCCGCCGCGACCGCATCGCCCTCCAGACGTCGGGCACCGGGATCGACATGTCCCACGCCCGAGGCCTTCTCGACCGCGACCGCATCGCCGAGATCGCGCGCGACGAGCCGCGACGCCACGTCAAGGCCGCCAAGGGACGCGGCGTGAACATCGCCGTCGTCGCGGTGTCGATTCTCGCGACCGGCGCCCTCGCCGTCGGCGTGCTGTGGCGCCTTGGCGCGCCCCCCGAGGTGGGCCTCGAGATCGCGGAGGCGCCCGACGCCGCGTCGGCGTCCAACGTGCAGTTGCTCGGCGCGCCCGGTATGCGGTCCGAGGGATCTCTCGTGGCGTGGGTGCATCCGTCGTGGGAGTCGTCCAACATCATCCCCGTCGACGCGGCCGTGATCCAGAGCGACGACGGTCCGACCGTCCTTGTCGCGCGCGTACTTGCGGGCGGCGAACCGGTCACGGTCACGGAACAGAAAGGTACGCTTCCCGCGGGTTTTGGCAGCGAATTCCCGATGGGTGGAGCAACGGGGCACGAGGTGTACGTCGTGTCCGAGGAGCCGGCACAGGTCGTGTGGGATGCGGGCGGCGTCGTCGTCGGCCTCGCGTGCGACTGCACGGTCGACATCCTCGAATCCGTTGCTAGTCAATTCCCCAACGGTAACGAACCGGGCGTCATCGAACGCCTGGGGGATGGCCTTCGGGCCGTCGCTGATGCAGTAACGGGAGGATAACCATGAAGGACGAAGAAGGGCTGTTCGCCGAGCCGAGCAGCCCCGCAACCAGCACCCCTAGCAAAGCAGCCACCGCCGTCGCGGATGGCGCCCCCGCGCCCGCGTCCAAGGACGGCCCGGGAGGTCCCGTCGACGTGCCGACGCTCGCGACGGACGGGCGCGGCAATCCCCCGGCGCCCGCCCGCACCGGGCTCGGGCCCGCGTGGGTCGTGGTCGTCACGCTCCTCGCCCTCGTATTCGGCGCGGCCGGCGGCGTCGGCGGATACGCCATCGCGTCGCACAACGACTCCACGCCGCCGCAGACCACCCTTCCCGCCGCGGGCACGGACGCCATGCCGGTCGCCGCGCCGCCCGGGTCGGTCTCGTCGGTCGTCGCGTCCGTTCTTCCCTCGGTCGTGAGGGTCGAGGCGTCCTCGGGCGGCCAGCTCATCGACACGGGTTCCGGGTTCGTCATCCGCGAAGACGGGTACATCCTGACGAACAACCACGTCGTCGCCCCGAGCGACGGAACTCTCGCGGTGCGGTTCTCCGACGGGACCAAGATGGACGCGACGCTCGTCGGCACGACGGCGGACTACGACCTCGCCGTCCTCAAGGTCGACAAGACCGGGCTCACGCCGCTCGTGCTCGCCGACTCCGACGCGGTCAAGGTCGGTGACGAGGCCATCGCGATCGGCTCGCCGCTCGGTCTCGACTCGACGGTCACGCTCGGCATCGTCAGCGCGCTCCACCGGCCCGTCACGGCCGGCGGGGACACGGGATCGGCGGCGTTCATCGACGCGATCCAGACGGACGCCGCGATCAACCCGGGCAACTCCGGTGGACCGCTGCTCAACGCGCAGGGCGAGGTCATTGGCGTCAACTCCGCCGCCGCCGCGCTCCCGGGCGCGTCGCAGGCGACCGGGGCCGGTACCGTCGGGCTCGGATTCGCGATCCCGTCGAACCAGGCGCGTCGTACGGCCGAGGAGATCATCCAGACGGGCAAAGCGACCTTCCCGGTGATCGGAGTGCTGCTCGACAACACGTACACGGGCGAGGGCGTCAAGATCGTCGACGACGACCCGACGAACAACGTCATCGGAGTGGCCCCCGGATCGCCCGCGGCGCTCGCCGGTATCCAAGCCGGGGACATCATCCTCGCGGTCGACGGCCGACCCGTCACCCAGCCGGACGAGCTCGTCGTCCAGACGCGGGCGATGGCCCCGGGCGACACGATCACCCTGACGATCAAGTCCGGAGATTCGACGTCGACGGTCAAGGTCAAGCTGACCACGAACGACAGCATCGATTGGCAGAAGGGCGAATCGAAGTAGGCTGACGACGTGTTCGACATCAACGGGGCGGAGTTCCTCATCCTGCTCCTCGTCGCCGTCGTCGTCATCGGCCCCGAGAGGCTCCCGCGCTACGTGCGGGAGTTTCGCGGGGCCGTCGCCCGTCTGCGCGACCTCCTGACGGACGCGCGAACCTCGGTACGCGAGGAGATGGGAGACACGGTCGACTTCGCCGCGCTCGACCCCCGCCAATACCACCCGCGGCACATCGTGAAGGACGTCCTCTCCGAGCCCGCAAACGCGCCGGAGGCCCCCGCGACGACGGGACGGGCGGCGCGTCGTAGGTCGGCCCGAGTGAAGCCGGGAACCACACCCCCGTTCGACGCCGACGCCACCTAGTCGGCGGCGAGCGGTCCGCGCGGCGAAACCTGGAACAATGGGCGACATGTCCCCACGCGTCTTCTCCGGCATGCAGCCCACCGCCGACTCCCTGCACCTCGGGAACTACCTCGGCGCGCTCGTTCAGTGGGTGGCGCTCCAGGACGACTACGACGCCGTCTACTCCGTCGTCGACCTCCACGCGCTCAACGCTCACCCTGAGCCCGAGGCCCTTACCCGCCGCACCCGCGCGACGGCCGCCCAGTTCCTCGCCGCGGGCGTCGACCCTGCCCGCTCGATCCTCTTCGTACAGTCCCACGTGCCCGCGCACACGGAACTCGCCTGGATCCTCGGCGGATTCACCGGATTCGGCGAGGCGAGCCGCATGACGCAGTTCAAGGACAAGGCGTCCAAGCGAGGGGAGTCCGGTACGAACGTCGGCCTCTTCACGTATCCGATCCTCATGGCGGCCGACATTCTCCTGTACGACGCCGCCGCGGTCCCCGTCGGCGAGGACCAGCGCCAGCACCTCGAGCTGACGCGCGACCTCGCCCAGCGTTTCAACGGGCAGTACGGCGACACGTTCGTCGTGCCGGAGCCGCACATCGTCAAGGCGACGGCCAAGATCAACGACCTCCAGGATCCGTCGTCGAAGATGTCCAAGTCCGGCGGTCCTAACGGGATCATCGAGATTCTCGACGACCCGAAAGTCATCGCCAAGCGCATCCGCTCCGCCGTGACCGACGCGGAGACGGAGGTGCGCTTCGACGAGCGAATGAAACCCGGGCTGTCGAACCTGCTGACGATATTCTCCGCCCTCACGGGAAGGCCGATCACCGATATCGAGGACGACTTCGCGGGCAAGGGCTATGGCGACTTCAAGGGCGCGCTCGCCGACGTCGTCGTGGACTACCTGACGCCGATTCGCGAGGCGACGCTCGGATGGATCGAGTCCCCGTCGACGCTCGACGAGGTGCTCGCCGACGGCGCCGAGCGCGCGGAGGCCATCGCCGGCGCGACGCTCGAGCGCGTCCGGGAGAAGCTCGGCGTGCTCCGGCTCGCGCGGTAGGCGCATGAGCCGACCGCGTCGCATCGTCACACGGCTGCGGGGCCTCATCGACGCCTTCCGCAGGACGCGGGCGGGAGCCGCGGTCCAGCGCTACTCGGAGCTTCGGGGCAACGTTCTCGCGGGCGGCGTCGCGTACCACGGGCTGCTCAGCATCGGCGCGGCCGTCGTCGTCGGCTCGACCCTCGCCGCCGTCGTCGTCGGGCGGGCGCCCTCGCTTCGCGACGCGATGCTGCGCTTCCTCGACCGCGCCATTCCCGGGGTCGTGAATACGGGCGACGGCGGCTCGGGCCTCATCGACGCGTCCTCGCTCACCGCGAGCCCCGTCACGGGCCTCGTGAGCGCCCTGGCGCTGCTCGTGGGGCTCAACACCGCTTCCCGGTACGCCGGCGCGCTCCGGGGCGCGACGCAGGCGATGCTCGGGAACGAGGCGCGGTCGCCGTTGCACGGAAAGGCGCGCGACGCGGCGACGCTCGGCATCCTCGCCGCGATGGCCCTCGTGGCGGCCTCGGTCCAGATCGCCGCGGCGAGCGTCGCGACGTGGATAGGCGTCGAGAACGAGGGGAGAACGTGGCTGGTACGCGCGGTCGCCCTCGTCGTAACGTTCGCGGTCGACGCGGCGTTCGTGTTCGTCGCCCTGGCGCTGCTCGGCGACGCGGGTCGGCCGTTCCGGAGGCTCGTCCCCGCCGTCGCGGCGGCGGCGGCCGCGATCGCCGTGCTGCGAGCCGCGTCGGGTCTCGTGCTCGGCGCGTCGATCAGCAACCCCGTCCTCGCACCGTTCGCGGCCGTTATCGCCGTGCTCGTGTGGGTCGACGTGGTGACGCGGATCGTCCTTTTGTCCGCCGCGTGGGTCGGATCGGATCGTCCTGTTCGGGCGCCTTAGGTATTCTGCGAGAGTGGATCGCGTGAGCGCACGACGTCGGCGGGTGGCGCGGTCGTGCGCGGTCGCGACGATCGCGGCGCTCGCGCTTGCCGGATGCACCTTCTCCAAGGGCGATCCGTACCGCGACCTTCCCCCCGCCCCCGCCGCCGAACCGGTGCTCGAGGACATCAACCTCGCCCAGTTCGGGCTTCAGTCGTACCCCTGCGACCTGTTCGACGTCGCGACCTCGCGCTGCTACCGACCGGCGAAGTGGCTCTCCGTTCGCGAGGGCCGCGAAACGCTCGCCCACGTCCACCGCGAGCTGCTCGCGGCGGGAGCCCGCTACTGGGGCGGGGCGGCCACGGAGAAGAAGGCGCCCGCGCCCGTCGTCGCGGGCATGGACATCGGCTGCTATTACGACTACGCCACGCTCGACGGCGACCTCCGCGTCGCGATCATCGGTCCGACGGGGGAGGGAGCCCCGTGCGTCAACGGCCTGCCGGGCGACGGGGTGAGCCAGGTGTGGATCGTTGCCGCGGACTTCGACCCGGCCGAGGTGTACGCCTCCGCGGATCTTCCCACGTCGTTCGCTTCGCTGCTGCTGTCCGTTCCCGCTCCGCCCGCTGTTCCGGGAGACGTGTACGGCGGCCCGAACGGGACGGTCGACGGCTACTACGGACCGCAACTGCCGACGCGTACCGAGGGCGCGGGGGTCACGATCCTCGCGGACACCGTCGCGGTCACCGGCGACACGATCCGTGGGCTTGTCCAATATCGCGGCGCGGCACCGATCCCGGTTCCGCCCACCAAAGACGACCCCTCGCCCTCGCCGACGACCCCGGAGACAACGGGCGCGGCCGGAATCG
>Ga0316575_10000189_pt1 | contig 16239 bp, 16 predicted proteins | sample J5NA_FD_203072 | JGI IMG/M metagenome (GOLD analysis project Ga0316575, IMG submission 203072) | Rhizosphere microbial communities from salt marsh grasses in Alabama, United States - J5-7_050615r2r3 | ecosystem: Host-associated > Plants > Roots > Rhizosphere | place: USA: Alabama | collected...
TGACGATTGTATCCGGCTCACCCGAAAGCAGGCCGAATTCAAGGATATCAAAATACAAAAAGCGCTTTCCGAGAAAGTGCCGGAATTGTTGCTGGATAAAGAACAGATGCAGCAGGCCCTCATCAACCTTATCCTTAACGCCAGCGACGCTACGGAACCCGGAGGCCGGATTGAAGTGTCATCGGCTGTTTTTCCCGGCAATCAATTCGTGACCATAACGGTGAGCGATACCGGCAAAGGGATTGCCGACGAGATCATCGATAAAATATTCGAACCGTTTTTTACCACGCGGGAAATCGGGACCGGTCTTGGTTTGGCCATTACACACGGTATCGTCGGACGGCACGGCGGTGATATCAGCGTTCAAAGCCGGCCGGATTATGGCACGACGTTTACCATCAGGCTCCCCGTCAACCGAGGAAATCAAGATGACCGCACGTAAGCCGCTGATTCTCATTGTCGATGATGAACCGGCCATTTGCCGGAACTGCGTCAAAATACTCTCTAAAGTGGACTGTGACGTGCGGTATGCGCTGAGCGGACATGAGGCGTTGAAAATGATAGACGGCACCGTGTTTGACGTGGTGGTCACGGATTTAAAAATGAGCAATGTCGGCGGGATGGAAGTTCTCAGACGATTGAAAGTGTGCTGCCCGGAAACCATGACCGTTGTGATTACCGGTTATGCCACTGTTTCTTCGGCCGTTGAGGTCATGAAAATGGGCGCTTTCGACTACCTGCCGAAACCTTTCACACCCGTTGAGCTGCGCGCGGTTGTCCAACAGGCGTTGGCCCAAAAAGAGATGCTGACGCAAAACAGGCAGCTTTTGGAACAGAAACAGCGCCGAAAATCGTTTTCGCATCAACTGATCGGGGAAAGCCCGAAGATTAAAAAGGTCATTTCCATGGTTCAAAAGGTCGCTCCCACCGACGCGACGGTACTGGTCTGCGGTGAGAGCGGAACCGGCAAGGAGTTGATTTCAAGGGCGATTCACGCAAACAGTAACAGAAGCAGCAACGTATTTTTTGCCGTAGATTGCGGTACATTATCGGAAACCCTCCTGGAAAGCGAGCTCTTCGGTTATGCTAAAGGGGCGTTCACCGGTGCGCACCAGGACAAGGACGGCATCTTCAAACTGGCAGACGGCGGCACCGTGTTTCTCGATGAGATCAGCAATATTAGTTTGAGTGTTCAAAGCAAGCTGTTGAGATTTCTTGAGAATAGAGAATTTTTGCCTTTGGGGAGCACCCGGACCCAAAAAGTGGATGTCCGATTGATTTTTGCCACCAATCAGAATCTTGAAGAAATGGTGAAAGAGGGGTCTTTCAGACAAGATTTTTATTACCGCATCTTCGTATATCCGATTCTTATTCCGCCGTTAAAAGAGAGAAAGGCGGACATTTTACCCATTTCCTATCATTTTCTGCATCAGTTTTGTCTCGGTTTCGGAAAAAAGATCACCGGATTCGATAACGATGCCGCGGCACGCCTGACCGGCTATGATTGGCCGGGCAACGTCCGGCAACTGAGAAATGTTATCGAAAGGGCGGTCATTTTGAGTGAAAAAGAACGAATTACCGGTAAAGAGATTCCGCTCCTGGGAGAAATGGCCGACATCGAAGCGCTGTTCGAACATGTTCCCGAAACCAATGAAGCCCTGAAGCGCGTTAAAAAAGAAATTCGTCAGAAAGCAGTGATAAAGGTCGAAAAAAATTTCATAATAAACGCCTTGGCGAAACACAACTGGAATATCACCCAGGCTGCCCGGAAGGTGGGTCTTCAAAGAACCAACTTTCAGGCCTTGATGAAAAAACACAACATCAAGCTGCCTAAAAAAAACACAGTGGATGCTTAAAATTAAGTGGTTCAGGGTTTCGCGTTCAAGGTTTAAGGTTGTAAAAGACTTATAAATAAAACGCATTTGGTTTCATTCTTAATTTTCAATGAATATGGTCTCGTAAATAGTCAAAAACTCTCGATTTTTTTTCCCGAGAAAGCGGTAATCCAGTTATCTCGGCTTGTTATGGATTCGCTCTTTCGCGGGAATGACGTAATTATTGACTTTTTACGAAGCCATCGACATTGATTTTATATACGATGTATATTTTTTTTATACACATCTTGGAATACTTAAATAGACATTTCGAAGCGAACACCGTCCCGTTCCAACCCCTTTAGCCTTTGCCCTGAATTTTAGTTAATATTCTTTTTATTACAATATGTTATTTTTAGATACCCGCCATTCATCCCTTACTTGAAAACCATCAACGCCCATCTCATACGCATAATGAGCAACTGTATATTTATTTTATACGTTTGTGGTTGAAACAGCATCTACTTTTTAATTAATACCTATTATATCAATAGGATATAATTTTCATTCCATATCTGGCATACATCATGCAAACGATAACAGCCAAAACGACTTATTCAGAAAAAACCATTTAACATGATAAAGAATCCAAATTGAAACTTTCTTAAAGGAGGAAAAATGGCAACAGCAGCAAAGATAATGGTCGTGGACGATGAAGCACAAATCTGTCAAAATGTAGAAAAAATCCTTTCAAAAAATGATTACGAAATCGTTCACGCCACCAGCGCTAAAGAAGCCCTGAATAAAATGGCGAAAGATTCCTTCGCGCTGCTCATTTCCGATATTGTAATGCCGGAAATGAACGGCTTGGAATTGTTGAAACTGGTTAAAAAGGAATGGCCCTTGACAAAAGCGGTCATGATGACCGCCTATGCTTCCACCGATACTGCGGTTAAAGCGATACGTCTGGGTGCCCTGGACTATATGTCCAAACCGTTTACGCCGGATGAGCTGAGATCGACGGTGGATCTGGCCCTGTCCGGAAAACTGACGGAGGCCCCCACCACGGAAAAGGAAAAAGAGATTATCGATGTCGATATACCCTTCGACAGAGAAGAGGTGGCAAAATACGCCGGCGACGACTTTGCCGACAAACTCGGACCTTCGGATATGCCGGTGGTGGAGGCCGCTCCCGAAACATTGGAGAATTACTGCGCCGTGGGCAGTATGGTGTGTGATATTTTCAAAAAATTGGGGAATACCTGTAAAGGCGGAGCCAAAACAGGCGAATGTCCGCAACTGAAAGCCAAAAAGAAAAAGGGCGCCAAAGAAAAAGGCTTTGATTCAAAAAAACTGATCGGGATCGACTATCCGTTCTCCTACGAGGAAGTGGCATCCGTAACCGGTCCTGAATATGTGTTGAACCTGCAGCATGAGGGGGTATCCTTTATACCCTATGAGCAGCTCAAGAAGAATGTCGCACAAATGATGGAACAGGCACCCGGGGTTTCGGCGGATGTCATCGAATTTCCGAAAGAAGCCGCCAAGGCAAAGATTCTGGTCATTGAGGACGAAGTCGCCGTCAACAACAATATTCGTAAAATACTCTCAAAGAATAATTTTCATGTGGATCAGGCGGTGTCCAAAGCCGAGGCCCTCGAAAAGATCGAAGAACAGGCATATGCGCTGGTATTGCTGGACCTGAAGATTCCCGAAGTGAAAGGTCTGGAACTTTTGAAGGCAATTCGGGACAATAGACCCGAGACCATGGTCATTATCATTACCGGATATGCCAGTATCGAAACCGCTGTTGAAGCTTCGAGAATGGGCGCGGTCGATTACCTGCCCAAACCGTTTACGCCCGAAGAAATCCGCAATGCCGCCGAAAAGGCCTTCCAGCTTGCCGCTTAAACCTGCCGCGGAGCGTCTTCCGAACCTGTTTTTGGATTCGGAAGACGCTCAAAAAACATTGTAAAGAAGCAGTGTAAACGCATCTTAATCTAAATGCACATGAGACTGCTCCGTAACGGCATATATCTCTTTCCAACCGACTGAAACTTGTGCTTAAGCACCTACAAAAGTGAAATAGGTTGAACATTTAATCATAACCGTGTATGCTAGTTGAAAAAACATACAATGCAACAGTCGCAAAATGGATCCAGTTCGAGACCTTTTTAAAAGAGACCTGTGAGAAATGCTCATTTTTGTTCAAGTTCAAGGAAGACGAAAATTTTAACCGCAGGAATACATGGGGTATTTTGAGGATTAAAATTTGAGTCTGACGCAGAAATTGGGCAAAAAGGGGCGTTTTGCAAAGGTCTCTAACAGTATTTATAAAGTGAGGAGATTATGCCGACTTACGAATTCATTTGCGAAAAATGTAAAAAGCTCTTTACCTTGATGATGAAGATTTCAGAGTATGAAAAGAAAAAGTTTCAATGCCCGAAATGCAAGAGCAAGAAAGTAAAACAGCAGATTACTTCTTTTCAGACGATTACATCCAGTAAGAGCTGAAACCTTGTGGCGGTTCAGCGCAGTCTATACCTTAAATATGTGAACCGTCTTTGTGTCTTGTCGTTTTGAATACCCATGGCCAGGGCATTTATGGCGCCCACCATTACTACCAGGTTTCGTCCTCTTGTTACGGCGGTATAGATGAGATTGCGCTGGAGAAGAATATAATGCTGGGAAAGGACCGGCATCACGACAGCCGGATATTCGGAACCCTGTGATTTGTGAACTGAAACGGCATAAGCCAGCACCAATTCATCCAGTTCGTAAAACTCGTAAACCACATGCCGGCCGTCGAACGTCACCGTAATTTCGTTTTCATCCGGCTGAATATCGGCAATCATACCGATATCGCCGTTAAACACTTCCTTGTCGTAATCGTTCCGTATCTGCATGACCTTATCGTTTACCCTGAAATTGCGGTTCCCCCGTATAATTTCGGTTTTGGAAGGGTTCAGGCTTTCTTGGAGTGTTGTGTTGAGATTATCGGCCCCCACCAATCCTTTATGCATGGGTGTCAACACCTGAATATCATGCACCGGATCCAGGTCAAAACGTTTCGGGATGCGTTCCTTGATCAATTCCAGAATAATGTCTAAAACTTTTTCAGGATCTTCCTGTTGTATGAAATAAAAATCATTGCCCGGAACATGGTCTTCGAATGTGGGAAGAATACCATTATTGATTTTATGGGCGTTGACAATAATTCGACTTTCTCTGGCCTGTCTGAAAATTTCATTGAGTTCCACCACCGGGACGACGTGGGATCCAATGATATCGTTTAAAACATTTCCCGCACCCACCGACGGCAGTTGGTTGATATCCCCGACCAGAACAACGGTGGCAAAGGTAGGTATGGCCTTTGTCAAATGGTACATCAGTACGGTGTCGATCATGGAAACTTCGTCCAGGATGAGAAGATCGCAGGACAGCGGCTTATCTTCGTTCTTTTGAAATCCGCCTTTGGTAAAACTGTACTCCAGAAGTCGATGGATGGTTCTAGCGTCATGACCTGTGGCTTCACTCATTCGTTTTGCGGCTCTTCCCGTGGGAGCGGCCAAAAGTATTTTGATCCTGAGCTCGGAAAAAATTTTTAAAATCGCATTGATGATGGTGGTTTTGCCCGTGCCGGGTCCGCCGGTAATGACCATGATCTTGTTCTCGAGAGCACATCGGACGGCTTTGGCCTGATTTTCTGCCAGACGGATATCCAGCCGTTTCTGGACCCATTGGAGAGCGCTTTCTGCATCGATGTTGCGGATGGACTTGGGTGAGGCGGACAGGGTCTTCAATCTCGCGGCAATACCGGTTTCACATAGATGAAACTTGGCCAGATAAACGCTTTTGTTGTTTGCTTTAAATTCATCGATGCTTTCGTTCAAATCCTCGAGAACGATTTGTTTATTAATGGCGAGATCGCCGATGCCCTTGACAATCGCATCTCTTTCAACCTCCAGTGTTTCACGGCTCTTTTTGACTAGATATTCATAGGGGTAAAAAACATGGCCGTCATCCGACAGTTTATTCAGCACGTAGAGGATGCCGGCTTCGATCCTTTTGGACGAGCCTTTGGGGAATCCGATCTTTTTGGCAATACTGTCGGCAGTCACAAAACCGATGCCGAAAATATCCGTTGCCAGGCGATAGGGATTATCTTTGACGACGGCAATGGATCGATTCCCGTACTGTTTAAATATTTTGGTGGCATATCCGGAACCGACGCCATAAGACCGGAGAAACAGCATGACATCTCGAATCTCTTTTTGTTCCTCCCATGCATTTTGAATCATGACGATGCGCTTCTTTCCGATACCTTCGACCAGGGCCAGTTTTTCAATGTCATTTTCGATGACATCCAGTGTCCTTTCTCCGAATTTTTTAACGATACGGGATGCAATGACCGGTCCAAGACCTTTGATGAGTCCGGAACCAAGGTATTTTTGAATGCCGAAAATCGTTGCCGGAACCGTGGTTTTGTATTCCGTCACATTGAACTGCTCGCCGAACTTGGGATGGTTGACCCATTCGCCCTTCATGTTTAACATTTCTCCGGGAGTCGGCGACATCAAATACCCCACAATGGTAACCAAATCCTGCCTCCCGTGAATCTTGACCTTGGCAATGGTATACCCATTTTCTTCATTGGTGAACGTAATTCTTTCAATCTGTCCTGAAAGCTCTATTTCCTTTGAACCCATTACGTCAATCTTCCATTATTTGCTCCGGGGCGTATGCCCTTCAGCCCGGAGAATAGTTGTGAGCGAAGCGAACGAACTTATACCCAGTCGGGCAATTTAATAGCGGATCTCAACTCAGCGCAGGGAATAAAACATTTAATGTCGATAACGGGAGAGCCGTCGCGTGCATCGATATCTTCTATGAAAATGGTGGTATCCTTTATGGCAATTATTTTACAAATCGTCAGTCCAATCAGATTGGGTCTTAAGGGTGAATGGGTGGCGAACACACCCGTTAACGGGATTTGTTTGTTTCGTCTCGGATGCACCTGCATGGTTCTTCTTTTCTCGGGGGTATCGTTTTCATGAAACCAATACAAAACGGCAATATGGGAAAAACCATCCAGCCCCAGAAAAGCGTCACGATAAGTCTGTTCAATTTCGATCCGGACGCTGTCCATTTTTTTTCTGATAACACCCAGCGGATAAACATAATAGCGGTTTTTCATTTTCATTCTCCTTTCCAGCCTTGATTCTCTCAAGTCACCGGGAACTTTTCAAGACCTATCGCTGATAAAATCAAAAAATTAAGGACAAATAACATTTGCCACAAAGGCACATAGACACCAAGGATTCATTTATTATTTTTTGGTGTCTTGGTGTCTTTATGGAGAGAAAAAGGTGTTAAAAATTACGTTTCAGTCGGTTTGGGGGAAAATACATGCCGTCGCGGAATGAGCGGGTACGAATTTACTGGAACCAAATACGTCGGCCACGTCAACGACAGGTTGCCCAATGGTCTACAATTATGATATATGCACAAAAGTGGTTTCACAACCTCCCCTCGGATTCAATCTCTGTGTTGGACTGAGACGGTCAATCCTCGAAATATTCCCGATATTCCTTCGGTTGGCCGCCTCAGTCCGCCTTGATTATAAAACCGATTGAAGGTTTTGAAACCACTTCTAGTCAAGTCGGTTGTTAAGCATTTGAGAAATGAAATGAAATGAACAGATTTGACCAAAGGATGAGGATATGAAATTTTTTATTGCAGAACAAAACATCGGGGACGACGCCACAAAAGAGCAGGCCGAAAAACTGATCGAGATGCTCAAATCCAAAGGATGGGATGTTGAATACGGGATTAAACGAAATAAGGCCACCGATATATCGGAGTTTGGAAAGGAGGAAGATATCCAGTCCAAATTTGCCGATGATTTTATGGCCTGTTTGGCCCAAATGGAGGCATAGAAACCGTTTCAAAAAACCCTTGCAGCATGGATCATATTCGATGTTCTATCGCATTGGAAATTTAGTCATCCGCTCCCCTTACAGCTTCAGAAGACCCAAAGCAGAAGAAGACTGCCTGGTTCTGAAAACCTGCCGCTCTTTTCCTCCGGCCCATCCTTCCACCAGAGCGGCGTTGACCGTCCTTTGTCGATTGGAGATTCAAAAAGGCGCCCGAATTCTCGATATCGGTTGCGGTTCCGGAATCTTAGGACTTGCGGCGGCTTTGAGAAACGACGGGGTCGCGCTGGGATGCGATATATGGATGGGTTCTATACACGCATCTGTTCGAAATACTGCCTTGAACCGGATGAAAGAGCGGTTCCACTGTTTTTGCGGATCAATAGAAGCTGTTTTAGGAGAATTCAATCTGGTCCTCGCCAACCTTCAGCCTGCCGTTCATGCGCAGATGTTCGATCACTACCGTCGCCTGTTGCCCCAGAAGGATAATCTTCTGGTGGTTTCGGGTTTCGATGATGTTCATGGGTTACAGATGAAAAAAGAACTCGTTCAAAGGGGCTTCAGCGTGACGGAAACGGCAAAGGTGAATGCATCCGCCGCGGCCCTGGCAGAGAAATGGTCAGACACATGGGTGGGGTTTGGCCTGAAGAGAGTATAGAAGTGGTTTCAAAACCTCAAAATACGAACAACCATCAATCAAAAATCATAAATCATCGATCCAACAGTCGGGCAGGGTCCACCGGTACGGGCCCGACCGTTACGCCCCAATGAAGATGGGGACCCGTGGCGCGACCGGTTTTGCCTACCCGGCCGATGACGGCGCCTTGCTTGACTTTGTCTCCCTCTTTTACCGATATGCGATTCAAGTGCATGAAAATCGATTGCACGCCCAGGCCGTGGTCGATGATCAGCGTCTTTCCCATAAGATACATGTTCTGTGCCGCGAGCCGGACGATACCGTCTGCGGGGCAGCGAACCCGTGTGTTCATGGGGACGCCAAAGTCAAGGCCGTGATGGGGGCTTCGGGGTTCACCGTTCAAAATCCGCTGGCTGCCGAATACGCCCGTGATGGGTCCTTTGACGGGGGCGATAAATCCTTTTTTCAAAAAGAACGGCGTAAGATTCGGCATGGCCGTGCGCAGAGATCGAACATTTCGATTGTCGTTTCGGATCCGCTTTATATTTTCCGGCGAGGGGTTGACATAAGTGCTGGGCAGACCGTCGATTCGCTGGATCAGCCAAGGATACGCCAGCACCTGTATAACCTTGGACACTTTCTTTCCGCCGATCTTCGACCAGACCGAAATATCCTTTTTCATGAGTCGCGGAACGCCGATCACAAAATAACCACCGGCGCTTACAGGGTATGATTTGCCATTGACATATACCGTGGACGGCGGTTCGACCTTGCCCAAAATCATATCGCCTTGATAGGATGTGTCCGGTAAACTGATTTGCAAAGCCTGACAAACGGGTGTGTTTGCCGAAATTAAAAACAGGAGCATCATTATCAACAATTTTTTCATTTGTGTCTTATATTTCCATTTGGATATATTTCATACCTTAATTGAGCAAAAGCGCCAAATTGAAATTATTGTAATTCATATCTGTTTGGAATCGCCTGTTGATGCCGACATGACATCTTTTCATACTAGAAATTACTCAATTTGACAAACCTTAAAAGACAGAGTCGCGGCACATTATGATTTCGCCGCTTGACAAAAATTATTCAGCGCTCATAAAATATTCGAGGTTTTGAATTTAAAGAAATGCAGGACAATTTTGTTTACACCGTTTAGGGGCTTCGTCTGTTTTTCACGCCGATGTTATGCTTTTTTTTTCAAAACAAGGGCAATGGGATGAGGGGTATTTCAAATGGGTCTGTTTGAAGACATCAATACGGCACGAAAGTTACTGGATTTGTCCGAACGTGCGACCATGGCCGACATTAAGTCACAATACCGAATTCTGATCCGGAAATGGCATCCGGATCGGTGTAATGCCGACAAAGATACCTGCAAGGAAATGTCCACCAAAATCATCGCCGCATACCGGCTCATCAGCGATTATTGTAAAAATTATAAATTTTCATTTTCAAAAGAAGAAGTAAGTAACTATTTTTCGGCCGAGGAATGGTGGTTTGAGCGTTTCGGGCGCAGCCCGTTATGGGGCAGTGATCAAAAGGAAAAATAAAGGAGTTTGAGCGTTGCCGAAAACGCGTCGTTGTTGAAACGAAAGTATCCCTTCGTTTCACGAAACTTTTCGAGGATTTAGTTTGCCATTGCGGTTGTTTTTTTGTATGAAAACAACCGAAGACAAAAAATTCGGATATTTATTCTTGCAAAACAAACCGGGAGCTTTGCACCCGGATGAAAGTTCAATGTCGAAAGCACTGACGCGCTTTTGACTCAGGGAATCTGACACTCAACTCGATTAAAAATTGAAATTCGCATTTGTTGCTGAATAAGGATAACATTAAGGCCAATATTTATGACAAATCCCGACGCTATTGAATCTCGATCTTTGCTCGTCATGATTGCAGGCGCCAAAGGCGCCGTGGGCTCTACCGTTGCCGCCGCCGTTGCCGCCGCAAGAAGGAATCCCGAAGTTGTTTTGCCCAGCCTGATTACCCGAGACAGTCTCGGCTATCTGGGTCCGGCGGAAAACATATATGCGACAGGCTGGGATGCGAATCCCGCGAAACTTATCGATTGCGTCAAACATCACGGGGTGCTGCCCGACAATCTGTGGAAACCGCTTCAAAAAGATCTCGATGAAACCCCTGTTTTTCCCTCACCGCCGGCAGATATGGACGTGAAAGATCAGGTGGCGCATCTCATGAAGGACATGCTGGGACTCAAACAGCGGCATCCTCGTGCGCTGCCGGTTCTGGTCAATCTGCTGCCGGCCTGTACACGCTGCCGTCTTGATAATGTGAAGGACATAGACGGGCTCTATGCCGATGCGCACCCGGTGAATTTTCCGGATCTGGCATATGCCGTGGCGGCTGTTCTTTCAAAGATTCCGGTGGTGAATTTTTCACCCAATCACTTGGAGCTCCCGGTGGTTCTTCAACAGGCCATTGAAAACCGGGTACCGGTAGCCGGGCGCGACGGCAAGACCGGGCAAACCTATTTCAAGGTGGTGCTGGCTTCGGCGTTGAAAGCCCGTGGGCTATATGTGGATGGATGGTACAGCCTCAATATTCTTGGAAATGCTGACGGGAAAAATCTTATGGACCCCGACCGGGCCGCCGGGAAAGTGGCCAACAAAACCCAATTGTTGGATGAGCTTCTGGGATATCGCGTGGGAGAGCATTACGCGGAATCCACCCATAAAGTTCATATCGATTACTACCCGCCCCGGGGCGACGCCAAGGAAGCCTGGGACGTGGTCGATTTTCAGGGACTGTTCGGCCTCCCCATGAGCCTTCGACTCAATATTCAGGGGCGGGACTCCATATTGGCCGCACCCATGGTTCTGGATCTGGCCCGCTGGATGGCGGCTCTGAAACTATCGGGACGTTCCGGATCCGTTCCGGACCTGGGATTTTATTTCAAAAAACCCATCGGCGAAAACCCGCCGCTGAGTTTTCAAGACCAGATTCAACGACTTCAGAGACTTGAAAAAGAATGTGATGAAAAATGTATGAAACGATAAAGGAACACTCATGATATTCGGCTACTCGACCAATGCCTTTGTTAAATTCTCTCTTTTTGAATCTTTGGAAAAAATCGCTGCTTTGGGTTTTCGCGGGGTTGAAGTCATGGGTGACAGGCCCCATCTCTATCCACCGGACTTCGGAACAACGGATCTGAACCGCATTAAAAATGATCTCAAGAAACATGATCTGAGCGTCACCAACTTGAACAGCTTTACCCTCTTTGCGGTGGGCGACACCTATCTCCCATCCTGGATAGAACCTGAAAAGGAGCGACGGGATATCCGTATTCGACATACCCTGGACTGCATAAAGGTCGCCAAGGATCTGGGATGCGGCAATATTTCCATTCCGCCAGGAGGGCCATTGAACAACCTGTCGAGAAAAGAGGCCATTGCCTTGTTTCACAAAGGCCTCGAACAGGTAATTCCGAAAGCCGAGGAACTGAACGTAAAAATCCTGGTGGAACCCGAACCGGATCTGCTGATGGAAAACACGCCGGAGTTCAAGTCCTTTATCAAGGATATCCGGTCACCAATGGTGGGGCTGAATTTTGATATCGGCCATTTTTTCTGCGCCGGCGAGGATCCCGCAGCGGCATTTGAAATGCTTTTTGAGTACATCGGTCACGTTCATTTGGAGGATATTGCCGCGACCAGGGTTCACCATCATCTTATTGCGGGACACGGTGTGATTCAGTTTCTCGACATTTTCAAGGCCATGGCCAATTTGCAATATCAGGGCGACATCAGCCTGGAACTCTATCCCTATGCGGACGCACCGGAATCGGCCGGCCGGGAAAGTCTTGAATATTTACGTCCCATATTTGATAAATCGGGTTTGGAAATTACATCGTCGCCCTCTAAATAGAAGTGCGTGTTCAGGGGGGAGTTCTCCCGTGTCTCTTTAATCTCCGCTTCGCATTCAGTCTGATGTTGGCTTCTACGGTATCTCCCGTACTCAAGCTGTCGACTGCTTGAAATCATATGGAATTATAGATTTGATTTTTATCGGTCCCCTCAAAATTTAAGCTCAAAAAAAGGAGCGGAAGATGCAGATAGATTTGCACTATTACGGCACTTATGCCATGGCGCGTGCAGCGGGAATTACCCGAGATTCGGCGAAGATTATTGCGACCGCCGCCCAATTCGTGGACGACAACGCCGAAAAAGACAGCATCGTATTTCGAGATGGCGGGCGCTTGGATGCCGAAGCCACGGCGCATCATACCCTGGATCAAAAGAACATCGATCTCGAGGACCAGCGGAAAATATGGGTTCCCTTTCATTTTCTGCCGGGAAACCACGGCAACACCTATACGGAGCGAATGATGTGCGGCAAAGATAGTGAAACCGTCCGTGAGTTGGCGAACTACAACCTGTCTTTGGCCGATCGACCCTATGCATTGCCGCTTATGGGAATCACGGCCCATATTTATGCCGATACCTTTTCTCATTACGGATTCTCTGGAATCAGTTCGCGCAAAAATAAAATCGTTAACGACAGCATTAAATTTTTCGATTTAGAAAAGAAAATGGAAACATATATTCTGGACAAGGCGAAAAAATTCAGAGAAAACTACCCGAATGAAGACGGCCTTTTAACAAACATCAAATCTTGGTTCGCCGAAACGTTGTCCGGAGCCCTCGGCCATGGGGCCGCCGTGACTTTTCCGGACCGGCCTTATCTCAAGTGGTCCTTTACATACGAAGATCCGGAAAAGCTCAGTGGGCCGAGAGACAATCCTTCAACTTTCATGGAAGGCTGTGAAGCCCTGTACACATTCTTTCGTAAATTTGCCGAAGCCAGACCGGACTGTTCTGAAAATAGCTTTTCGAAATTTTCGGATATTAAAAATGACGTCGAAGATATTCTCAACTTGCAGGCACCGAAAGAAAAACGAATTCAGGCCTGGCAGACTGCGGCAAAAAGCGGAAAACTTTTTTCTTCAGGTCCGAAAACCATTCCCAAGTATAATGAAAATTCCTGGCATAATGAGAGGGAAAACCTGCTTAGAAAAAGGGATTCGCAAGTCGCTACCGGACTATCGGTGTATCGATTTTACCAGGCCGCCGCCGTGTGCCGGACCTATATTCTTCGAATTCTGCTGCCGTCAAAAGGTTTGGTCGTGACATAGTCTGGCCATAAATAGAAAGGAGAAGAAGTGGACTTGCCGAAGATTAACGATACAGTGACCACAAGACAGGCATTGGAATTATGCCGGTACTTCGGCCTGGATTATCTGGTTGAACGAATTGAGTCCAACCCGGAACTATATATGGATTGGAAGTTCGACGGATGTTCAAGCCTGCCCGATGAGTTGATGGGGTTGTTCACCGGCTGCAACTGGAAGGATATAACCTACAAATGCTGTTTGCCCCATGATCTTTGCTACGGGTATGGTGAGCTTGGAAATAAAATCGAGAGAAAAAGGGTCGATATGAAATTCTACAGCAATCTTATAACCAAAGCGGAGATGAGAGAATGGACGGCTTCCGCTTTTCTTGAAGCGGTCCGGATCGGCGGATCGGAAGTATTCGGATTGTCATTTTCATGGGGGTTTGCTCATAAACAAAAGGATTTATTATTTTAAAAGGCATTTTAACAATTAAAAAGAGAAGGAATTAAAGTGTCCGAAACCGAAACAATCTACAGGCAGATAGTAGAACATTCTCATGATGCCATACTCATGGCCGACCGGAACGGTATTATCGAGTTATGGAATTCCGGTGCCGAGGCGACTTTCGGCTATACCAAAGCGGAAGCCCTGGGGAAAAGTCTAGATATCATTATTCCGGAAAAATTGCGTCAACGGCATTGGGAAGGTTTCCATGCGGCTATGAAAACGGGCGAAACCCGGTATGGCACGGAGCTTCTTAAGGTTCCGGCGATTCGAAAAGGCGGTACGCGCATATCGGTAGAGTTTACAATTCTACTTGTTCGAGACGTAAACGACGATATTATGGGTGTTGCCGCAATTATAAGGGATGTAACGGAACGCTGGATGCAGGAGAAGGAAATGAAACAAAAAATAAAGCTGCTGGAAAGCAGCTCCGCGATACAATCGCCCGATTAACAGGTCAAATGAAATGCTCCGGAAACATTTTTCCCTTTGGAAAAAAGATCGTTGAAGATTCGAACCGCCTTGCCGGTATTTTCAGCGATCAACGCGATATCCCGTTGGCGGATTTCGGAAACCAAATCTTCAGATAACCGCATATTCTCCGCGTATCCCGTGCCGATAACGATGATGTCCGGTGAAGCATCAAGAACATCTTTCATGTCGTCGACATCCACACGGTGGCCTGTTTTGCGCCACCAGTTATCCGCGACCTGCCCTTGAATGATCTTAAGATCCTGATGATAGGTGATATCATTTACGATGATGCGGCCGCTTGAATATTTTTCGATCATGATAATTCCCTATAGTAATATCGGTGAAACGACTGGAGAGGGCGGCGTTTGCCGCCCTCTTGTCGTATTTTATCGAAGCGCCGGCTGTCCTTTACTTGTACTGAGTGATCATCGCTTTCATGTTTGAAACATTCAGTTTAAGTTCTAGTCGTCTTCCCATTTAATACATTCGACCGGACATGATTCCATGGCCTCTTCAATGCAATCCTCCGGCCCGCCTTCGGGAAGAATAACTTCAGCTTTCTCTTCATCTTCATTGAATGCAAATACTTCCGAACACAATTCCACGCAGGACTCACAGCCCATACATTCTTCGGTTTCGATTACAACTCGTTTGCCCATTTTTATTACTCCTTAATGATATACTCTCGGTTGATGCCGTTTTAACGCACGTGTTCATGGGGTGCGTTTCCCCGTGAAAGAATATTGGCGAAGTAGCTTCATCATTTCAATGGCTTAGCAGTGGGGCAATCCGCGTCCCCCGAAGGTTCTTTTGCGGGAGAGCACGAAGGGGCAGGAATACCCCCGCTGCTAAGCCATTGAAATGACCAAGCAAGTAAATGGCGGAGTAAAACGGGGGGCGTACCCGGCGAACACGTACGTTATCACGAATCCGAAACCTATGATAAGATTGTTTCGTTAAAAATCAAGTCTTCAGCCGGGTTGAATGGTAACAGGAGCAAAATAGAAGCTATCTCAAAATTAGGATTTTCGGTTGAGATCTCCCGCCAAAGAGCGGCGGGACAGGAACGCGAGGCCAAGGATCAACCCGCAGGCATACTCAAGTATGTCGAGGATTTGAAACGAGGGCTCAACGCAGATATCGAAAGAAATGACTTTTTTGGGATGGCTTCTAATTACCGTTGCCGGTATTGCTGCCGGAGGGCAAGATCCCCGATAACGAGAGCTGCCATCGATTCGACGATGGGCACCGCCCGGGGTACGACGCAGGGGTCGTGACGCCCTTTGGCCTCCAACACGGTTTCCTTACCTTGGAAATCCGCGGTCTTTTGCGGCAAACTGATTGTGGAAGGCGGTTTAAACGCGATGCGAAAGACAATGGGCTCACCATTGGAAATGCCGCCCTGGACGCCTCCGCTGAAATTTGTCGTGGTTCCCAACCGCTTTCCTTTTAAAACAAAGGGGTCATTGTGCTGTGATCCTAACATGCGGCTACCCGCAAACCCCGAACCGATTTCAAACCCCTTGGTCGAGGGGATGGAAAGCATGGCCTGGGCGAGTTTGGCTTCCATTTTATCAAACACCGGCTCACCCCACCCCGCGGGCACATTCCGGCATACGCATGAAATGACACCGCCGATGGAATCGTCTTTTTCCCGAACCTCGTCAATGACCCGAACCATTTCATCCGCCGAGCGTCTGTCGGGACAGCGTACCATGGTTTGGTCGACGT
>Ga0316575_10000190_pt1 | contig 16185 bp, 11 predicted proteins | sample J5NA_FD_203072 | JGI IMG/M metagenome (GOLD analysis project Ga0316575, IMG submission 203072) | Rhizosphere microbial communities from salt marsh grasses in Alabama, United States - J5-7_050615r2r3 | ecosystem: Host-associated > Plants > Roots > Rhizosphere | place: USA: Alabama | collected...
CCTCGACACCACCGAACGCGCCGAGCGGTTCATGGAACTCCTGCAGAACCAGCACGCGTTCGGGTACATGGCCGTCTCCCTCGGGTACTTCGACACCCTCATGAGCTGCTCGGCGATCTCCACCTCCAGCGAGATGTCCGACGCCGACCTCCGCGCCGCCGGCATCCAGCCCGGGCTCGTCCGCGTCTCCCTCGGGTACACCGGGTCGCTCGAGCAACGCTGGGCCCAGTTCGAGAGCGCCCTCCGCGAGGTCGGGGCGATCTGAGCCCCCCGCCGCCCCCGAGGTTCTCGGAACCGCCCGATCACGCTGTTGGCCCGGAGCCCCGACGCCGATAGAGTGAGCGCTCGCCCAGGCGTCCGGTCAACGAAAGGGCCTCCCCGGCCCGCCGGATCCGCCGCTGCTTGCTGCAATGGACGACCCCGAACAGTCCGCCGACCCCGCCGAACCTCGATGGCGCCCCGGGCGCGACCGGGTGGACGCGGAGATCCTCGACCCCGACCGGCTCCTCCCCGACCCGGCGCTGCGGTGGGTGCGCGACCATTCGGCCGCCGCCGCACGCGAACTCGCCCGCCGATTCGCCATCGCCGGCGAGGCCCGCGTCCTGCTGGTCGATGATGCCCGCATGGCCCGCGTGCACGAAGAACGCTCAGGCATCGCCGGCACCACCGACGTGCTCACCTTCGACCTCGCCCCCGACGACGGCACCCTCCTCGACGCCGACGTCTACGTCTGCGTCGACGAAGCGACCCGCCAAGCACACGAATTCGGGCACCCCGTCGAACGCGAGGTCCTCCTCTACACGCTGCACGCGATGCTCCACGGCATCGGGCACGACGACACCGACGACACGTCCTACGCCGAGATGCACCGCGTCGAGGACGAGGTCCTCACCGCCATCGGCGTCGGCGCCACCTTCGACCCGCCCCGCGACCCGGCCAACAGCCCGGGGGTCGCGCGATGACCGCCACACCCTGGTTCATGGTCGGCATCGCGGCGCTGCTCGTCGGCGCCCTGCTCGCCGCGCTCGCGCTCGCGCTGACCGACCTCTCCCGCGCCCGCCTGGAAGAGCTCGCCGAGGACCGCGAGAACGAGACGCTCGAACGGCGCGTCAGGTCGATCCTCGCCGACGTCCGCGGGCACGCCGCCGCGATCGCCCTGCCCGCGGTCGCGTTCTTCGCCCTCGCCGCCCTCGCGGACGTCATGTGGGTCGCCGCCCTGCGCGCCTCGCCGACGCCCGAGCGTCTGGACGCGACCATCGGGCTCGCCGCCGCCGCGCTGTGCGTCTGGATCGTCGGCCTGTGGGTCCCCCTCTGCGTCGCCGACCACGCCGGCGAACGCCTCGTCCTCGCGATGGGGCTCCTCGTCCGCGCCTTCTACCTGCTCATGCTCCCGGTGCGCCGAGTCCTCGCGTTCTTCGACGAGGTCGTCAACCGCCTCGCCGGCCCGGGCCCCCTCGGCACCCCCGAGGCCCTCGAGCAGGACATCCGCGACGTCGTCGAGGAACACGCCAACGGCGAGATGGACGAGACCGAGCGCGACATGCTCGAAGCCGTCGTCGCCTTCCGCACCACCACCGTCGAAGAGATCATGCGCCCGCGCACCGAGGTCCACGCCCTCGAATACTCCGACGACCCCGAGAAGGTCAAAGCCGTCATCAACGAGCACGGGCACTCTCGCATCCCCGTCTACGAGGGCGACCTCGACCACGTCGTCGGCATCCTCTACGCCAAAGACCTCCTCCGCTGGCTCACCGAGCACGGGCACAACGGACGCCCCTTCGTCCTCCGCGAGATCCTCCGCGACGCCAAGTTCGTCCCCGAGACCAAGACCGTCCGCGAGCTCCTCACCGAGCTCCTCGCCGCCCAGGTGCACATCTCCATGGTCGCCGACGAGTACGGCGGCACCAGCGGGCTCGTCACCATGGAGGACATCGTCGAAGAAGTCTTCGGCGAGATCGCCGACGAGTACGACGAGCCCGAAGAAGCCTCCGTCGGCGTCGAGATCGACGAGCCCACCCGCTCCGCCGAAGCCGACGCCCGCGCCTCCATCCACGACGCCAACCACGAGATGGAATCCATCGACCTCGAACTCCCCGAGTCCGACGACTACGACACCGTCGGCGGGTTCGTCGTCTCCACCCTCGGACGCATCCCCGACACCGCCGAAGCCTTCGCCCACGAGGGCGTCCTCGTCACCATCCTCGACGCCGAGCCCACCCGCGTCGTCCGCGTCCGCCTCCAACCCGCGCCCCCCGAGCCCGAGCCCGACGCCGAGCTCGACCACGCCGCCGAGCGGGCAAAGTAACCGCCCCCTCCCTGCCACCGACCCGTCCGCGGGTCAGTGCCGGCCCCGCGGGTACCATCCGCCCCATGACCGATCACGCAACGGGCGTCCTCCGCGTCCACAACACGCTGACCAACCGCGTCGAGCCCGTCGTCCCGGCCGACCCCGCCCGCGTCACCTTCTACACCTGCGGCCCCACGGTCTACGACGACGCCCACATCGGCAACTTCCGGTCCTTCCTCGCCGCCGACCTCCTCCGACGCTGGATCGAAAGCCCCCTCTGCACCCTCGCGACCGACAACGGCGGCACCCACGCCGGCCCGCGCGAGGTCGTCCACGTCATGAACATCACCGACGTCGGGCACATGACCGACGACGACGTCGCCGACGGCGCGGGCGAGGACAAGATGGCCGTCGCCGGCAAACGACTCGCCGAAGCCAAGAAAGCCGGCAAGCTCCCCGCCGGCGTCGACGTCAACCCCAACGACCCCCGCGCCATCGCCGCCTTCTACGCCGACCGCTTCCTCGACGATGCCCGCAAGCTCGGGCTCAAGGTCGCGATCGACGCCGGGCGTGACCCCACGCTCATGCCCCGCGCCACCGACCACATCGCGCGCATGATCGCGGACGTCGAGCACCTCGTCGAGCGCGGGCACGCCTACGTCCGCGGCGACCCCGGCCAGCGCGCCGTTTACTTCGACGTCCAAAGGTTTGCGCGCTACGGCGAACTCTCCGGCAACACACTCGACAACCTCCGCGGCGGCGCCGGCGGACGCGTCTCCGACGACCACCAGGCCGCCAAAAACCACCCCGCCGACTTCCTCCTCTGGAAAGAAGACCCGCGCCACCTCATGCGATGGCCCTCCCCCTGGGGCGAAGGACACCCGGGGTGGCACATCGAGTGCAGCGCCATGAGCCTCGAACGCCTCGACCCCACCGACGCGCGACAGGAGATCGACATCCACTCCGGCGGCGAGGACAACATCTTCCCCCACCACGAGTGCGAGAACGCCCAGGCCTGCGCCGCCACCGGGCACGCCCGCTTTGCGCGCACCTGGTTCCACCCTCGCTTCCTGATGGTCGAGGGCAAGAAGATGTCCAAAAGCGCCGGCACCTTCTACACCGCCCGCCAACTCTTCGAACAGGGACACGAACCCGCCGCCGTCCGCCTCGCGCTAATTGGTGCACATTACCGCAAAAACTTGGATTTTTCTGCCAACTTGTTAGATGATTGCGCCAAACGATTGGATCGTTGGCGATATCACGCTGCAAGCATGCAGGCGATAATCAATTCGGGCGCAGGAGATACGTTCCCAGACCCGGATGATCGTCCGGGCAACCTGCTCCGTCGTTTCTCCATTGCTTTGTCGTCAGATCTCAATGCATCAGCTGCCATTAGTGCTGTCGACACGGCTTGTTACCACAGATCTACAGCAGATCTTGAGGAAGTGCTCCCCAACGAACCTTGGCCTGCTGCGGAAGCATTAGCCCGATACGAACAAGCGACGCCTGGCACACCACACGCGGCACTAGCTGCGCTTCACCTCGTCGACAATGTGCTCGGTGTCATTTTTCGACCTTTGCCGAAGCGAATCGAGTTCGCCATCGGCGTCTTCCTCCCCGGCGCCGAGCCCAGCGCCGAGGTCGAATCCCTGCTCGCCGACCGCGTCAGCGCCAAGCAAGCCAAGGACTTCGCCCGCGCCGACGCCATCCGCGACGAGCTCCGCGCCAAGGGGTACGCGATCAAGGACGTCGCCGGCGGCCGCGTCGAAGTCGGCCCCGCCTGACACATGCCGCGTGGCTCGCATCCCCCCTTCTCTCCTTGGGGGAGAAGGTGGCCCCGCGCCGCGGGGTCGGATGAGGGGTCTTCCGTCGCCCACCACACCGGCGCGAACCGTGAAGAACACGAGCCTTGGTAGACCCCTCACCCCGCTCTCTCCCCCAAGGGGAGAGGGAGAGCTAGTCGCACCCGCCCACGAACGACGCCGCGAAGACGTTGATGTCGTCGAGATTGCGCACGCCGTTGCCGTCCACGTCCGCGTCCGCCTCGTTCTCCACGAACGCGAGCGCGAACAGGTTGATGTCGTCGAGGTTCAGCACGCCGTTGCGGTCCATGTCGCCCGGGCACGCCGGCGCGAACGCGAACGCGCTGATCACCGCCTCGTGGTCCTGCCCGTTCGTCGGCGGGTTGCCGTTCACCTGCCAGAAGTTCATCCGCACGCGCGGGCGCTCCGGGCGCGGCAGGTGCGGGCCCGCGTACGTCCACGCGTGGAACACCCCGCCCGCCGCCTCATCGCCCACCCCGCCTCGCCACGCCCGGCACTCCACCCGGTCCGCCAACCACCGGAACGCGATCGTCGTCGTCGTTCCCGTCGGCGTCGTCGTGAGCGCAAACCGGTCGAGATTCCCCGGGTAGTCGTACGGCTGCGCCACGAACTGCCCCACCTCCGCCGCCGGGTTCCCCCACCGACTCAGCTCGATGTCGAACTCGTTGTACGGCCACCACCAGCTCTGCGCCGGGTCGTAGCACGACCGGCTCTCCCACAAGAACAACCCGAGCACCACGTTGTCCGCCCACAGGTCCGGGCGCCCCTCCACCGTGAACCGGTAGTCGCCGTACCCCAGGTACGGGTCGAGCACGACCTCGGTGCTCGACCACCCGCCGTCCTCGCGGATCGTCAGGTGCATCCCGTCTGTGTCTGCCCAGACATGGTCCGGCCCATCGGCGAACCAGCACGGCCCGGGCCCCGTGTACACCGGGCCCTTGACGTGCCACGTGCGCCCGCCGAAGTTGATCGTGCGCCCACCGATCGAGTCGTTGAACTGGAACGCGTCGTCGCCCGACTCGCTCGCGGGCTCGAACCGCACGAGGTCGTAGACCGCCGCCCCCGGCGCGAGGTCCGGGCCCTGGATGGTGCCCAGCACCAGGCGCGCCGTCGCGGTGCCCGCGGGCGCGGGCGCGCTCGTGAAGTCCACGGGCGTGAACACACCCGTCGGGTCGCCCGCGACGATCACGTCGCGCGACTCGTACGAGATGAGTTGCTCGCCCGCGTCGCGCCACTCCACGTTCACGATCGCGCGTGTCTGCCCGCTGATCGGCTCGGTGCCCGGGTGCATCACGCGGAGGCGGACCCGCCACGCCTCCCCCGGCTCGGTCGCCTGCGCCTGCCAGAGCCCGGAGACCTGCCAGGCGCCGGCGTCGGGCCCGCGGACCACCGCCGCCGTCGCCCCGTGCACCCCACCCGTCGACCCGATCTCGCCGAACTGGTTCCACCCCGCGAAGAGTTCGCCGCCCGTGCCCGGCAGCTCGAAACTCGGGTTCACGAGCAGGCACGGGGGATCCGCGAACACGCCCGACCCCGCCATCGCGAGCAGCGCCGCGGCGGCCGACCCAAGGACACGGCATTCAAGTGCTGGCATTCCCAGAGTTTACACGATCACGCCCCATGAACCACCCCAATCCCGCCGCCGCCGCGCCCGCTCTACCATGTGGGCTCGCATGCCCTGGACGCTCTGGCGGTACATCTTCCTGGAGGTCGGTCGCCTGGTGCTCATCAGCACCGCGGTGCTCGTGACCGTCATCGCCTTCGCCGCGACCGTCAAGCCCCTCGCGGACGGCAAGCTCACCGCCGTCGACGCCATCCGGTTCATGGGGTACGCCATCCCCCCCATGCTCGCTTACGCCCTGCCCTTCGCCGCCGGGTTCGGCGCCACCCTCGCCTACCACCGGCTCGCGCAGGACAACGAGGTCACCGCCTGCTTCGCCGGCGGCGTCTCCCACCTCCGCGTCCTCGCCCCCGCGATCGGTGTCGGGGCCGTCCTCGCCTTCGCCCTCCTTGAGCTCAACGCGCAGATCATCCCGCGCTTCCTCACCCGCATGGAACGCCTCATCACCAAGGACGTCGCGCAGGTCATGGTCCGCTCGCTCGAGCAAGGGGAGCCCGCACACCTCGGCAACGTCGAGTTCTACGCCGACACCGTCTCCCAGCTCCCCCCCGCGGGCGACGGCGTGGACCGCATCCTCCTCACCGGCGTCGTCGCCGTCCAACTCGACCAGGACGGGCAGATCGAGTTCGACATGACCGCCGAACGCGCCTGGGTGCTCATGTTCGGCGCCGGGCTCCTCCCCGAGGACCAACGCCGCGACTTCCGCCCCGACGACACCGTCGTCCGCGTCCGCTTCCTCAACGGGTACCTCTACAACCACCGCACGGGCGCCCAGAACAACACCGACCTGCTCACGCCCCCGATCGCGATGCCCAACGCCTTCCAGGACGACCCCAAGTTCCTCACCTCCGGCGGGCTCCGCGAACTCCGCGCCGAACCCGAACGCATGAACTGGATCGACGACCGACGCCTCGACCTCGCCCGCGACCTCGCCGCCAGCGACACCATCAGCGCCCTCCAGGACCACATCCGCGACGTCCGCAGCGCCTCGCTCGACGGGCCCGGCGGACGCTCCGTCCGCATCCAGACCAGCGCCCTCGTCTGGGAACGCAAGCAGGACCGCTGGCGCGCCGACCCCCTCGAGCCCGACGGGCTCGTCGAGATCGAGCTCCGCACCCCAGGCGGATCGACCGAACGCTACGGCGCCGGGCGCGCCTACCTCAGCGCCAAGCTCTCCACCGAGCAGGACCCCTTCGCCGAGTCGAGCGAGGGCTCGCTCGTCTTCTCCCTCGACCTCTACGACGTGACCATCCGCCCCGGCGTGCAGGCGGGCTCCATCGCCGCCACCAACGACGTCCCCCAGATGAAGTTCGAAGGGCTCACCGCCCCCAACGACCCCTTCCGCGCCCTGCGCCGCAAGTCCAGCGCCGACCTCATCGCCGAGGCCAAGTCGCTCGGAGACTCCGCGAACAACAAGATCGTGCGCGCCGCCGAGCGCCTCCAGTCCGACATCAACAAGCTCGGACGCGAGATCACCAGCAAGCAGCACGAACGCCTCGCGATGGACCTCAGCTGCGTTGTCATGGTCTTCACCGGCGCCCTGATGGCCCTCCGCCTCCGCGCCGCCATGCCCCTCGTCGTCTACCTCTGGTCCTTCTTCCCCGCCCTGGGCACCATCATCCTCATCAGCTCCGGGCAGCAGACCACGCACCGCGAGGGGTGGATCGGGCTGCCCATCCTCTGGGCCGGCGTCGCCGGGCTCGCCGCCTTCGCCGCCGTGGTCTTCCTGAAACTCCGCAAGCACTGAGCGATGCCCGAACGACCGACGACCCGCGACCGTGAGGGAGCGATGGAATTGCCCGACGCCCCCGGCCTCCGCGCCTGGTGGGCGCCCCTCGCGCGCGCATGGTGGTCCATCCCCGCCTTCGTCCTCGTGCTCACCGCCGCCCGCCTCGTCTGGATGATCTGGTTCTCCCGGTACACCCTCATCGAGGACGAAGCCCACTACTGGGAGTGGTCCCGCCGCCTCGGGTGGTCGTACTACTCCAAGGGCCCGGGCGTCGCGTGGGCGATCGCGGGCTCGTGCGCGCTCTTCGGCAACATCGAGTGGGCCGTCCGCCTCCCCGCCGTCCTCGCCAGCGCCCTCGGGTCGCTCGCCGCCGCCGGGATGGCACGCGACTGCTTCCCCACCGACCGCCCCGGCGCGCACGCCGCCACCCCCTTCGTCGCCGCCCTGCTCTACCAGTGCGTGCCCGCGTTCGCGATCACCTCTGTCCTCATGACTATCGACGGCCCCTACGTCGCGTGCTGGACCCTCGCCGCCTGGTTCGCCGCGAGGGCCCTCCTCCGTGATCGCCCGCTCGCCTGGATCGGGTTCGGGCTCGCGCTCGCCGCGGCCTTCCTCTTTAAGTACACCGCGATCCTGCTCCTGCCGGGCGTCGTGCTCGCGCTGCTCAGCAAGCCGATCCGTTCGCGGGCGCGCGCCCAAACCGCGTGGATCGCCCTCGGGCTCGCCCTCGCCTGCCTGGGGTTCGCGCCCGTCGTCATCTGGAACGCCACGCACGGGTGGGCGACGGTGCACCACCTGCTCGGGCACCTCGGCGTGCGAGGCGGGGACGTCGCCCCCGCCTCGTCCGACCCCTGGACCCCCTGGTCGAGCCCCGAGTACCTCGCCCTCACGCTCGTCACCTGCGGGCCGGTCCTCGTGCTCGGGCTGCTCGCCTGGCTCGAACGCAAGCGAGCGGGCACGGGCGCGCGCTTCGCGATCGCGTGCGCCCTCCCGATCCTCGCGTTCTATTTCATGGTCTCGCTGGGTGCGCGCGTCGAGGGCAACTGGGCGATCGCCGCCTGCGCCTCGCTCGTCGCGCCCGCGGCGTGGCTGGTCGTCGACGGCGTCGCGCGCCGTGACCTCGCCGTCCGCCTCCTGTGGGGACTCGCGATCGTGTGCGGCGTCGGCGTCAACCTCGCGCTGCCCGCCCTGCCCGCGCTCTCGCGCATCGGACGCCTGGGCGCGCGCATCCCCGTGCACCGCATGGCCGGCATGCGCACGCACGCCGCCGACGCTCAGCGGTGGCTCGACGCGCTCCGCGACCAGACCGGGCTCGACCCGTTCGTCGTCTCCGAGCACTACGGGCGCGCCAGCCAGCTCGCGTTCTACCTCCCCGGGCACCCGACGGTGTACTGCGCCTCCGCGCTCGTCGGCGGGCGCAAGACCCAGTACGACCTCTGGGCGGAGACCGACCTCACCAACCCCCAGACCCTCGCCCGCCTCCGCGGACGCCCGGCGCTGCTCATGGGCGGGCGGCGCGAGCAGTGGGCGACCGGGTTCGACCCGGTGTTCGAGATCGGGCCGCTCGCGGCGGAGCCCAAGGCGAACCGGATCAGCTACGTCGGGTACGACTTCACCACGCTCGCGGGGTGGACGCCGGACCGGGCGGGCGACCCGCGCCGTGACCCGCCGAACCCGGGCCCGCCCGCGGGCCCGCCGCTGACACCGAACGTGGCGCGTGAAGGGGGGTCGCCGTGACGCGGGCGCGCCTGGACCTGTCGCGTTTGTCGCGCGCGCGCCGCGTGGCGCTCGGGGTCGCGGTGTTCGCGCTCGTGTTCGTGGTGCTCACGGCGCTCGACCGGTGGGCGGTGCTCCAGCTCGCCGACCCGGCGAAGCGCGACGAGCCCTGGCGCTGGGGGTTCAAGCAGGTGGGCGACCTCCGGTTCTGGGTCGTTGTCGCGCTGATCGCGTTCGCGTGGAAGCGAGACTGGCGTTGGCCCGCCGGACTGGTGGCGGCCCCCGCGCTCGCCGGCGGGCTGGCCGAACTCGCCAAGCTCGTCCTCGGGCGCGAGCGACCCGTGCACGACTTCGTGATCCAGCACGACGCGCACTACGTCTGGAAGGACGGCCCGCTCGGCCCGTTCCTCGCGGGGTTCTGGGATTCGTCCAACCTCGGGCTGCCCTCGAGTCACACCGCCGTCGCGTTCGGCGGGGCGGTCGTGCTGGGCGTGCTCGACCCCAAGCTCCGCCTGCCCGCGGTGGTGCTCGCGACGGCGTGCGGGCTGACGCGGGTGCTCGCGGGGGCGCACTTCCCGACGGACGTGGCGCTCGGCGCGCTGCTCGGCGCCGTGGCGGCGGCCCTGATCGCCCGCCTGGGGCGGAACAAGACCCTCACACCCGACGACGCTGGGTCTGGCGGTACGATCCCCACCGACCCGAATCCCGAATCCCTGATCCCTGATCCCTGATCCCTGACTGATGTCCATCCTCGACCGGTACATCGCGCGCCAGTTCCTGATCAACGTGATCGTGCTGTTCGCGATCCTGTTCAGCTTCGTCGTGGTCATCGACGTGTCGCTGAACTTCGAGCGGTTCGGGCGGGTCGCGACGGAGCTGGCGACGCAGCACGAGGGCGACGCGCCCGGGTTCCTCAGGCGCTCGATCGCGACGGTGCTGGTGGTGGTGAACCTGTGGTGGCCGCGTCTGCTGCAGCTGTTCAACTTCCTGCTGGGGATGGTGATGGTGGCGGCGATGGGGTTCACCTGCTCGCAGATGAACCGGCACCGCGAGTTCCTCGCGATGCTCGCCGCGGGCGTCAGCCTCAAACGGATCGCCCGCCCGGTGCTGCTGGTGGCCCTGACGCTGACCACGCTCCAGCTGCTCAACCAGGAGCTCGTGATCCCGCGGATCGCCCCGCTGCTCACCCGCGACCACGGCGACGCGGGCAAGGTCACGCTCGGGTCCAGCGAGGCCCCGCTGGCGGCGGACGGGGAGGGGCGGGTGTTCTGGGCGTCCAGCTTCGACGCCGACAAGGAGATCCTCACCGGGGTGTTCGTGCTCGAGCGCGACGAGCACAGGGCGGCGGAGCGGGCGATCTCGGCAGAATCGGCGGTCTGGCGCGACGGCGGGTGGGACCTCACCAAGGGGTGGTCCACCCCACGCGGCGCCACCGACCGCCACGACGCCCCCCCGGGCCCGGTGGACCGCATCGAGACCTCGCTCGGCCCGACCGAGCTCAAGATGAACCGGTTCCAGAGCTACCGGCAGGCGCTGAGCTTCGCCCAGGCGGGGGCGCTCATCCGCCAGCCCGGGCAGGCGAAAGACAAGACCGAGCGCCTCGAGCGGATCCGGTGGGGGCGGGTCTCGATCATGATGAGCAACCTGCTCACGCTGATCATCGCGCTGCCCTTCTACACCACGCGCGAGCCCAAAAACATGGTGGTCCAGTCGCTCAAGTGCGCGCCGATCTCGATCCTAGCGATCATGGGCGGGGTGCTGGGCGCCTCGGCGATCGTCCCCGGGCTGCCCGCCGCGATCGGGGTTTTCATCCCCGTGATGATCCTCGTGACCGTCGCCCTGGCCCGATCAACGAGCATCCCGAGCTGAGTGTGCCCCCGAAATATGTTCCGGAACGCCCAACCCGCGCCCGGGCGGTGGCACGACCGCGCGCCGGGTGGAACAATGCCATGGACGCCCCGCGGGCGGGAAGGCGGCACGCATGGCTTCGGTGATCTTCTACTTCCAGGTCCACCAACCCCACCGCCTGCGCCGGTACTCCGTCTTCGACAACGACCCGTTCTACTTCGAGGACTCCCGCAACCGCGCCATCTGCGAGAAGGTCGCCGACAAGTGCTACCGACCCGCGACGAGCCTCATGCTCGACCTCGTCAAGCGCCACAAGGGCAACTTCCGCGTCAGCTACGCCATCACCGGCACCGTGCTCGACCAGATGGAACGGTACACGCCCGACGTGCTCGACCTGTTCAAGCGCCTCGCCGACACCGGGTGCTGCGAGTTCCTCGGCGAGACCTACTTCCACTCGCTGAGCTTCATCTACTCGCCCAAGGAGTTCCGCGAGCAGGTCGAGATGCACACCAAGCGGGTGCAGGAACTCTTCGGGCAGACCCCCACCGTCTTCCGCAACACCGAGCTGATCTACCACAACGATCTGGCGCGCGAGCTCGCGTCGATCACCGACGAGCAGGGCAACCCGCGATTCTTCGGGACCCTGTGCGAGGGCACCGACCAGCTGCTCGGGTACCGGTCCCCGAACTACGTCTACACGCCGCCCGCGAACGAGGACGGCACGCCCCTGCTCGGGCGCGACGGACGCCCGTTCGGGCTGCTGCTCAAGAACTACCGCCTGTCCGACGACATGGCGTTCCGGTTCGGCAACCGCGGGTGGGAGGAGTGGCCGCTGACCGCGGAGAAATTCGCGAGGTGGGTCCACCAGATCAACGGCGACGGGTACCTCTGCAACCTGTTCATGGACTACGAGACGTTCGGCGAGCACCAGTGGGCCGACACGGGCATCTTCAACTTCCTCGACAAACTCCCCGAGGCGATCTTCGACGTGGCGCCCGGGCAGAACCACTTCAACACGCCGACCGAGGCGCTGACGCGCCTCGAGCCCGTCGGCGCGTACGACGTGCCCGACTTCATCTCGTGGGCCGACACCGAGCGCGACCTGACCGCGTGGCGCGGCAACGCGATGCAGTGGAACGCGCTCGAAGAGACCTACAAGCTCGAGAAGCTCATCAAGGACCGTGTCATCGAGGTCAAGAACTCGGGCGACCCGAAGCGCACCGAGGAAGCCGGGCACGTCCTCAACGACTGGCGCAAGCTCACGACCTCCGACCACTTCTACTACATGTGCACGAAGTACTGGGCGGACGGCGACGTCCACAAGTACTTCTCCCCCTACGACTCCCCCTACGAGGGGTACATCAACTTCATGAACGTGCTCGACAACGTGCGCACACGCCTGGCGAAGGTCTGAGGGCTGCCCACTTTCACATCTGGGCGGTTTTTTTTGGGTTCCGCGTGAGCGCCGGCATCGGTTTGCGCTGATCGGGTGTTGGTGCGCGCCCGGGGTGCGTGTACGCTCGTCCCGTCCAACGAGGAGGAACCCGATGCGTCCGATCGCCGCCGCAGCCGCCGCGCTGCTCGTCCACGCCGCCGCTCTCGCCGACCCGATCTCGTACCAGGGCGTGCTGACCAACGACGGGCTGCCCGCGACGGGGACGTACGACCTGCAATTCGATCTCTACACCGACGAGACCCCGGGCGGCCCGGACGTGATCGTCGCGACGGAGATCCTCACCGATGTGCCGGTCACCCGCGGCGTGTTCACGGTAGAAATCCCGTTCAACCCGCTGGCGTTCAACGGCGACCCGCGGTACCTCCAGGTCGCCTGCCGCCCGCACGGCGCGGGGGCGTACACGACGCTGCTGCCGCGCCAGCAGGTGACCGACACCCCCACCGCCGTGCACGCGGACGTCGCGGACACGCTCGCGCTGCCGGCGACGCTGACCGGCGCGACCTTCGCAGGCGCGCAAGCGCTGCTCGAGATCGACCACACCAACATCAACTCTGGGACCGCGATCCGGGCAACGAGCCCGTGGTCCGGCCTGATCTCGCAGGCCGGGGACCTGTCGGGCGCCCCCGTCGTCGCCGTCGCCCCCGTCGCGATCAACGCGATCGGACAGGCGACCGGCATCGCGGGCAACACGGGCTCGGGCATCGGCGTGCTCGGCGCGGCATCGACCGGCACCGGGGGCGAGTTCGTCGCCACCACCACCGGCACCGCGCTGCACGCCCACGCCGTCGGCACCGGCAACGCCGGCATCTTCGAGATCGACGACCCCGCCAACACCAGCGCCGCCCTGCTCGCCCGCACCCCCAGCACCGAGCCCTACGCCTTCGCGATCCACGGCATCCTCGACGTCGCCGGCGCGGGACAATACGCCGCCGCCGTTCGCGGCGAGTCCCGCGCCACCAACGGCGCCACCACCGGCATCGGCGTCTGGGGCTCCCAAGAAGGGCTCGGGTGGGGCGTCTACGGCACGTCCGTGACGGGCGTCGGCGTCCGCGGCATCGCCAACTCGGGCGTCGGGCTCTACGGCGCCAGCACCGACGGGTACGCCATCCGCGGGTACACCGCCGGCTCCGGGACCGTCGGGTTCTTCGAGACCAACGAGCCCACAAACCCCAACCCCGTCATCCTCGCCCGCACCGACAGCACCCAGGGGGATGTCTACGGCGTGCACGCGATCATCGAATCCACCTCCCCCGGCGGGTACTCCGCCGGCGTCCGCGGCGAGAACTACGGCACCGGCGGGGGCGGCATCGGGGTCTGGGGCTCGCAGGACGGCTCGGGGTGGGGCGTCTACGGGTCCACCTCCGGCGCCGGACGCGGGGTCTTCGGCGACGCCACAGGCTTGGGCGGCGCGGGCGTCTATGGACTCGGGTACTCCGGCGCCTACGCCGGGTATTTCAACGGCAACGTCCACGTCGCCGGCACCCTCTCCAAGTCCGCCGGGTCCTTCAAAATCGACCACCCCCTCGACCCCGCGGGCAAAACCCTCTCCCACTCCTTCGTCGAGTCGCCCGACATGAAGAACATCTACGACGGCGTCGCCACCCTCGACGCCGACGGACGCGCCGAGGTCACCCTCCCCGACTACTTCGAGGCGCTCAACGAAGATTTCCGGTATCAGCTCACCTGCCTCGGCGGGTACGCCCCGGTCTACATCGAGCGCGAGATCAGCGCCAGCTCGTTCGTCATCGCCGGCGGCAAGGCGGGCCTGCGCGTCTCGTGGCAGGTCACCGGCACCCGCCACGACGCCTACGCCCAGCAGCACCCCATCGTGGTCGAGCAGGACAAGCCCGAGGGCGAGCGCGGCAAGTACCTCAACCCCGAAGCCTTCGGCAAGCCCGCCGAACTCGGCATCGGGTACGCCCCCCGCGCCGACTGACGCTACCCCTGCCCGAGCATCTCGAGCAGCTTCGCACGCACGCTCTTCGCGTCCGCCGACCCGCCCGACCGCTTCATCACCTCACCGATGAGACGACCCGCGGCCTGCACCTTGCCCGCGCGCACGTCGCCCGCGATCGCCGGGTTCGCGTCGATCACCTCGCGGCACCACGCCTCGAGCTGGCCCTCGTCTCGCACCACGACGAACCCGAGTTGCTCGGCGAGCTCCGCGGGATCGGCGCCCGGGTGGTCGCCCGCGAGCGCCTCGAAGACCTTGTCCACGCCGTCCGACGTGACCGACCCGCGCGCGCGCAGCGCGAGCAGCGATCCGATCTGCGCCGCCGACACACCGAGGTCGGACGCGAGCACCGGCTCGCCCGTCGCCTGCGCACGCTCGTTGGCGATCCGCGCCCCGGTCTGGAGGAGCAGGTTCGCCGCCTGTCGCCCGGCGTCTGCCTCACTCATGCCCGCCCCGACGCCCGCCTCGGCCGCCGCGTCGAGCAGGTCGCACAGCGCTCGCTCCTCGATCAGCTGCTCGCCCTGCTTGAGCGGGAGCCCGAACACGCCCACGTACCGACGCAGCCGGCTCATCGGCAGCTCGCACAACTCCGCGCGCACGCGGGCGGCCCACGCCTCGTCCACCTCCACAGGCGGCAGGTCCGGGTCGGGGAAGTACCGGTAGTCGTGTGCGTCCTCCTTCTCCCGCTGGAGCACCGTGGCGTGGCGTGCATCGTTCCACCCCCGCGTCGACTTCATCCCCGGGCCCATCTCGACGCGGTCCTCGAGGTACCGCTTGGGCTGCTCGCGCAGCTCATACTCCACCGCGCCCTTGAACGCCCGGAACGAGTTGAGGTTCTTCACCTCGACCACCGGCGTGCGCACCGTCGCGCCGTTTGAGAGCGTCAGTTCGACGTTGATGTTGGGCTCGAACCGCATGTGCCCCTGCTGCATCACACCGAGCGTCGCGCCCAGGAACCGGCACACCCGGCGCAGCTCGCGCGCGAACGCGACGCACTGATCCGCGCTCGTAAAGTCTGGCTCGGTGACGATCTCGAGCAGCGGCGTCCCCGCCCGATTCAGATCCAGGATCGACCCGTCGATCGCGACGCCGCCCGGCGCCTCATGGAGCAGCTTGCCCGCGTCTTCTTCCAAGTGCGCGCGCGTGATGCGGATGATCGCGGGGTCTCTGTCCAGGTCCAGCTCGCCGTCGGGCGTCATCGCGGGGACCTCGAACGAGCCCTCGCCGCAGATCGGGTCGGCGTACTGCGAGATCTGGTACGCCTTGGGCAGGTCGGGGTAGAAATAGCTCTTGCGGTCCCACACCGCGCGGCGCGCGATCGTGCACCCCAGCGCCATCCCGACGAGCATCGCCAGCTCGATCGCCCGCTCGTTCATCACCGGCAGCGCCCCGGGCAACGCCAGCACGGTCGGGTCGATCAGCGTGTTGGGGTCGGACCCGGCGAAGTCGGCGCACGCCGGGCTCGGGGCGGCGGCGAACATCTTGCTCCGCGTCGCCAGCTCGACGTGGACCTCCATCCCGATGATCGGGCGCACGTTGGTGATCGTCTCGGTCACGCGGGGATGGTACCGCGTGCGAGCGCCAACGCCCCGCGGACCGCGGCCCGCTCGAACCGGGCGGCGTGCACGACGCTCGTCCCCAGGCGCTCGCCCGTCTCGGCGAGCGTCATCGGGGGCTCGCCCGCCAGCCCGAACCGGCACGCGAGCACCAGGCGCGAGCGCTCGTCGAGGGCGGGCAGCGTGCGCACGACC
>Ga0316575_10000191_pt1 | contig 16161 bp, 16 predicted proteins | sample J5NA_FD_203072 | JGI IMG/M metagenome (GOLD analysis project Ga0316575, IMG submission 203072) | Rhizosphere microbial communities from salt marsh grasses in Alabama, United States - J5-7_050615r2r3 | ecosystem: Host-associated > Plants > Roots > Rhizosphere | place: USA: Alabama | collected...
GAGCTCCGCGACCTGGCGGAGCCAGGGCTTGAACGCCTCGGGCTCGCGGAGCTCGCCGATCTTGGACACGACCTGGACCGCGACAAGCTGCATGAGGTCCTCGAGGTCCGCCTCCCGGGGCTTGTGGGCGAGCACGATCGCCGCCACCCAGCGCCGGTGTGCCCGCCAGAGGTCGCGCAGGGCGTCCTGGTCGCCGTCGATGGCGGCCGCGATGTGCCCCGCGCTGGTGGTCCTTCCTGCGTTCACGAGACCCTCTGCATCCCTACGATGCCCGACCGCTCGCGGCCCGTCGTCCGCCCAGAGAAAACCCGCCCCGTGGCCCCGAACGCCGACCCATCAAACCCCGCCGCCCGCCTGATCCGGGACGACCACCTGATGTCCTTCGGGGACCATCTGGAGGAGCTGCGCCGTCGGGTCCTCTTCTCGATCGCGGGCATCGTCCCGCTGCTCGCGGGGGCGTTCCTCGCCGGGCGTCCGATCTTGTCGGCGTTGATCGCCCCGGCCCGAGAACAGCTCGCCCAGGGCGGGCAGGTGCCCCGCCTGCTCGCGACGGCGCCGGCGGAGACGTTCGGCGCGGTGGTGCACCTGGCGATGGTGATCACCCTGCTGCTCGGAGCGCCGTGGCTGCTCTACCAGCTCTGGCTGTTCGTCGCCCCGGGGCTCTACGAGTACGAGAAACGGTTCGTTCGCCTGCTCGTGCCCATGAGCGCGGTGCTGACGGCGTCGAGCGTGGTGTTCGTCTACTTCGCGATCATGCCCGTCGTGCTGGCGTTCTTCATCGGGTACTCGAACGATGTCTCGGACGTGCGCGTGCCGGTGGTGGCGGTGCCCGAGGGCGTGGTGATCCCGACGTACCCGGTGCTCGCGGGCGACCCCGCCGACCCAACGCCCGGGCAGGTGTGGGTCAATTCTGCGGTCAACCAGCTCCGCGTGTGCACGGGCGTGGGCGAGGACAAGGTGCCCATCGTGAGCGGCACCGAGCTGGTCATGCAGACCGGGATCGTGCAGCAGTACCGCATCTCCGAGTACATCAAGATGTTTTTGAACATCTCGCTGGGGTTCGGGGTCGGGTTTCAGATGCCCGTCGTCGTGCTGCTGCTCGGGTGGCTGGGCGTCGTCGAGCCGAAGGACTTTGCGCGCTGGCGTAAGCACGTGTGCGTGGTGTGCTTCATCGCGGCGGCGATCCTGACGCCGGTCGACCCAATCTCGATGATGCTGCTGGGTGTGCCGCTGTACGGGCTGTTCGAGCTGGGGGTGTTCATGCTCCGGGTGCTGCCGGCGGAGCGTGTGGCGGGGGCGGCCCGCGAGCCCGCGGACGCCGGGGACGAGTGATGCCCGGGCCCGCGATACCCAACCCCACGCCGACGGACCTGGCGATGATGCGCCGCGCGCTCGGGCTCGCCGACGACGCCGCCGCCGCGGGCGAAACGCCCGTCGGCGCGGTCGTCTACGAGACGGCATCGGGCGAGGTGCTCGGCGAGGGGCGCAATCGGCGCGAGGGCGAGCGCACGCCGTGGGCGCACGCCGAGTTCCTCGCGATTCAGCACGCGTGCGAGCGCGTGGGCGACTGGCGCCTGAATCACTGCTCGCTGGTTGTGACGCTCGAACCCTGCCCGATGTGCGCGGGGCTGATCGTCAACGCGCGCGTGGGGCGGGTCGTGTACGGCGCCGACGACCCGAAGGGCGGCGCGGTGCGCACGCTCTACGAGCTGCTGACCGACGCGCGACTCAACCACCGGTGCGAGGTGATCGCGGGCGTGGAGGTAGAGGCGAGCGCCGAGAAGCTGCGCGCGTTCTTCGCACGCCTGCGCGGGCGGTAAAGCATGCCCGAGCTGCCCGAGGTCGAGTGCGTGCGCCGGTCGCTGATCCCCCTCGCGGGGCGCGCGGTGGTGTCGGTGCGTGTGCATCGGCGTGAGGTGGTCGTGGCGCCGGGCGACCCGGAGGGCGGGTTCGGGCGCCAGCGCACGGGCGTGCGTCCGAAGCGTCTGACGGGCGCGATGCTGCTCGCGGGCGCGCGCCTCGCGGAGCCCCGGCGCCTCGGCAAGCGCCTCGCGCTCGTCGGCGAGGGCGGGCGGTGCGTCGAGATTCACCTGGGCATGAGCGGGCAGGTGCTGCGGGTGGCGCCCGGGGCGCGCCCGCCGAGGGCGGACCACGTGCACGTCGCGTGGCGGCTCGACGACGGGTCCCGGGTGCTCTTCCGAGACCCACGCCGATTCGGGGGGGTGTGGGCCCTGGGGTCGCTCGCTGATCTGGAGCGTCGGTGGGGCGAGCTCGGGGCGGACGCGTTGACGATCTCCGCCCGCGCGCTCGGGGACGCCCTCGCGGGCACGGGCCGGGCGCTCAAGGCGTGCCTGCTCGATCAGCGGGTGCTCGCGGGCGTGGGGAACATCTACGCCGACGAGGCGTGCTGGGCGGCCGAGCTGTGCCCCGCGCGCCCGGGCCGGTCGCTCGGGGCGGCAGAGGTTCGGCGCCTAGCGGCGTCTATCCGACGGACGCTCCGGTCAGCAATCCGGGCGGGCGGGTCGACGCTCAGGGACTTCGTGGACGCCGAGGGGAGCCCCGGGTCATACCGGGCGTCCCACGCGGCGTACGGGCGGGCAGGCGAGCCCTGCCGACGGTGTGGACGCACGCTCGCGTCGGGCACGCTCGCCCAGCGGACGACCGTCTGGTGCCCGGGGTGCCAGCCAACCCTCTGATCCCGGATGCTCTTCTCTTTCCCTCTATAGAAGAGAACTCTGGTGATGGTGAGAGCAGGCGTTGGCGCTTTGTGGACAACCCGGCCGTGAAGAGGCATAAGCCAGTTGTTGACAGGTGTTTAACAAAGACGCCCAGCCATGGGCATGCTGTTGGATGTGGTGTCGGTGGCGCTCGGTCCGCGGGCCCGCGCGCGGTTGTGCCCGGGGGGGTGCCCGGCGATCACGACAGGCGGGTTGGGCGGGTGAACGCTGGCGAGCGCGGCGCCCCCGGGTTTCCACGGGGTGTGCAGGCGCGCCTGTCGGGAGTGGGCGGGTCGGTCAGGGCTCGCGTCCGGGGGCCGGGCGGGCGAGCCGGGACTCGAGCGAGGTGACGACGGCGGCGAACTCGGGGTCGCCCTCGCGGCGGGCTTCGACGGTGCGGACGGCGTGCATGACGGTGGTGTGGTCGCGTCCGCCGAAGTGGACGCCGATCTCCTCGAGGGAGTGGCGGGTGTGCGCGCGGGCGAGGTACATGCAGACGTGGCGGGGGAGCGCGATCGACTTGTGGCGACGCTTGCCGAGCAGCTCGGTTTTCTTGACGGCGTAGAAGTCGGTGACGGCGGCGATGATGGTCTCGATGGTCGGGCCGGCGGGGGGGCCCGAGAAGGGGCGTTCGCCGATCGCTTCGCGTGCCATCGCGAGGTCGATGGGGTGGTGGAGGACGCTCGAGGTGATGAGCAGCTTGGAGATGGCGCCCTCGAGCTGGCGGATGTGCGCGTCGTAGACGTGGGCGACGTGGCAGGCGACGTCGTCGGGGAGGGTGACGCCCCGCATCTCGGCTTTGCGTTTGAGGATCTCGACGCGGGTCTCGAACCCGGGTTTGTCGACCTTCGCGACGAGCCCCCACCCGAACCGGGAGACGAGGCGTTCTTCGAGGTGGGGAATTTCTTCGGGCGCCGCGTCGGAGCTGAGCACGATCTGCTTGCCCGCCTGGTAGAGCGCGTTGAAGGTGTGGAAGAATTCTTCCTGGGTGCGGTCGCGGTTGGCGAGGAAGTGGATGTCGTCGATGACGAGGACGTCGACCTCGCGGAAGGTGTCGCGGAATTCGGGCATCTGCCCGGCTTTGACACACTCCATGAAGCGAGTGAGGAACGCGTCGCACGAGATGTAGTGGATGCGGGTTTCGGGATCGCGTTGGTGGAGTTCGAGGCAGACGGCTTGGAGGAGGTGTGTTTTGCCGAGCCCGACCCCGCCGTGGATGAAGAGCGGGTTGTAGGCGCTGCCCGGGGATTCGCAGACGCCGAGCGCGGCGGCGTGGGCGAGCTGGTTGTTCGGGCCGACGACGAAGGTGTCGAACCCGTTGTCGGGTGTGATGGGGAGGGTGCCCTCGGATCCGAGTTCGAGGCGTTCGGATCGGCGCGGGGCTGAGGGCGCGAGGGAGGGTGAATCGGGCGTGGGGGCGTCCCAGGGCTCGCCCGGGCCGAGGAAGCGGGCGGGGATGAGCTGCCCGGTGACGGTGCCGATGGCGTCGTTGAAGGCGTCGAGCCCGTCGCGTCTCAAGTAGTCGCGGTGGAGGTCGGACTGGGCGCGGACGCCGAGCGATCCGGCGCGAACCCCAAGGGAGACGAGTTCGGAGAACCACTGGCGGCAGATATTGGGGTGGTGTGCTCGAAGGTGCGCAAGGATGCTCTCCCAGACCGCGCGATCGGGGTCCGCCATGGGGATTGACCTCGTCGTTCAGGCGGGCGCGCGGTTGCGCCCGGGACAGATCGGAACTCTCTTCGCGGTCGTGCAGGGGGGATCAATCACACGCTGCGACCAGCCCGGCAAACGTAATCGCGTGCCGGCGTCGTGTCAACCGGCGCGAGTGCTTTCGGGTTTCACGCCCGGTGCGCGAGCTCGCGTTCGCGTTGCTCGGCTTCGGCGGCCTGGAGCTCGTACCGGGCTTTGTTGGTGCGGTGGTCCATGAGCAGGAAGACGCGTTCGGCGAGCTCGGCGCCGAGGACTTCGTTGAGGCGTTTGCTCGCGTAGGTGAGGTGGGTGCGGCGCGAGACGTGGGTGATGACCATGGCGTCGCACTCGGCGACGCGCAGCCACTCGGCGATGTCGTTGACGTGCAGGTGCATGCCGATGCGCGCGCGCGACATGTGGTCGGGCTCGAAGAAGGTGCATTCTGTGATGATGATCTTGGCTTGACGCACGTCGTTGCGCACGAGGTGGGCGCCGGGGAGGGTGTCGCCGAGGTAGGCGACGAGCGGGATCTCGAGGTGGTTGACGATCTCGGTGCCGCGTTCTTTGAGCTCGCGGAGCTTCTCTTGCGGCATGCCGACGTACTCGTCCTTGAGCTTGGTGCGCCTCTCGGAGATGGCGAACCCGATCGAGGGGCAGGTGTGCTCGGTGGGGAAGGCGCGGAGCGTGACGTTGTTCTTGATCTCGAGCTCCTGCTCGGGCTCGAGGGGAATGAGCTCGTAGGGGGTCTTCTGGCGTTCGAGCTTGACGAACCCGTCCATCATGGCGCGGACGTCGTCCTCGATGCGGGCGTCGCAGACGATCTTGCCCGGGCCCATGCCCTGGAAGTTGCGCTGGGAGCACCAGTAGGCGAGGGAGCCGACGTGGTCCATGTGCCCGTGGGAGAGGCAGCAGAACTTGGAGGCGAGGACGGCGCGGGGGCAGGCGCCCATGTCGAAGCAGACGTCGAGCTCGGGGACCTGGACGCAGGTGGCTTCGCCGGCGACGGAGATGCCCTGTACGCGGAACGGGGGGAGGAAGAGGAACCCGAGGGCGCCCTCGCGGGGCGGCGGCTTGGGGATCATGCGAAGGCTCCAACCCGGCGCTTCCGCGCCGACCGAGGTGAACGGCCCGGGTCCGCGCCGGGCTCGCGGGCAGTGTAGGAGCGGGCGGGGAGGCGGGGGCGGTACGATCGGCCCGTGAGCGAGCACGAATCAGCGAGCGGGCCGAGTGTGGTCGAGCGTCTGGCGACGCTGGACGTGTCGTGCCGGGGGTGTGGGTACTCGCTGCGGGGCGTGCCCGAGCCCGCGTGCCCCGAGTGCGGGCGGGCGGTGATCCACGAGGACATCGACTTTGCGCTGCGCCCGAACCTGTGGACGCGCCTCGGGCCGGCGGCGTTGCTCGGGGTCGCGTGGGCGTTCCTGCCCGCGGTCTTGGGGCTGACGCTTTTTGTCGGGTACCGGGGTGAGGCGGCGGAGTGGCTCAAGGGGCACGAGCTGGGCGTGGGGGTGGCGATCTACGTCGGGGCGTTCGTGCTCGGCGCGGGGCTGGGGTTGTTGCCGACGTGGGTGCAGGCGGTGATCGGGGGGTACGCCTTCGGGATGTGGTTCGGGTTCGCCGGGGCGCTGGCGGGGTTCACGGGCGCGTCGGTGGTGGGGTACGCGGTGGCGCGGGTGGTGGCGCGGCACCGGGTCGAGGCGGAGATCGAGTCGAACGTGAAGGCGCGGGCGGTGCGCGAGGCGCTGATCGGCGGCGATCGGTGGAGGGTGCTGGGCACGGTGATGCTGGTGCGGTTCCCGCCGAACTCGCCGTTCGCGCTGATGAACGGGCTGCTGGCGGCGACGGAGGTGCCGATCGGGACGTACGTGCTCGGGACGGCGCTGGGGATGACGCCGCGGACGCTGGTGTACGCGTGGATCGGCACGCGGGTGAGCGACTGGGACACGGTGGGGCTGCCGGCGTGGCTGAAGTACGGCGGGCTCGTGGTGACGCTGATCGTGCTGGGGGTGATCGGGCAGGTGGCGAACAAGGCGATCGAGAAGGTGACGAAGGGTCAGGGCGAGGGGGTGGGTGAGGCGGAACATGGCGGATGAGCTGACGAGCGCGGACGTGCGGAAGGTGGCGAGGCTGGCGCGGCTGGCGGTGTCGGAGGCGGACGCCGAGCGGTATCGCGTGGAGCTGGCGGCGGTGCTCGGGTACATCGAGCGTCTGCGCGAGGTGGACGTGTCGGGGGTCGAGCCGATGGCGCACGTCGCCGGCGAGACGAACCGGTTGCGGGCGGACGAGCCGGGCCCGACGCTCGCGAACGAGGTGCTGATGGGCATGGCGCCGGCGAGCGAGGGGGCGTTCGTGAAGGTGCCCAAGGTGCTGGGCGATGGAGGGGGCGCGTGAGCGGGGTCGGCGAGATCGCGCGCGCGGTGGCGGCGAAGGAGGCGAGCGCCGAGTCGGGCGTGCGCGCGGCGCTCGACGCGATCGGCGCCCGCGACGGTGAGCTCAACGCATTCCTCCAGGTTTTTGACGAGCACGCGATCGAGCAAGCGAACATCCTCGACGCGCGGTTGGCTGCGGGCGAGGACGTCGGCCCGCTCGCGGGTGTGCCCATCGCGGTGAAGGACAACATCTGCACGCGCGAGGGGCGGACGACGTGCGCGAGCCGCATGCTCGAGGGGTATCGCAGCCCGTACGACGCGACGGCGGTGACGCGGCTCGAGCGCGCGGGCGCGGTGATCGTCGGCAAGACCAACCTCGACGAGTTCGCGATGGGCAGCTCGTGCGAGCACTCGGCGTTCGGGCCCACGCGCAACCCGCACGACACGGGCCGTGTCCCCGGCGGGAGCTCCGGCGGTTCGGCGGCGGCGGTGGCGGCGGGGATGGTGCCCGCCGCGCTCGGGTCGGACACGGGCGGGAGCGTGCGCCAGCCGGCGTCTCTGTGCGGCGTGGTTGGGCTCAAGCCGACGTACGGGCGGGTGTCGCGGTACGGGCTGGTGGCGTTCGCGTCGAGTCTGGACCAGATCGGGGTGCTGGCGGGCACGGTGGCGGACGCGGCGGCGGTGCTGGAGGTGATCGCGGGTCGCGACGAGCGTGACCTGACGAGCGTGACGCGGGACGACGCGGATTTTGCGGGCGAGATCGGGCGCGGGGCGGCGGGGTTGACGTTCGGGGTGCCGGCGATCGCGCGTCACCCCAGCGTGCACCCCGAGACGGCACGCGTGTTTGCGGAGATGGTCGAGAAGGTGCGGGCGGCGGGCGCGCGGGTGGTGGAGATCGAGCTGCCGCACGCGGAGCACGGGGTGGCGGCGTACTACATCGTGGCGCCGGCGGAGGCGAGCAGCAACCTGGCGCGGTTCGATGGCGTGCGCTACGGCAGGCGGGCGGACATTGGCGCGGGCGGCACGCTCGACGAGCTGTACACGCGCTCGCGGTCGGAGGGGTTCGGGCACGAGGTGCAGCGTCGGATCATGCTGGGCACGCACGTGCTCTCGAGCGGGTACCACGACGCGTATTACGTGAACGCGCTGCGGGTGCGCCGGCGGATCAAGGAGGACTTTGACGGCGTGTTCGCGTCGGGGGTGGACGCGGTGCTGACGCCGACCTGCCCGTCGCCGGCGTTCCGGATCGGCGAGAAGGCGGGCGACCCGCTGGCGCTTTACCTCGAGGATCTGTTCACGGTGGGGGCGAACCTGGCGGGGGTGCCGGCGGTGAGCGTGCCGGCGGGGATGGCGCACGTCGAGGGGCGCGAGCTACCGGTGGGGGTGCAGCTCGTCGGGCGGGCGTTCGGGGAGCGGGCGCTGCTGGGGGCGGCGTCGGTGGTCGAGGGAGTGGTCTGACGCGTCAGGCGGTGAAGATCCGCACGGCGCAGATGGAGATGGTCAGGAGCGTGGCGTTGTGCAGCCAGTGGGCGACGATGGAGGGCACGATGGTGCCGCGCCACTCGCGCATGAACGCGAAGACGAGCCCGAGGGTGATCAAGGGGGGGGCGAGCAGCGGGCCGTACCCGTGCATGAACGCGAAGAAGCAGGCGCTGGCGATGCCCGCGCCGGCGAACCCGAGGCGCGAGCGGAGGTGTCGGAAGAGTGACCCGCGGAAGACGGTCTCCTCGACGAACGGTGCCCAGACGGTCGCGAGCATGAACAGCAGGATGACGGTGGCGAGGTTGCCCGAGGAGACGATCTCGAGGATCTCGTTTTGCGGCGGGGGCGGCTCGCGTCCGAACGCCCCCTGGATCGACCACCACAGCGTGATCAGCAGGAACGAGAGCACCATGGCGCCGAGGTAGATCGGCAGCGAGGCGAGGTAGCAGAACACGCCGGCGCCGGCCTCTCGGAGGAGCCCCTTGCCCGCGTGCAACCCGACGAGGCGTCGCCACTCGGCGAACCGGACGCCGCGCAGGAGCGGCCAGAAGGGCACGGCGAGCAGCGTCCACTGGAGGATGAACGAGATCGGGACGCCCGACTTCGGCATGTGGGGCTGGATGATCGACGAGGTGACGATCATCAGCAGGAACGCGCAGACGAGCAAGGCGAAGGTCTCGAGGAAGACGGACCCGCCCGGGGTTGGGGGCACGAACGCGGGCCGGCGCCCACGCCGCGAGGCGAGGCGCACGATCGCGAGCACGAAGCAGACGAACGACGCGAGCCCCACGAGCAGGAAGAAGAGCACGACCCCGAGGATGAAGCCCATGGCCCCGGCGCCGCCGGCGAGCAAGTGGTCGCGGTCGAACCCGGACCCCTCGACGCGCGACAACGCGACGCGCCCGAAGAACCCGAGGGTGTCCTCGACCTCGGGCCACCGGTCGGGCGGGGGGGCCCCGCCGGCGTAGATCGTGCGGAGGTCGTCGAGGACGGGGCGGAGCGGGGTGTCGTCGGGCAGCTCGTCGGCGAGGGCGTCGAGGCGGTCGAGGGCGGCGTCGTCGCCCAGGAGTTCGGCGGTGACGACGGCGACAGCGAGACGATCGGCGTCGTTGGCGGCGGTGTCGGCCAGCATCGGCAGGCTCGACGCGAACTGCCCGGAGGCGCCGGGATCGATGGGCTTGGCCCAGTGGTCCACGCGGAGGAAGACCTTGCCGATCATCGTGAACTGGGAGGTGTCCTCAACCCTCACCGGGGCGTCGTCGGGGGACTCGGGCGGGGGCGCCTTGGCGAAGTTCTGGATGCCCGCGACGATCGCGAACGCGATCACGGCGACGATCCAGGCGACGATCGCGCCGCGGCGAGAGCCCGGGTCCCGCGGGCGGGGCGGGCGCGGGGCGTCGGCGGGGGCCGCGCGGGCGCCCCGGAACCCCGGGTCGGGCGGGAAGGGGGTGTGCGGGGCGTCGGCGGGGTCTGGCATCGGCGGTATTGTCGGCCGGTTTGGGGGGGCGGGGCCACCCGCGGGGCGGGCTTGACCGGGGCGGGGGGGGATCTACGCTTCTCGTCCCGGTCGGGCGGGCTCGGACGCCCGCTCGATCGGGGCCTTTGGATCGAAATCCTGCGGTTCGCTCGGCTGGAAGTCGCGCGGGCCGCCCGCCCCGCCCGGTAGGCGGCGTGTTGAACCTTCCCCCGGGGAGCGGCGTCTGGTCGCGTGCCCGGGACTGAGAGGAGCCGACCCATGCCCGCGACGCATCTCCGGCGACAGACGTTCATTGCGAAGAAGGGCGAGGTGCCGCGCGAGTGGCGGATCGTGGACGCCGAGGGCGTGCCGCTGGGTCGTCTCGCGGCGGAGGTGGCGATCGTGCTGATGGGCAAGCACCGCCCGGAGTACACGCCGCATGTCGATACGGGCGACAACGTGATCATCGTCAACGCGGACAAGGTGGGGTTGACGGGTAACAAGGCGGCGCAGAAGTTCGACAAGCGGTACACGCTGTACCCGGGCGGGCAGAAGCTCGAGCCGTACGGGCAGCTGCGGGAGCGCAGGCCGGAGCGTCTGATCGAGCTGGCGGTGCGGCGCATGCTGCCGAAGAGCCGGCTGGGTCGGCAGATGCTGAAGAAGATGAAGGTGTACCGCGGGACGGAGCACCCGCACGCGGGGGTGCACGCGATCGAGTTGAAGGTGTGAGTGAGTTGCGTCCGGGGGTTTGAATCTCTGGGCGTTGAAGTGAAGAACCACAACCCGTCCAAAGCCGGCGTCGCTCGTGGCGGCGCTTGGTGGATGCGGGCGGGACGAGAGGACACAAGTCGATGTCGAGCTTCGAGACGACGATTACGAACCCGGAGTTGGCCGGCGCGAACGTGCAGGCGCCGGCGGCGGCGCCCGAGGCGGCGCACCAGATCCCGGACCCCAAGCCCGCCGATCGTCACGGGTGGTGGTGGGGGACGGGTCGTCGCAAGCGGGCGGTGGCGCGGGTGCGGCTGCGTCCGTCGAAGGACGGGCAGGGCAAGCTGCAGATCCAGGTGTCGTCGCACAAGTTCAAGGAGATCGACGTGTACTTTTCCGAGCCGCGTGATCGGAACGACGCGCGGGCGCCGCTGACGCTGACGGACACGATGGGGAAGCTCGACGTGTTCGTGCGGGCGCACGGCGGGGGGTACATGGGGCAGGCGCAGGCGATCCGCCTGGGGATCGCGCGGGCGCTGGTGGGGTACGACCCGACGATGGAGCCGGCGCTGCGTGAGGCGGGGTACCTGACCCGCGACGCCCGCAAGGTCGAGCGGAAGAAGTACGGGCAGCCCGGCGCCCGCAAGCGGTTCCAGTTCTCGAAGCGCTGATCCGGTTTCCAGGACGGGGGCCCTGGGGCCCGCGTTCACGGTCCATGGGCGGCGGCCCGGGCTTGTCGCGAGACAGACCCGGGCTGTCGCTCTATATTCGCGGGCGGCATGGCGACGAACCCCAACCCCATCTCACGGGCGTGGAAGGCGTGCGGGCACTGGGTGGTGCTCGCGGGCATGGTCGTGGTGGTGGTGCTGATCGTGGCGGTGGGGCGGGCGTCGGCGTTGTTGCGGGCCAAGCCGGCGTGGTGGCAGGAGGTCTCCGCCGAGGACCCCGAGGTGATCGAGAGCGGGCAGCGGTTTGAGAACGCGCTGATCTCGAACCTCTACTCCCGGCGTGAGTCCGGCGAGGAGAACTGGAAGTTCGGCGTCCCGTCGGACACCGTGAACTCCTGGCTCTCCACCAGACTGCCCAAGTGGGTCGCGATGCAGGTCCGCCAGGAGCTCGAGCCCGCGAGGGTGACCGACCTCGAGCCGGTTGAGGGGCAGGCGGGCCCGTCGGGCGCGGAGGGCGTCTGGCCGAGCGAGATCCGCGAGGTGCAGGTGAGCTTCGCCGACCCGCACATCTACGTGGGGGCGCGGGTGGAGCGTGAGGGGCGCGAGCAGTACCTGTCGGCGACGCTGCGCCCGGAGATCCGGGCGGACGGGTCGTTGTGGCTGGTCGCGAGCCGGGTGTACATCGGGCGACTGGGGATGCCCGCGTCGTGGGTGCTCGCCGAGGCGGACGGGCGGGCGGACGAGTTGCTGCCCGAGGCGGTCCGCGGGCTGCCCGAGGCGGAGACGGTCTTCAAGATCTTCATGGGCGACCGCCCGTTCAGCGAGAACCCGGAGATCAGGCTCAGCGACGGGCGTCGGGTGCGGCTGACGCGTCTCAGCGCGATCGACAAGGACGACAAGCAGCTGCTGGTGATCGGGTTCGAGACGATCATGCCCAACGCCGAGGCGAACGCGGGCGGGTGATCGCCGCGTGCGCGCCGAGCCCGTCTAGGGCTTAGACAGGGGCTTGCCCGTGTCGACGTCCTCGCCGCGGAGGGTGCGGGCCATGTCGCGCCCGAACCGGGTCATGCGGAGCTTCTGCTGGGCGCTGGTGTGCTGCCCCATGGTCGAGTTGAGGAACCCCATGAACTGCCCGACGTCGTTGGCGGAGACGTTGCCCGAGCGGAACTGCTCGGCGTCGCGTTTCGCCTGGCGGCGGGCGTCCTCGAGCAGCTCGGCGTCGGTCGCGTCGGTGTTGTCGGCGGCCATGGTGTTCATGGAGCGCATCATGTCGACGACGGCGCCCTCGAGGTAGGCCGCCCGCTCGGCTTTGGTGGCGCCGGGGTCGTACGACGCGGCGGCACGGTCCGTCAGATCGACCATGACGCGCGACGCGTTCTCGACGAGCTGGTCGCGGGCGGGCCCGGCGATGCTCGCGGCGAAGGCGGCCATCAGCACCGAGTCCGACCCGTCCATCCCCTTCACCCGCGAGACGAGCTGCCCGATCAACGCGATGCGCTCCTCGATCGGCAGGCGGTTGAACTCGTCGGTCAGCAGCGTGTAGTTGAAGACCGCGTCGAGGCGCCCGGCGTCGTAGTCGGGCTTGGGCACGGGGCGGAAGACGAGCCAGGCGGCGAGCGCGCCCGACGTCGTGATCATCACCGCAGACGCGACGAGCATGACGCGGGCCGCCGGGTGGGCCCAGACGGACGCAAACCATGGCCCGAGCGCCGGGAGGCGCCACGCGCGCGCTCGCGGGCGGCGCTCCGCGGGGGCGGCGTCCTCGATGCCGTCGAGCAGCGACCCGGCGCCGTGATGTCCGGTGTCGTCGCTCATGGGAAGGAGAAGGAGGGCAGCCCGAGCTTGGCGGCGACGTCGGTGAGGAACTCCGTCGTGATCTCCTGCGATTCTTCGTCGGTGCGTGGGGTGGACCAGCCGACGTGCGCGTCGGAGATGAAGAGGGCGTTGCCCTTGGACGGGCCGCCGGGGTGCCAGACGCCTTGCTCGTCGTCGACGAGGTCGCCGTCGAAGACGAGTTCGGGCTCGCGCCCGGTCTCGGTCCAGTCGTTCCAGACGGCGGTGTGCGCGCGGGCGTTGCGATCGGGCGTGACGGGCGGGTCGAAGGGCAGGAGCTCGAAGATGGGGTAGGTGAACGCGGGCGCGTACATGTAGCTCGTGCCGAGCGTGGCCCACATGGGTTCGCCGGCGTACCCGCGGTCGGCGGGGCAGGTGAAGGGGTCTTGGGCGAGGAAGCGGGTCTCGCCGGCGGGCCCGAGGTTGCCCTCGTCGACCCTGGGCACCGGGGCGTCGAAGTAGGAGCTGAGGATGGAGAGGAGGGAGGCGTCGTTGTCGCCGCCCACGAGCGAGCCGTTGTCGTCGGCGACGATGTAGGGGAGGACGCCCTTCGACTCCTGGTCCATGTACATCGTGAACGCCTGCCCCCACGAGCGGAGGTTGTTCATGCACTGGACGCGTCGGGCGCTGTCGCGGGCCTTGCCGAGGGCGGGGAGGAGGATGCCGATGAGCAGCGCGATGATCGCGATGACGACCAGCAGCTCGATGAGCGTGAAGGCGTGCGTGCGGCGGGTTGTCGGGGGGCTCGTCAGCATGGGTCAGATCGGCAGGCGGATCATCGGCGTGTCCTTGGTGTGCTCGTCCACGATACGACGCGCGGTGGGGGTCTGGATCGTGCGGAGGGTGTCGGCGTTCCGGGCGACGGCGGTCTGGAGCTCGGGGTCGCCCTTCATGGCCGTTGAGAGCGAGCGGGCAATGGAGCCCGCCCCCTTCTTCAACTGGCGGGCTCGCAGCAGGGTTGCCCCCAGGGCGCCGGCGAGGAGCAGGGGCAGACGGGCAGGCTCGGGGAGGTAGGCGCCCAGGTCGCGGGCCGCGACGGCGAGCCCGTCGGTGGGCGCGTCGGCCTCGGCGAGGACGAGGTCCATGCGCGAGATCGCGGCGTCGAGGGCTGCGGCTTTGGCGGCGGCGCCGTCGATCGCGGCTTCCAGGTCGGCGCGCTCGGGCGTGCCCTCGGGGTAGGTCTCGCGGAGGGCTTCGAGCTCGCCCGCGCGGGCGGCGAGGTCGTCGCGGACGTGCGCGGCTTGGTCGCGGAAGGCGCGGGCGTCGTCGGGCGTGAAGTCGGCGCACCCCGGGGCGGCGCCGAGCGGGACGAGCGTGATCGCGAGCAGCGTGATCTTTCTGAACATGGGTTTCCCCTTCCGCGCGGTGTGCGCGAGCCGCCCGTGTGTTTGGCGCGCGGGGCGTGGGCGCGGGCCCGGCGCGCTTCGGCGGGGCGGGGGATGGGCGAGGGTACCGGCGTGTGCGGCGCAAGCGAAGCGCCGGCGCGGGAGGCGAGCGGGGTTGCGCGCGCAGCGGGTTGGTGCGAGTCAGGACGCGAGGTGGTCGGCGATCGCGCGGGCGGCGGCGTGGTTGAGGGCGTGCCCGGAGCGGTCGGCGGTGATGCGCGCGCAGAGGGGGGCGCCGAGGAGCGCGAGGTCGCCGATCAGGTCGAGAAGTTTGTGGCGGGCGGGCTCGTCGGGAAAACGCCAGGCGTTGTCGATGGGGTGCCCGGCGTCGTCGATCACGAGGAGGTCGCGCGGGGTGAACTGCCTGAAGAGCCCGAGCGCGCGCATCTGCTCGACCTCGCGGGCGAGCGAGAACGTGCGCGCGGGGGCGACGTTTGTCGCGAAGTCGTCGGGGTCGCCCGACCACACCGCGGATTGGGGGGGCATCGGGGCGTCGGGGCCGTAGTCGAGGCGGTATTCGTAGTGCGGGGTGTCCGAGGGCTCGATGGTGAGGCGCGCGGGCCCGGACTCGACGACGAGGGTTTCGTGCACGCGGACGGGGTCGATGGCGGCGTCGAGGTCGCGGACGCCGGCGGCGAGGATCGCGTCGACGAATGCTCGAGCGGAACCGTCGTCGATCGGCAGTTCGGGTGCGTCGAGGGAGAGGGCGGCGTCGGTGATCCCGAGCCCTGCGAGAGCGCCGAGGGCGTGCTCGGTCGTGAAGACGGGGGGCGAGCGATCGGGCCCGACGGCGGTGCAGCGGGGCGGGAGTTGGGCGAAGGCGGGGTGCGGGGCGGCGTCACGCCGGTTCGCGAGGGTCGCGGGGCAGGGGGCGGGCCACCCGGGCGCATGGAGGGTGATGCCCGCGCCGGGGGGTGCGGGTGCGATGGTGAGGGAGGCGCGCGCGCCGGTGAAGACGCCGACGCCGGCGATGGTGGCGGGTGCGGCGAGGGTGCGGCGGGTCATGGCGTGTTGCGGGGGTTGGTGTCGTTGGCGAGCTTGTCGTCGGTTTTCTTGTTTCGGGCGAGCTGTCCGCGGAAGAACTTGTGGAGGCGTGTCTGGGCGCCCCAGATCTGGAGGGTGATGGAGTGTTTGCGTGCGGGGTACCCGAGCCAGGACTCGCCGGCGGGGACGCTGCAGATCACGCCGGACTTGGCGGCGATGGTGGCGCCGTCGCCGATGGTGAAGGTGTCGGCGACCCCGACCTGCCCGGCGAGGGTGACGTCGTTGCCGATGGTGACGGACCCGGCGATGCCGCATTGGGCGCAGATGAGGGTGCGTTCGCCGATGGTGACGCCGTGCCCGATCTGGACCATGTTGTCGATTTTGGTGCCACGTCCGATGGAGGTGGCGCCGAACTTGGCGCGGTCGACGCAGGAGCCGGCGCCGATCTCGACGTCTTCGTGGAGGACGACGATGCCGGCGTGGGGGACCCTGATGTGCCCGGACTTGTCGGGGGCGGGGTGGTACCCGAACCCGTCGGCGCCGATGACGACGTTGGCGTGCAGGGTGCACCGGTCGGCGACGACGCACCGGTCGGCGACGACGACGCCGGGGTGGAGGGTGACGTGTGAGCCGAGGCGGGCGCCGGCGCCGAGGGTGACGCGTGCGATGAGGGTGGTGCCCTCGGCGACGGAGGCGTGGGGCCCGACGGTGCAGAGGGGGCCGATCGCGGCGGAGGGGGCGATGGTGGCGGAGGGGTCGACGACGGCGGAGGGGTGGACGCCGGCGGGCGGGGTGTGGGGCGGGGGGGCGAGGTGCCCGAGGATGGTGATGACGGCGAGGTCGGCGTCGTCGACGATGATGAGGGCGCGTGTG
>Ga0316575_10000192_pt1 | contig 16150 bp, 13 predicted proteins | sample J5NA_FD_203072 | JGI IMG/M metagenome (GOLD analysis project Ga0316575, IMG submission 203072) | Rhizosphere microbial communities from salt marsh grasses in Alabama, United States - J5-7_050615r2r3 | ecosystem: Host-associated > Plants > Roots > Rhizosphere | place: USA: Alabama | collected...
TCGATGAATTTGACGGGATCGACGCCCTGCCACTGGAGGTGGGAGGGGTCGAAGTTGGCGCCGAACGCGGGGTGAGAGCCGACGGCCTCGATCGCGCGCTCGAACGTGTGGATGTCGTAGGCGATCTCGGTGGGGTGGACCTCGAGCGCGAACGTGACGCCGGCACCTTGGAACGCGTCCAGGATCGGGTTCCACGCGCGGGCGAACTCGGCGTACCCCGCGTCGATCTCGTCGTTCGAGGTCGGCGGGAAGAAGTAGAGCTTGTGCCAGACCGGCGACCCGGTGAACCCGTTGACGACGGGGACGCCGAACGCCTTGGCGGCGGCCGCGGTGTCGATCATCTCTTGCGCGCACCGGGCCTGGACGCCCGCCGGGTCGCCGCCACCCCAGAGTCGTTCCGGAATGATGGCGCGGTGGCGGGCGTCGATGGGGTCGCAGACGCCCTGCCCGACGAGGTGGTTGGAGATCGCCCAGCACCCGAGCCCGAACTTCGCGAGCAGGTCCCGCTGACCCCGGCAGTACCCGTCCTCGGCCAGCGCCCGGTCGACCTCGAAGTGGTCGCCCCAGCAGGCGAGCTCGAGCCCGTCGTACCCCCAGTCGGCGGCCATCTCGGCGAGGTCGATCAGGGGCAGGTCGGCCCACTGCCCGGTGAACAGCGTGACGGGTCGCGGCATGGGTTGGCCCTCCTGGTGCGATGGTATCCGGCGCGCCGCCCGGCGTTCAGGTAGACTCCGCGACCACGGTTCAGGGGGACATCATGAGCGACACGCCCGCCCGGTCAGGATCCATTCTCACGCGGCTCAGCGTGATGATGTTCTTGCAGTTTTTCGTGTGGGGCGCGTGGTACGTCTCCATGACGGGGTTCATCAACAAGAGCGGGATGGGCGACGTCACGGGGGCGGCCTACATGGTCGGGCCGATCGCCGCGATCATCTCGCCGTTCTTCCTCGGGCTCATCGCCGACCGGTTCTTCGCGTCCGAGCGTGTGCTCGGCGTGCTGCACCTGATCGGCGGGGTGGCGCTGATCGCGGCGCCGTTCGCGGCCAGGGCATACACGCTGCCTGCCGCCCCCGAGAACGCGGGACTGTTCTACAACCTCGTGCTGCGGGATCTGCCCGCGTTCGGGCACCCCTTCATCTTGCTGCTGCTCGTACACATGCTCTGCTACATGCCCACGCTCGGGCTGACGAGTTCGCTGGCGTTCCACAACCTCACCGACCGGGAGAAGCAGTTCCCGATGGTGCGTGTGCTCGGCACGATCGGGTGGATCGTGGGCAATATCGCGATCAGCTTCCTGCCGGGCAAGGACGGCTCGGCGGCGCAGTTCTACATGGCGGGCGGGGCCGGGGTGCTCCTCGGCGTGTTCAGCTTCATGCTGCCGCACACGCCCGCGCCGCTCGCGGGCGAGAAGCCTTCGGTCGGGCAGATCCTCGGGCTCGACTCGCTGGCGCTGTTCAAGAACTTCAGCTACACGGTGTTCATCGTGTGCTCGTTCCTGATCTGCATCCCCCTGTCGGCGTACTACCAGCAGGCCCGCAACTTCGTCGAGGAGACCGGGTCGATCGTCAACGGCAGCGCCACGTTCACCATGAGCTTCGGGCAGATGTCCGAGGTGATCTTCATGGTGCTCATGCCGCTGTTCTTCCGGCGGCTCGGCGTCAAGTGGATGCTCGCGGTCGGCATGCTCGCGTGGGTCGTGCGCTACGGGCTCTTTGCCGGGGCGGCCGACGAACACGTCAAGTGGATGGTCCTCGGCGGCGTGCTCCTCCACGGCGTCTGTTACGACTTCTTCTTTGTCACCGGCATGATCTATGTCGACCGCGACACGCCGGCGAAGATCCGCGGGCAGGCCCAGGGGTTCCTGGTTCTCATCACCCAGGGCTTGGGCATGCTCATCGGCGCCAAGGTCGTCTTCTGGCTCGTGGACCACTACACCGTCAACGGCGTCGCGAACTGGAAGATGATCTGGGGCATCCCCGCGGCGTTCGCGTTCGCGGTGCTCATCCTCTTCGTCGTGATGTTCCGCGGCGGGCGCCCGAAGATCGAGCCGAGGGGCACCGAACCCGAGATCGAGCCTTCGGCGTCGGGGGCTGCGTGAGCGCGAGGAGCTAGCCGCCGAACCCATACCCGCGGGCCATCTCGGCGGCCTGGCGGATGTCGCGCACCCGGGTCTCGCCCGCTTCGCGCTCGATGATCAGGTTCACCCCCGGCAGGCGCTGCTCGACGACGCTAAAGAATGCCGGCCAGTCCACCTTGCCCTCGCCGAGCGGGCGTTCGGCGCCCCAGACGTCCGGCGCGGGCGCGGGGTCGGCGTCCTTGAGGTGCACCTGCATCACCCGCGGCGCCAGCTGACGCAACGCCTCCACCGGGTCCCCCGACCCGTACAGCAGCATGTTCGCCGGGTCGAAGTTGACGCCGACAGCGGTGAGGCGTTCGTCGGCGAGCACGCCGAGCAGCGTGTCGGCCCGCTCCTGCCCGGTCTCGAGCGCGACGTGGACGGCGCGATCGCCGAACACGCCGGCGAGCTCGGCGAGGCGTTCGATCATCGTCTCCCGCTCCGGGTCGTCCTGGTCCTCTGGAATGAATCCTGCGTGGAAGGTCACGAGATCGACGCCCAACTCGCGGGCGAGGTCGGCGTTCGCCGCCGAGGCGGCCCGGTTGGCGTCCCACGTCTCGTCGGGGCGGACCCCTCCGGTCCGCCGGATCGCGGGGATGGACGAGTAGTCCTCGCCCGCCATGCCCATCATGGCGGAGACGATGCGGGTACCGCCCGCCGCGAGGGCGTCCCGGGTCTCGTCGAGGGCCCACGCGCCGGTGCGGAGGGGGTCGAGGGCGAGCTGGACGCACACCACCCCGCATTCGGCGGCGGCGGCGGCGAGATCCACCGGGGACGCGGGGCGCACCGACCACGAGCAGACGCCGACCTCCGAGATTCGCGAATCACCAGGCACGGGCCCCCCCTTCGCACGCAGACGCGAAGATGCTACGCTGCCTCACCCAGCCCATACATATGAGGGAGGACCCGATGGCTGACGATCCGACGACTGGCACCCCCGGCGAAGCACCCGACGCGTCTCGCCGCACATTCCTGACCACGAGCGCCGCGATCGCGGGCGCCGCCGCGGTGTTCGGGCTCGCGGGGCGAGCTCGAGCCGGGCAGCCGTGGTACGACGCGACACCGCTCGGCGCCACCGTGCCGGCGGGCAAGCTCCGCACCGTCACGGACGGGCGGACCATCCGGATGGGCCTGATCGGGCCGGGCGGCATGGGACGCGGGCACTGCCAGGCGTTCGCCAACTTCCACAAGACCGGGCAGGCGGACGTCGAGATCGTCGCCGTTTCTGACTGCTCGATCCCGCAGATGAAACGCGGCAAGGAAATCATCGACGCGGAGTGGAACAACGACTGCGCGATGCACCAGAACTACAAGGATCTGCTCGCGCGGGAGGACATCAACGCTGTGCTGATCGCCAGCCCCGAGCACTGGCACGCCCAGCACATCATCGACGCGCTGACCGCGGGCAAGGACGTCTACACCGAGAAGCCGATGACCCTGCGGTTCAGCCAGGCGATGGACGTGCGCAAGACCGTCCTCGCCCACCCGGACCAGATCTTCCAGGTCGGCACGCAGATGATGATGATCCCGAAGTACGGGAAGGCACGCCAGGCGATCAAGGACGGCAAGATCGGCAAGCCCATCTGGAGCCAGACCAGCTACTGCCGCAACTCCAAGGACGGCGAGTGGAATTACTACGAGCTCGGGCTCGGCGGTGAACCCGGCAAGGATCTGGACTGGGACGCGTGGTGCGGGTACATGGGGCGCCAGCCTTGGGACCCGAAGGTCTACGCCAGGTGGCGCCGGTACCGCAAGTTCTCCACGGGCATCATCGGCGACCTGCTGGTGCACGTCATGACGCCGCTGATCTACGCCCTCGACCAGGGGTGGCCGACGCGCGTCGTGGGCACCGGCGGGCGTTACATCGACCTCGACATGGAGAACCACGACCAGGTCAACATCCAGGCGCAGTTCGAGGGCGGGCACACCATGGTTGTCGCCGGGTCGACCGACAACGAGGTCGGGCTCGAGACCATGATCCGCGGGCACAAGGCGAACATGTACCTCAACGGACGCCACGTGCAGATCCGCCCGGAGCGCATCTTCGTCGACGACGTCGACGAGGAAGAGATCCAGTGCGAGGATATCGGCAACGACCAGGACCGCCTGCGCCTCAACTGGCTCGAGTGCCTCCGCTCGCGTGAGCCGGCGGCGAGCAACATCGACCTCGCGTCGAAGGTCATGGTCATCGTCGACGCCGCGACCCGGTCGATGTGGGACGGGAAGGCGTACACGTTCGATCCGGACACCATGCGTGTCGAGCCCGCCTGAGTGTCGTGCCGCCCGCGGCGCGATGGGCACGCGATTCGAGCTGGTGATCGCCGGGGCGCGGGCCCCGCGCGATCGCTGGCCCGCGATCGCCGAGGCCGCCCTCGACGCCGTCTCGGAGTGGCACGCGCGCCTCAACCGGTTCGACCGCGGGTCGTTCGTCGCGTGGCTGCGTGAACGCCCCCCGCGCACGCCCGTGCCGATCGACGCGGACCTGCTCGGGCTGCTGACGCTGTGCGAGCGTGTCTGGCGGGGCTCGGGCGGCACGTTCGATCCCGCGCACGGGCGTTTCGCCGAGGTCCGCCTCGACCCTGTCACGGGCACGCTCGCGTTCGACACCACCGGCGTCGAGCTCGACTTCGGCGCCGTCGCGAAGGGGTACGCGCTCGACGACGCGACCGGTGTGCTCCGCGAGCTCGGCGTGACGGGCGCGCTCATCCACGGCGGGACCAGCACCGTCGTTGGCATCGGCGCCCCGCCCGGTGCGCCCCCGGGCACGAGCGGGTGGCGCGTGCAGATCGCCGACGCCGGGCCCGTCGTCGAGCTGCGGGACCGGGCGATGTCGGTCTCGCGCAACGACGACCCGGCCCAGCGTCCCGGGCACGTCATCGACCCGCGCACGGGCGAGCCCGCCGTCGCCCGCGCGCTCGCCGCGGTCGTTGGCCCGCTCGCCGCGCCCACCGACGCCTGGTCGACGGCGTTGCTGGTGATGCCCGACCGCCCGGGCTCGCTCGACGCCGACCTGACCACTATCCTGCCCGACGAGAAGGGCGGGTGGCGTGTCGAAGGCCCCGACGCGCTGCGCGTGTGTGCCCCGCGGGCCGTGCCGGAATGACCCCGGAGCCATCATGACCGACCCCCACGCCAGTCCCCACGCCGTCGACCGCCGAGAGTTCATCGCCCGCGCCGCCGGCGGGCTCGCCGCGGTCAGCCTGCTGCCCGACTTCTCGCTCGCCCGCCAGCCCTCCCCGGGCGGCGGCGTCCGCGTCGCGCTCGTCGGCGCCGGGCGCCAGGGACGCGACATCATCGCCGAGTTCGCGAAGATCGAGGGCGCCCGCCTGACGGCGCTGTGCGACGTGGACGAGCGCCGGCTCGCGTCCGGGCTGCGCCGGACGCCCGGAGCCGCGGGGCACGCGACGCTCGACAGCCTGCTCGGCGCCGCCGACACGTTCGACGCGGTGATCGTCGCGACGCCGACGCCCACGCACCGCGCCGTCGCCGAGCGGGTGCTGCCCTCGGGCAAGCACGTCTATCTCGAGTGCCCGCTGGCGCACACGGTCGAGGACTGCGCCGCGATCGTGGCAGCCGCCCGCGGCGCGAAGGGGACCGTCGCCGCCGGCATGCACGCGCGGGCCAACCCCGTCTACCAGCTCGCCCGCGGGTTCTTCCGGTCCGACTCGGTCCGCGATCTCGTCTCGATGCGCGCCCAGCACAACCACAAGGAGACCTGGCGCACGCCCACCAACGACCCCGCCCGCGACAAGGCGCTCAACTGGCGCCTCGACCCGAGCGTGACCACCGGGCTCGCCGGCGAGTGGGGCACGCACCAGTTCGACGTCTTCAACTGGTACACCGGCAAGTACCCCGTCGCCGTCCGCGGGTCGGGTCACATCGCGCTGCACGACGACGGGCGTGAGGTCGACGACACCATCGCCTGCTCGCTCGAGTGGGCGGGCGGCGAGGTCCTCCAATACGCCGCCACGCTCGCCAACTCGTACGAGGACACGTACGAAGTCCTCTACGGCACCAACGCCGCGATCAAGCTCGCGTGGACCCACGGGTGGCTGTTCAAAGAGGCCGACGCCCCCACGCAGGGGTGGGAGGTCTACGCCAACCGTCAGCAGTTCTTTAACGACGAGGGCATCACGCTGATCGCGGGCGCGACGCAGCTCGCCGACCAGGGCAAGCTCAAGGAGGGCGTCGGGCTGCCCCATAGCTCGCTCTGGTATGCGCTCGCCGACTGGCTCGCCGCGATCGGCGACGGCAACGCGCCCGCGACGAGCGTGTCGGAAGCCGCCCGCGCCACCGCCGTCGGCATCGCCGCCCACAAGGCGATCACCTCGGGCGATCGCGTCGAGATCGACCTGTCCGCCGTCTCCTGAACCCCGGAGCGACCGTGAACCACACCACCCCCCGTCTCTGCGACTTCGGTTTCTTCTGGCGGTTCGGCGTCGGCGTCCTCGTCATCTGCCTCGTCGGCGGGTACATCGTCTCCGGCGTCTTCCTCAAGCAGCACTACGAGAACCGCGACGGACGCGCCGGCGTCAGCTTCACCGATATCCAGGGCGCCTACGCCGGCGCCGTCGTCCCCTCGCAGCTCGGCGAGGCCCTCGAACGCGGGCACCCCGACGACCTCCCCGACGCCGACCGCCAAGCATTGCTCGACTGGCTCGCGTCCGACACCGTCAAGCAGGACTACGAGAACTTCGATCTCGGCGACGCGATGCCCGCGGACATCATCGCCGTCTCGTGCGTGCAGTGCCACGCCCGCAGCGCGACCGTCGACGGCGCGTTCCCGTCGCTCCCGCTCGAGTACGCCGACGACGTGCTCAAGGTCGCGGTCGGCTCGGAGTTGCTGCCCAAGGACAAGGGCATCGTCATCCAGAGCCTGCACGCCCACGCCCCGAGCATGGCGGCGTGCGCCCTCGTGCTCGCGATCCTCTGCGGCATGACCCGTTGGCCACGCTGCCTCGTCGGCGTCGTCGTCTCGCTCGCCGCCCTCGGGCTGCTCGCCGATCTCTCGGGTCAGTGGCTCGCCCGCACCGAGGACGCGAAGTGGACGTGGGCGATCGTCGTCGGCGGGTTCTTCGCCGCGGGCGGCGTCGGTGTCATGGGGCTCCTCGCCCTCGCCGACGCCTGGCTCCCCGGCGGCACACGCCGCGACGAAGACGCCTGACCAACGAGCCGCGACCGGGAGGGAGCGGTTCTTCCTTTTGACGCCTCGTCACGATTGTCCGCAGAACCGCTCGCTCGCGCTCGCGGCTCGTACGCCCCTAATAGCTCGCGTGGCCTAGCTTCACCTTCCCGCGGAGGACCCAGCAGATCACCGCGGTGTAGCTCAGCACGAACGGCATCCCCACCAGCGCGATCACCAGCCCCCGCCCGATCATCAGCGGGAGGACAGATGGTGAAACATCACCGTGCCGGCGAACTGCACCCGGCTGAGCAGCTCAACGCCCATGGCGGGCTGTACACCTAGAACAATTCTTGTTTATCGAAGACACTGCCTCGTTTGGGCCCGCCGGGGGTCAGCTCATCTCGTCCCGGATCCGCTCGAGCAACGCCTTGGTCAGGCGGGTCCCCTCCCGCGGCGGGGTCTTCTCGCCCTCGTACTCCACCCCGACCCACCCCCGATACCCCGCGTCGACCACGATCCGCATCATCTTGCGGTAATCGATCTTCGTCTCGTTGCCCTGGGCGTCGAACCCGTACGACTTGGCGCTGACCGCCTTCGCGCTCGGCATCAGGTCACGCACGCCCTGGTACCGGTCGTACCACTGCTCGGGGTCGTTCGCCTTCCCCCAGTCGTAGCAGAAGTTCCCGAAGTCGGGCAGCGTCCCCGCCAGCGGGTGGTCCACGCGCTTGATCAACCCCGCGAGCCACTCCCCGTTCGACGTCGGCCCGCCGTGGTTCTCCACGATCACGTCGAGCCCGAACGGTTCCGCTTTCTCGCACAGGCGTCGCAGCCCGTCCGCCGCCAGCCGCTGCTGCTCGTCCCACTCGCCCTCGCTGTGCGCATTGACGCGGATGCGCGCGCACCCGAGCGCCTTCGCCGCCTCGAGCCATTGCACGTGGTTCTCAACCGCCTGTGTGCGTTCTGCGTCGTCGGGCGCGCCCAACCGCCCCTCGCCGTCGACCATGATGAGGTGCTGGTAGACGCGTTCGTCCTCGCACCGCTTGTTGAGGTCGAGCAGGTAGTCCTTGTTGCGGGCCTTGTCCTTGAAGAAGGAGTTGACGTACTCGATCGCGTCGAACCCCATCGCCCGCGCCTCGCGCGGGAAGTCGAGGTTGGTGATCTCGCCGGCGTACAGCGGCTTGTGCAGGCTCCACTCGGCGAGCGAGATCTTGAACAGCGGTTTCACGGCGTCGTCCCCCCCCGGCTTGGGCCCCGGCGCCGCCCCGGTGCCCGCCGGCAGGCGCGCGCCGAACGCCACCGACCCGATCCCCATCGCCCCCAGCACACCCAGCACGCCCCGCCGGGTCATCCGCTCGTTCTCGTGTCTCGGCATCGGATCCACCCTCCGTCTTTCGTGTAGCGTACCACCGCCGACGGGAGCATCCCATGCCGATCCTCGTGTGGTTCCGATCCGACCTGCGGGTCCGCGACAACCGGGCCCTCTGGCACGCGTGCGCCGCGGCCCGGGACGGGGTGGTGGGGGTCTTCCTGGTCTCGCCCGCCCAGTGGAGCGACCATGGGTGGGGGGCGCCCAAGGTCGGGTTCGTGGTGCGGAGCGTGGCGTCGCTCTCCCGCGAGCTCGCCGGGCTCAACATCCCGCTGAAGGTGCTCGAGGTGCCCCGGTTCGAGGGGGCTCCGGCGGCGCTGCTCGGGCTCGCGCGCGGGGTCGGGGCGGATCGCCTGTGCTTCAGCCGGGAGTACGAGGTCAACGAGCGGGCGCGCGACGAGGCGGTGTGCGATGCGTTCGAGGCGGGCGGCTTGCGTGTGGAATCGTTCCACGACCAGGCGATCGTGCCGGTGCACGACATCCGGACGAAGTCGGGGAAGTTCTACACGGTGTTCACGCCGTTCCGGCGGGCGTGGGAAGCGGTCGCCGAGGACCGCGACCTGTGGGCGCCGGTGCCCGCGCCGCCGAGGCAGCCCGAGTTGCCGATCGAGCCGGACGAGGTGCCTGGGTCGGTCGCGGGGTTCGGCGGGGCGCCGATCGATTGGGACCTGTGGCCGGCGGGGGAGTCGGCGGCCTGCGAGCGTTTGGACGCGTTCGTGCGCGCCCGCGTGGACGCGTACAGCGAGCGCCGTGACTTTCCATCGGCGGACGCGACGAGCGAACTCTCACCCTACCTTGCCGCGGGCGTCATCTCGGCGCGCACCTGCGTGTACGCCGCGGGCGAGCACAACCGGGGGCGGATCACGAGCGGGCACGCGGGCGTCGTGAAATGGGTGCAAGAACTCGTCTGGCGTGACTTCTTCCGGCACGTGCTCATCGGGTTCCCGCGGGTGTGCCGGGGGCGGGCGTTCAAGGTCGATGTCGACGAGTCGGTCGCGTGGTCGTCCGATGAGCGCGCGTTCACGGCGTGGCGCGAGGGGCGGACGGGGTTCCCGATCGTCGACGCGGGGATGCGCCAGCTCGCGCAGACCGGGTGGATGCACAACCGGGTGCGCATGATCGTCGCGATGTTCCTGACCAAGGATCTGCTCATCGACTGGCGTTGGGGCGAGCGGCATTTCATGCGGTCGCTGGTGGACGCCGACTTCGCGAGCAACAACGGCGGGTGGCAGTGGTCGAGCTCGACCGGCACGGACGCGGCGCCGTACTTCCGGATCCAGAACCCGACGACGCAGGGCAAGCGGTTCGACGCGGGGGGCGCGTTCGTGCGCGCGTTCGTGCCTGAGCTGGCGGGGGTCGACGCGCGGTCGATCCACGACCCTAGCGCGGCGCAGCGGGCGGCGGTTGGGTACCCCGTCGCGATGGTGGACCACGCGCGGGCGCGCGAGCGGGCGTTGGCGGCGTTCAAGCGAGGGTGAGCGGGGGGGTGAGCCTCACTCGTGGCGCAGGGCCTGGATGGGGTCGAGGTTGGCGGCGCGGGCGGCGGGGTAGAGCCCGAACGCGATGCCGATGCCGACGGAGATACCCGAGGCGAGGAGGAGCGAGGCGGGGGTGACGACGGTGGGCATGTGGGCGAAGCGGGTGACGGCCCAGGGGATGATGAACCCGATGGCGATGCCGATGGCGCCGCCGACGGCGGAGAGGACGACGGTCTCGACGAGGAACTGCCCGATGATCTGGCGTTTCTTGGCGCCGATGGCGCGGCGGATGCCGATCTCGCGGGTGCGTTCGGTGACGGAGGCGAGCATGATGTTCATAATGCCGATGCCGCCGACGAGGAGGGAGATGCCGGCGATGGACCCGAGGACGATGTTCCACTGGTCGCGGGTGGCTTCGGCTTCGCGGAGGAGGGCGAGGGGGACCTTGACCTGATAGTCGGGGTCGTCGTGGAACATCTCGAGCATGCGGGTGATGCCCGCGGCGGTGCGTTCGACGTTGGCGGTCGAGTCGATCTGGACGAGGATCTGGTGGAGCTCGACCTGCTCGCGGATGAACGAGCCGCTGGAGCGTTGGACGTTGAGGTCGCCGAAGCGTTCGCGGGCGACGGGCAGGGGGATGTAGGCGTCCTCCTGCTGGTCGGGGGTCTGCTCGGAGCCGGCGTTGGCGGGGCGGACGATGCCGACGACCTCGTAGAAGTTGCCGGCGATCTCGATCTCGGTGCCGATCGTCTCTTGGGTGGCGAGCAGCTTGCGTGCGCCCGATTCGGTGAGCACGACGGCGTTGGACTGCCCGTCCATGTCGGACTCGAGCAGGTGACGCCCGGCGAGCACGTCCCGCTGCACGAGCTCGAACCACGCGGGCGAGCATCCCATGACGCGGAGCTCGGCGGTGCGCATGCCGAGGCGGCCCTCGCGTTTGAGCGACTTGACGGGCACGACGGTGGTGACGTGCGCGAAGCTGGCGGCGATGCGGTCGGCGTCGTCGTAGGTGAGCCCGTAGATGTTGATGCGTTGGTTCCCCGAGTTCTGGGTCTGGGCGGTCGCCTTCTGGGAGGTGATGATGATGTTGTTGGACCCGAGCATGCGGATGCGGAGGAGGGCGTCACGGGAGGCGCCCTCGCCGACGGCGAGCATGGCGATGACGGAGGCGACGCCGAAGACAACGCCGAGCATGGTGAGCATCGAGCGCAGCTTGTGCAGCATGAGCGTTTTGACGCCGAGCTTGATGTTGCGCCCGAGACGGGTGAGGGAGAGGGGCACGGGTCAGGCCTCGCCGTAGTGGGGGTGGGCGTCGGGCTCGAGCCCGGGGACGCGGACGCCGGGCCCGGAGAAGTGGTCGACGAGCCCGTCGCGCATGTGGACGTGGGTGGGGCAGTAGGAGGCGATGTCGGGCTCGTGTGTGACCATGATGATGGTGGTGCCGGCGGCGTTGAGCTCGGCGAGGATGTCCATGATCTGCGTGGTGGTCTTGGAATCGAGGTTGCCGGTGGGCTCGTCGGCGAGGACGAGCTTGGGGTCGTTGGCGAGTGAGCGGGCGATCGCGACACGCTGCTGCTGCCCGCCCGAGAGCTCGCGCGGGCGGTGCCCGAGGCGGTCGGCGAGCCCGACCTTGTCGGCGAGGAATTCGGCGCGGTTGGCGGCGTCGTTGCGGTCCCATCCCTGGTAGCTCAGCGGGAGCTCGATGTTCTCGCGGACGGTGAGCTGCGGGATGAGGTGGAAGGACTGGAAGACGAACCCGAGCTTCTGGAGGCGGATCTCCGAGAGCTCGTCGTCGGAGAGGTTGGAGACGTTGCGTCCGTCGAGGAAGAAGTCGCCCTCGGTGGGGCGGTCGAGGCAACCGAGGATGTTGAGGAGGGTGGACTTGCCCGACCCGGAGGCGCCCATGATGGCGACGAAGACGCCGCGGTCGAGGGTCATGGTCACGCCGGCGAGGGCGCGGACTTCCTGGTCGCCCATGCGGTAGATCTTGCGGACGTTGTCGAGGCGCAGGACCTCCGTGGGCTCGGCGGGCCCGGGCGTGGCGCGCGGCTCGGAGAGGGCGGTGGTCATCCGGAGGAGGAGGGGGTGGAGGTCTGGGTGCCGGCGCCGGCGGGGCGCTGGTGTTGCCCGCCGGCGGGGGCGGCGCTCTCGGGCTTGCCTTTCGGTGCGCCGGCGGGTCGGGCGTCGCCCGCGCCGGGTTTCTTTGCGTCGCCGGATTGCGCACCGGGCTGCTTGCCCTGCCCCTGATGGGCGGGCTTTGCGCCCTGGCCGGCAGCGGGCTGGGCGGCGCCGGCGGGCATCCCCGGGCGCCCGGTCCGCGCGGTCGGCGCGTCGAGCGGCGGGGTGAGCGAGACGCGTTCGCCCGGCTCGATGCCGGAGACGATGCGGACCATCTTGTTGTTGTCCAGCCCGATCTCGACGGGGCGGCGGGTGAACGACCCGTCCGAGCCCGCGACGTAGACGCTCGCTTCGTGCCCGGCGCGGACGACGGCCTGCACGGGGACGTAGACGGCTTCGTGGTATTCCTCGACGATGATCTCGGCCTGGCAGGACATGCCGGTGCGCACGCCGGGCGCTTTGTCGCTGAGGTGGATCTCGGTGGCGTAGACGCGGAGGTCGGGGTTCCACCAGCTGGACTGGTCGGGGAGGGGGGCGATCTTCTTGACCTCGCCCGTGAAGACCCGCCCGGGGACGGCCGGGATCGTGATGCGGACGGGCTGCCCGACCTTGACCTTCTCGAGCGCGGACTCGTGGATGGAGACCTTGGCCATCAGGGAGTCGGCGGTGGGGAGGTAGATGAGCTCCTCGCGTTCGCGGGCCTGGTACCCGGCCTGGAGGGGCTCGGAGTTATCCCAGCGGTTGCGTTGGTTGATACTCGTGGCGTAGATCGCCATGCCGTCGGCGGGCGCGTAGATCTTGGTCTTGGTGATCTGGTCGTTGAGGCGGTCGAGGCGGGTCTTCTGGCGGTTGAACTCGGCCTCGGCGGCGCGGAGGTTGGCCTGCGCTTGCACGATGTCGGCCGACGCCTTGCGCTTGACACGGTCGAGGGCGAGCGAGTTCTGCTCGATGTCGCTGTCGAGCTCGGCGAGCTTGCGTGGGTTGGTGTACTCGGTGAGGAGGTTGAGGTTGGCCTGCGCGAGCTCGTAGTCGAGCTGGGCCCGCTTCATCGCGAGCTCGTCGGACTGATACTCGGTCTCGGCGATGTACTTCTCTTTGAGCAGGCGGGCCGACCCCTCGAGCTGCTCTTGGGCGCGTTTGAGTTCTTCTTCGGCGAGCTTGATCTTGGACTCGAGCTCGGTGCGTTCCTTGGGGAACTCGCCGTCGAGGTACTTGGTCTTGTCCTCGGTCGCGAACCGGTTGTCGAGCTCGGCCTTGGAGATGTCGCTCTTTGCCTGGCTCTCGGCGACGGCGAGGTTCTCGCGGGCGCGGATGAAGGCGGCCTCGGCGTTCTGCACCGAGATCTCCTGGTTGATCTTCTGGTCCTCGAGCGCCGAGGAGTCGAGCTCGACGAGCAGGTCGCCCTTCTTGACGAGGGTGCCCTCGTCGACGATGAAGATGATCTCGGTCCGCCCCTCGACCTGGTTGGTGATGATCACCTGCTCGAGCGACTGGATGGACCCGGACTCGGTGACGGAGATCGTCAGCGGGCCCTTCTCGGCGGCGAAGGTGGGGGTGGACCCGGTGCCCGCGCCGGCGGTGCCCGGGGTGCCCGCGATCGCGAACACGCCGACCGCCGCCACCAGCACGAAGATGATCCCGGACCACATCATCAGACGTTTCTTGTTCTGGCGCGACATCGGTCAGCTCCTCGGCGATTCGGCGGCGGGCGCGGGGTCGGGCTCGTCGGCGGCGGGTGGGGCGTCCAGCGACCCCGGGTCGTACTCGGTCCAGAGCGCGTCCTCGTTGACCATCAGCACGCCGGCGTCGCGCTGGAGCTCGAGCTCGGCGATGCGGTAGCTGATGAGCGCGCCGGTGAGCGCGTTCTGCGCGGTGAGCAGGTCGTCCTGCGCCTCGAGCAGGTCGCGGGTCTGGGCCCGCCCGAGGTCGAGGAAGGCGCGGGTGCTCGCGACGCGTCGGGTCGCCAGCTCGACGGAGGCCGCCTGGATCCGCAACGCTTCCCGCGAGTTGAGCAGCGTCCGCAGACGCTCACGCACGTCCGCCTTGATGCTGTCCTCGAGCGCCTGCAGGTCACGCACACTCGATTCGAGGTTGATCAGGCTCTCCCGGTAGGCGTTCCGCTCGGGGACGCGGTCGAGCGGCAGGTCGATCGTCAGGAGCGCGTCGTACCGCCCGTCCTTGGGGCGGAGGGACCCGGAGTCCGGGGCGCCAGCGCCGGTGATGGAGCGGGACTCCCCGAGCGAGGCGCTGCCCAAGAGCGTGACCTCGGCCCGGAGCTGGTCGGCCGCCACGACGACGCGGCGCTCGGCGTCGACCACACGCCCCTCGGTATGGCGCAGGTCCAGGCGGTTCTCGAACGCGAGACGCACCGCGACCGGCTCGTCGAACTCGTACGGGCCCGCCCCCTCCTTGGAGGGGGGCTCGAGCACGATGTCGGCGTCCAGCCCGGTGTCGACCGCGGCGTCCGCGGTCGTCTCGCCTGTCGGCTCGGACCCGGGGGGCCCGGCGTCCTCCGCCGTGCCCGCGCCCGACATCACCGAGCTCAGCGTCTGGGCGAGACGCTGGATCTCACCCCGGTCCAGGTGCACGGCGGCGTCCGTCGGCAGCCCGAGCGTGATCCGGAAGTTGTCGAGCGCCCGCTCGTGGGCCTGCTGGGCGCTGATCCACCGGTCGCGGGCCTGGAGCTCGTTCTGCTTCGCCTGGTCGACCTCGATCTCGGGCAGGCGTCCCTCGTCGGCGAGCCGGCGCAGGCGGCGCGAGGAGGAGATCAGCGACCGGTAGTTCGCCTCGGCGTTCGTCACCCGGTCGAGCGTCTGCAGCACACCCAGATAGTCGCTCGCGATCGAGACCGCGAACTCCCGCTTGAAGCGCTCGAAGTCGTAGATCGCGTAGATCGTGTTCCGCTCGGCCTGGGTCAGGGGCTCGCGCACGATGTCCCGCCCCGACCCGCGCATCAGCGGGATCGAGATGGACAGGTCGCCGAAGAGCCCGGAGGATGAATCCGACCCGGGCTCGAGCAGGCGGACGAGGTCGATGCCGATCGCGCCCGCGATGGACATGCCGTTCTCGAGACGCTTGGTGAACGAGAGCTCGGGGGTCGCGCCGAGCCCGACGATCTCGTCGTGGTCGGTGAGGTCGGCGAGGAACTCGCCCGAGGTGCCCCCGGAGAATTGTGTGCCGAAGTCGTGCCTCGCGAGGTCGAGGTCGAGGGCCGAGAGGAAGACGGACTCCTTGCGGGTCTGATACTCGCGGCTGTTGCGGGCGGCGACGGCGAGCGCGTCGAGCAGCCCGAGGGTGACCGGGCTCGCCGTGTCCTGGTCGACCCCAAGCCCGACATCCGGGCCGGGGTCTTCGAGGTACCCGGAGTCCGGCCAGTGCTCGACCGGGGTGAGGTCGCCAGTCCCGAGCGAGGCGTCGGAGGAGGTCGCGAGCCCCTGGTCGAGCAGCAGCCGCCGGCGGAGCGTGTCCGAGGGGCGTTCGAGCCGGAAGGGCTCGGTCCGCCCGAGGGCGGCGAGCTGGGCGCCCTCGATGATGTCCGTGGCGCGCCGGTCGGCCTCGGCGCGGTACGACCCCGGCGACCGGCACCCGGCGACCACGATCACCACACCGGCGAGGGTGGCATCACGGAGCAAGGCTCGGGCTGTCGGACGATGTCGGAGCACCATGTCCCCCTTGAGCGCACAGAACCTGCAGAATAGACCCACCGAACGTACCGCGAAGAACCCCGTAGGGGTGCAGAGACCCCTCATCGGCCACCCGAGATCGTGGGGGTCAGAGGGGGTGGCGGCGGGCGCCGGGCGCGTGGTGCGAGCGCGCGCGGTTGCCGCGGAGGAGGAGGCGGCCTAGGGTGGGGGCACTGGATGCGGGGTGGAGCAGTCCGGTAGCTCGTCGGGCTCATAACCCGAAGGTCGTAGGTTCAAATCCTACCCCCGCTACTTGTTGCACCG
>Ga0316575_10000193_pt1 | contig 16106 bp, 14 predicted proteins | sample J5NA_FD_203072 | JGI IMG/M metagenome (GOLD analysis project Ga0316575, IMG submission 203072) | Rhizosphere microbial communities from salt marsh grasses in Alabama, United States - J5-7_050615r2r3 | ecosystem: Host-associated > Plants > Roots > Rhizosphere | place: USA: Alabama | collected...
CCAAAGAAAGTATAGGCGCCGCGCGCCTGACCCATAAGCGCGACGCCGGCCGCCGAGCCAATCGACAACAGCGAACCACCCACTCCGGCCGTCAGCGTGACCAGCAGCCATTGGCCAACGGACATGTCGGGCTGCATGGTCAATACCGCAAACATCACCGGGATGTTATCCACCACCGCGGAGATCACGCCGACGGCGATATTGGCATTCGTAGCACCCCAGTCCACGTAGATGATTTGCGAAATCAGGCCGAGATAGCCGATAAAGCCGAGCCCGCCCACGCACATCACTACCCCGTAAAAGAAGAACAGGGTATCCCATTCCGAACGCGCTACTTCGCGGTAGATGTCGAACGCAACCGGGCTGCCGATCTGCGCGGCATGGGCCTGGGCCCTGCCGCTGGTGGTTATCCTGAGATAGAAGGCGTAAAACTTCAGCACACCCATGCCGGTCAGCATGCCGATCACCGGCGGCAATCCCAGCCTGCTGTGGAAACTGACCGCCAGCGCGATGGTCAACAGGAACAACGCCACGATGGGCAGTGCGCCGCGTTTCATCCCGACCATCTCGCTGCCGCCTTCGGGTTTTCCGGTCGGCACGAAGAAATGCATGATTGCAGCCGGCACTATGAAGTTCACCATGGCCGGGATGAACAGGTAGAAGAACGTCCAGAATCCGATCGCCCCGTTGCTGGCGACGATGCTCTTCTGCCACACCATCAGCGTGGTAATGTCGCCGAACGGCGAGAACGCACCGCCGGCATTCGCCGCGACAACCAGGTTGATGCAGCCCAGCACCACGAACCGTTTGTTGCCGTGCCCGACCGCCATCACCACCGCGCCCATCAGCAGTGCAGTGGTCAGGTTGTCTGCCAGCCCGGAGAGGAAGAAGGCTATCCAGCCGGTAACCCAGAACAGCGTGCGGTAGCCGAAGCCCTTGCGTATCAGCCACGACCGCAGCGCCTCAAACACCTTGCGCTCCTCCATCGCGTTGATGTAGGTCATCGCGACGATCAGGAACAGCATCAGTTCGGCATATTCTTCCAGATTGTGGCGCAGCGCCGTTTCGACCACGTGCGGCACGTCATGCGCCTGGTAATACCACGCGATCAGCCCCCAGATGATCCCGGCCGCCAGCATCACCGGCTTGGATTTGCGCAGAAGCGTGAATTCCTCCGCCATCACCGCGAGGTAGGCGATGAAGAACAGCACCACGGATGCGATACCCACCCAGCTATTGGTAAGGTCCAGCTTCTCCGCCCCTTCCGCGGCGATCGCCGTCAGCGGCAGGAACAGAAGTGCCATAAGCAGGCCCAGTCGCTTCATAAATAATTCTCCCGAAAATTTCACATGCATGGCATGACAATGATTCAGATCTGGCTGCATTCTAACCGAGCATGCCGGGATATCTAAATACGACCATGCTGCCGTGAACTACCACGGGATCATCACTGCAGCGGTACAACATTCAACTGGTGCGATAAATCCAGTCTCGCCGCATCAGCCACTTCTCGATCTCGACTGCCAGCAGCACGATGCTGGCAATCGCGATACATATCGTCAGCTCACCGGCATCAAGCGGTTCGGTTTTGAATACCGGATTCAGTGCCGGAACGTAGATGGTCGCCATTTGCAGCACAAAGGTGAACAGGATGGTTAACGTCATCGGGCGGTTGGAAAACAGCCCGATCGAGAACAGCGATTCTTTCTCGGAACGTATTGCCATCACGTGGACGAGCTGCGCCAGGGTCAGCACCGTGAACACCATGGTCTGCCAGTGTGCCGAGCCGCTGCGCAATGCCCATGCCTGGACCAGCAGCGTGAATGCCGCCATCAGCAGGCCCACCCAGACCATGTGCTGCCACATTCCGTGCGCAAAAATGCTTTCCTGCGGCGGCCTGGGCGGGCGACGCATGATGCCGCGTTCGGCAGGCTCCGCGGTCAGAGCGAGAGAAGGCAGTCCGTCTGTAACCAGATTGATCCACAGTATGTGTATCGGCAGCAGCGGGATCGGCAGGCCCAGAAACGGTGCGAGGAAGATAGTCCAGATTTCCGCGGAGTTGGTGGTCACCGCATAACGGATGAATTTGCGGATGTTGTCGTAGAGGCGGCGCCCTTGCCGCACCGCGTGCACGATGGTCGCGAAGTTGTCGTCGAGCAGCACCATGTGCGCCGCCTCGCGCGCCACGTCGGTCCCGCCCTTGCCCATCGCGACACCGATGTTCGCAGCCCTGAGCGCGGGCGCATCATTGACACCATCGCCGGTCATCGCGACGACCGCGCCCTTGTCCTGCAAGGCCTTTACGATCCTGATTTTTTGCGCCGGGTCGACGCGCGCATATACCCGGATATTCTCCACCTGTTCCTCGAAGGCCGCCTGGTCGAGTTGCGACAGTTCGCTGCCGGTCTTCACGCGTCCAACGTCGTCGGCCTGGTCTTTGCCGGCAAGAATGCCCAGTTCGCGTGCAATCGCGCGCGCGGTTGCTGGATGATCCCCGGTAATCATCACCGGGATGATGCCGGCGGAACGGCATTGCGACACTGCTTCTTTCGCTTCACTGCGCGGCGGGTCGATCAACCCCGCGAAGCCAAGGAATATCAGGTCCGCCTCGACCGCAACGTGGGGCGCGCCGTCAGGCAGTACCGGCCAGCGGCGAAATGCAAACGCAAGCACGCGCAGGCCGTCAGCGCCCATCGCCTCGGCCTGCCGCAGCAGCACCGCGTGGTCGATATCACTCTCGCCGCTGCTGCCAAGCTTGCTTACACACAGCGGCAGGACGGCCTCGGGTGATCCCTTGGTATAGGCGATCACTTCCTGGCCGGCGCGATGCAAGGTGGTCATGCGCTTGCGCTCGGCATCGAACGGCAATTCCATCAGCCGCGGCGCCTTCTGTTCCAGCGAGGATTTGTCGTAGCCCGCCAGCTGCGCGGCATGCAACAGTGCGGCCTCGGTCGGTTCGCCGCGAACCCTGCCATTGCGGTCGATATGCGCATCGTTGTTCAGCGCAAGCGCCTGCAGCAAGGTCGCCCAGGGCTCACCCTCGACCGGCCAGGTTTTGTGCAGTACATCGTCGGCAAACAGGTGGGTGGTGTGCATCCTGTTCTGGGTAAGCGTGCCGGTCTTGTCCGAGCAGATATAGTTCACTGAACCCAGCGTTTCAACTGCTGGCAGGCGGCGTATCAGCGCGTGCTGTTTGATCATTTTGCGCGCACCCAATGCCAGCGAGATCGTCACCACTGCGGGAAGCGCTTCCGGAATCGCAGCCACCGCAAGGCTGACTGCCGTCATGAACATCAGCAGCAGAGGTTCTCCGCGCAATACGCCGATCACGAACACCAGCACGCAGATCGCCAGTGCCGCCCATGCGAGCCGCTTGCCAAAAGCCGCCAGCCTCTTCTGCATCGGCGTTTTTGCTTCACTGTCTTCGCTGAGCATTGCGGCTATCTTGCCAAGTTCGCTGCGCATCCCGGTCGCGACGACAAGTCCGCGCGCACGGCCATAGGTGACGATGGTGCCCTTGTAGGCAAGATTGATAAGGTCTCCCAGCGGCATGTCAACGATATCAAGTGCAGCGGTCTGCTTCTCAACGGCAACCGATTCGCCGGTCAGTGCCGACTCGTCGATCTTGAGTCTTGCCGACTCGATGATGCGCAAATCGGCCGGCACCACATTGCCCGCTTCCAGCAGGACCAGATCTCCCGGCACCAGATCAGCCGCGCTGACAGATTCGATGCGACCGTCGCGGACCACGTGCGCTCCGGATGCCGCCATCTGCTTTAGCGCAGCCATCGCGCGTTCGGCCCGGTATTCCTGGACGAAACCGATCGCCGCATTCAGCAAAACGATCACGATGATCGCAATGGTGTCCTCGATATCGCCGACAAAGCCGGAAATCGCCGCTGCGCCGATCAGCACGATGATCATGAAATCGCTGAACTGTTCGAGCAGCATGCGCCAGGGCGAACGCGCGCGCTTTTCCTTCAGTTCATTTACGCCGAAGTGTTCCAGTCGTTTGGCTGCTTCGTCCGGATTCAGGCCCGTTGCGGGGTTGGTATCAAGGCGCTGCGCGGCCTCGTCGGCGCCCAGCGTGTGCCAGTCGACGTTTTCAATGTGCATGTTCGAAGAGCATCCAGGAATTGAGCACATACAGCATGAACAAGCCCAGGCTCACCCAGGTCAGGCCCACTACGGTTCGCCCCTGCGGCCGGAATGTCAGGCCCACTGCCACCAGCGCACTCATCATCACCGCGGTAAATGCGGTCAGCGCATGGCTGGCATCAACATTGGCAAGCAGCGGACCTTTGCGATAAAACAGGTCGTCAACAGCCAGTATGATGATATCGAACAGATTGCTGCCCAGCAGGTTGGCGATCGCCATGTCCAGTGCGCCGATGCGCAATGCCGAAACCGTAACCGCGACTTCGGGTGCAGAGGTCACACCGGCGACCAGCATGGTCCCGACAAAACTTCGCCCCCAGCCCATCAATTCGGCAATGTCCTTGGCAATAAACGGCAGCCACGAACCGGCAATCACCACGGCAAGGGCTGACAGCGCATAACCCTTGACGGCGCTGCGCAGCGTTGCATCCGGATAACGTTCGGCAGACTCCTCGGTATATTCGACCACCGTGCGATGCTCGTAGCTGTGAACAGCGCGCATCGCAACGAGATAGACCATCATGATGAACGGCGAGTAGAAGCCGACTTGGCCGAATGCCGGGCTCATGCCGGCGCGATCCAGCAACAGGCTGAAACCGGCGAATGCGATCAATAGAGAACCCAGCGAAGCCGACAGGATGTGGCCCTGCGCGGCGCGGCTATACAGCGTCTCGCGCTTGTACATACCGTCCAGCATCACCAGGATTGCGAGGTTGAACACCGTGCTGCCGAGCACGTCGCCGACCGCGATATTGGGCGCATCGGCAAAACTGACCGAGGAAATGCCGGTGGCCAGTTCAGGAAGCGAGGTCGCGGTAGACAGCAGAATAAGGCCGACCCATGAGGCTGACATCCCGGTTTTGTCGGCGATGATATCGCCGTAGCGTGACAGGTAATATCCCGCATAGCCGATGACCGCGAGACAAATCCACAGTTCCAGCCAGATCAGCATTTGAGAATAATCCTTTCTGCATGGGTGGCGGAATGATACAACGAACCGGAGGCTGTTTAAGTTTCGCGGTACAACGTCCAGCGCTGAACAGCTATCGAACGGATCGCGCGATGCCTGTTATCGCGCCTGACCCTGCTTCATTTCTTCTCCAGCACGATCCCGCGGAACCACCCTCCGGCAAGCAACGGCATATCGCTGACCTTTTGCAGCTCCGGTACTTCGCACAGCACGTTTTCGAACACCACATCCAGTCTCGTTGCGATTCGCCGTGACAACGGATTGAGCAAGCGACGCAGCAGCGCGATCTGGCGCGGGCGCAGGAATTTGTCGAAGATCACAATTGTGCCGCCGGGTTTCAAAACGCGAGCGGCCTCGCTGAGGCATTTTGCCGGATACGGCACGACTGCCAGAATCAGGTGCAACACGACATGATCGAACTGCGACCCGGCGAACGGCAACGCCATGCTGTCACCCATGACCCATTTTATCTGCAATCCTGTTGCACGCGGCTTGGCGCGTTCCAGCATGGCGGTGCTGAAGTCGATGGCGGTGTAATGATGCAGTTTCGGTAACAGCGGAAGATCAAGACCGGTACCTATACCGCTCAGCAATACCCGCTTGGGCTGCTCTGTCGGAAGGGAACGCAACATCTGGCTGCGTGCGGCCTGCAGCGGACGCGACACCACCAGATCGTAGATCGGCGCGATCAGTCCGTAGCTTCGCTTCAGAAATCCGTTTTCGCGCCAGGGCAAATCCTGAGTATCCATGATGCCCCTATCGCAACAGTTTGATGCCGGGTATTTTAGCCTGCGCAATCGCTTGCGCCAGTACTTCGACCGCCTGCACCCGGGCAAAACTCTTGCGCCAGGCCAGCGCAATACGCCGGGACGGCACCGGTTTGGCGAATGGGATGACCTTCAGCAGCGGGTTGCGATAGCGCGCGCTGTTCGCCGATGCGGGCAGCACGGTGATGCCAAGGCCGGAAGCAACCATGTTGCGTATGGTCTCGAAAGAAGTGCCCTGCTGGATATCCGCGCCCTTTCGTTCGAGCTCGGGACAGGCTTCCGCAACCTGATTGCTGAAGCAGTGCCCTGAATCGAGCAACAGGACTTTTTCGGCGGAAAGTTCCTTGGCCTTTATGCTGCCCCGCTTCGCCCAGTGATGAACTTTGCTGATTACGACCTCGAACGGTTCGTCATAAACGGCCTGCGTGGCGATGCCCGCATCGCCGTATGGCAGCGCAATGATGATGACATCCAGCTTGCCATTGCGCAGCAGCGTATCCAGATTGGCTGTGATATTTTCCTCGATTTCCAGCGGCATCTCCGGCGCGATTTTTTTCAGCGCAGGAACCAGGTCAGGAAGCAGGTAGGGACCGACGCTGTAGATGATGCCGAGCCGCAGGATACCGGCCAGCTGGTCCTTGCCCTGCTTGGCGATTTCACGGATGTGCTCGACTTCTTCCAGTGTGCGCTGCGCCTGACCGACGATCTCGGTGCCGACCGGCGTCATGGAAATGTTGTTTTTTCCGCGTTCGAATATTTTCAGCCCAAGTTCTTCCTCGAGTTTCTGTATCGCCAGCGACAGCGCGGGCTGGCTGATAAAGGACTTCTCGGCGGCGCGGCGGAAATTGCGTTCCTGCGCTACCGCGACGATATAGCGCAATTCATTCAGCGTCATGGTGTCTCCAGGCTGGAGTTGCCGGATTGATATTGATTTGTATAATAAATCAAGTTGTTTGAATATTTCAATTGGGTTTATTGAACAAATGGGTCTATATTTGCTCTGTGGATCAGCAACCACCGTTTACAGATAGTTCATTTCAACTTTCCAACAAGGAGATCAATCATGGAACTCAAAGGATCCAAAACCGAAAAGCACCTGAAAGACGCCTTTGCCGGCGAATCCCAGGCCAACCGTCGTTACCTGTATTTCGCAAACAAGGCTGACGTTGAAGGCTATGCTGACGTCGCCGCGCTGTTCCGTTCCACCGCAGAAGGTGAGACCGGCCATGCTCACGGCCACCTGGAATACCTGGAGCAATGCGGCGACCCGGCGACCGGTCTGCCGTTCGGCGGAACCCAGGACAACCTGAAGAGCGCAGTCGCAGGCGAGACCCACGAATACACCGACATGTATCCGGGCATGGCCAAGGATGCACGCGCGGAAGGGTTCAACGAAGTCGCCGACTGGTTTGAGACACTGGCCAAGGCCGAGCGTTCACACGCGAACCGCTACCAGAAAGCCCTGAACGAACTGGGTTGATAGCAATTTTCCGGCACGGATTGCATAAGGCGATCCGCGCCGTTTTTTTCGAACTCAAGCACGAGGTACGAAATGGCTGAAGCCACACGCGAAGGCAACCTGAATGCCCCCATCCGCCATCCGCTGGACTGGCAGAATCCCGATTTCTACAACGAAGAGTCGCTGTTCAAGGAAATGGAGCGGGTGTTCGATATCTGCCACGGCTGCCGCCGCTGTGTCAGCCTGTGCCAGTCTTTCCCGAGTCTGTTCGACCTGATCGACGAGTCGGAGACGATGGAAGTGGACGGCGTAAAGAAGGACGATTACTGGAAGGTAGTCGAGCACTGCTATCTTTGCGACCTCTGCTACATGACCAAATGCCCCTATGTTCCGCCGCACGAGTGGAACCTCGATTTCCCGCACCTGATGCTGCGTGCGAAGTCGTTTCATTACAAAAACCGCGGCACCAAATTGCGTGACAGGATACTCACCAGCACCGACACCGTCGGCAGACTAGCCGGCATCCCTGTCGTTGCCCAGACGGTAAATGCCGTCAACAAGATCGGCGCGGCGCGCAAGGTGCTCGAAGCCGTCGCAGAAATCCATGCCGATGCATGGGTTCCGGAATATTCAAGCAATCCGCTGCGCAGCCGCCTTAAGAAGCTGCCGCTCGATACAGCCGGCGAGCCCGCGGGCAGAACGAAGGGCAAAATTGCCCTGTTTGCGACCTGCTACATGAACCGCAACGAACCAGGCCCCGGCGAGGACATGGTCGCAGTGTTCGAACACAACGGCATACCCGTCACCATTGCCGAGAAAGAGCGCTGCTGCGGCATGCCCAAACTTGAACTGGGCAACCTGGACGCGGTACGCGAAGCGAAAGATACCAATATCCCGGTGCTGGCTAAACTGGTCGATGCCGGCTGGGACCTGACCGCGCTGGTGCCATCGTGCGTGCTGATGTTCAAGCAGGAATTGCCGCTGATGTTCCCGGACGATCCGGACGTGATCAAGGTAAAGAACGCCTTTTATGATCCGTTCGAATACCTGATGCTGCGCCACAAGGAAGGCAAGCTTAAGACCGATTTCAGCGCCGGGCTCGGCAAGGTGTCCTACCATGCGGCCTGCCACCAGCGCGTGCAGAACATCGGCCCCAAGACCAGGGAATTGCTCGCATTGATCCCGGGCTCCGAGGTCGACATCATCGAGCGCTGCTCGGGACACGACGGCACCTATGCGGTTAAAAAGGAATTTCACCAGTATGCGATGAAGATCGTCCAGCCGGTGGTGACCCGGGTCAATCAGGCCCAGCCGGCGCACTACGGCAGCGACTGCGCGATGGCAGGTCACCACATTGCCCATGCACGCGCCGACGGCACAGCTCCGGAGCACCCGATTACTCTGGTTCGCATGGCTTACGGCTTATAGATAAACTTTACCAAGGAGAACGAAATGGCCAACGAAGGTTATCACGAGCCGGTGGAAAAGCTGTCCGCAGCGACAATGGACATGCACCGTGCAATCGTTTCGCTGATGGAGGAACTGGAAGCGGTGGACTGGTACAACCAGCGAGTAGATGCCGTTACCGATCCCGATCTGAAAAGAATCCTCGCACACAATCGCGATGAGGAAAAGGAACATGCCGCGATGGTGCTTGAATGGATACGCCGCCGTGATCCGGCATTCGATCATGAACTGAAGGACAACCTGTTCAAGGAGGGGCCGATCACCGGCCAGCATTGAAGACATGGCAAAACTCTCACACGGCAAGCTGATGACGCTGGAAGCCTATGCCAAGGCACGCAATGAGTTCCGTGCCAACGTGATGGCGCACAAGAAGAACCGCCTGGTCCATCTTGGCGACCATGTCACACTCATCTTCGAAGACGAACTGACGATGCAATACCAGGTCCAGGAAATGTTGCGGCTTGAACGCATGTTCGAACCGGAGCTGATCCAGGAAGAACTCGACGTCTACAACCCGTTGATTCCGGACGGCAGCAACTGGAAAGCGACGATGATGATCGAATATCCTGACGTTGAAGAACGCCAGCGCAGGCTCGCCGAGCTCACCGGCATCGAAGATCGCGTGTGGGTGAAGGCCGTCGGACATGATCGTGTGTACGCGATAGCCGACGAAGACCTGGATCGCACCACCGAAGAAAAGACTTCTGCAGTGCATTTCATGCGCTTCGAACTGACTCCGAAAATGATCGCCGCGCTGAAACAGGGCGCTGTATTAAGCATGGGTGTCGACCACCCGGCCTATCAGGCTACGCTCGATCCGGTCCCTGACGCTGTGCGAGCTTCCCTGTTGCACGATTTGCAAGCCTGACAGGCTTGCATCACGCCGGGCAAACCGGCTCTCCACCCGATCCTGTCCAGAGTGCTGCGGAGTCAGGTTCGCCGCATGGTCAACCAATATAGTGCCATGCGGGAAAAAATTATCGCTTACCCAAGGAAAAATTTATGAAAGTATGGCAATGCATTGTTTGTGGTTTTATTTACGATGAAGCGGCCGGACTGCCGGCTGAGGGTATACAGCCCGGCACGGCCTGGGCTGATATTCCTGATAACTGGGCATGTCCGGAATGCGGTGTGGCAAAATCAGATTTTGAAATGGTCGAATTATGATTCATTCACAGACAACTCCTGCCGCCACTGGAAGAGCATGGATAAACCATGAAACCGATCGTCGTGCCGGGCTGTAGCTTGGCCGACGAATACACCGCCGAACCCAGGGCAATGCCAAACTACCGGTAATGAAAACACCTGACGCTTGGGCCGGAGTACAGCTGTCTGTTTCTGCACTCCGGCCAGATAGCCTCAGGAATTATTTCAGCCGAGCTGGATGGGGACGAACATCTTGGCACTCCCGCGGAGCACCAGCAGCGCGACATCCTTTTTGTGCTTCGAGACCAGGGAGCGCAGCTTCCTGGCGCTGCCGACCTTCTCGCCGTCCACCGACAGTATCACGTCGCCGGTCTGGATTCCTGCATTGGCTGCGGGTCCCTGGTCGACATTCTCGACCAGCAGGCCTTCCCCAACTTCGGCCTGCTTGCGTTCATCAGGGGTAAGCGGACGCACCTCCAGTCCGAGTCCGCCCTTGTCCCCGCTAACGGATTTTACGTCGGCACTGGCAATTTTCATTTCGCCGACATCCACCGACAAGTCCCTCGCCCTGCCATTACGCCAGACTTCGACTTTGGCTGTCGTGCCTGGTGCAATATCGGCGACCATGGACGGCAGGTCCTCGGAACTGTCGACCTGCTTCCCGTTGAACTTGAGGATCACATCACCCGGCTCGATACCGGCTTTTTCGGCCGGGCTGCCCTTTTCAACAGAACTCACCAGCGCACCGGTGGGCTTGTTAAGACCAAACGAACGTGCCAGATCCTGGTTGACTCCCTGAATCATCACGCCGAGCCTGCCCCTGCTCACCTTGCCATGATCGACCAGTTGCTTTTCCACTTTCATCGCTATGTCGATCGGGATTGAAAACGACAGCCCCTGGTAACCGCCGCTCTGGGTATATATCTGGGAATTGATACCGATCACCTCGCCGTTCAGGTTGAACAGCGGGCCGCCGGAATTGCCGGGATTGATCGGCACGTCGGTCTGCAGGAACGGGGTGTAATTTTCATCGGGCAGCGAGCGCGATTTTGCCGACACGATCCCCGCTGTAACGCTGTTTACAAACCCGAACGGCGAGCCGATCGCGACCACCCATTGACCGACACGCACGGTCTTTGAATCGCCTATCCTGACAGTTGGCAGGTTTTTCGCATTGATCTTCAGCACCGCCACGTCGGTGGGTTTGTCGATGCCGATCACTTTTGCCTTGAATTCCCTTTTGTCGGTGAGTTTGACAATCACCTCGTCGGCGTTCGCCACCACGTGCGCATTGGTCAGGATCACACCGTCGGAACTGACGATGAATCCGGAACCAAGGCCATGGGTAGGTATGCTGCTTTGCGGTGCCGGCGCCTGGAAGTGACGGAAGAATTGATAGAACGGATCGTTCGGATCCAGTTGCGGAAAGCCCTGAAAACCGGCAAGCCCGGTTTTTTCAGTACCGGAGACACTGATATTGACCACGGCAGGTCCCTGCTGGGCCGCGATCGTTTCAAAATCCGGCAGCCCGGCGGATGACTTCTGCAGCGACTGTTTGGTAACCGGCGTGACGGCTGCTGCCGTGTTCGTGGTGGCGTTGGCAACAGCGACCGGAGAAAACCCCCAGTAGACATACCCGCCTGCCATCGCAACGGCGACGACCAGCACAAACACACCATACTTCGCAAACTGCGGCAAAATTTTCGATTTCATGTTACGACTCCTTTATATCAGCAAAGCCATGACCGCCGCTGATTGCGGCCGAGATCACAAGCGCCTTGCTGGATTGATTATTACAGGCCCGTTTGGTATCCCGCATGGTTCGTAAGTTCGTTGGAATTTGCAACAAATTGTTTCCGGCCCGTCAAATCCGGATGCGCAGCAGGTTATCCAGCACGATGCCGAAAAACACAGCAGCGCCGAACCAGTTGTTATGCAGGAATGCCCGGAAACACCGATCGCGCTGTCGTCCGCGTATCAGCGTGTAGTGATAAATTGCAATGCATGCCGCAATCGCCAGCCCTGCGTAATAAACCCAGCCCAGCCCGACCATCTGCCCGGCCAGCGACAGCAGAGCCAGCGTGACCGCATAGCACCCTGTCACCGCAGCCACATCGTAGCGGCCAAACAGCAATGCCGCCGAATGTATGCCGAGATGGATATCATCGTCACGGTCCACCATCGCATATTCCGTGTCATACGCGATCGCCCAGAACACATTTGCAACCAGCATCAGCCAAGCCACCGGCGGCACGCTGCCGAGCTGCGCTGCAAATGCCATCGGAATGCCGAAGCCGAATGCAATGCCGAGATAGGCTTGCGGGATCGCCAGGAAACGCTTGGTAAACGGATAGCTGGCCGCAAGGAACACGGCAGGAAACGACATCAGCAGCGTCAGTTCATTCAGCGGCAGGATCAGCACAAACGCGGCAAGCGAAAGACCGACCGAAACCCAGACAGCCTCGCGCGGCGTGATACGCCCGCTGGTGACCGGCCGCTCCCGTGTGCGCTTGACATGTCTGTCGTAATCGCGATCCGCAAAATCGTTGATCGCGCATCCGGCCGAACGCATCAGCACCGTACCCAGCACGAAGATCAGCACGATATGCCATGCAGGGTTTCCCGCGCCGGCGATCCAGACACCCCACAGGGTAGGCCACAGCAGCAGCAGGATGCCGATGGGGCGATTCAGCCGGGTGAGCTGCAGATATAGTGTTAGTCGTTCTGTGAGCGTCATGTCTAAATCAAAATGCTTGCGTTTATGTCGGCGTCCTGGCAAATCAGATCACTAAAGTATCAGGACCAGCAGCATTAGCTGTAGTACTGCCTGTTCGAATCTCCTGACCGGCTATTTCAGGATCGCCTCTATATCCGGAAGCGCTGCTTCCATCGCACGTACGCCTTCCGCGATTGCTTCTTTGGAGCGATGAAAATCCAGCAGCCCGAGCGCAGCCAGGCGCGGGGAAACGATAACGTCGGGGGGGTCCCCGGACATGCGACTGCGGCTAATGCGCACCTGCATGATATTGATGCTGCTTGTGATCACGTCGAGTATCGAGGGAAGTCTGGGCTCGTCTTCCGAACGTTCGGGCATGAATGCGCCCAGATTTTCCTGCAGCTTGCGCTTCCATTCACTAATCTCGCCGGATGGTTTTTCCGGTTCTTCCAGCCGGTGGCGACTCAGACGGTTTGAATTCAGGTCGACCGCGATCACGATATCGGCACCCATCGCGCGTGCCAGCGATACCGGCACCGGATTGACCAGGCCGCCGTCGACCAGGACCCTGCCTTCATGCACCACCGGCATGAACAAAGCGGGCAGCGCAATAGAAGCGCGCACCGCGTCCAGGGTCGAACCCTCACGCAACCACACTTCGGTTCCGGTATCCAGCGCAGTGGCCACCGCGGCAAAAGGAATGGCCAGTTCCTCGATCGGGCGGTCAATGAATTTTCTGCGGAAGAACTCCATCAACCGTTCGCCCTTGATCATGCCTCCGTTCATGCGCACATCCATGAACGAAAGCACGTCTGCGAAACTCAGCCCGCGCAACCAGTTCTCGAAGCCATCCAGTTCTTCGGCTGCATAGGCCGCACCCACCAGCGCACCGATCGAAGTCCCGCATACCAGGTCCGGGCGTATCCCGGCTTTCTCCAGCACACGGATCACGCCAAGATGCGCCCATCCGCGCGCTGCGCCGCTCCCAAGCGCAAGCCCCACCCGTAATTTTCGAGCACCATTCATTCAAGGTCTCCCGGCATATCCACTGCTGCTTCCCGCCGCCTTTCATACTGGAATCTTTACGCCCAAGCCCGCGGGTGCCGGGCAGAAGCACCGGGTCCAAATCCGGTCTACTGGGTCCGCGACTAATTACTGTGCATCAGGTTGAGCTGCCTGGCGATGATGTCATGGTTCAGCCAGAGCACCGGCCCGGCGGGATTGGATGTTTCACGGAACATCAGCGGCCCGGTACCTTCCAGCACCAGCGCGCTCAGGATGTCGGTCACGAGCGCCTTGCGGTCCTTGTGCATCTGGGTGATCTCTTCCGAAGTGCCGATCATCAGGTCCGCCAATTCCGCAGAATTATCCATCGGCCATGCCTCGAAATTCCTGAACTTCTTCATCACGCTGCTGGCGTTGTAGTCGGAGATTTTCTTCAGCAGCTTGTCCAGTGCCTGCTCGTCCTGGAACAGCGCGCGGCAGGCTTGCCACTGGGTATCGGCCCATGCTCCGCCGTTTTCCTTTTTCAAGGCCTTGAGCAGCGGGAACAGCGAAAGTTCGACTCCGACAAAGATGTCGGAGGAGTTGGTGCGTATTTCGGGACAGTTGTAAACCGTGGCCTTGATTCCCTTAGCCCATGCAGCTTCGGCAACGCGTTCCAGACGCATCTTGGCGTGGCCCTGCGAATAATTGGTGTAAGTCTGCCATTCGTAATCGCCGTCCGTCAGGATTTCGGTGCCGTGGTATCCGTATGCGGTATAACGCACCTGGCCGCCGGTTTTTTCGATCCGCGCGCGGATTGCTGCGCTGCCGTCTATCAGGTGCTGAAAGGTGTTCGCAGTTACCTCGTCGAAATTCATCAGGATCAGTTTGCCGAGGTCGCTGTCAAACAGCGCGCGCGAAGACAAGAAACGTTCGCCGCGCCCCTTGTATATGCGGTTCGCGATCGCCAGGAACACCTTCACCTTGGGTATCCCGCCGGCCATGGTATGCGAGAAAAAGACATTGCTGCCGTCCGGGATCATGCCGTCGATCTCGGCCATCACTTTGGTCACGGAATCCCTGAAACGCGTTACGCCGACTTTGCGGCATTTCTCGATTTGTTCCCAGTCGAGCTTGTCGTCCTGCCAGCTCTTCAGCGTCATGCCGGCCAGAAGATCTGTCGGCGTAGGTTCGCCCGGTGGTGCATCCAGATCGAATCCGGCCATCAGCGGTTCGTTGATGATGCGCCCGCCCAGATTGGATTCGGCCGCAGCCAGCTCTTCTCCGGTCAGGGGGCGCAGTACATTGTTCTCATCGCGCCTGCCAACGGTGATACCGATGATTGTCATGCCCGCCTTGCGCGCTTCATTGATCAGACCATTTGCGTAACCTCGGCCAAACAGCTCGCCAAACAATACAAAAACATCGCCTTTGCGAAATATGTTGGTCTGCGGAATATCACGTAATGGAATGGGTGCGATCATGAAAGCTGACTCCTGTCTGAGTTATAGCGCGAATTGTAATTTGATTTGATGCCGGCATCCTAATAATCTTGGCCTCGGCAAGGCATTGCGTACAGGCGTTGTCTAACCCGAAAATTGTTTCAAAAAGTTTACCCGCTGAACTTTGCGGTCAATTCCTGCTCTGTAAGAGTGACAGATCAATCAAGCCTGGCGGCAGGAAATCCTGCTCTGCGGCAACATCACTGATCCAGGAGCGGACATGAAAAGACTGAGAATACTTCCAGGCGCTGCAGGCGTTATTGCGCTGACCGCGTCCATAGGCTTCATCGACGGACAGCGCAAATTCGAAACGGAATCCCCGGCCAGAGACAGTATCGCAATGGTAAGCGCGCATGCAATTGCCCCGACCAGTGTTGCGCCCAGGCTGGTCGTGAAACCCGGCGGCTCTGCCTATCTGGTCGAAATCACGCGCGGGGACACATCGTCCGGGGTACTCGTCAATGCGCTGACCGGACAGGTGCTGATAGCCTGATTCGCACTATCTGCCCTTTGATCCCGTTTCCCCGACGGTTGGCACTCAGCCTTTCAGCAGCAGGATCCCCGGCAGGAACACCTCAGTGACCAACAGTGGCGCATCGCCAAGATGGAACAGCGAGCGACGTGCCCACAGCTTGGGCGGCAGGTCGTGCTGTAGCGCGGCTGCACGACGATACAGGCGATGTTTACTGCGCAGTGCCTGGTAATGCAGCGGCATGCGCTCCACCAGCGGGTGCGCGAACAGCAAGGCGCCGAGCGGTTTGCTGCCCAGCGTGCGCACCTCCGACCAGACGCCGCGCAGATGCGCTGCCACCAGCGCGCTATGTGCGAACACCACCGGCAATCCGTCGGCATACAGGAATACTTCACGCGACCAGGCAAGCTGATGCGGCGCGAGTCCGAGCAGCGCAGATTCGTCCAGCGCGATGCGCGCGAGGCC
>Ga0316575_10000194_pt1 | contig 16098 bp, 15 predicted proteins | sample J5NA_FD_203072 | JGI IMG/M metagenome (GOLD analysis project Ga0316575, IMG submission 203072) | Rhizosphere microbial communities from salt marsh grasses in Alabama, United States - J5-7_050615r2r3 | ecosystem: Host-associated > Plants > Roots > Rhizosphere | place: USA: Alabama | collected...
AATGTCATCGACACCATCAATACGGGTGTGGGGAACGATCACGCCATCGGTGATGCAGGTACCACCGAGTTGTTCCCGATAGAGCAGCTGTTCATGAATCACCTCGGCGGAGACGGATACCTTGGATGCAAAACGTGATGCCACATACTTGAGAATCTCATCCACCGTGCCGAAATGTTTGTCGATGTGAATGGATTTCGGATCGATCAAATCACTGATGTTCATGGTACGCTCCTTGCGGTTGCCGGACGGAAACACCCTATGAATATGGTCGGCGTGAATATGGGAGCCGGAAAAATAATGAAACGCGGAAGCAGATGCTATTTAATTTTTAAATAATCGATCTTCGGTCGTTTTTAAAATTCTAAGTCTTTGATAGATGTTACACCTGTTCTATGAATATCAGTACAATTGTAGACACGTGGGAAGAACTGGCGCGGAATCCCGCAGAGTACAAAGCGGAAAAGAAACGCATCGCAGATTTCACGATAGCCGAACTGAACAAACGATGGCCCGGCCTTGCCGGCCAGGTGGAAGTCGTCGATGTACCGACACCTGTTACCTACGTCCGGTATGCCGGCAACTGGAAGGGCTCACCCGACGGATGGTATGTGACACCCGATAACATGCAGAAGCAGAGCTGCGTTCACCTCTTACCGGGACTTACGGGGTTTCATATGGTCGGACAGTGGACACGGCCATTCGCCGGAACGGTGACGTCGGCACTCTCCGGAAGACAGCTCGTGGAGATACTGTGTAAAGAGGACGGCCTCACCTTCAGGACAGTAGTACCGTAATCAATGTACCATGTCCCCTGATTTCACCGTCACCCCGTATCCGATTATTGACACCGGCGACCTACCCGTGCCGCCGGTGGAAGACCTTTATCCGCGAAAAGTCAGCAGCACCAAAGCGGTTGACACATAACGTAAAGAACACCAGTCCCATCACCACCGAAAGCACGATGCCGGTTGCCGGCATGATCACCATATTCCCGAGTCTGAACGCGACCCCCGCACCGAGCAGCGTATCAACGGGATGTTTTTCCATCTGCAGGGCGATAAAACGAAACGCCGCGGTCGTATAGGTGAGCGGATTGCAGAATACAACCGGCATGATGATCTTTGGAAGTACCGTCGTCGGAATATAGGCTCCCGAAAGAAACACGAGTGGAATGGTGAGAAAATTGATGAGCAGCTGGAAGTTGGTTGATTCTTTTGTCAACGCTGCCAGCAGCAGTCCGAGCGAACTGAAGGTAAACGAGGTAAGCAGCATGAGTCCCGCCATCATGACAACATGCAGAGCATCAACCCGGAACCCCAGAAAAAACGAGGCACCGATTACAATGTACCCCTGTATCACCGCGATGATCATGGTGGAAAGGATCTGCCCGAGAGCAATCTGCCAGCGCGCGATGGGCGCGACGATGATCTCCTTCATGAAACCGCTTGCAATATCTTCGAGAATGTGCATCGAATTCGAAAGCGACGACTGAAACACCTGCATGATGACGATTCCGGCAATGAGATAATTCATGGGATGATCGATACCTGCAGCCATTGACCGTGTTGCAAACGAGAATATGAACATGAACAACCCCGACATAACGAGGGTGAACACGAGCCTCATACGGTCGCGCATGAATTTGAGCAGATTGCGCTTCATTATGGCAATAACGGGCCGCATCATTGACGAATCTCCTTTCCCGTAATGGCGAGAAACACATCGTTGAGCGTTCCCTTGCTGATCTCGATATCGGATATGATGCCGCGCATCGCCGTCACCAGACCGAGTACCTCGTCGGTACCGTTGGCAAATACGGTGAAATGTTCTCCGTCGTTGTGATACGTCATACCGTTCGCCTGAAGATAGTTTGTAAAGGTTACCCCGTCGGTGACCACGACATTCATGGTCTCTGACGTAAACTTTTTCTTGAGGTTTCGGGGAGTGTCATACGCGACGATCCGACCATGGTCGATAATTGCCACGTTACCGCAGATCTCCGCCTCTTCCATATAATGTGTCGTCAGAAAAATGGTGATGTTCTCTTCATGCTGCAACGTTCGAATATACTCCCAGACATTGGCGCGTGTCTGCGGATCGAGTCCGGTAGTCGGTTCATCGAGAAAAAGAACTTTCGGAAAGTGGACGAGTCCGCGGGCTATCTCCACTCGTCGCTTCATTCCGCCCGAAAGCGAGTCGACCAGCGCTCTGCGCCAGTCGGCCAGATCAACCAGATCAAGGACGAATCCGATACGTCCCTTTACATCGGATCGAGCGACGCCGTAAAAGTCGCAATGCAGCCGTAAGTTCTCCTCGACCGTCAGTTTTCCGTCAAGCGTGTTTTCCTGAAAGACGATGCCGATATCGCGCCTGACAAGATCCTTCTGCCGCGATACGTCATGCCCGTTTATCCGCAATTCTCCCGATGTCTTCTCCTGAATGGTGCAGAGCGTGGTAATGGTCGTGCTCTTTCCCGCACCGTTCGGTCCGAGAAAAGCGAATACCGACCCTTCGGCCACGGAAAACGATATGTCGTCAACCGCTGTCAGATCGCCGAATTTTTTCGTAAAATGGGATACTTCTATACTGTTAATCATTATAAAAACCTTCCTTCGTACAGGTATCGTCTCGTGTTTGAGGACTGCCGGAACGCCTGTCCCTTCCGGACAGCAGCTTCGAACCTCCGGGTCTGTGCGCGCCCATCCCGTTCGATCGATACTGGAAGACGTCGCGAACCACGATTTATTGCACAATACTTCAAGTCTGAGGTTTCCTGCCGGACTCCGGTAACAAAAAAGGCTCCACTGCAAGGGGAGCAGTCACGATAGTGACTGAGGGGTCTCATTGGATGTATTTTATGCAACACACACCTTTCTGAAAGGAAGTATCCATGCCTTCAAACTGGATGTATGACGAATTCCGCCATGCCGGCGTCGATTATGCAGACACACAGACTGCCGATACCTATGACGAACAGCATACGCGCTTTCGTGACTATGCGAAGGAGTTCGAAGAGATGCTTTCCTTTCTTGACATGACCGAAACCGCCGACCGGACGCTCATCGACCTCGGGTGCGGTACGGGCGCACTGTCGGTATTCGCGGCAGAGCACTTCAGACATGTCTACAGCGTCGATGTATCGGAAGTAATGCTCGCGCAGCTGCGGAAAAAGGCAGTCGCCGAAAAACTTGACAACATAAGCATCATCAGGGGCGGATTCCTCGGATATGTCCATGAGGGAGAACCGGTCGACCTTCTGGTAACGAAATTCGCTTTTCACCACCTTCCCGACTTCTGGAAGCAGGTCGCCCTGATGAACATGCACCGTATGCTCAGGCCGGGCGGCTGTCTCTATATGGCAGATGTGATTTTCACCTTTCCGCCCGCGGAATATGAACGGCGCATCGGCGGGTGGCTTGACTGGTTTGTCAATAAAACGGGAGAACAGTTCGCTTCCGAGGCGGCAACCCACCTACGTGATGAATACAGTACTTTTTCATGGATCATGAACGGCATGCTCGAACGGGCAGGATTCACCGTCAAAAAGCAGCGCAGTCTCGACGGTTTTTCAACGGAGTACCACTGCATCAGGGCATGAAAATGATGGGCACAGTATGCGCCCGTTCATATGCCCGGCCGGGCAAAGGGTTGATATCTCATAACATTCTTCAATTCGGTCGACACAAAGAACCCTACCTTGTACCCGGACTGGGCAAGCCACATCTTGTCTTTTCCGAGCGACTCGATCATCCGGCCGTCGGCGTCGGTGATGGTCGTCTTCGGCGTAAGCGAGTAGATGAGCGGCTGTCCGAAATCGAGCCGGTACATTACCTTGCCCCTGCGGTAGATAAGGTTAACAAAAGTATTAAGCCACATTTCCTTGTAGAAGCTTTTACGCATGCCCGTCGGTTCGAAATCATCGCCGCGCATGCTGCCGAAATACTTGTTGAACCACTTGTACTTGCGCCAGACGAGAAGCGACACCCCCAGTGCGGCGGACTGGTTCTTCATTCCGAACACCGGTATCGATGCATACATGTCGAGTGCCATTTCGAAGAACTGTTCATTGCCGTACGAGAACCGCTCCCCGGAATTTTCCTCGACATTCCAGGGAATTGACGAATACATGAGCTCGCCGTCGTGGAGATATTCATACCGTGTAAACTGGTAGTTGCAGAGTATCGCCGCATCGATATACGTCATCGGATATTTCCACGGAAAGATATTCACGTTCGGGTTCACCTGGATGACGAACTGTTTCGCCCTGCCCACGCTTTCGGGAATGTTGCGGTCGCCCTGTGCATCCTCGATGGAATCAAGCATGGTGAGACGGGTCAGCGCCGTCGTGTTGAACCGGAACTTGTCCCGTGAAAACCAGTTGTGAATACCGTAGAGCCGGAACGTGTAGTTGTGCATCTTCATCGGAGTGATACTGTATTCTTCAAGACTGTCGTTCCAGGTGAAGTGGTCGAGCTTGCCCGCATAATACCGGAACCGCGTTCCCACTTTATCGTACTTGTTAAGCGTTGCCGCTCCCTGCAGGTCGAACTTGAGCGGATTTCCCGCGAAAAAGCCGTCCTGAAACTGATTTCCCTCGCCGTCCCATCCCCAGAGAATCGCATTACTTTTCGATACGGTGGTTCCGTTGACCACCAGATGTTCAACCTCCGGACGCGACGTATTGACGCCGCCGAGTCCGAATTTTATTCCCACCGGAATGTCCCTGTAATAGGTTGCCAGCGAGGTTGCGAGATAGAGTTCCCTGATCGCATTACGTTCACTGTACGTGTAATCCTCACCGTTGGCCTGCGCCTGCATGTTGCGCGTCGAGTAGGTAAGATCAAACCGCAATTTCTTATGTTCGTTGATCCAGCGGCTGACACTCACCATATTGTCAAGCTGATTGATGCCCGCGAAGTACTGCTGTTCGTCGCTGCGTTCGCCGTTGAGGATATATTTGTTATTGGGCTTGTTTTCCGGTTCATCGATATCTCCCCACCACGGAAAGCTCTGCCACGAGGTCGAAAAAGAGATATTGTCGCCACCGGGAATGAGCAGATTATCCTGCGGAAAGACAATGCTCGAAAGTGCCGGATTCGATCCGGTGAAGAACACCCGGCCTTCGGCCGGCAGTATCATAAGCAGCATAAGCACTCCCGCCAACAACCACAATCTCATACAACACTCCGATTAACGTTTCAGAAACGGCAGCACGACATCGTACGATCCGTAAAACCCCAGAGACACTCCGCGCAGCGAAATAAGCTGCGGAGATTTTTCGAGCGGATACCCGCTGAGACGGTTGCCGTCGGCATCGGTCACTTCGGTACGGGGCAGTATCGAATACAGCACCGGTTTGGTGAACTGAAACCGCAGCTGCATCGGTCCGAGCATGTAATGCAGCATGATTGCGGTGTTGAACATCACTTCACGGGTATAGTTCCGCCGTATGTTATTGACGGTGAAATCAATGTCGCTTCCGCTTTCCCGGGCTTCACCGTAATACTTGCTCTGATAGGTAAACCTGACATCACCCAGCATCCTCAGATTGAGAAAAAGGCGATGTGCGCCCTGGGTATAAATCGGAAACATCGTTGAAATATCCGCACCCAGATCAAGGGCATTTTCATTGGCGTACGAAAAATTTTCCCATACGTCGCTCCAGCCCTCGGTCAGATAGCCGGTCTGAAACGTCTTGACTATGCCGCCCCCGAGCCATGCATCGCGCGTGTTGCTGTAGCGGGAGTAGCGGTATGCCAGAATCGCTTCGATATCGATATAGTTGAGCAGTCCACCGAGTTGCGCACTGAGGTTGGGATAACATTCAAGTTCCACCGAACGCACGCGATCCTTACTGCCGTTGACGGCACTGAGGTTATCGGAGAGTGCGCTGCCGGTTGACGAATCGGCATACCGGAGCGAACTGAAAACATTGACCGAATAACGATCGTTGCCATGCAGCGTGATATTGCCGAAAAACCTCCCCTCGCCGAGCCATGTCATCCGCGCCATGTCATCCTTGACATATTCACCGATGAACCGTTCGGTGAGCTCCGAGTCATTGCCGTATATCGTACTTTCGTCAGGTTCCCAGTAGTACTGATCCTGATGTCCGTATATCATTCTGAAGCTTCCGCCGGCCTTGATCGAGCCGGTCGTTATACCCGTCAGGAGGTTGAAATGATAAATTGGTCCCATTGCATACTGGTTCTGAAACCAGCTGTCCCCCTGGGTTCCCCTCTCGACAAAAATATGGTTACACCCTGGAATCGCCCAGCCCCAGAATGCACGAGCCCTGTCACCCGTCATGCTGTAATGAACGGTTGAATCAGGATCATACGTCGTATTGTCAATGCGCATGAGTTTGTCAAAGGAGAGTTCCTTGGTAAGCCGCAGCGAATTTTTCATTCCCCCCTCGACCATCAAACCGAGCGGATAGTCACGCAGGCGCGTTGCAAACATCGCCTTTCCCGAAAAAGTTCCCAGGGTATGTCCCATGTAATAATTAAACGGTATGGTTTTTCCATCGGGATAGGTATTCCCCGTGAAATTTCCTTTTGCACTGTTACGCAGGGCATCGATATCGCTGTTGAATTCAACATTGGCCATGATCCGGTCATTGAGCCGCCATGCATATCCGAAATTATTGAAAAACGTGTGAACCGTACCGCTGTGTTCGAATGATCCTCCGTTGATCATTTCCTGAACACCGGTAATGGTATAATCGGTGCCGGTATTCGGTTTATTCGCCGGTTCATCGATATCTCCCCAGTATGGAGAATTCTGGTATTGCGGATTGTAGAAAAAGTAGTTTCCCTGCCGCAACAGCAGATCCTGCGGATAGAGACCTGTTGAATAGTAGGGATTCGAACCGATCGAAGTAATCGGCGTAATCGCAGCAGCGGAGCCTGCCGTCACCAGAGCAAGAAGCAGTACACGATACACTTTTTTCATGAGACCTCCTCCGACATCTTCGGGCCTTTTTAAATTATAGCACTGGGAAGGATAAAACTTAAACCTGATTCGGACGACTATGTAATGTAATCTGTTCACTGATGCCATGCCTCACATCAACAAGTTCGGCACACGCCCTCAATTAATCATCCGAATGAGGCTACACCAGAATCACGCGGCACGGGGTGACCGTCCGTTGTAAGAAAGATACATCCGGTTAGTACTATAGTAATAATGGATACCGGGACTGTTCATAAAAAGTACCTCTGACAACCAATTCTTCCCCGAAACCGGCATATCTTTACAACAACGAATCAGAATACCGTCACGGAGCGGCTCCATTTTCGTTCCGCAGTTCGGTCGCTCTTGGATTTTCCATTGAAAATGCTTATTTTTACTGGTTCCTGAATTCATTTGCCACATATCCGAAACGATCGTTTAATCACGTAATAACCTATATACCAAAGGAATATGTCATGTCCAAATCTGTCTCACCGCTCCAGAAGGCCCGCATGGCCTACAAACCGAAGCTTCCCGCCATTCTCGCAGCACACGGCAGTGCCGTGAAGCCGACCCTCGGTGCACCGACTCAGTCGGTTGCCGATCAGAACGAGATCAAGGCACTCTTCCCGAACTCCTACGGACTCCCGATCGTCACATTCGAAGGTCCGGCCGAGAAGAAACCTGCAGCTGTCAAGGCCGGCGTCATACTCTCGGGCGGCCAGGCTCCCGGAGGACACAATGTCATCGCCGGACTTTACGACGGACTGAAAAAGCTTTCCCTGCAAAGTGAGCTCTACGGTTTTCTCGGCGGTCCCAGCGGACTCACCGACAATCAGTATGTCAGGTTCGACGATGCATTCATCAACGAATACCGCAACACCGGCGGTTTCGACATCATTGGTTCGGGCCGTACCAAACTCGAAAAAGAGGAACAGTTCGACCAGGTCATCGTCAACTGCAAGGCTCTCGGCATCAGCGCCCTTGTGGTCATCGGCGGCGATGATTCGAACACCAATGCCTGCATGCTCGCCGAGTATCTCAAAAAGAAAGAGAGTGGAATCCAGGTGATCGGTTGTCCCAAAACCATCGACGGCGACTTGAAAAACGAATGGATCGAATCATCGTTCGGTTTTGATACGGCAACGAAGGTTTACTCCGAACTTATCGGCAACATCCAGCGTGATGCGAACTCCGCTAAAAAATACTGGCATTTCATCAAGCTCATGGGACGCAGTGCATCGCATATCGCACTTGAGTGTGCACTCAAAACTCATCCCAATGTCGCCATCGTCTCCGAAGAAGTCGCCGAAAAGAAAATGACGCTCCGCGAAGTGGTGGCTGAGATTGCCGAAGTCGTAAAAAAGCGCGCGGAAGCAGGCAAGAATTTCGGAAGCGCGCTTATCCCCGAAGGGCTTATCGAATTCATTCCCGAAGTCAAGGCGATGATCTCCGAACTCAACGACCTCCTCGCGGCGAATGCGGCGTACTTCGATCCGCTCTCAGACGACGACAAACTCCAGTTCATCAACAGCAAATTGACCGCGGCATCATCCCAGGCATTTTCGAGCATGCCCCATGAAATCCAGTTTCAGCTGCTGGCCGACCGCGACCCGCACGGCAATGTACAGGTTTCACGCATCGAAACCGAAAAACTGCTCGCCGACATGGTGGGCGATCTACTTCGCGAATGGAAAGCAAAGGGTGAGTTCTCGGGTAAATACAGTTCACTCACTCACTTTTTCGGCTATGAAGGCCGCTGTGCAGCTCCGTCGAATTTCGACGCCGACTACTGTTACAGCCTCGGTTTTACGGCTTCGGCCCTCATCGGCGCCGGAAAGACCGGTTACCTTTCATCTGTCAGAAAAACCACACAGACATCCGACAAATGGATCGCCGGGGGTATTCCGCTTACCATGATGATGAATCTTGAACGACGCCACGGAAAAGACAAACCGGTTATCAGAAAAGCACTGGTTGAACTTGATGGAAAGCCGTTTCATGCATTTTCGGAACATCGTACTTCATGGGCAGTCGAGGATGATTACCAGTATCCCGGTCCGATTCAGTATTTCGGTCCGACGGAAGTGTGCGACATCACAACCGTCACACTCGAGCTTGAACAGAAGTAACCAGTATCTGATCAACATTCATTCGTACAGGAGCAACGTAATCCCCGCGAAGACGGGGATCTACAGTTTTAAAGCAAAAGCGGGAGCGGACTCACTCAGGTGTCTGCTCCCGCTTTTTTATATATCGCAGACCCAGCCTATACCCGGCAACTGTCGTGAAATAATGCCGGCAGGTAAAGATCTACCCTGCTGCACAGGCCGTTCGAAACGTCGATACCCCCACCTACCTTCTTCAGCAGTTCGTACGATAGAGCCATGGAGGCGATCCGTTCCAGGGCGGTAGTGCATCCCTCCCGGCCGTCGGTATCAGCTGCATCAGCTTCCGAAAAGGAAAACGAAATTTTTATATACGGGCAATCGATTCTCGGCAGTCTGATCGGTGATTCAGTAATATTTTCATTCCGGATGCCTACTTCACAGTCCGACCGCACCGATCTGGCGACATGAAATAACACTGCACGCACTATATGACGACAATAGTCGGGGTCAACCTGTGGACGCCACAGACCGGGATCGGTTTCGTACCGGTACGAAAGCCCCAGTCCGCTCAGGATATCTTCCGCTTCCTCGACGATTATCTTTCCGACGGAATTCATCCCCACCGGCTGCCGGGTACTGATGGTTCCGGACAGTTTCTTGACAAGAGTTACCGCATTCTCGATACTGTGCCTGATCGCATCGAGATTGTCGGCAAACTGCCCGGGATCATCAAGCTGCATTTCGATAAGCTGAAGATTCCCGTAGATGCCGGTGAACACATTCGAAAAAACATGCGAAAGTGCATGAGTCAACAAATCGAAGGCATTGTATCGTCGTGCTTTCTCGATGGTCATCAACTTCATCTCGTCGTCAACTGCATCGTAAATGACACCGACCGTACCGTAGAACCGGTTTTCGCCGGTATACTGCCCCGAGGCGTTAACTTTACATTTAATTACATCGGGGTCGGCCGTTTTCCCGGTCGCCTTGCGTCTCAGACGCACCTGAAGCCCGTTCGTCCTTCGCTGCCATGACCGTCGTTCGTCAAAGAGTTTCGGTGCCCGTTCACCGCCGGTAGGTATCCCTTCGAATCGCGGCAGCAACTGCTCCCTGCTCACCGACGGCAGATCACCCGGGTGAATGATGGTACTGAAGTGTTTCCCCACCAGATCTTCCCGTGTAAACCCGAGCATGGAACCGGCCCCGTCGCCGATGTAGGTAAAAAGTCCTTTTTCGTCGAGCATGTAGACCACGCCGGGAAGCGTACCGAGAAGGCATTCATACTGCTGTTCGGATGCTCCCGTAAGGAACGGGATCTTTTCAGTGTCAGCCTGAGTCTGCATCACTGTATCTCCATGATATACGGTATACCGTCAGTAGTTACCATCTGTCAGCGATGATGTGCCATGCCGTGTTCAAAGAGTATATAATTCCCGACGACGTAAGTCATCAGATTTTTTCGGCACCGTGCAGTGGACAAATGGATGATATCAGTGTCGATACATCCGCACCACGAGCGGGCCCCGTGAACGGTTCTCCTGAATCATTTTATCAAGCGAGTAGATGGAATCACTACTCATCTCGATCTTTCGGACGACTTCTCCGCGGGCATTGTAAAGGACAGCGTACTGAAACCCCTTAAGCCTTTCGGCATGAGGACGGCTGCCCATTACAGAAATGAAGGCGATATCATTTTGAATGGCCGAAATGTGTGCGGTGGATTCACTTTTCGCGTTTGTTCGCTGAGGTCGATCGGCACCATACACGAATGACGTCAAAACGGTCATGCCCAGTAGCATCTTGACAACAACTGCTGCAGTACGGTTCATGGCCGGTTCCCCCTGGTAAACGCCATCGGGCGTAATGCCTATCATTTTATAATATAACAAGATATGACCGACATGGCCACTTTTATGTTCGGTATGCGAGCAGCCGTTCCTTGCTTCGCGAAGAATGCTTCAAACGCCGTAATGCAGCTTCCTTGATCTGACGTGCCCGCTCACGGGTAAGATTGAACCGCTGCCCGATCTCTTCAAGCGTATGAGTCGTCTCCTCGCCTATGCCGAAATACAGTCGTACGACTTCCCGTTCCCGCATACTTAGCGTGTCAAGCGTGTCGTTGATCTCTTCCTGCAACGACACTTCCATAAGCCCCTGGTCGGGAGACTCCTGGTCACTGTCGGAGAGCATGTCAATCAGGCGGGCATCCTCCGTCCCCTGCAGGGGAGAATCGAGCGACACATGACTGTTACCGATCTTGAGCGTCTCATGCACCTCATTTTCGTCAATTTCAAGTTCCTGAGCAAGTTCTTCGGCGTTGGGAGAACGCTGAAGTTTCTGTTCGAGTTTGATGTGTGTTTTTCCTATTTTATGGATAGTCCCGACACGGTTAAGCGGCAGTTTGATGATCCGTGACTGTTCGGCAAGAGCCTGAAGAATTGACTGGCGAATCCACCATACGGCATACGAAATAAATTTGAAATTTTTTGTTTCGTCAAACCGTTTCGCGGCACGCATGAGCCCGATATTGCCTTCATTGATGAGATCGTTGAGCGGCAACCCCTGGTTCTGATAGTTCCGTGCGACGCTCACGACAAATCGAAGATTCGACCTGACAAGCATTTCAAGTGCCTTACGATCCCCGGTCCGGATACGGGCTGCCAGTTTCGCTTCCTCATCAACAGTGAGCGTTCTGGTTTTACTGATCTCTTTGAGATAGAGTCCCAGCGAGCCTTCATCATGTATAACTCCGTTCCTGTCCATATGCCGCCTGTCTCCAACTATTCCTGTACTGAATGCAGATGCATTGTTTCAGTGTGAATGTGATGTCCTGAACCTTACAGATTTATTTCGTATCGATGTCCGACTGCGCAACACTCAATTGATGCACCGCGGGCAGCAATCAGCTTTTTTGATTCCCGAACCATTGCATCAACCTGCCGGTCAACACGTTTATTATTGATGTGAAACAGCCCGAGCCGTGCAACGCCGGCCTTGAGTGCAAGTTCGACTGCATCGGTATACCGTGAATGTCCCCATGCCTTGTACCGCGCATACTCATCAATGTCAAATTCGGCGTCATGAATGAGCAGATCGGCATCCTTGGCAAATTCCCGGTATGCTTCGAACGGCTGGGCGCCCGGCAGATCATACCCAAGTTCATTATCGGTTAAAAAAACAAACGCCGAATCCCGCTCTTCAAACCGGAACCCGAGTCCGCCATTAGGGTGATTAAGCATAATCGGCTTGATCGTCACCGACCCGATACGAAATGACTGCGCGAGAATATCATTGTACTTTATTTTACAAGGCAGATTATTCAGGTCGACCGGGAAATAAGGCGCCTGCATCATGCCGTGCAAAGCTTCATGGAAACTTGAAATATTGAACGGACAACCATAAATGCTGATCGAAACATTTTTATGATACACCGGCGCAAAAAAGGGAAGACCGAGTATATGGTCAAGATGAAGGTGGGTAAATACAATACTGATTTTACGACACTTTTCTTCGAGCAGACGTGCACCAAGATGACGGATTCCGCTTCCCGCATCAATAACGATGATATCACCACTGTTCGAACGAATCTCGATACAGGTGGTATCCCCCCCATACTTATTATATTCTGCGCCGCTCACCGGGATCTGCCCGCGTGAACCCCAACAACGGATATGCATACCTGCTTCAGTCCCTCCGAATCATCTCGTGGAAAAAGACCTGTGTCAGCAGAAACGGTGTACAAATACAATATTATACACCTGCACATAATACAAATCGAGAAAAAAGTTGAAAACAGTCTCCCCTGTCCCCTTCAGGAGGTGTGCCCCCCCGATGTACCGATACGTGGTAAAACTACACCATTTTTTTTGACACTTCAAGAGCACATAACCTATATTTAGAACTTTCGGTATGAACCCAAAGTGTCTTTATCGGTATCATATCCGTGTAATGTAACAAAAACCGGCCGTTTTTTCAATAAATACCCGGTACAAATTTATGTAATTTTATTCTGTTGAGGAAGTTATGTCGAAAACCTGTGAAATCTGTGGAAAACATCCGCAAGCCGGAAGAACGGTATCTCATGCCCATAACGTCGGCCTTCGTATCCTTTTTCCTAATCTCAGAACCATCAAAGAGGTTGTGAACGGAACGCCGAAACGTATCAAAATCTGCATGAAATGCCTTAAAGCCCGTTCAAAAAACGCCTGATCAACAATTCATGGAGAGGTCGTTTTTTCGACATTCTCCTTTTTTATTGTTTCCGCAGCTGCAATACCTTCTCGCCTGAATGTATAATTATACGATTTGATCCATGCAGTACATTTCCAGTCTCCGATCGATTCACTGCTGTTCTTCCTAAAAGATCAACTATCGATGGAGGCTTGGCGGCAACAGTTCTTCTTGTCATCCGTGGAGCAACTACCGGCGTTCCAGCCGCACTTTCCCCTTCACACGCAAACCCCTTGACATCCACAACCCCGCTGTCCGCAGTGTAGAACCCTATGCCGAAGAAACTGGTATCCGGCCGTTCAATACTGAGAAGCTCCAGACCGTCAATCGAGAACCGAATCGTTTTTCCTTCCCGCGAAAACTGCAGGCAGTACCACGTTCCGGCGAGAACAGGCGTTCCACCATCAGTGCGGTATATCTCCGAGAAATCCGCCCCGTTTCCGGAAACGGCTACACTTGCCACACCGCATCCCGTCATTCCGACCCGAAGCTCCGGCACGATACCTTCCGGCAGCGTGGAATCCTTTCTTCCGAGATAAAAACCGGCTCCCGCTTCTGCGCTGTCATCTGAAAACCGTACCATCACCGATGCCGAAACCTGCTCCACCGGCAGATCCAGGCCGGCAAAGTAACATAGATTTTTCCCGGTTGAGATGCTGAGATAGCCATCCCCGGAATCTACTACGCCATTACCCAGCTGGTGAAAATATTTCGGAATTGTTTTAAGTGAATCGAAATAATGCGGAAACTGCAGCGTATCGGTATATCGATCCTTTACCGACACATCATCGAATGACGCTGCAGCATTCGGGGGAACAACAACTGCAACACCGATTGGTCTCCCGAAGGAGTCAGGATAGGAAAACTGGTAAAATCCGTTGCAGAAAACCGCCACATTGCTGCCGTTCCCCGAAATGGTCAGCACATTCTCCATCGCATAAGGAAATCGCGTTGTATACGAATGTACCTGGTGAACCCCGAGAGTATCATATGATAGTAGTACCAGCTCATCATCCCCCGAAACAACAGCATACCCGCACAGTGTTCCATTGATGTTTCCGGTGCAGCAGAAAACGCCGACTCCTGCAGCCGGAGATGAGAGTTTTGCCGAATAGGTAAATTCCTGTAGTGGTGATGCAAGCGTGTGTATCGCAAACCCTGAATAAATGGCGGAACCGTTTTCGAGATGTGCCATACCACTGTCAAAAACAAGCTGCCGGTTATCTGCGGTGAGTGATATCCAGTTCTCATGTGACTGAGCCGGCGCTGAAAACGAATCATTGAACAGTGGCTCAGGTAAAACGGCAGCTGATAGCGATACCAGCACTGCTGCCAATAAAAATCCTGATCTCACAACATTACTATACGTATGAGTGTCCGACTTCTTGTATTTCATACAACCTGCCCGCGTTAAAGTTCTCCTGTTTTATTATAGCGGCAGGGAGCGGAAGATATCAAATTTCAGGGGAAAGAGGTCGATTCAGGATAGTATTAAAGAGAGAGCGGCTTTCGCGGATACAATGACATCAGGAATTCTTCAACCGGCAGACATACTATTTCCCTGCAGAGAATGCGTTCCGATCCCCTGTAAAGCACCGCAGCGGATGCCTCGGGAAAATCCTTGACGAATTCACGGATTCCACGGGTATCTTCCGGGCGAACCCGTAGGGAATTTTTAACTTCGATGGCTACGAAGGTATTCTCGCCGTATACTACGAAATCAACTTCTGTGCCCCCCCTTGTTCTCCAATAGTACAGGCGGCAACCGTTTTGCGACAATTCAATCCAGGCCCGCAAATGTTGTGCAACCAGTCCCTCAAGTGCAGCGCCGTCAATTTCATGCGGACTGTCAAGCGGCCCCGAAGGTCTGAGCGAACGAAAGATTCCGCAGTCGAAGAAATAGAATTTCCGGTGTGCAACCATAGCCCGTTGAGAACGTTTTTCAAAAACCGGGAGTTCCCATCCAAGCAACAGATCTTCAACAATGCCGAGATAATTTCCCACCGTTTTACTCTGAACCGCACACTCTCTTGAAATCGCATTGAGGTTAATCGCCGAACCATGTGAAAAACTCAATGCTTCAAGAAAACGGGCGAACCAGTCCACATTGCGGGTAATACCTTCAGCCTTGACCTCTTCCTGAATGTACAATGCGACATACCCTGCAAGTGCACGGGCCGGGTCGAGAGCATCATTTACAAGAGGTACCATACCGATCGCCAGAGCCTTCTCCAGAGAAAACCATTTTCCCATTTCCGCAGCCATGAACGGATGAAACGTTTTCATTTCTGCCCTGCCTCCAAGCAGATCAACCCCTTGGCGCCTCAGCTTGCGTGCACTTGAACCGGTAAGAATAAACTGCCGTGTTTTATCCTCTTCGATCAACAAATGAACAAGCGGAAGCAATTCAGGCAGTTTCTGGATTTCATCAATGATAATTGTCTTTTTATCGGGTGAGGCAGCAATCAGATCCCTCAACCGCGAAGGTTGAGCTGCAAAGCGTTGAAATTGTTCAGGAATGAGAAGATCAACATACAGGGCATCGGGAAATGCAGATTTCAACCATGTCGATTTACCTGTTCCCCGGGGACCGAACAGAAAATAGCTGTTAGGAGATCTGCCAAAAAATCGAATTGCCGTTTCCATATTTCCTCGCAAACAAGAATTTACACTTCTCAATATACTCTTATTTTGAAAAAACGGCAATATGATTTGGATAGTAGATTAAAGTATTGTTTGGTCCTAGTGCTTTGATTCTAACCTGAATCACCGGTAGAACTACATTGTTATCTGTTCGTTA
>Ga0316575_10000195_pt1 | contig 16045 bp, 14 predicted proteins | sample J5NA_FD_203072 | JGI IMG/M metagenome (GOLD analysis project Ga0316575, IMG submission 203072) | Rhizosphere microbial communities from salt marsh grasses in Alabama, United States - J5-7_050615r2r3 | ecosystem: Host-associated > Plants > Roots > Rhizosphere | place: USA: Alabama | collected...
AGTACTGAAAAATCTGACCTGTGACAGTAATTTTTTCCATTGAATTTATTAAACAAAGCTCCCCGCAGAAGGCTGCGGAGAGCTTTATTGCATTAATGACCAGAATCGTGTAAACAGCAGATAATAACTTGGGCAAAGAAATCAGTCCGCCAGAGCCCAGTCTCCATTTTTCACCACCACCATATTAAACGCATCTTTTGTCAAACCATTATGATCTGTCGGTGAATAGGTGAATATCCCGTGCTGGCCCACAAAACCCTTAATATTATTCTCAAGATAGTCCCGGATTTTAGCCCTGTTGCCGCCCACATGCGAAAGCGCTTCTTTCACCATCTCCAGCGCATCCCATGCGTGGCCGCCGAATGAAGATACTGGCTCGTTACAACTGGCCAAGTAGTCTTTTCTATATTGTTCGGTCACTTTCTTTTGAGGATTATCGGCCGGCAGCAGTTCGGCAATGTTACATGCGCCCAACGGACAGAGAACACCTTCCGCTGCTCCTGCTGCCAACTCGATATTTTTACGGCTGCCGAAGCCGTGGCTCTGGTAAAATGGGATATTGGTCATTCCCAAATCTCTCCGGTTGCGAAGCACCGTTACCTGGGTCGGTCCAATAGACCAATTGACAATGGCCTGGGGGGATGTGCCCTTGATCTTGGTCAGCTGGGCCGTCATATCCGTATCTTTGGGGCCGTACTTTTCATCGGCAACAATTGTGATGCCGTATTTGGGTGCCAGCCGAATGAGTTCTTCGCGACCGCTGGCCCCGAAACCGGTGGTTCCGCTGAGAATTGCTATTTTGCTGATACCATGTTTTTTCATATACGTGTAAATCGCTTCCACGGCCATGCTATCGGTTTGCGGCGTCTTAAAGACCCACTTATACGGTTTACCGGTTTTTTCGTTATGAACGATCTTGTAGCTTGCTGCGCAAGAAACAAGCGGCGTCTTATATTTCTCAGCCAACGGCACCACCGCAAGGGATGTCCCGCTCAAAGAGGGACCGATCACCACGCTGACCTTGTCCTGGGTAATCAGTTTTTTTACCAGCAAGTTCGCTTTGGTCGCATCGCCTTCGGTATCATAAACAATCAGCTCCAGCTTTTTGCCGTTGATGCCGCCGGCCTTGTTGATCTGCTCCGCAATCATCTCAGCGGTTTTCTTTTCAGGATCTCCCAAAAAGGATGCCCTGCCGGTCACGGAAAAAACAGCCCCCACCTTATAGGCTCCCTTGAATGCCATTGCCGGGCTGACCAGCAGTCCCAAACAGAAAAGACCGATTGTCAAAAAAATGGAAATTCTTTTGAGTGTCATCTACGCCTCCTCCTTTTTTAAACGGTTAACACGCGAATCGTTACGAAAATCAAAGTACTTTCTACAATCGAATCGGTTTCATCATCCATCCGATGTCACCGGCCGCAGCAGGTACGACAAGGCTATGCGATATCTCAAAATAATCTTTTGGCCCAAACTCGGCGTTGGAACCTCGTTTTAAGTCCTCGACTTACTTGAGTATGCTTGCGGGTTAAAACTCGGCTCCGCCTTGATTTTGAGTCAAAATCTTTTATTGAGATAACTTCTACTGACATGATGGTCGGTTTCAAATGGATCACATTCGAAACCAAAGGCTTGACGCTGCGATCCGCAGAACCAGCCGCTTTACACAGCACGATCAGCTTAAAGGGTATATACCTCGCTGCCGTTGATCACCTTGACATTGTTTTTTTCTAGCACCTTAACGGCTTCATCGATATTATCAAAGCGGAAAATCATTACCGCGTTTTTTCCGCTGTGTTGAACAAAGGCGTACATATATTCCACATTAATATCAGCCTCGTTCAACATATCCAGGATACGGTGCAGGCCTCCGGGTCTGTCTTCCACTTCCACGGCCAGGACATCGGTTCTCCCCACGGTAAATCCCCGGTTTTTCAGCGCCTCGACGGCCTTTTCATTACTGTCTACAATCAGGCGAAGCACCCCGAAGTCGGATGTGTCCGCAAGCGCAAGGGCTCTGATGTTCACCTTTGCGTCGGAAAGAATCCCTGTCACTTCGGCCAGACGCCCGGCCTTGTTCTCCAAAAAGACTGATATTTGTTCCGCCCGCATATCTGCCCTCCCTGTGATGGTTTTTCGTTTGTTATTGATCATTTTTTAATTATAGAACACGGATGACGCTGATTTAACGGATTTGCGCTGATATTTATTCGGGTTCGCTTCGCTCACTGGGTGCAGCACTAAAAATTCATGATCCTCGAAAATCTGTAAGACCCGTGTCATCCGTGTTCTATCTTTTCACCATTGAACTTTAAACTTACCTGCCTCTGCTCTTCTACTTTTTAACCTTGAACCCTGAACCCTGAACACTTAAATTTTACGATTGTCAATCACACGCACCGCTTTTCCTTCACTCCGTGCGATGACCTTGGGTTCCACCAGCTTAACTCTTGCCGAAACGCCGAGATAATCTTTGATATTTTTTGCAATTTTCTTTTCCCGATCCTGAAGGCGTTTGACTTCATCGGAAAAGAGGCGCTCACCCACCTCAACCAAAACCGTAAGGGTATCCAGATTACCGTCCCTGTCTACAACAAGCTGATAATGCGGCTCCACTTCTTCCATCTCCATCAAAACACTTTCGATCTGCGACGGGAAGACATTGACCCCCCTGATAATCAGCATGTCGTCTGTTCGTCCGCTGACCTTGTTCATGCGAATATGCGTCCGACCGCAAATACACGGTTCGGGATTCAGTGATGTAATGTCACGGGTCCGGTAACGGATGACCGGGAATGCTTCTTTGGTGATGGTCGTGAAAACCAGTTCTCCGGTTTCACCGTAAGGAAGAACTTCTCCGGTTGAAGGGTTAATCACTTCGGGAATAAAATGATCTTCAAATACGTGGAGTCCTTTTTTTGCCTCATGGCACTCAATGGCGACGCCGGGTCCGATCACCTCGCTCAAGCCATAGATATCCACGGCGACTATATGCAGTTTTCTTTCAATCTCATCACGCATCTTTTCAGACCAGGGTTCAGCGCCGAATATTCCGTATTTAAATTTTAAATCCTTGAAGGAGACCCCCACCTCTTCTGCAACTTCCGAAAGGTGGAGGGCGTAGGAAGGCGTTGCCGTCAATATCGTGGGACCGAAATCCTTCATAATAACGATCTGCCGCTTTGTATTTCCTCCTGAAACCGGGATAACGGATGCACCGAGTTTTTCTGCACCATAGTGAACACCCAGCCCACCAGTAAAAAGTCCGTATCCGTAGGCATTGTGAATGATGTCCCCCCGGTTTGCGCCGCCGGCGGCCAGCGATCTCGCCATCAGTTCGGCCCAGGTATTGACATCTCTTGCCGTATATCCGACCACGGTAGGTTTACCGGTGGTGCCCGAGGATGCATGAATTCGAACGACATTGTCCATGGGCACGGCAAACATGCCGAAAGGGTAGTTGTCTCTTAAATCATCCTTCGTGGTAAAGGGAATTCGTTTTAAATCTTCAAGAGACTTGATATCATTGGGCGTAATATTATTTTCTTCGAATTTCTTGCGATAAAACGGTACATTCGCATAGACTCGATCAATGGTCGCTTTGAGCCGCCGAAGTATGATGGCCTCGAGATCTTCTCTTGGCATGGTTTCGAATCCGATGTCGAGAATCATTACAATACTCTCCTTTCAGAAATGGTTTTATATTAAGTTCGTAAACGAAATATTGACCAACATACTAGAAGCCATCTCAAAATAAAGATTTTGGTTCAAAATCAAGGCGAAGCCGAGTTTTAATCCGCAGGCATACTCAAGTATGTCGAGGACTTAAAACGAGGTTCCAACGCTGAGTTTGGGCCAAGAGATTATTTTGAGATACCTTCTAAAAAAAAAGCTGTAGGTTTTAAACCCACAGCCTTCAAAATAAAACCATGGGTTCCTTTTTTGTCTACCCATGGTTTTTAACAAGCTGGTTTTTTCTACCTTGCCGGACCATGGATAGACTTTCTAAAAAAGAAGCCACCCAAAAAACTAAAAAATCCAAAGTAGAAAAACCGAAACCGCATCTGTTATGTCCTGTAAACTAAAGTCGTTATGTTATCTATATTTGAGGCTCTATATTTGATGGATTCGTTTATGTCAAGGAAAAAGATTGATTATTATTCCGTCAATGTTCCTTTGAAGCGGGCCTCTCGTTTTTCAAGAAAAGCCTTGGTCCCTTCCATTGCATCCGGACTTGTCAGGCATATGGCAAACGAATCGCTCTCAATGCGGCACCCTGTCTCGAGATCCACATCCATACCGGTGTTGATGGCCTGTTTTGCCGCACGCAGCGAAACTTTGCCTTTTGAAACAATGATCCCGGCAACTTTCAAGACCTCATCCATGAGTTGTTCCTGGGGACATACTTTGTTGACCAACCCTATGCCATGGGCTTCGGCCGCGGGAATCATTTTGCCCGTAAATATCATCTCTTTGGCCCTGTTTTTGCCGATCAGTCTCGGCAGTCTCTGGGTGCCGCCAAATCCGGGAATAATGCCCAGATTGATTTCCGGCAAACCGAACATGGCGTTTTCAGAGGCATACACAAAATCGCATGCCAGAATCACCTCACATCCGCCGCCCAGTGCAAAACCGTTGACCGCCGCAATGACGGGTATGGGCAACTCCTGGAGTTTTTGGACAATATGATGTCCTTTCTCGGAAAAGGTTTTTGCTTTGAGAACATTGAATTTTAAAAACTCCTTGATATCCGCCCCTGCAACAAAGGATTTTTCTCCGGCGCCGGTAAGGATAAGCACCCTGATATCTTCGTTTCCGTCAATCACGTCAATCGCATGGACAAATTCTTCGAGGCATGCTTCATTCAGTGCGTTTAGTACTTCGGGCCTGTTGAACGTGATGGTGGCGATCCCTTTTTCTGCTTGAAATATGATGTTTCGGTATTCCATAGTCTATCCTCCGTATTTTCCTGAAATCGGGTTAGGATTTTTATCCATGAAAGCCGTCGGGTTCATGTCCCGGATATAACTTTTGATGCCTAAAATAATGGCTTCGGATATTCGGTCCTGATAGGCTGTACTCCTTAGCCTTTGGCATTCCCTCGGATTACTGATAAAGGACGTTTCTATCAGGATCGCAGGCATCTGAGCGCCCAAAAGCACGTAGAACGGGGCCTGTTTTACACCATTACCCCTTACCCTGCTGTAATGATTTCCCAAATACCGGCACATCGATTTTTGGACATAAACCGCCAGGCGGCTCGATTCGTTGATCTTGGCATTTTGCATCAGGTCGCTCAAAATCGTTTCCAAATCACTGATATTTTTTGTTGAAGTTGCATTTTCCCTGGCTGCGACCAGAATGGCATCATTGTCCGTGGCCAGATTTAGGTAAAATGTCTCGATGCCGTACGCACTTTTGTCCCGTGAAGCGTTGGTATGTATGGATATGAACAGGTCTGCATTTTTCGTATTTGCAATGGCGGTGCGCTCTTCAAGAGTCAAGTATCGATCGCTGTTTCTGGTCATGATAACCTCACACCCCAGTTCTTTGCGAATTTTCCTGGCCAGCCGCCGTGCAAGCATCAGATTGATACCTTTTTCATATACACCCCGTTGAAATCCCGGCGCGCCGTAATCTTTACCCCCGTGCCCCGGATCGATGACAATACGTTGGACACCCAGTGCAAGTTGCTTGGCCAACGCCCCGGGCGGAAGTTTCTCACCTTTTATATTCGCCTTCAAAACCGGCGACGATGGTGCAACTTCTCCCCAGATGTCGATAACGATCCTGAACGGATTTTTGAGCGAAAATATCTTATATCGCTTGAATGACTTGATATCGACCACCACGCGAACCCGGTTGGATGCAAACTGACCGGCTCTGACGTCGAGGAGAAGATCGTCATTGATCGGAACGGTTTTTTTGATGTCTTTTTTCAGCTGGCTGTTGTTTAAATCGATATATAACCGTTGAGGTTTTTTGTTCGATGCGTCTTTTTTAAGAAGTTTATGGCTATAGACAATATCGTTGTCCGCATCGACAACGACCCGGGTATAATTGGGGTTTGACCAGTATCGAAGGCCTGAAATGGTGGCGGTCTCCGACACAGGCGCCTTTATATTTTTTTTAACCGAAACCGTTGCTGAAGCATACTTTTCAATTTCCGCCTCGATTTCGTCGTCCGCCTTCTTTTTATCGTATTTATAAGACGTTGTATTTTTGGTGACAAATTTCTGGGTCGTTTTATATCTCAGATGACGCAGGGCTATCTCGGCTTTTGGGTAGTACCTGCTTCTCGGAAAACCGGACACAATGCTGTCATAGATATGTACCGCTGCTTCCTTATCGGATTTTTTGAAAGATCGCTTGTAAAGTTCCTGATACAGCTGTCCGGACATATAAAGTCCTGCCGCCGCCCACGGTCCCTGGGGGTCATGTCGGTAAACCGAATCGAAATTTTCGATGCAGGTCAGCCATTTGTCTCTGTATTTTTGTTTTTTGGGACTGTGACGAAGTTTTTTATAGCAGGCCTCCGCTCGATAATACTTTTGTTTGGCGGTCGCCGCGGATAAAACCCGCGGTGACATCATAAACAATGTGCAGACTGCCAGGATACCGGAAAAACATATCATTTTGTGATTAAAAAACAATGGTCTTGGCCTTCTCCTGTAGTTCATTTAAACAATTGAGCGCATCGAGCGGCGTCATTTTGGAAATGTCGAGAGTTTGCAGCTTCTCTACAATAAAATGATCCGGTTTGGAAAAAAGATTGAGCTGCACATGCCCTTTCCCCGAAATATTCAACCCTTCGGTCAAAGCAGATGACCCTTTCAATGCACTTTCGTTGTTTTCAATTTCATAAAGGATTTTTTTGGCACGAAGGATAACCGGGTTGGGAATGCCCGCAAGCCGCGCCACCTGGATACCGTAACTTCTGTTTGTGCCGCCCTCCACCAGCTTTCTTAGAAAAATGATTTCATCATTCCATTCTTTGACGGCGATATTATAATTTTTTACCCGTGGCTTTGACCGGGCCAGCTGCGTCAACTCATGGTAATGGGTGGCGAACAGGGTCTTAACGCCCATCCCCTTTAAATCATGAAGATGTTCCGCAACCGCCCATGCAATGCTGAGACCGTCGAAGGTACTGGTTCCCCGGCCGATTTCATCCATTATGACGAGACTGTTCTGGGTTGCGTTGTGTAAAATATTGGCCGTTTCCTGCATCTCGACCATAAAGGTGCTCTGTCCCTGGGAAAGATTATCCAGGGCGCCGACACGCGTGAATATTCTATCCGTAATGCTCATGGAAGCTTTTGATGCCGGGATAAAAGCGCCAATCTGGGTCATGAGCACCATCAACGCCACCTGACGGAGGACCGTCGATTTTCCGGCCATATTGGGACCGGTAATGATGAGTATTTGCTCCTCGGCATCATCCAAACGGATGGTGTTCGGTACGAATCGCTCGCCGGTTATCATTTTCTCCACCACCGGATGACGCCCGTCTTCAATGAGAATGCAGCCATGGGTGTTAAATTCCGGCCGATGGTAGTCATTTTGGTCGGCAATTTCAGCCAGCATCAGCAAACAGTCCAAACCCGCCAGAAATCGGGCCGCCTGTTGAATGTCGCTGTTGTTTTTTATGACCTCGTTTTTTATTTGGATAAACAGCTCGTATTCAAGAACAGCCCGCTGATCTTCCGCTCCCAATACTTTTGTTTCAAACTTTTTCAATTCGTCGGTAATGTATCGTTCCGCATTGACAAGGGTCTGTTTACGCACATAGTGCAATGGAACCGCTTTGGAGCGGGCTTTGGGAATCTCGATAAAATAACCGAACACCTTGTTATAACTGACTTTAAGCGAGCTAATCCCTGTTGCATCCCTTTCTTGGAATTCAAGCTGGGCCATCCACTTTTTTCCGTCCCGGCTCATGGAAATGAGCTCATCGAGCTCGGCGTTGAAGCCGGTTTTGATCAATTTCCCCTCGTTGACAAACGGCGGCGCATCTTCTCGAATGGCCTTATCGATCAAGCCTGCCAGTTCACACAAATTGTCGATATCTTGACCGCATTTCAATCGTTCCGCCTCGAAATTCGAAAGCATGGACCAGATATCCGGAAGGCTGTTCAGTGACTGCTTGAGTGCAACAAGATCCCGGGCATTGCACTGCCCCATGGCAATTTTGCTTCCGAGGCGCTCGAGATCATAGACCGTTTTCATTTTTTCGCGGATATTCCGACGAACCGAGATGTTGTTTTTTGCTTCTTCAACGGCATCCAGCCTGGATGATATCTCGGCCACATCCATTAGCGGATAGCGGATCCATCGTTTGAGCAGCCTCCCGCCCATGGCCGTCACGGTTTGGTCCATGATCCCAAGGAGTGTTCCCTGCTTCGATCCTGTTCTTATATTTTTTATAATTTCCAAATTTCGGAAGCTTATATCATCGATAATAAGGTAGTTGCTGAGGGAATAAGATTCAAGCGTTGATAAATGTTGGATTTTTTGCTTCTGTGTTTGTTTTATGTAATAAAGCAAAGCACCGGCAGCACGGACGCCGGCCTTCATATGTTCGCACCCAAAACCTTCAAGGGAAAGGGTGTTGAATTGATCGATGAGCCATTGACGTCCTCTGCCATATTCAAAAGCAACGTCCGATAAATAGCTTATGGATCGATCCGACAAGGCATTCAACACCGGTAAAAAAAGCCGGTCGTTTTTTAATGATTCCGGGAAAAGCACTTCACTGGGGGAAATTCGAAGGGCTTCATCCATAATCGAGCCCATATCCCTTGATTCCGAGAGCCTGAAGGATCCGGTGGAAATATCCAAATAACTGAGTCCGAAGATATCATCATGCCGGGCCACGGCAAGAACATAATTATCCGATTTTTCGTCCAAAAGATCATTGTCGAGGATCATTCCCGGCGTCATCACCCGTACGACTTCTCTTTTGACCAACCCTTTGGCGAGGGTGGGATCTTCCACCTGGTCGCAAATGGCCACCTTGTGGCCCCGGTCTACAAGCCGGGCGATATATCCCTGGGCAGCCCTGTACGGCACGCCGCACATGGGAATCGGAAATTCATCTTTCTTGTTTCTGGATGTCAGGGTGATTTCAAGGGCTTTGGATGCAACTTCGGCATCTTCAAAAAACATTTCGTAAAAATCACCCATCCTGTAAAAAAGTATCGCATCCGTATACCTTTCCTTGATGGATAGATACTGTTTGATCATGGGTGTTGCTTTTTGAAGATTCATACGACTCGAACAACGAAAAAAGGTGACTTTGTAACCTTTTTAAAAAGATGACCCTTTCGGGTATCATTCGATTTTTGGCTTAAAGATCACGCCAAAGGCGGATAAAACTCACTACAAAAATGATATTGACTGCGGTTAATGCGCATAAATTTTAAAATATCCAACAAAAATGTCAAGTCGTGCTCGCCGGGTTCTGCGCTTCGGGTTCCGGTTCAGATGCTTTATTGTCGACAGCGCTTCTCTTTAATGAATCCATTTCCTTTTTGAGATCTGAAATTTCCTGCAATTGCGAGGTCGCTGCCGTGTTTAAATTTTTAATGGTTTTTTTAGATTTGAATCGTTCGGAAAGACTTAGAAAATAAGCAATTAAGAAGCCGATAACAAAAAAAACAAGGAAGTAGACGACATTGGGCAGTTCTTTGAATGACTTGTCTGCGACATGTGGTATTTTTATTTGAATGCTTTGTTTGGCTAAAAAATAATCTTGGTTTGAAAAAAAGATAATTGCGAGAAATCCGAGCAAAATGATCCAGAGTACAATTTTCAGCTTTTTCATCAGTTATCTCCTTTAATATCAGGCCATTTTTTCCATTTTATCAAAGTATGGCTTTAACTTATTGTAAGTGGCCAGCAAATGCTCCGGAATGACGCGAACATCGGCAAAAACAGTTAACGCATTGGTATCTCCAAACCATCTGGGAACGATATGGAAATGAAGATGTTCCTCGACACCGGCTCCCGCTACTTTTCCCAAATTGAGCCCCACGTTAAAACCGTCCGGATTCATCGTCTTTTTTAAGATGCCAATGGATTTTTCGACAGTTTCGAGCAGATCTCCCATTTCATCTTTATTCAATTGGTCCAAAGCGGATAGATGCCGGATCGGCGCAACCAGCAAATGACCGTTGATATATGGATATTTATTCATAACAACCAGAGCCTCCTGATCTTTATAAAGTGTCAGGTGGTCCTGATCTGACAGCGCTTTGCAAAAAATGCACCCTTCGGTCTTCTCCCCGAGAATATATTCCATGCGCCAGGGCGCCCACATGGTTTTCATGTCACATGCCCCTTTTCAAAAGTCTCTAAGCCGTTAACGATTTTCAATTCTTATCGTTCTCTCTACCTTTTTCTTACTGAAAACTCAACCTTTTTTCTAATTTAAGCGGTACGACGTTCAGATCTCCCCAAATGCCGACCTCATCTCCGATGATGACCACGATCCCCTTTACACCTTCGATGTGTCGACCGAAATCGATAGCCGGCTGGATATGGCCCTTTGATTTTACCCGATTTCCGATGGACGTTGCAGCCGCATCTGCGAGGCAGCAGGAATCCGATACCACGCAGACCGCATCTGCTTTCCCCAGACTCAACGAGTGGCCGACGGTTCCCGAGGACGTGCATACGGATATCGGGTTTCCCCCGGACTCGATACGAAGCCCCATGCGTAAACTCAAAGGCGACTTGCCCGCAAAAACACCGACGGTAACGGGATCATCCGATTTAAGAAAAATATCGCCGCCGTTTTCCACTACGATTTCATGGCTATAACGCAGCAGCTCGATGCCCACGTGTTCGGCAATGGCGCCGGCCACCGCGGCCATGGGTCCGACCCCGGCTTTTTCTCCCGCAAGGGCCATATCGCCGATAATGACCGGTTCAAATGCCGTTACACGCCATGGCTGCAAGGTTTTCGCAAATTCAGGGTGCTTTTTGATATAATTCTCGATATACCCCCTCTTCTCCAGTACCAGTTCTTTTGTAATGTCTTGAAGAACCGTCGAGGCCTGTACAAACAGATCTGTTTCTTTAACGGTTACCCTGAAGGCAACCAGGTTGGATTTCGAGATCAAATTCCGATAGGATCTTTTTTGGGATTTAAAAATGGAGTCTTTCCTGCTGCGGCTTGCTGATTTTCCCATATCCGTCTTTTTTAGATAGCTTCTGGTTTCAATGAAATTTGATTTTCGGCCGCATGTTTTCAGGGCACTGTCTTAAAAAATATTGATCCGTCATGCCGGCGATAAAATCCCTGACGATTTCTTCTTTGCAGTGGCTTTGAATATAATCTTCAGACATATTTTCCAAAAAGCCTTTGAATATCACCGATGAGTGGTTTTCATTTTCAATATCATCGAGATATTTTTCAAACAGAAACCCAAAAAGCCTTTTGATGGTATCGGTGTCCTTTTTGATTTTCGGACTCATGTAAATCCGCTCCAGGTTAAAACTCTTGAGCTGCTTTAACGCTTCGGATACTTTCCGACTGAACGCGATATAGGGGTTCTGGAAGCTGGTATTGATCACATCCGTCACCAAATGGTAAACTATGGTTCCATTTGTGTTCCCCAACATGTCCACACTCTCTTTTGGGAGGTCGGTCCGATCGATGATATTGAGCCGTATGGCATCTTCTATATCGCGGCCGATGTAGCTGATGGTATCCGCCATCCGAACGACACACCCTTCCAGGGTCATGGGCATGAGCGGGGTCGAGGCATCTTGTTTTTTCACCGCCATCTCTTTTTCAAGCGTTTCAAATGTCTTTTTTCGCTCAGGCTTAAGCACCTGGTTGTGGATTTCTCCATCATGGCAAAGAATGCCATCCAGGGTTTGAAGGCACAGGTTCCATCCTTTCCCCTTTCGTTCAACAAAGTCCAGGAACTGAACGCTCTGAACATTGTGCAAAAAATCCCCGATACCGCCGGATCTGCAAAGTTCGGACAAGAACCGTTCTCCGTCATGCCCGAAAGGGGTATGCCCTATATCATGTCCCAGTGCAACGGCTTCAATTAAATCTTCATTCAGTCCCAGGTAGCGTCCGATGGTTCTTGCAATCTTGGAAACCAGTTGGACATGCAAAACCCGGTGGGTGATATGGTCATGATGAATCAAATAAAAAACCTGGGTTTTGTCAATGTATCTCGTATAGGCCCGTGAATGGAGGATTCTGTCCACATCCACCGAAAATGTCTGGCGATACCCCCCTTCCAGCCGAATGTCATGGTGACGGCGAAGGCCATGGGCGCTCAATGTGGCGATCGGTGAAAGGATGGTCTTCTCCCGCTCTTGCAACACTTTGCTGATCAAGTCAAGATTTTGATCTTTAGATACGTCCATTTTCGATCATCTGCTCCATGAGTTTGATATAGTCGATACCCGCCTGACGAAATCCTTCTTTCCCGTATTTCATATTCGCTTCAAGAACAAAAAGCTTCCCTGCGTCGTCAACGATATCGATCCCCACATCGTCCCATTGACATTTTTGAGCAATATCAAGGGCAAAATCAAGGACTTTCTGCGGAACGGGGTCTAGGCTGATGCCGGCGCCTACGGCGACATTGCTCCTAAAATCATCGGGCGGAGCGATACGCCAGTATGCATGCACCATTTCTTTGCCGATGATCACCACTCGAATATCGCGATCCGACGGAATGTACTCCTGAATATACGCAACCGTAGACAGGCGGCAATATGAAATGAGATCCTCCCGGTTGCGTATCAGATACACGCCTCTTCCCATTGCCGATCCTCTCGGAATCTTGGCGATAAAAGGGAATTTAAAATAATTGCAGATATTGCTTTTTTGGCGCTTTCCATAGAACACTCTCGTTCTAGGATGGGGGATGTCCAACAGATTGAACAAGGCGGTCTGCTTGATTTTGTCTTGAACACATTTGTAGGTATGATAACTGGGAAATGTTTTTTTACCCATCGCATCAAATAATTCGGCGTAAAATGTGGTTGGATAGTATATTTTTCGGGCCCTGCGGATCTTTTCGGCTTCATCCGGGCGATAGTCATAAAAATTCGGCCGGACACCTAAGGTCAAAACATTTTTGCACGCTTTGAGGCGGGCCTCCAGTGCGACGACTTTTTTTGAATATCCACTCGTCATACGAACAAACTTTCTATGATGTCACGGCTGCGCCGGGTATGGCTTCCCGACCAGTAGATTCTACGGCAAAGCGCGCACATTCGGAACGTATCATGAGATTCCCACACATATTCGGGCACCATCGTTCGAACGAAATCTTTTGAAACCCGCCGGATCAAGGCATTGCATCGGATGCATCTTGAAAAAGGCAGGATATCCCTTCTGATAATGCCCGCCGCTTGAATGACTTCCCGGAGTTGCTCGAAAGGGTCGTTCGAGACGATAAAAATACACTTTTTGGATACGGTCAAGTCCCGAATTTTCCGGGTCCGGGTGAGGAGGATCCGCTTTAAATCGGCATCGATTAACTGTTTTCCGGATAAATCCGGCGAATAAAAGGTGTCAAATCCGAGAATGCGTAGCCATTTCGCCAGCTTTCCAAGCGTTTTTTCGGCAGCAAAACAGTATTCTTGAATACCGTCCATGGTCGTCTTCATTTCGGAGGCGTCAACGTAAAAACGGACGGAGACACCCGGGCATCGGCCCAGTATCGATTCAGGTCAAGCATGAACCCCTGCCCCTGGTCATTGGACACCTCGAGTCGGAAGGGAACGCGATAGGCCTCAATTTGCTGCATTTTATAAAACCGTACCCGGTATAAAAGGGTGCCGGCTGTAGTGAACATTTCAATTATTTGGGCATCGTGTTTTCGGTTAAGATAAATCTTCTCCAGCACATTACCCCATTTATCTTTTAAAATAAGGATGTTTCCGATCTTACTACCCGTAGGCGACGAAGCTCCCGTCGTACCGAAACCTTCATCCGACGATGTATTTAAAGATCTGTCTTCAATCAGTACGGCCGAATCATATTTTTCGAAGGGGACACGCCCGGCCAATAGATCAACGATGTCTCGTGACCTTATGGATATCGAAAAAAAACGCTTCATGTTTGAAGTTGTGGCTCGTTTTTTATAAAAATCACCCTTGGCATAAGAAATGAGATAAAGCCATTGACCGTCGCTTGCGGCGCTGATAATCGGTTGGCCTGAGATACTGCTGAGTGTAATTCGCATCCTGTCGGGTACGGCGGCAACCCACGCGATGCGGGTTGCGACCTTTTTCCCTTCGCGTCCCAGAAAGATAATTTTGCCCAATCCTTTGAAGGTTGTAAGATTATGGTTTTGGCGTTTCAGGATCGAAACTGTCTCGGTGGCTTCTACAGAGGTACGGCGGTAATGTGATGTTTTCGATATTTTTGGAGAAATCAGAGTGCATGCAGAGAAGAAAAACAGGCTGACGAAAAAGATCACCGGAAGCAGCATGTTTGGGGACGACCGTTTCATTTTCCGGTCAATCCCTTAATTTCCTGAATTTTTTTTTCGAGGCCGGACGTGTCTTTCTTTTTATTTGACAGTGAGCGCTTATAGAATTGAAGCGCCTTTTCTTTCTGGCTTATTTTAAAGTATGCATCTCCCATATGTTCCAAAATTATGGGGTCGTTAGGCACAAGGCTAACAGCTTTTTCCAGATATCTCACGGCTTTTTCATAAAGCCCTTTTTTAAAATATACCCAGCCCAGACTGTCCGTAATATAACCGTCGTTGGGCTTTTCCTTTAGTGCTTCCTTGATGAGGCTTTCGGCCTCGTCCAAATTCTCCCCCATTTCCGCATAGGTATAGCCAAGATAATTTAATGCATCGACATTTTTCGGTTCAAGGCGTATCACGGTTTTCATCTGTGAAATGGAGGCCTTTTTCTTTCCCCATTTGTCATAAACAACTCCCAAACGAAAATGGAGTCTGGGATTCTTGTCGTCGAGCTTTATGCCTTGTTGAAGAACGCTTTCAGCCTTTTCAAGTTCTTTATTTTCTTCATAAAGCGAGCCCAGATAAAGCAAAAATTCGGGATTGTCAGGCGTATGTTTAACCACGCCTTTCAGGTATTCGATGGCGTCTTTCGTGTTTTCATGCTCCTGATATAAAAATGCCGTATGAACAACCGCTTCTTGATAAAACCTTGAGCCGGGTGCAACACGTTTAAAATGGGTCATCGCCCTTTCCCAGTCTTTTTGTTCATCATAAGTGATGCCGGTGACGTAATGAAGGTCCGAATTTTCCGGGGCCCCCTTTAACATGCCTTGAAGGATGACGGTGGCCGCAGCATATTGCTTTTTATCCAGATAAAGATAAATGAGTGTCCTCAGCACTTCTATCTGGTCGGTGCTCCTTTTGCCCAATTCTTTGAATATCTTTTCGGCTTCCTTGGTTTTTCCCTTTTGATGATAAAAATAACCCAGTTCCATAGCAGCTTTGGCATTTTCCGGGTCTTTTTCCAAAAGATCCTTGTATATTTGTATAATTTTTTTTTCTTTGCCGGCCCTTTCATATAGCTTTATCAATTCGTAACGCGGCTCCTCGAGATCGGGATTTAATGCCAATGCTTTTTTAAACTCTTTTTCAGCACCGGGAGTATTCTTTTGCGCCGCATAAATTTTTCCGATAAAAAAATGGCCGGCATAGGATGCAGGGAATTTATGAACGAGTTTCTGAAAGACTTCCAAGGCTTTTCCCAGCTTTTCTTCCTGCATGTACAGACTGCCCAAAAGAAGATATATATTTTTTTGTCCAGGGTCCAGAGCGATCACTTTTTCGTAGGTCTCTTCCGCAATACTATTTTCTTTGAATGCTTGTTTCAATTTCCCGTATATGATCAGCGCCTTGACGTTCTCAGGCTCTTTTTTAATAACGTCTGCGACAATATCCAGCGCTTTTTTATTATTCTTTTGTCGAAGGTAAAGAATTGCCAGCTCTAATTTCAAATATGCAGAATCGGGATCTTTTTGAATGGCTTTATCGAGAGACTGTAAGGCTTTATCCAGGTTGCCCTGTTTCTGATA
>Ga0316575_10000196_pt1 | contig 16018 bp, 12 predicted proteins | sample J5NA_FD_203072 | JGI IMG/M metagenome (GOLD analysis project Ga0316575, IMG submission 203072) | Rhizosphere microbial communities from salt marsh grasses in Alabama, United States - J5-7_050615r2r3 | ecosystem: Host-associated > Plants > Roots > Rhizosphere | place: USA: Alabama | collected...
GATCGTTTTTTTGCGCATATCGCATGTAATCATTGAAACGCTGGTGATACTCCGTTCCCTTGTCGTGATCGATTTCCCAGGTGGTGGCGGCCAGAGAAGGCAGCATCTCGTTGCCTGGACAGCGGTAGTTGCAGGTTCCCAGTTTCTGGCTGCTGAGCCGGGCCATATCGAGACGTTTAAAAAGATCGTCCTTGCTTTGATGGATATGAAGTGCCCGGCTGATGGGTTCGCCGGTAAGATGCGACTTTGCCGTCATGGTATCGGCATATTGTGGATCCGCGGTCAACTGGTAGACCCGTGCCGTCGCATCGATGACTCCGCGCGTGATGGGATGGGCCGTCAAATTCTCCACCTTTTTGCCTCCAAGAAAGAGATTGGGTCTGAGTTTTGCAACCCGTTCCCGGTATTCCTGTTCCGTTCTTATCCCCATATATCCTCCTTTCTTCCAAAAAAAATCGGGTATGCATATCTTTGAAGAAGGTACATTGCCTGACTTGAAATAACCGGTTTGGTTTAGGATGGGTAATTATAATGGTAATGAAAAAAAGGCAATGCTTTTGCAACCTGTTGTCGCGGGTGCATTCAAAAATGGCATGGAATCGAAAAGGGTAGGGCGCTGAATGAGAAAGATGTTGATTAAGTTGTGGCGTTGATTATGGGGTGGATCAATGGCCAAATTGATAAAATAGAACAATAATCTGTCTTACGTCACAAGAGCCCGGGAACAACCGAGCGGTATTTGAAGAGCATCGGTATTGACAGAGTGCGGGATGCACTTGAGGACCTTTCGCGAGAAAAAGCGAAGGTTATGGAGTTGAAACTAAAGAAGAGGTGCCGTCTGAAAAGTGTCTCAAAAAAATAAAAAGCCGTCTGAGGAGCCGTCAACTTCCCAAACGGCATTGACAAGGGTATGTAAGTTATTGATTTAATGGTGATCTCAGCGGGATTCGAACCCGCGTTATCCCGCATGGGGATGCGGGACGTCCTAACCACTAAAGAAGCGCCTCATGACAGAGGCGCTCTATTTTTAACTGGTGATCCCAGCGGGATTCGAACCCGCGTTATCCCGCATGGGGATGCGGGACGTCCTAACCACTAAAGAAGCGCCTCATGACAGAGGCGCTCTATTTTTAACTGGTGATCCCAGCGGGATTCGAACCCGCGTTACCGGCGTGAGAGGCCGGCGTCCTAACCACTAGACGATGGGACCATTTAATTGCGTTCGCGATTAAATATTAAAATAATTATATTTTTGTCAATCGTTATTTAAAGCTAATTTCAGCCCGTCGGCTTCTTGCCTTTGCGGAAACCGAATATTAAATACACAATAAATCCGACAAAGGGCACTGAGGCAATAATCCACCACTGGGCTTTTTTACCGGCAGTACCAAAATCCTTCTGGGCCACATCGACGATGGCCCAGATGGTGGCAATCAAAAACGGAATACATAAAGCCAAAAATATGCCGAGCAATTTCAAAGTCATCTTACCTTAATCCTGCGTGAAAATTAATGAGAAGTTTGTTTTTATGACAGAATGTTTCGTAAGCTATAGAAGAAAAACCAAATAAGGTGCTAACTTTTCAGACGGCTGGAAATTTTTAAGATGGTGTTTACGTAATAATTGCTGTGGTTGTAGTGATGGATAATTTTTACAGCTTTTTTACGGCTTTGCCCCGGGCGCCATCCATGGCTTTTTAAAAAATTGGCGATACTTGCCATAGCGTCGGCATGATTGAGCATATCAACCATTCCATCATCGTTTCCGTCTCTGCCGTAGGCCAGAATGTTGGTGGGCATAAATTGGGCAATGCCCACCGCACCGGCAAATGAACCGGGAATCGATACCGGATCCATTCCTTCCCGGGCGGAATATTTTAATAAGGCTTTAAGTTCTGCATAGGCCCACTTGGAGCGATTTGCGGCTCTTATTTCGAATTTTTTTCTTGAAATTTTTTTAGACTCCGGAATCAAATCCCACAACTTGTTTCGAACCGTGGGGTCCTTCAAAGCCGCTATAGTGGAAAGCGTATTCAAGGCCGAACGCGTTCCCACCGAAGCTCCCAGCCCGGTTTCAACCAGCAGAATCGCGGTAATGACCTTTTTATCAACACCGTATGCTTTTTCAATGCGCGCAAGATCGGCTTCATTTTCCTGGATATACTGTTTGGCTTTGCGGATGGACCAATTATTTGTGAATTGGTCGTAATCCACATGGGCTTCTTTATAAGTAAAAAGCAATATGACACCATCGGCTTCGAAGGATACCTGCGGACGACTATAGAGCTGCTTGATTTTTGTCGGGTCAAATCCGTCGGCGATCAACTGTTTTTGAACAGATGAAAGTGGTTCCTTGCCGGATTCGACAGCAACTCCGGATTCAGCCGCTATTAAATATTTGCCAATAAGCAGAATGACGGCGAAAATCACCCAATTTGTTCCCCATTTATAGCAATGCCGCACCATAATCACTCCAGATGAGATCTCAAATCAAAAAATTCACGTTCGTTCTGTATGGATACAACCCGCTTGATTGCATCGTTATCCCATGTTATTTAGAAGTGTTTTCAAAACCCCATCTAAGCCCCAATGGCCGCGTTGCCCCGCGAATTGAAATGCTCACGTACTGACGTGTATGCTCGGATACACGCGTTTCAATTCGCGGGGACGCCTTGATGCATACCTTAATCTATTTTAGATTAGATATGTAATCCCGCTTCTGCGGGGCCATTGGACCTAATCTGGGGCTTTGAAAACACTTCCAGGCTAAGTATTATAAGACAGATAATAACATATTTATTGGTAAGTTTCTATTGTGAAAAAAAGCGCCAAAACAATCTACTGCTGTCAAACCTGTGGCTATCAGACTCCCAAATGGATGGGTAAATGTCCGGACTGCGGTACCTGGGACTCCATTGTGGAAGAACGGTCGGCCGCCCGATCTTTTCGGGACGCCCACCGCTCGCTGAAAAATCAGCAGTCAACCCCCGTGGCGATTGATTCGATCGAGCTGGAAACGGAAAACCGCCTCTTAACTGATATCCGGGAATTTGACCGGGTGCTCGGCGGCGGTCTGGTTCCGGGAACTCTCGTTCTGATCGGTGGAGATCCGGGAATCGGCAAATCAACGCTAATGCTGCAAGCGCTATACGGGCTGGCGAATCAAGGCCATAAAGTTCTGTATGTATCCGGCGAGGAGTCCAATCAGCAGATTCGCTTGCGGAGCAGGCGGCTGGATACGGTCGCATCGCAATTGATGGTGGTTTCAGAGGTCGAAATTGATGCGATTCTGGGGATGGTTCAAGCTGCCCCCCCGCAGGTCCTGGTCATTGATTCGATTCAAACCATGTACAACGCCGAACTGACTTCAGCCCCCGGAAGCGTCAGCCAGGTTCGGGAATCCACGGTTCGTTTGATGATGATGGCCAAAAAAACCGGCATACCGACCTTGCTGGTCGGTCATGTGACCAAAGACGGCGCCATTGCCGGTCCCAAACTTCTGGAGCATATGGTCGATACGGTTTTGTATTTTGAAGGAGACCGCAATCACATCTTTCGCATTTTACGTGCGGTTAAGAATCGATTTGGCTCCACAAACGAAATCGGGGTTTTTGAAATGAAAGATCAGGGCCTGGATGAGGTCGCCAATCCATCGGCTGTCTTTTTGTCTGAGCGGCCTGCGAATGCGCCGGGCTCAGCGGTTACCGCCAGTATGGAAGGCACGCGGCCGATTCTGGTTGAACTGCAGGCCCTGGCCAGCAGCACCAGCTTTGGCACGCCCCGGCGAACGATTCTGGGGTTGGATGCGAACCGGGTTGCCCTGCTGGCAGCGGTTATGGAAAAACAACTCGGCATGCACCTGATGGGATATGATATTTTCATGAATGTGGCCGGCGGGGTCAAGGTAATCGAACCGGCGGTGGATATGGCCATCGTTTCGGCGATTGCTTCCAGCTTTCTGGACAAACCCGTTCCGGACGGTACGGTCGTGCTGGGTGAGGTGGGTCTTGCCGGCGAAGTCAGGGCCATCGGTCAGGTGGATATCCGGCTTGCCGAGATCAAAAAAATGGGCTTTAAACGCTGCCTGGTGCCGCACAGCAACTTAAAACGCATTGCCGATATTGACGGGATTGAAGTTGCAGGGATAAAAACCGTGCCCGAAGCGATAGAGATGCTTTTTTGATTTTATTTTTTTCACCACAGAGGGAACAGCGTGCACAGAGAAAAAAATAAGTTATTGACTTAAAAGATAACGATTTGATTCTTAAAAATGAAACGCCTTGGCTCAAAGAAACATCAGCGCTGGACCGATCACTTTTCAGAGCGCGCGAAAAAAGAACGTTATCCGGCCCGATCAGTTTTTAAGCTAAAAGAAGCCCAAAATAAATTTCGTTTGATAAAAAAAGGCGACCGGGTGCTCGATCTGGGGTGTTCACCGGGTTCCTGGTTGCTTTACGCTGCCGAGCTGACCGGCAAACACGGCAGCGTTTTAGGCATCGACCTGAAAGCAGTTCGCATAAAGCTACCGCCTCAAGCGCAAACGCTCACGGCTGATATCCTGACAATTGACCGGGCATGGTTTGATGGGCAAGAACTGAGTTATCGATTTAACGTGGTTTTAAGCGACATGGCACCGGCCACCACCGGCAATAAAGGATTGGATGCTGCCCGTTCGTTTCAGTTATGTCAGACGGCTCTGGATATTGCTGAAATGGTGTTGAAGCCCGGCGGATCGTTTATGTGCAAAATTTTTCAAGGCGAAGAATTCAAAGAATTTTCGGATAACGTCAGAAATCGATTTAAGGGCCATAAGATTTTCAAACCCCTCAGCAGCCGCAAAGAGAGCAAGGAAATCTTTGTCGTCGGCTTGGGTTACAAAAAGAATTAATTCAACAAAACGATAGAAAGCAACGGGCCAGCAATCCAATTGGAATGTTGGAATAATGGAATGCTGGAATGTTGGGTTTTGAAGAAATGGATGAGTGGTTTATTCGCTCTTAAAACCATTATTCCATAATTCCACTATTCCATTATTCCGTTTTAATGAAACCAAAAACCCTATATAAGCTTATTAATTATGAAAATTTAAAGAGGTCTGCTTAGGAGGGACTATGTCGGGTCACAGCAAATGGTCAAGCATCAAGCACAAAAAGGCCGCTACAGATGCCAAACGGGGCAAGATTTTCACGAAATTGATCAAAGAAATTACGGTAGCCGCGCGTATGGGCGGCGGTGACATGGATGCCAATCCGCGTTTGAGAAGCGCTGTTCTGGCTGCCAAAAGCGAAAACATGCCCAAAGATAATATTGAACGGGCCATCAAAAAAGGCACCGGCGAGCTGGAGGGCGTCAATTATGAAGAAAGCATTTACGAGGGTTATGGCCCCGGGGGAGCGGCCGTGCTGATTGAATCCCTTACGGACAACAAAAATCGAACGGTAGCCGATATCCGCTATATATTCAGCAAAGCCGGAGGTAGTATGGGTGAAAACGGATGTGTGGCCTGGATGTTCGATAAAAAAGGCTACATCGCAGTAGAAAATAGCGCCGTGGATGAAGAAGCATTGATGGAAGCAGCGCTGGATGCCGGGGCCGAGGATATTCGGGAGGACGACAGTAATTTTGAAGTCATCACCGCACTCGAAGATTTTGAGGGGGTCAAAGCAGCCATCGATGCCGCGTCCATTCCCTATATCGTGGCAGAAGTGACCATGCTGCCGCAATCAACAACCTTTTTGAAGGGCAAAGACGCCGAGCAGATGGTCAGACTCATGGAAGCTTTAGAAGACTGCGACGATGTCCAGAAAGTTTATACGAACGCGGATATCCCGGATGAGATCGTCGATTCGCTATAGAATCCCAGCTTTTGGCCTCACGCAAAGACGCAAAGGCGCCAAGGGTTTTTTAGATAATAATTCTTTGCGGCTCAGCGGCATTGCGTGAGCAAAAACATAAAAAGATAGAATTCCTCAACTTTAGTCACTTTAGATCACTTCTCACTTTAGCTACTTCTATTCATCAATCTGAATCACATCCACTCCCGGCGGGATGGTAAAGCTGAAAAGCGAATCGTCCATATCCACGTCGAATGCAAAATTAATCAGATCGATGCGGTTTTCATTACCGTAATAATCTAAGGTCATGACCTGCAGTACGTTATAGGTCTTTTTGGATACCTTCAAGTGTACTTCCGTTATATCCAATGTTTTTTCCCGCGGTATCAGCTTTAGATGATGAAACAGGTCGCTTTCCTCCGGCGGGCCTTGCTCTAAAGAGATATCAAATTTCTGCCTTATCAAACGAATGTCTGATAGAAAACTGGCGCCTTTGCCGCCTTTGAAGAATTCGGGGGCTTTACCCGTTTGAACTTGGTTGTCTTCGGGTCGATAGACCCACAAATTTTCACCGTCGGTAATATAGATTTGCCTGTTGGGTTTTTCATATTCCCAGCGCATCTTGCCGGGATATTTGATGTAGACCTTTCCTGATGCCGAATCTGTGATATCCATTGCTTTGAGATAGGAATTCTGAATAAAATCGGCTCTAAATTTTGAATTGTTGTATTTATTTTCGATGTGCTCCAGTATCTGGTCCACCGTAAGAGGGTTCGTTTCAGATGCAGCCTTCACTTCTCGCGGTCCGACCAAACCGAACGGTGATAGAACGCCGATTAGAAAAAATGCATAGAGAACAAAAAATCCGCTTGTGAATTTCATCATTCATCCTCTGGGTCAATGTCTAAAGGCTTGCACCCCAAATCCATAATTCCAGAATTCCAATTGGGCGAAGCCCCTAAGCCATTTCTTTAAAGAGTTTGTCAATATCGTCTTTGCCTTCCAGCGTAATGGATTGCTCACCTGTCGGCATGAAATCAAAAAACTCGGTCTTTCCAAAAACCGCCAGGCTGATGCGATCAATTATTTGAATCTTTTTACGGGCATCGGCCTTGTCAATATAGGATACGCGTTCGCCGCTAAGCAACAGTGTTTCCACATTGTGCCGGGTTAACTGATTATCTAATTTTTTGGCTTTTTGCAAACCCTTGAGATAGCTTTTCTTTTTGGCCATCAGGGCCTGGAACATATCTGCCTGATCCTTGAGTTCATCCAGAAAGCTGATTGTAAAATCGAGATGGTCAAAAAAATCATCATTATCGATTCGCAGGTGTTTAAAAACCGCTTTCAGAAATGAAATTTTATTTGGTGAAGTGATGGGCCTGGCATTGCGCAGCCTGACTTTGCAGCGGGTTTGAAGCCCCTGATGGACATGCCGACCGATGGCCGATCTAAGTTTCGGATCCAGCCACCTTGACAGATTTAGGCGTTCAATAAACTGGGCTGCATTCGAAGGCGCAATCCTCTTTTCCAATATACCCCGACCGTCAGAAAAACGAATTTGGGTTTGAAGGGCTGTTGCACAAACGCGCTTTTGAATTTCCTGTTCGTCCCGGCGTTGAAAATGCGTATCTTCGATAATCTCCTCCAATTGTAGCTGCACGGATTCATCCGGGAAAAAGAGCAACTCCATCAGCGAATCCGTTTCGCAGCTGGATTCATCCTGCAGCAGTTCAGCAAACTCATCGACGGAAGGGTTAGAAAATGTTGAATCAATGTAATGTTGCGTCGCCGCATTCAGCGTCAATCCGCTCTGCAGGATTGCAATAATCTTCTCCGCCACCTGTTTGTTTTTTGATCTCATATTAATGTATTCCGCACCGCAGAGGCACAGAGAGCGCAGAGAAAAAAAGTAAAATAAAACTTTGCGACCTCTGCGTCTCTGCGGTGAAAACATCTCTAAACATATTTTGCCATTTTTATCATTAGCTCATGTTTCTGCAGCCCTCCGGGCATACTCTCTTTCATCTGCCCGTTATCAAAAATAAACAAAAACGGCACGCTCAGGATGTTGAATTTAGATGCCAGCATGGGGTTGGCGTCAACATTTATTTTCCCTACGCGCACCTTTCCTTTGGCGTCTGCAGCGAATTCATCGATGATGGGCGCTACCGTTCCGCAAGTCGGACACCACGGCGCCCAGGCGAATACCAGCACCGGCAGGGGGGACTTTAATACCTTGACGTCAAAATTGCCGTCGGTCACCATCACGGGCTGGGGTTCGAACAATTCCCCGGTTTTAAGTAAAGAACCGCATTTGCCGCATTTAGCGCCGGCCTCAATTTTGTCTGCCGGAATTTTATTTTTCGTCCCGCATTCGGTGCAGCGCATTTTGAATGCTTCCCCCGGTGTGGCTTTCTTTTGGTCTGTTGGCAGGAGGGTATGGCATTTGCCGCATTTCGCGGACACACCGATTTTGTCTGCCGGTATCCGGTTGGCCGCCCCGCAGTCAGGACAATGCACGATATGAACATTTGCTTGATCCATCAAATCCCTCAATCTGGTTAAAAATTTTTTTATATAATAAGGACTCCGTTGTTTATGTAAAGTAAAAAAGGCATAGCGCAGAGGGCATAGCGCATAGCGATGACATCAGGAAAAGGACGCCATGCCCCATGCGCCATGCTTGCGATTGAAAGGGCCGGTCACTGTGCCGGCCGGGAATCGGCGGCCACGGTGGGCTGCCCTACTTGGCTACTGCCCTCCGTTTTCTGTCCTCTGATATCTGTCCTCTGTCTTCTGTCCCTACGACATCACGCCATAAGCCTTCAGCTTTTTATGCAGGGTTTTGCGGGTGATTCCCAGCCGTCTGGCCGCTTCACTTTTATTGCCGTCAGCCGCTTCCAGGGTATTTAAAATGGCTGTTTTTTCGATTTCTTCGAGAGGGGCCTCTCCCTGCAGAATAAGTGCATCGGAGCTGATTGAATCTTTTTGATCATTCTCGTTTAATGAATTTTTCATAAACGGAAAGTCATTAACATCAAGATAATTCGACCGCGCCAAAACAACCGCCCGCTCGACTGCGTTCATCAGCTCCCGAACGTTTCCCGGCCAGTCATAGTGGATCAGATTGTCCATGGCTTTGGGGGTGAATCCCTTGATCTCTTTTCGGTTTTTGGCGGCAAAAGTTTCTAGAAAATGCCGGGTTAACAGCGGTATATCCTCTTTGCGGTCCGATAATGGCGGGACTTCGAGTTCGACCACGTTCAGCCGGTAGTAAAGATCTTCACGGAAGGCCCCCTCATTTATTTGATCCTTGAGATTCTTATTGGTTGCGGCAATCACCCGGACGTCAACCTGAATGGTTGTTTCACCGCCCACGCGATTAAATTCACGCTCCTGAAGGGCCCGCAGCAATTTTACCTGCATCATCAGCGACATTTCACTGACTTCATCCAGCAGCAGCGTGCCGCCGTGGGCCTGGCTAAATCGTCCTTCCTTGCGGCGATCGGCACCGGTAAAAGCGCCTTTCTCGTGTCCGAAAAGCTCTGATTCCAGCAGCGTTTCCGTAATGGCCGCGCAATTGATCTTAACAAAGGGGCCGTCTTTTCGCTGGCTGTTAAAATGAATGGCGCCGGCTATCAGCTCTTTGCCGGTGCCGGATTCACCGGAAATTAATACGGTGGCCTCTGACGGTGCCACCTGGGACACCGTTTCTAAAAGTTTTAACATGGCGGGGCTTCTGCCGATGATGTTCTGGCTGTCAAATTGCTGTCCCAGCGTTTCACGCAGCAAGCGGTTTTCTTCTTTAAGCCGGGTGTGCTCCATGGCTCTATCGATGGTGAGCTTCAGTTTGTCAAAGTCAAGCGGTTTGGTGAGGTAGTCATGGGCGCCCTGTTTTAAGGCTTTCACAGCAGTTTCAACCGAAGAAAAGGCGGTCATGATGATCACCGGTATTGACGGATTAAGCGCTTTGATGGTTTCAAGCGCTTCCAGACCGGAAACCTTGACCATGCGGACATCCATTAAAACCAGATCAAAAGCGGTTTCCTTAATTTTTTCGACGGCCGTGGACCCGTCATCCGCTTCTGTGACAGCATACCCCCAGCCACCGATCAGGGTCCTGAGCATCGTGCGATGGGCGCTATCATCATCCACAACTAAAACGGTATGTTGTTTATCTGTCATTTTTGTTTTCTTCCGAATTCGGTAAGGCAACGGTAAAAGTGGTTCCGACTTCTTTTTCGCTCTCAACGGTTATTTTGCCGCCCATTGCTTCGATGATATTGTGAGCAATGGCCAACCCTAATCCGGTGCCGGTTGATTTTGTGGTAAAGTAAGGTTCAAAGATTCTGGATAAATCCTCCCGACTGATTCCATGACCGGTGTCTGCAACCTGAATGACGACATCCCGGCCTTGCCCATCGGAAGAAATCTCCACGTTCAATTCGCCGCCATTTTCCATCGAATCAATGGCATTCAAATACAGATTTAACAGAATCTGATTGATGCGATCGGGATCGATCCGCACCTCATCCACCTGGGTGTTATTTTGAATATTAATCGAAATGCCCTTCTCGGCTGCCCGGTCTGTTATCAATTTGATGGAGTCATCCAGCAGCGTTTGCAACGAAACCGGTTTCGGCTTTACCGGGACAGGCCTGGCAAATTCCAGCAGCTGCCCCACCACCCGGTTAAGACGATCGACTTCCTGGATCATGATATCGGCGGTCTGCTGGTCATCCTGCCGATCGGGATATCTTTGCTTAAAATAGGTGGCAAATCCTTTAATGGAACTCAAGGGATTGCGGATTTCATGAGCCACCCCGGCAGCCAATCTGCCTACTGACGCCAGGCGTTGGCTTCTGGCAACTTCTCGTCTGAGTGTGCGCACTTCGGTTAAGTCTTTAAACAGCAAAACATTGCCGAGGAAAACACCATTTTCATCTTTAAGGCTACTAACGCCGATTTCCAACGGGATCATTTTCCCGTCAGCGATGGTACACTCGATCTCTTTTTCGATGACATCCGCCTGGTTTTTAGAATGATTGATTTCATCGAGCAGTTCAGCCGGAATGATGCGGTCCGCCGCCTGACCGATGACTTGCGGCGCGCTCAGTTGCAGGATAGTCTCCGCACCCCTGTTGAAAGCGGCAATTTTGCCCTGATGATCCAATGCCAGTAAGCCGATGGGCACATGCTCCACGACGTTGTCTGAAAAGGCCTTTATCCTGGAAAGCGATGCCTGTGTGGACCGATAACTTTGAACCAGAAACAGCAGGGTGAACCCGGCAAATCCCACCAGCAAAAGGATGGCCCCCATGATTACGGCGTGCCGCACGTCTGCTTTCCGGGCGGCCTCAATGGGACTCATATCCAGTCCCACGAATATAATCTGGCCTGAGTCTGAGATATCTTCGTTGTTTTGGCCGCGTGGTTGAAACTGGCGGCGCATCATGCCCATGTGGCGTCTCATCATGCCCATCCCTCTGCCCGAGCCAATAGGTATGAATTTTCGATATACCTCAAATACATTTCGACCATCAGGCATGGTGATCTGACGCCATCGTAAGGTTTTGCTGCCGGATATTTTTTTCAGATCCAGTTCAGCACCATGGATGCGGCCGATTTGCTCAGGGTTGCTATGAGCGATGGCTTTGCCGGTTTCATCGGTCACCATGAGATAAACGATATCGGGCTGTTTGGCCGTTTCGGCAAGCAGCTGCTGCAGCTGAAATTCGCTCCACTGCATACCCATCATTCCGGTGCGGGTGCCGGCCTCAAACGATCGGATCAAGGCCGCCCCTTTTCCCAGCAGAAGCTGGATGCTTTTTTGCTTCTGGCGGTTGATGTTTTCAACCGTAACAAAAACAACGATGGGCAGAAGTACGGCCACAGCTCCGATCAGTACCCAGGGCGGGACCCCGGTCCATAATTTTATATATTTGGATTTGGCAAACATAATGGACTTATAGAGCAAATCAGGTGCCATCTGATAAGTTTAAAGTGCACTAAAATGATCTAAAATGCCTAAAGTTGCGGAATTCTATCATTTTTACAATAAGAGATAGAGCATAGCGATACCTCAACTTTAGGCACTTCATCTCATTTTAGGCAATTTAGGCAATTTGAATTTGTATAGAAAATACCCAAGGTAGCCATCTAAGCTGGATAGATAGTATCCATTATTTTGCGATATTCAACCAGCAAAATTTAATTTTGATTGCCGGTCAATGAGATTTTAAAAAATAAAATAATTTAAATCAATAAGTTAAGGAATTTTTTATTTTGTACATTCGATTATGGCACGCGACTTGCGATATAAGCATGACAAAATTGAATGGATGAATCATAGATTTCAATAACCAATAACAAATAACAATTCAAAATTTCATATGAAATTTTGAAAGACGGAGGTAAAAAAATGAATTTTAGCAAAACAGCAAAAGTTTTTATGACATTGGCTATTGTGGCCGTTTTTGCGATTGCCGCTACTTCTTTCGCCGGCTGGGGCAGAGGATACGGTGGTTATGGCTATCATATGGGCCCCGGCTATGGGATGCATCGCGGCTGGGGACAAGGCCCCATGGGCTATGGCTACCAGGGATATCAGGGCGATCTGAACGACGAAGACATCGCCAAGCTGGACCAGGACCGTCAGGCGTTTTTCGAAGCCACATCCGATCTCAGAGAGAATCTTTATCAAAAGGAACTCGAGCTGCGTAGCGAGCTGGCCAAACCCGAACCGGACGCCAAAAGAGCCGCCGGGATTCAAAAGGAAATTTCCAATCTTGAAAGCCAGCTGAATCAAAAACGCCTTGAGCAGCAAATCAAAATGCGAAAAGATTTTCCGCGGTCCGGATACAGGGACGACGGTTACGGACCCCGCGGCTGGGGAATGGGTCGTGGAATGTTTGGCGGCGGTGGTGGTTATGGACCCGGAAGCTGCTGGAATTAATCTAATCCCGCAATTTAACCTTCAGTAAAATCAAACCCCGGGGGGCATTTTGCTCCCCGTTCTATTTTCCCGCGATTTTTTGTTAATGAGAAAATCTTCACGGCGATGCTTATCTCCTGGCCGAATTATTTTTCATTCTTGACGCAGCTCTGTATTTTCATTATTTACTTACTTGCACAATACTCGGCCCCCTTTATTTAACTGCGTATACATAAAAAAGGCGCGTGATCTTTAGAATATCCACGGGCTTTTCACAAAATAAATTTTGTCTAATTTTTTGATACAAAATTAGCCATTTTTCCCTTTTTGATACCTTCCTCGTTTTTAAGCGCTAACTTTATAAACATTTGGACTTTATATTTAATCGGATTTCTAAAAAGCACGTATTATTTATGTTTCCACTTAACCGATGAAACGAAGAAAGGAGGTGACGGCCGAAAAGAATTGCTGGTAAAGTGCCGGTCTTTAGACCAACTGAGAGAATGTTCACAACAGGAGGAGATCGAGAATAAAGGTATATTTATCTATTTTAAATGTGAACTGATCACGAAAAAGGAGGTCAACATGAGAAAGAAAATCCTGGCCACAACAATTTTTGCCGTTTTTACAATGGGGCTGCTGCTCCTGCCCATGCTCGCAGCGCAGGCCCAGGCCGCAGACAAAGTCGGCTGGGTCGGCCCCGTTTACACAGAGCTGGCTGAGAGTCTGACCCGGGGATTCAAAGAATACTATCAGAAGACCTATGGCAAGGAAGTGGAGATCACCTTCGTGCATCCCGGTGGATGGCCGGTCTGTGTGGACAAAGTCAAGGCCTGGGGCGGCAAGCCGGATGCCGACGTTTTCCTGGGGGCCGGCGCTCCGGCCCATGAGGTCTTAAAAAAGGACGGGTTCATCGTTCCTTATCGGCCCAAGCATTGGGATAAAATTCCCGCCGAATGGCATGGCATGAAGGTCAAAGACAAAGATGACTACTGGACCTGTTTCGCACCCTGGATCAACACCAATCTTTACAACGAAAAGATTTTGAAAAAGCTGAGGCTGCCGCCGCCCAAAACCTGGAACGAGCTGCTCGACCCGATTTACCGCGGCACCATTGTGCATACCCTGCCGTATGCCTCCGGCACCATGCATGAAACCGTCGAAATTCTGTTGCAGGCCTTTGGAGAACAGGAAGCCTGGAAATACCTGAGATTACTGGCGGCGCAGCTGGACCGTTTTTCCACCGGCAGTACCGATACCACCCAGCTGGTGGCCCGGGGCGAAATTCCCATTGGGGTGGCCCAGCCGCAAATGAACGCCATGGCGGCGCGCAAAGACGGCTATCCCGTGCGCGACTTGCTCCCGGAAAAAACGATCCTGGTGCCCGAGGCCGTGGCCTTGCTCAAAAACGCGCCCAATGAAAAGGTCGGCAAGATCTTTCTGGACTGGCTGTTCAGCATGGACGGCCAGAAATGCGTACTGGAGGGCCGCTATTTCCCAGGAAGGACCGACATCAAATTCTCTGAATGGGAAAAAGAAGGTGTCGAAATGGCCATCCACGCCGCGAAGGCGCTGGGTGTTGATTCATTCTGGGATCTGAATGTCGACTTCATCGAGTACAATCTGGATCTGGCAACCCAGCGATGGGACGAGGTCAACAAGAAATACGAGTACGAAATCTACCGCAAGTGGGGCGAGCTGAAAAGCAGCCTGTACCTGATCGAGGAGGTCGAGGGCGAAATAGCGGTGGCCAAAGAACAGCAGAAAGACGTGACAAAGGCTGAGGCGAAAATAAGGGAAGCCAGAAGGCTCTTCGAGTTCGATGGCAACTATGCGGCCGCCCGTTTGGCTGCCGCGGAAGCCCGCGCTGTTCCCGCTGCCGCCGTTGCAGCTGCCCCTGCAGCTGCTCCTGCAGCCGCTCCCAAAGCAGCCATACCAACCTGGGTTATCGTGTTGCTCATTGTCGCCCTTTTGGTTTCAGTGGTAGCCGTAATCATTGCATTGCGTCGGCGACCCGGGTAGCGAATTCGCGCTAATCGATCTAAAATGCGCTGAACATCATATTCGGACCTGCCCTGTTAAATATCTCTTAGGGATCCCTAACGAGAACTTAACAGGGCAGGTCATCGCTTGATCAACCATTACACAGCAAACCCGGAAGGGTGTGATATGTCGCGCGGCAATTACTATCTGGCAGCATTTCTGTGGTCGGTGATTGCTTTCCTGGTGCTTTATCCGTTGTCGATTCTGATTATGGAAAGCTTCAAGATTGCCGCTACCGGCGGTTGGGGCCTTGGCAACTACCTGGAGTTTTTCCGGGAGACGTATTATCTGAAAACCTTTGCCAACACCCTGCTTCTGAGCACCCTGGTGCTTGTGACGACCACCGTGTTCGGGGTGCCCCTGGCATACATTCTGGCGCGGTACCGGCATCGGGGAAAAACTGTTTTTACGGCGCTGATCCTGTTGCCAATTGTACTGCCGGCCTTTGCCGGCGTATTCGCCTTTATTATCTTTTTCGGCAAATATGGCACGCTGAACCTGCTCCTGATGGATTCCGGATTAATCGATAAACCGCTTAATTTCATTTACGGTTTCCACGGACTGGTTTTTATTCAATCCCTGCACATGCTGCCGTTTATCATACTGGGTCTTTCGGCCGGTTTCACCAACATCGATCCTGCCTTTGAGGAAGCCGCCGAGGTAGAGGGTGCCAGCGGTTTTCGCAGATTTTTTACCATCACGTTGCCGCTGTGCACGCCGAGTTATCTGGCGGGAGCCGTGCTCGTATTCCTGTGGCCCTTTACCGACTGGCTGACGCCGTTGATTATAGGACAGGTGGACTTCCTGCCTTCGGTTGCATACATCAACATCGCCTATCACTTTACCGATATACACCGCAAATACATGGGGATTGTGGCGGTGGTCATTTCTTCGCTCGTCTGTATTGGCCTTTTTTTGCTGGCCAGGTGGTGGGTCGAGAGAAAAAAGTACACCGGCCTCTCAAAAGGAACAACATCTGAAGGCCGGGTGATCGAGCCGGGGCCACTGGTGAAATCAGGCGCCTATATGTACATGATTTTTATCACCATCCTCGTCCTGCTGATACCGATTGTGCTGGGGTTGGCGGCTTTTTCCCGCAGATGGACCCTGGAGCCGTTTCCGACGTATTGGACCCTTGAGAATTTCAGGGTTATCCTGCTGGAAAGCCCTTTACTGGTTAAAAACTCCTTTTTGTTCAGCGGGAT
>Ga0316575_10000197_pt1 | contig 15992 bp, 18 predicted proteins | sample J5NA_FD_203072 | JGI IMG/M metagenome (GOLD analysis project Ga0316575, IMG submission 203072) | Rhizosphere microbial communities from salt marsh grasses in Alabama, United States - J5-7_050615r2r3 | ecosystem: Host-associated > Plants > Roots > Rhizosphere | place: USA: Alabama | collected...
TGCGACGCCGTGGTGTCCCGTCACGGCAAGATCATGGACAACTATTGTTATCAGCGAGACAGTTCGGAAGATTTTTATATTCGATCCATTCAATCTGCAATGCGACACGGCTTTGTGTCCCCGGCGCGCGTGGGCGGCACGCCGCGTGTGGTGTTATTCCAATACTACGTGGTATTTATGAAGAAGGGCAGCTCGCACTCGGTAGAGGTATTTCCCAATTCGGGGCTGGAGCTGAAGAAGTATGGTCTCGACTATACCTCGCCACAGCGCTACAAAGTCGGCGGCGGAGAATTCGGCACCGGCTGCGGCATAAAATCGATGTCCACTGTGAACGCGATCATCGACGAAAATGGCATTCCTGTTTCGGTCGACGTGGTCAGCGACAACGCTGGGGAGAAGTGCAAGAGTTATTTGAAGAAGAGTTTTCTGGCGCAAAAATTTATCCCGGCCATGCTCAATGGCGTTCCTTTTAAATCCTCATACTCCGAAGTGGTCGCCGCCATTATTCGCTGGTAACAGCCGCCGACAGCGATTGTCCGTCAGAACCCTGGGGCGGGGTCGCCCCGGTGTTCTTCCTTCACAGTGTTTATTTCATTTGTTCGATTCGGCAACAGACACCACATCGATTTGAAAAAACTGCCCATCAAAGGCTTTGGGCGCGGGCGCAATATCCGGCACGACAAAATTTTTGTGGTTGGTAATTTCGATATCGTTGGAGTCATATTCACCAACGGTTACCGTGGCGCCGGCGCGAATGGGGATGGTGACGGTGTAGTCGATTGGGAAAGTGAAGTGGCCGACGTTTTCCGAGTGACGATTCACGGTATAGGTTTGCTCCGGGTCGGAGACCTTGATGCTGTAAAAGTTGTAGTCATTTTTAAGCGGCGTGCCGCCGATCTGAAAATGCTCCTGCTCTACGACACCGCCGGTGAAATTTTTCGGTTCGACCACGCCGCGCACACGAATAGTGACGTCGTAGAGTGTGCCGGCCGCGCCGCCGAATTGACGGACAATTTCCTTTTTCAATTTCCACTGCGGATCATCCGCCTGCAGCAGGGCTGGATCCCAGCGGCATTCGGTTTTATCACTGAGCTCGCCCTTGCAGGGCAGCTCAAGCCGTATATTCGCCAGGCTCGCGGCGGGATCATCGGCAGGCGGGTTGGCATGTGCAAGTTGGCAAAGCACGGCAATTGGCGCGATGTTGAGCAGTAAACGAAAACAGGATTTGACTCGCATACATTTTTCCTTTTTTGGGAGGGCGAGAATCTGGACTCGAGTTCTCGCAGAATTATTTTTATCGCCTGAGGCAGCGCCGCTCATTGCGTCAACAGCGCGCTTCTTCCTCGCTCGTCGGGATGACGAATGCGGGCCACTGCAGTAGAACCTGCCTCGCGTGCTGGTCGCAGCTTAATCACTTAAAGAGTTTTAGGCAATCCAGATATTCGGGCGCGGGCTGTGGTGGCCATTGTGTCGTTTCGCGGGGGGAGGGAAAGTTGGGAAAAGCTCGCCAGCATGCATGGGCTGGCGAGTGCTTACATGTCCGGATCGCAACATGCGAGGGCGGCCGGAGCCAGAGCGCCAGGATCAGTCTTTGTCCCCGCACAGATTTGCGTACACTTCAGAAACGCCGTAAATCCACGAATCGGTTTTGCGGACCTTTCTCCAGTGACCTTCTTCTACCTGGGCTTTGCGGCGAATTGAGGCTTTTTCAATTTCGTTGACCAGAACCACACAGTAGTCGTCCAGAAATTTGTCGGCCTGTTCCTTGGTGTCGATCTCGGCGCGAACACTCACGGCGCTCAACATAATTATTGCAATCATCAGCTTTTTCATACGTCCTCCAAAAACGGTGTCTTCTCAGTGTTAAATAAAATCTCGCTTTCTGTTTTGTAAAAAATACGTCATCGACACCGCGAATACGGCGGCCAGGACTTGCAGTGCCACGATGGTGATTGCGGTGGAATTCCACACCGCGACCGGGCCAAAGATGTGGGTGTTGATCGGCTCCATGTAGGCGAGGACCCAAAGGTAGGCGGAGGTTCCCATCTCGAAAAACATAATCGAGAGAATGGTAATGCCCAGCGATTGAAACAAAAGGCTAACGCCAAGAATAAAGGTGTAGGCCACAAATATGCCCAAAAATATCATGGTGATAAAAGGTAGTGTGCCCATCGGGAACACGCCCTGGCCAAAGGCAAAGTAAAACGCGACGGCGCAAATCACAATCCAGTAGGCGCCGAATATTGGCAAGTTGATCAGCAACTTGGCGAGCGTGAATTCGCGCACGGTTACCGGCAGGCTCATGATAAAGGCCTGCGTCGATTTGGCTTTTTCAAATACATTGGTTTGCATTAGCAACACAATGCCGCAGGACGCACCGGGAATTATCAGCAAGCTAAAGCCGACGTTGTAGAACACCATATTCGCTACGCGACCCTGGAGAAGGTAAACCAGCGCTATCATGACGAGACTGACAATGGCGAAGGTGGTAATGATCTTGCGCGTGATCAGAAAGTCTTTTTTGGCAAGCAGAAATACAATGGAATTGTTCATAAGACGAGCTCCTTTTTGGCTTCGTTCTTGGCCAGTTGCACATTGCTGAGAAATATTTCTTCCAGCGTGAGGCGTTCGATGTCGTTGACGACGAAACCGGCGTCGGTGAATTTTTCCGGAAGCGAGTCTTCGTAATTTTTTACGGTGACCGCGCACAATTTCCCGCTGCGATGGATGTCGCTGATATTGCTCAGCTGCGGCAGGTCGCGGTTTTGCGCCGAGACCAGGCGCAGGCGCCGCCAGCCGTCGAGAAAGTCTTCCTTGTTTTGCGATTCGATAATGCGGCCACCGTAAATAAAGGTGATGTAGTCCGAGATCTGTTCGACGTCCAGGGTGTTGTGCGATGAAAAAAGAATGGAGTGGGTCTCGTCTTCCATCGAGTTCATCATTTCGTCGAGCACTTCCTTCCTTACCGCCGGGTCCAATCCCGTGGTCGGTTCGTCGAAGGCGAGCAGTCTTGGGCGGCGCGCCAGGGCCAGCATCAAAGTGGTTTTGACACGTTGGCCGTGCGATAGCCCTTTTACTTTTTGCTCTTTGTTCAAGTCGAAACGACGCAGAAGGTTTGCGGCGTAGTCGCCGTCCCAGCTGTCGAAAATCGATTTAATAAATTCCATGTGAAAGGCGATGGTTTCGCTCTCGTACAAACGCATGTCTTCGGCGATAAAACCGATGTTGCGTTTTGCGGCAATTTGGTTGCTCGGCATCGGATACCCGAGCACATTTACCGAGCCGCTGTCCGCGGCGATCAATCCCATGACGATGCGCAAGATGGTCGATTTGCCCGCACCGTTGGGGCCGACCAGGCCCATCACCGCGCCTTGTTCAAACGCCAGGTCGACATTTTGCAATTGAAAATGCGGGTAACGTTTGCTGATTCCGGAACACTGCACTGCCATTGGTATGTTCATGGTCATCTTCCTATTCGCTGTGTTTTTTCAGCATTTGCATAAGTTCGTCGACCGGGATCGCCAGCGACTTAGCGAGCTTTCCTGCCTGCTCTAAATGCTGCATGAGTTCTTCGCGTTGAAGTTTTGCTACGTCGAGGCTGTCGTTGACCCAACTGGCTTTGCCCTGCTGGCTGACGATCACGCCTTCGCGTTCCAGTTCCAGGTACGCGCGCTTGACGGTAATAACGCTGACCTTGATTTCCGCCGCCAGCTGCCGGATAGAGGGCAGCGGAGTATTGGGCGGCCAGTCTCCCACCGATATGCGTTGGGTAATCTGCTCCATGATTTGCTGGTACATGGGGCGCTTGTCGGTTTTGGAGAAGACAAAATTCAAGTTCATATACACAGTATATACAGTTTATCGATTTGTGCCAGTGTTTATTTCGGCCCGAGTTTTGGCGGGGTGGGGGAGGGCGCTTCATAAGCAAAGCTTGTAAAATGTGCGGCCAGTCGTTATATACTCAGCGTAACGCTAGAGCAGGGTTTGCAAATGGCTCGTCCAGACAAGGCATCAGACAGGAAATCCGTGGCACCCGCCGCCAGTGTTGTGCAGCACCGACAGCACCGAATCAAGGCGGGGGTTAGCCAGAACGGGGTTCCCTACGTCGACATGAATGACGCCGAAACGGCCAAGTTCTTCGCCGAGCAGTCGGCGCTGTTCGATAAAGTCTCCCTCGGCTAATGGGGGCGCTGCTTTTGGCGGCCATCGCCGTCATTGGCTATCTGTTTTCCAAAGACCACTATCCCACGTCCTACAAGTTGGCCCGGTCCGAGGGTTGGCTGACCTATTTTGCTGTGCTGGTGCACGGCATCTTCATTTTTCTGGTCGTCAGTTTTGTGTTGGCGCTGGCCGATGCGCTGAATCTGTTGCGACCTCTGGCTCTGCAATTGCACATCACCACGGCCAAGGTTCAGGAGCTTGGGCTGTCGTATTTTGAGTTCAAAATCTGGCTGGATGTGGCGGTGTCGCTGGTGCTGGCCTGGATCTTGGGCAAGATCTTTCGCCGCTACTACAGTGAGAAGAAAATCAATGAGCTGCAGGGCAGGCAGCAGCCGGTCGACATTCTCGAGAGCATGGCCCTGCGCGTGGTCAGCGAGCTCAACAGTCTGGACGATGACGTTCCCTACCTGATGGTGACCACAATTACCGGCAAGGTCTACGTGGGTGTATGCAATCTTCCCGATGTCGAGCAGCGCCAGCCCGAGTTCATCGTCATTACGCCTTTTCTGAGTGGCTATCGCGACGACAAGGACAAGCGCGTGACCTTTACCGTGAACTACAACCTGCACTACAAATTGGACCCCCGTTTTGCTGCCCAACCTGCTGCAGTGTTTGCCGACTACAAGATTTACATTCCGCGCGAGCGCATTGATTTTCTCTCCATTTTTCATTTGAGCGCCTATTTGCGCTTTTCCAACGCGGTCCCCGGACACGCGGCAAACAGGCCGGCGGCGACAACCAAGCCGCGCACAAAAGCGCCACCCAAAACAGAAGCGGGAGCCCCGGCCTGAGGTGAAGACTTTATACTTCTGGTGTTCTGGTCGAAGGATTCAAAGTTGAAATGAGCACCTTGATCCCGGTGGGAATCAGTTCCTGTCTGATGGGCGAATCGGTCCGCTACAACGGCGGCCACAAGCGCTCGCGCCTGTGTCTGGAGCAATTGGCGAAAGTCTTCGACTACCGCCCCTTCTGCCCCGAAGTGGCGATTGGCATGGGCGTGCCGCGCGAGCCGATTCGTCTGGTCGGCAGCAAGGCGGCGCCGCGGGCGGTGGGGCTGAAGCACCCGGAGATGGACGTGTCCGCGCCGCTGCTCGAGTCCGGACGCAACTGGGCGCAGCAGAACGCGGATCTGTGCGGATATGTGTTGATGCAGAAGTCGCCCAGCTGCGGGCTCAACAGCACCAAAATCTATCGCGGCGACGCGCCGCTGCCCGGCGGCCACGCCGGCATGTTCGTGCGCGGGCTGGTGGAGGCGAATCCGCTGTTGCCGGTCGAGGAGGAGGGACGTCTGCACGACGCGGTCTTGCGCGAAAATTTTGTCGCGCGGGTGTTTGCCTATTCCGACTGGCACCAGCATGTGCAGCCAAATCCGACGCCTTCGGCGCTGGTCGAATTTCACAGCCGCTACAAGTTCATGGCGATGGCGCACGGCCAGGAAGCCTACCGCGATCTAGGACGTCTGGTCGCCGATGCGGGCATTAAGGACGGCGTTGATCGCTACGCCGATTATTTTTCGCGCTTGATGAGATTTTTAAAGCGGCCCGCCTCGCGCAAGGGTCACGTCAATACCTTGTTTCATCTGCTCGGATTTTTGCGCGAGTTTGTGCAGCCGGCCGCGCGCCAGGAAATAGTGAAAGTCATCGACGCCTATCGGCGCGGAACGGTGAATTTGTCGGTGCCGGCGGCGCTGTTAAATCACTACGTGTCGCTGCACGGCGACGACTATCTCCGCAAGCAGGTCTACCTCCGGCCGTACAGCGAAGAATTGGGTTTGCGCAACGAGATTTGAGCGCGCGCGTCGGTGCTGCGCAATTCGCGACTTCTCAACGCGCAAGCCTCGCTATATTCCTTGACCCCTTCCGGGCCTGTCCCTATAATGCGCGGCCTCAATCGACGTGTGATTGAGGTTCAGGTGCGGGGTGGAGCAGTCCAGGTATTTGTCGGGCTCCCAATCACCGCAAAAAGTCGAAGGGAGTAACGACCTTCGGCGTTTGAGCCCGCAAGGGTTTCCGAAAAGAACTCGTTATGTTCAGGTGCGGGGTGGAGCAGCCTGGTAGCTCGTCGGGCTCATAACCCGAAGGTCGTTGGTTCAAATCCAGCCCCCGCTACCAATTTTCCAGAATCAATCTAAATTGGCCGATGAGTCTTGCTCGTCGAGACGACCTTCTGCGGTCGTTGCCGGAGTGCCGGCCAGTTCAAAGCCAGCCCCCGCTACCAATTTCCAGGCAAAGATTTTTATTTGGGTAGCCCCCGCTCTGCGCAATATGTCGATACTTATTGACATATTAAAATATGTCCATTAGTCTGGACATATGGATATTCAAAACGCCATCATCATGTTTGACGCTCTCTCGCAGGAAACTCGTCTGCGGGCGTTTCGCCTGCTTGTACAGGCGGGCCCGGAAGGGCTTGCTGCCGGTGTGCTCAGCGAATCACTGGGAACTCCCCACAACACCATGTCGTTTCATTTAAACCATCTCGCTAACGCCGGAATTATTGGCTCTCGCAAGCAGGGGCGCTCGATTATCTATTCGGCCAATTTTGACCTGGTGCGGGATTTAATCGGATTCCTGGTCAAGGATTGTTGCAGTGATGAATTTGCCAGTATTCGAGAGGACAAGCGCAAAGGCTGTTCGATCATCGAATTGGCGGATTATTGTTGTGCGCCAAAATCTAAATAAGAGGTAGTGTTATGAAACGAATGCATATTCATGTCGGCGTAGAAAATATTGCCGACGGCATTAATTTTTACAACACGCTATTTAATGCGGAACCGGTAAAAGCCAAAGCGGATTATGCCAAGTGGGTGCTCGACGATCCACGCATCAATTTTGCAATTTCAACCCGCGCCAAGGGCGGTGTCGATCACCTCGGATTGCAGGTCGACGACGAACATGAATTGCAAGGCTTGAGGGCGCGTTTGCAAAATGCAGATATGCCGCTTTACGACGAAGGTGAGACCGTGTGTTGTTATGCGCGTTCAGATAAATCCTGGCTGCTCGATCCCGCCGGCATCGCCTGGGAGACCTATCGAACGATGGAAGACGCACAAGTGTTTTCCGACAATTCGGATTCGAATTCTGAGGCGTCGGCCTGTTGTACGCCGGCGACAAAAGCTCAGCCCGCTTGCTGCGAGCCGTCGGAAAAAACAAAGGGATGTTGCAACTAGTGAAAAAAGTACTCGTATTGTGTACCGGCAATTCCTGTCGCTCAATTATGGCCGAGGCCTTAATCAATGCGCTCGGCAAAGGTCGTTATATTGCCCGCAGTGCCGGAAGTAAGCCGGCGGGTTTTGTGCACCCCAAATCGCTGGCAACGTTGCGCCGGCACGGTATCGATGTCGGTGACGTGCGCAGTCAATCGTGGAATGATTTCGACGGCGAGCATTTCGATTTGGTGATTACGGTGTGCGACCGCGCGGCGAGTGAAAGTTGTCCGGTTTATTTTGGCGACCATCAAAAGTTGCATTGGAGTACGCCGGATCCCGCTGCGGCAATTGGAACTGAAGCGGAGATTGATGCCGCGTTCGATCAGGCGTTTGCACTGCTAAAAAATCGCATCGAAAAAGAATTGTTGTGAGTGAGATCTGACATGGGGATATTTGAGCGCTATTTATCGCTTTGGGTGGCGCTGTGTATCGCGGTGGGCGTCGGCGTTGGCGTACTGTCGCCAACGGTATTTCAAACAGTCGCGGCCATCGAAATCGCCAGAGTCAATCTCGTCGTCGCGGTATTTATTTGGGTGATGATTTATCCGATGATGGTGAACGTCGATTTTGCGTCGCTTAAGGATGTTGGCAAAAAGCCCAAAGGTTTGTGCATCACGCTGGTGGTCAACTGGTTGATTAAACCTTTTACGATGGCGGCGCTCGGAGTTTTATTTTTCGAGCATGTATTTGCCGGGCTCGTCAATCCGCAAAGTGCCAAAGAGTATATCGCCGGAATGATTCTGCTCGGCGTAGCGCCGTGCACGGCGATGGTATTTGTCTGGAGCCAGCTCGTTCGCGGCGATGCCAATTACACTCTCGTGCAGGTGTCGATCAATGACATCGTCATGGTGTTCGCCTTCGCACCCATTGCCGCGCTGTTACTGGGTGTCACCGATATTGTCGTGCCCTGGCAGACCTTGCTGCTCTCGGTGATTCTGTACGTCGTGATCCCGCTTGCCGCCGGTTATGTGACTCGGCGGGTGTTAAACAGCTCTGGTAGCCGCGAAAGTGTTGCCAGCTTTTGCGGAAAAATAAAGCCGTTCTCGGTGATGGGATTGCTGGCAACGGTAATTCTGCTGTTCGGGTTTCAGGCGCAGACCATCCTCGATAAACCCCTACTGATCGCGTTGATCGCCATTCCCCTGCTGATTCAAAGTTATGGGATATTTGTTCTGGCCTACGGCTGGGCTTATTTGTGGCGTGTGCCGTTCGCAACGGCCGCGCCTGCGGCCTTGATCGGCACCTCGAATTTTTTCGAGCTCGCTGTCGCGGTTGCCATCAGCCTGTTCGGCCTCAATTCCGGCGCGGCGCTGGCGACGGTGGTCGGCGTTCTGGTCGAGGTGCCGGTCATGCTTTCGCTGGTGGCCTTGGCGAATCGCACGCGTCGGCATTTTGCCTGACTCTTGCGACCAGGGCCGACGCCGTCGCAAATGTAAGCGGGTCGGTGTCGCGGATCCTCCCCGTCCATCCTTGTCCGCGTCGCGAGTCTGTTCCAGTTGCCGGAATATCCGCCGACTTGCTATAATCCTCGCCCCTTCGAGGTGGCCCCCTTTTTCCGGCACTTTGCCGATGTGGGAGGAGCCGATGCCCGACGCAGTGTGTTGAGCGTGGGCGCGACGGTGCAGGATTTTATGAGGCCCCACTTTTGGGGCCTTTTCGTATCCGCGGCAGTCGCTGAAGCTCGCTTGGATTTGGTAATGCCGCCTGCAGCTCCGCGCGCAGTTCGCGGCTGTAAGATTTAAGAAGAATGGGCTTTCAGCCCATTTTTTGTTTGTAGAGATGTCGTATGGCCAGCAAGGCACAACTTGAAGCGCTGATTGCTCCAGTGGCCGAGGCGCTCGGCTGTGAGCTTTGGGGTTTGGACTTTTTTACCCAGGGACGGCGCGCGCTCTTGCGCGTGTATATCGAAAAGGAAGGCGGCGTGCACGTTGAGGATTGCGAGCGCGTCAGTCGGCAGATCAGCAGCGTAATGGATGTTGAAGATCCGATTCGCAGCGAATACACCCTGGAGGTGTCATCTCCGGGCATGGATCGGCCGCTGTTTACGCTTGAGCAGTACGCGGCACTCGCGGGTTCGGACATCCGTCTGAAGTTGCGCTCGGCCTTTGAGGGTCGAAAGAATTATTCGGGATTACTGAAAGGCGTGGAAGGCGATGAAGTGGTTCTGGAAGTCGGCGACGAGGAGTATTTACTTCCCTTTGAGTCGATTGAAAAAGCAAACGTAGTTCCCCGTTTTGAGAAGGGTTGAGGACTCTTGATGAAAAAAGAAATTTTGCTGGTAGCGGATGCGGTGTCCAATGAAAAGGGCGTCGATCGCGATGTGATTTTCCAGGCGATCGAGCTTGCGCTCGCCACCGCGACGAAAAAGCGCTACGACGAGGAGAGCAATATTCGCGTCGAGATCGACCGTAAATCGGGCGACTACACGACTTTTCGCCATTGGCTGGTCGTCGATGACGATACCCTGGCCGAGCTCGGCACGCAGTTGACGCTGGAAGAGGCCCACGAAAAAGACCCCGGTTTGAAGGCGGGCGACACGTTTGAGGAAGTCGTGGAAAACATCGAATTTGGCCGCATCGCCGCGCAGACCGCGAAGCAGGTCATCGTGCAGAAAGTGCGCGAGGCCGAGCGCGCGCAAGTCGTCGAAGAGTACCGCGACCGCATGGGTGAAATTGTCTCCGGCGCCGTGAAGAAAGTGACACGCGACAATATTATTGTTGACCTCGGCGGCAATGCCGAAGGCCTGCTTCCACGCGAAGAACTGGTCGGGCGCGAAGTGTTTCGCATGAACGACCGCGTGCGCGCCGTGTTGATGGAAGTGCGCGCCGATGCGCGCGGACCGCAGCTCTATCTGAGCCGCGCCTGCAAGGAAATGCTGATTGAATTGTTCCGCATCGAAGTGCCGGAAATTGCCGAGGAAGTGATCTCCCTGCGCGCCGCGGCGCGCGACCCCGGTTCGCGGGCGAAAATTGCCGTGTCCACCAACGACGGTCGCATCGATCCGGTCGGCGCCTGCGTCGGCATGCGCGGTGCGCGTGTGCAGGCGGTGTCCAACGAATTGGGCAACGAGCGCATCGACATCGTGTTGTGGAACGACAACCCGGCGCAATTTGTGATCAATGCAATGTCGCCGGCGGAAATCGAATCCATCGTGGTCGACGAAGAGACCGGCACCATGGATCTGGCGGTGAAAAAAGACGGCCTGGCACAAGCCATCGGTCGCGGCGGCCAGAACGTGCGTCTCGCCTCCGAGCTGACCGGTTGGGAAATCAACGTGATGAGCGAAGAGGACTGGGAGGCCAAGCAGCAGGCCGAGGCCGGCGACATGATCTCCACGTTTATGAACGCGCTCGAAGTCGACGAAGACGTCGCGCAGGTGCTGGTCGAAGAGGGATTTACCTCGCTCGAAGAAGTCGCCTACGTGCCGATGGAAGAATTTCTGGCGATCGAAGGTTTTGACGAAGAGACCGCCACCGAGCTGCGCAACCGCGCCAAAGATGCGCTGTTGACCAAGGCGCTGGCGGAAGAAGAGCAGGTCGGGCAAAAGCGTCCGGCGGAAGATTTATTGACGATGGAAGGCATGGACGAAACCACCGCGTTTGCACTCGCCGGCATGGGCGTGTGCACGATGGAAGAGCTCGCCGAGCAGTCGGTGGACGAGTTGATGGTGATCGACGACATGGACGAAGAGCGCGCATCGGCCCTGATTATGAAGGCGCGCGAACCCTGGTTTGCCTGAGGGCAGAGTGGCGGTGAGAAAGGCGCCTGGGGCGCACAAGGTATATTTAATCGAAGGTTTCTGAGAATTTATGGCTGACGTTACAGTAAGCGAACTCGCAAAATCGGTAGGTGCTACCGTAGACCGAATCATCTCCCAAATGAAGCAGGCCGGCCTGAATCATTCGGCTGCGGATGACATCGTGTCGGACGAGGAGAAACAAGCTCTGCTGAGCTTTCTGAAAGCCAGCCACGGTCAGAGTGCAGACTCGCCGAGAAAGATCACGCTCAAACGCAAGACCACGACGACGCTGAAAACCAATTCCGGCGGCGCCAAGAAAATGGTCAATGTCGAAGTTCGTAAAAAGCGCACCTACATCAAGCGCGATGCTGTCGAAGACGAGGTTGCCGCCGAAGAAGCTGCGGAAGATTTGGCCGATCAGGAACTGGACAGCCGTCCGCAGGAAGTCGACACCCCGGAGGGCAATGTTGCCGAAGTGGCGGCTGGCGATGAAGCTGGCGGAACTGAAAAAGGTTTCCTCGACGATGTCGAAAGTGTGCGGCAACGCGCGGCACTGGCTCGCCAGAAAGCCGAAGCCGAGCGCCTGGCGCAGCACGCCGAAGACAAAAAAATAGCCGAGCAGAAGAAAAAGGCCGGCGACACCAAAGCGGGTGAGCCAGCGGCACCGGCGACCGAAGAAGACGCTCGCCACGCCGACCGCAAAGGGCTAAAACACAAGGTGCGCGAAGCCGACGCACTCGACGACACCGAAGACGGTGGCCGTCACAACAAGAAAGCTGGCAAGGCCGTGAAAAAAGTGGCCGCGCCGAAAAAAGTGAAATCTGCACTCGACTTTGTCGAGGACGACGAGGAAATCGCGGAAGTCCTCCATCTGGAGAAGAAAAAACTGACCTCCGGACGCCCGCAGATCAAAATCACCAACAAGCACACCTTTAAAGTGCCCACGGGAAAAATGACCTATACCGTTGAAATTGGCGAGCAGACCACGGTTGCCGAACTCGCGCAGCAAATGAACGTCAAGGCCGGCGAAGTCATCAAGCAATTGATGAAGATGGGCACCATGGCCACGATCAATCAGGTGCTCGAGCCCGAAGTCGCTGAGTTGCTGGTCGAAGAAATGGGCCACAATTCCGTGCGCGTCAGCGCCACCGCCATCGAAGACGAGTTGCGCGAAGCGCTCGCCAATGTCGAGGGCGGCGAGAAAGTTGCGCGCGCGCCGGTGGTGACCGTGATGGGCCACGTCGATCACGGCAAGACCTCACTGCTCGATTACATTCGCAAGGCCAAGGTCGCCTCCGGCGAAGCCGGCGGCATCACCCAGCACATCGGTGCCTACCGCGTACACACCTCGCAGGGCGAACTGACCTTCCTCGACACTCCCGGCCACGCCGCGTTTACGGCGATGCGCGCGCGCGGTGCCCAGTGCACCGACGTTGTCATCCTGGTGGTGGCCGCCGATGACGGCGTCATGCCGCAGACCGAAGAGGCCATTCAACACGCCCGCGCCGCCGGCGTCCCCATCGTGGTGGCGATCAACAAAATCGACAAAGAGGCCGCCGATCCCGATCGTGTGAAGAACGAGTTGGCCGCCAAGGACGTGATTCCCGAAGACTGGGGTGGCGACACGCAGTTCATCCCCGTCTCCGCCCATACCGGCGAAGGCATCGATGCACTGCTGGAAGCTGTTGCGCTGCAGGCGGAAGTGCTCGAGTTGCACGCCGATGTCAACGTCCCGGCGCGCGGCGTGGTGATCGAGTCGCGCATCGACAAGGGTCGCGGTGCGGTGACCACGGTACTGGTGCAGGCCGGTGAACTGAAGCGTGGCGAGATTATTCTCGCCGGTCAGAGTTTTGGCCGCGTGCGCGCGATGAGCGACGAGCGCGGCGAACAGGTCGACAGCGCCGGTCCCTCGACGCCGGTGGAAATCCTCGGTCTCGACACGCCGCCGCTCGCGGGCGACGAATTCCTCGTCGTTCCCGACGAGAAGAAGGCGCGCGAAGTCTCCGGATTCCGGGCCACCAAAGAGCGTGAAGAAAAAATTAAACGTCAGCGTTCGGCATCGCTGGACAACATGTTCTCCGGTCTCGGTGAGACCGAAGTTCGAGTGCTGACGGTGGTTCTCAAAACCGATGTGCGCGGTTCGCTCGAGGCGATTTCCGCCGCGCTCAACGATCTCGGAACCGACGAGGTGAAGGTCAATATCGTCGGCGACGGCGTCGGCGGCATTACCGAAAACGACATCAATCTGGCGCTGACCTCCGGTGCCATTGTGCTCGGCTTCAACGTGCGCGCCGATGGCAGCGCCAAGCGCATCGCCGAACAAGAGAGCGTGGAAATTCGTTACTACAGCATTATTTATCAGCTGATCGACGAAGTGAAAAGCGCGCTGTCCGGCATGCTCGAACCCGAGCGCGTCGAGGAAATTCTCGGTGTCGCCGAAGTGCGCGATGTGTTCCGTTCGCCCAAGTATGGTCAGGTCGCGGGTTGCATGGTGCTCGAAGGTACCGTGCACCGCAGCAAACCGATCCGCGTACTGCGCGACAACGTGGTCATCTTCGAAGGTGAACTCGAGTCGCTGCGCCGCTTCAAAGACGATGTGCAGGAAGTGCGCAACGGCATGGAGTGCGGTATCGGCGTGAAAAACTATGACGTCAAAGTCGGCGATCAGATCGAAGTCTACGACGTCAAATCCGTTGCCCGCAGTTTGGCGTAGTCCCCTATAGGCGCAGACAATGCCACGAGAATTTAAACGAGCCGATCGCGTCGCCGACGCGATGTTGCGCAGCGTTTCCGCTGTGCTGCGCAGCGAAGTCCGCGATCCGCGTATCGGCATGGTCAACGTCAATCAGGTGCAGGTCAGCCGCGATTGCTCGAACGCGAAAATCTTCGTCACCTTTATCGGCGTCGACGACGAGAAAGCGGTGGCCGAGGCGGTCAAGGCGCTCAATGAGGCGGCCGGATTTATCCGCAGCTACGTCGCGCGCGATCTCGACATGCGCGTCACTCCCAAACTGCATTTCGAATACGATCGCGTGGCGGTCGGCGGTCAGAAACTTTCCAACCTGATCGACAAGGCCGTCGCCGCGGATCGCGCGCACAAACAGGACTGACAATGCCTCGGCGCAAGAATTTCGGACGGCCGCTCAACGGCGTGCTGATCGTCAACAAGCCTGCGGGCATGAGTTCCAACGCCGTGTTGCAGCGCGCCAAGCGTCTGTTTTTTGCCGAAAAGGCCGGCCATACCGGCGCCCTCGATCCGCTCGCGACCGGCGTCCTGCCGCTCTGTTTTGGCGAGGCGACCAAGTTTTCCCAATACCTGCTCGACTCCGACAAAATCTACCGCTGCACCTATACCTTTGGCCGCAGCACGACCACCGCCGACAGCGAGGGCGAGATTCTGTCCGAGATCGATGCCTCGGCCTTGACCCGGCAGGTGGTGCTGGCGGCGATGCAGGCCTACCTCGGCGATATCGACCAGGTGCCGCCAATGTATTCGGCGATCAAGCAGAACGGCCAGCCACTCTACAAACTCGCGCGCGCGGGTGTTGAAGTGGAGCGCGCCGCGCGGCATGTGCACATTTTTGACTACGAATTGCTCGATTTTCGCCCCGGTCCCAGTGCCGAGGCCGATGTCCGCATCCACTGCAGCAAGGGCACCTACGTGCGCAGTCTGGCCGCCGATCTCGGCGACGATCTCGGAGTCGGCGCACACGTGAGCAAATTGCATCGCGAGCAGGCCGGTCCCTTCGACGAAAATCAGGCCCTGGATCTCGAGCAGCTGGAAGCCGAGCGCGGCGAACAGAGAGCGGAAGTACTCGATCATCATCTGCTCCCGGTCGACGCCCCCGTCGCCGAGTTTGCGGCGATCACCGTGGACGATAACAGCGGCTTTTACTTCAGTCGCGGCCAGTCCGTGATGGATACAAAGGTGTATCAATTGGGGGATGAAGGCGATACACTGCGCGTCTTTCGGGAAGGGGGAACCTTTCTCGGATTGGCCGAGATTACCGATGACGGTCGTCTCGCGCCGAAGCGCCTGTTGGCGCAATAGGGCTCAATGCCCTGACGACCTGTCTGTAAATATGCGCGGACGGGCCGTATCGAGTGGCTGCAATGCAAAATAGCGCGTTGTGGCGGGCATATTTTTAATGACTTGAGGAAGCTTCAATGGCACTTAGCAGACAAGAAAAAGACGCAATTATTGCAGAACATCAAACCGCCAAGGGCGACACCGGTTCACCGGAGGTACAAGTTGCCCTGCTGTCAGCGAACATCAATAAGTTGCAGAGTCACTTTGGCGATCACGTTAAGGACAATCACGGGCGCCGCGGCTTGATTCGCATGGTCAACCAGCGTCGCAAACTGCTCGATTATCTGAAGAGAAAGGACACCAGCCGCTACGCGGCTCTCATCCAGAAATTGGGACTGCGCCGCTAAATCGCTTCGATGTGCCCGCCGTGTGCGGGCATTTTCGCTATTTGGTTCAGCAAAAAGTGCATGTGTGGGCCTCGTCGTCGCGAATGGCGGGGTCGGGGCTTTCGGTATATTCGCACGCGAATGCACCGGAATTTCCGTATTTCGAGTCGGTCGATACGACACTCCTCTGCGCGAGGAGTCGACGTCGCCGACGAGTGTTGTGACTGAACGTAAAAACTGAATCTGAAATCTGAAAACTGTAAAAAGAAGGGTGAAAAAGTGAATCCCGTAATTAAGAAATTTCAATACGGTAACGATACCGTAACGCTGGAAACCGGACGTGTCGCGCGCCAGGCCACCGGGGCCGTCGTCGCAAGCATTGGCGACACCGTTGTGCTTTGTACTGTG
>Ga0316575_10000198_pt1 | contig 15984 bp, 10 predicted proteins | sample J5NA_FD_203072 | JGI IMG/M metagenome (GOLD analysis project Ga0316575, IMG submission 203072) | Rhizosphere microbial communities from salt marsh grasses in Alabama, United States - J5-7_050615r2r3 | ecosystem: Host-associated > Plants > Roots > Rhizosphere | place: USA: Alabama | collected...
CGGTGCTGCCGCATGCGCTTTCCAAATACGCCGAATCTGATCTCATCATCGTCGTCGCCTGCGGAGAACGCGCCAATGAAGTCGTGGAGATCTTCACCGAATTCCCCGAACTTGACGATCCGCGTACCGGCCGCAAGCTCATGGAACGCACGATCATCATCTGCAATACGTCGAACATGCCCGTTGCAGCCCGTGAGGCAAGCGTCTATACCGGCATGACCATCGCCGAATATTACCGGTCAATGGGACTCAAGGTCATGCTCCTCGCCGATTCCACTTCGCGCTGGGCACAGGCGCTTCGCGAAATGTCGAATCGCATGGAGGAACTTCCCGGCCCGGATGCATTTCCAATGGATCTCTCGGCAATCGTCGCGAACTTCTACTCGCGCGCAGGATTCGTCAATCTGCACAACGGCACCACCGGATCAATCACCTTCATCGGTACGGTAAGCCCTGCAGGCGGAAACCTAAAGGAACCGGTGACCGAATCGACCAAAAAGGCGGCACGCTGTTTTTACGCACTCTCGCAGAACCGCGCCGATTCCAAGCGTTACCCGGCCGTCGATCCGATCGACAGTTACTCGAAATATCTCGAATATCCGGAAGTAACCGAATATCTTGACAAAACAATCGAACAGGGGTGGGCCGACAAGGTCATGAAGCTCAAGGACATTCTGCTGCGCGGAAAAGAAGCCAACGATCAGATCAACATTCTCGGTGACGACGGCGTTCCGCTCGATTACCACATTGTTTTCAACAAATCCGAGCTGATCGATTTCGTTATCCTGCAGCAGGATGCATTCGATCAGGTCGATTCGTCAACACCGCTGATCCGGCAGAAATATCTCGTCAACAAGCTGCTCACCATCTGCGACAGCCAGTTCCTCTTCGACGGATTCGACGAAGTGGGCGGCTACTTCAAGAAACTTATCAACCTTTTCAAGCAGATGAACTACAAGCAGTTCCGGTCCGACGAATTCGTCGCGATGGAACAGCAGATCGACGCGCTCATCGCCGAACGCGTCGTCAACGAACAGGAATCTCAGAAAGCAACGGCAAGCTGAAGGGAACGGAACCAATGAAAACCAAAGCATTCCAGAAAATTTACACCCATATCGAAAACATCACGAAAGCCACCTGCATGATAGAGGCTGATGGCGTATCGAATGAAGAGATGGCCACGGTTGACGGCCGTCCGGCACAGGTCGTGAAAATCGCCGGCAACAAGGTGACGCTGCAGATCTTTCCCGGCACCCAGGGAATTGCCACCAATACAGAAGTGGTGTTCTTGGGAAAACCGCCGACCCTCAAGGTTTCAAACGAACTCAAGGGACGTTTCTTCAATGCATACGGCGATCCGATCGACGGCGGTCCGCATGTTGAAGGGGAGGAGATCGAAATCGGCGGTCCGTCGGTCAACCCGGTTCGGCGAAAACAGCCATCCGAACTCATCGCCACCGGTATCGCGGGCATCGACCTCAACAATACCCTGGTCACCGGACAGAAGATTCCGTTCTTCGCAGACTCCGATCAGCCGTTCAACCAGGTGATGGCGACGGTCGCGCTGCGTGCGAAGGCCGATGTCATCATCCTCGGCGGCATGGGTATGAGCAACGACGACTACCTCTATTACAAGACGCTCTTCGACAATGCCGGCGCACTTGACCGCATTATTGCATTTATCAACACCACCGACAATCCGCCGGTGGAACGGCTTCTCGTTCCCGACATGGCGCTCTCCGCATCGGAATATTTCGCAGTCAACCACCATGCCAAGGTGCTCTGCCTCCTTACCGACATGACGCTCTTCGCCGACGCGCTCTCCATCGTATCGAACCGCATGGATCAGATTCCTTCGAAGGACAGCATGCCCGGATCCCTTTACAGCGATCTCGCGAAGATCTACGAAAAAGCCGCGCAGTTTCCCGACGGCGGTTCCATCACGATCATCGCGGTCACGACGCTTTCCGGAGGAGACATCACGCATGCCATCCCCGACAATACCGGCTACATCACCGAAGGACAGCTTTATCTGCGCCGCGACACCGATATCGCGAAGGTCATCATCGATCCGTTCCGCAGTCTTTCGCGCCTCAAGCAGCTTGTCATCGGCAAGAAGACCCGTAAAGATCATCCGCAGGTGATGAACACCGCCGTACGCCTGTATGCCGATGCCGCAAACGCCCGCACCAAGCAGGACAACGGTTTCGACCTTACCGAATACGACCGTCGCACACTTGACTTCGCTAAAGAATACTCGCGAGAGCTGCTCGCGATCGACATCAACATCGACGTCGAAAAAATGCTTGACACCGGATGGAAACTCTTCGGCAAGTATTTCAGCAAGGACGAAGTCGGCATCAAACAGGAGTTCATGGATAAATACTGGGTTGGCGAAACCGCCGGCGATTCATCCCTTTTCAACTGACCCTGAATCGTTTTCACGCGGAGCATCATAATGGCGTTAAAATTTCAATACAATAAAACCTACCTTCAGCTACTCAACAAAGGGCTCAAGGTCCGCATCAACGCACTGCCCACGCTTGTTGCCAAGGAGTCTGCACTGCGACTCGAGGTCAAGAAAGCCAGGGAGCATGTCGAAGCGGTTCGCGCAAAACTCTCGGAGACGTACGCACGCATGAACGCGACCTACCGGCTCTGGAGTGAATTTCCGTCGGGACTCGTATCGGTCAAAAAGGTCGATATCGACATCAAAAAAATTGCGGGTGTCAAAACCCCGGTGATGCGGTCGATCTCGTTCGACATTGCCCGGTACAGTATCCACCAGGCTCCGGCCTGGCTGCCGCAGGGTGTCGAGATCCTCAAGCAGATCGCCCGGCTCAACATCGAGATCGAACTGTCGCGTAAAATTGTCGAAGTGCTCGAATATGCCCGTAAGAAGACCACGCAGAAGGTCAATCTTTATGAAAAAGTGCAGATACCCGAGCATCATGAAGCAATCAGGAAGATAAAACGGTTCATGGAAGATGAAGACAATCTCTCCAAATCGTCCCAGAAGATCCTCAAGGCGAAAATAGCTGCAACGGAGGCTGCATAATGATAGCTCCCATGAAAAAACTGCAGATACTGCTTCCGTCCGTTGATCGCGACCGTTTTCTGGAAGGGCTGGCGCAGGTCGGCGTTGTTCACATAGAAGAACGGTTCATTGAAGAATCGTCCCCTGATCTCGAGGACCTTTCCACAACGCTGCGACAGTATCAGACGGTGTTCAATGTCCTCAAACCGCATGCGAAAAACATTCCCGCAGATGCTCCCGCACCGTTTTCCGATGCGAAAGCGCTTGTCGAAGAGTACCGTCAGATCGATCACCGGCGCACCCACCTGCAGCAGGTGCTCAGCGGCCTCGAGAAAGACATCCAGCTGCTCACCCCATGGGGCGATTTCGATCCCGCTCTTGTCAAGAAGATGGCGGAGATGGGCATCACGCTCACCTTTCATGAGATGCCGTCAAAAAAATTCGCTCAGCTTCCGCTTGCCGAAATGACCGCGCGGATCATCAATGCAGGAACCACCGTCAGGTTCGTCATGATTCATTATAAGAACCGCGAAACGTTTGACCTCGAAACACTCACTATTCCCAACAAATCCCTTGCAAACCTCGTCGAAGAACGTTCTCAGGTAACAGCCGAGATCGCCGACTGTACCCGCTCGATAACCGCACTTGCGGCATCGGTACCGATGCTCTCCGAAGAAATCGCGCACCTTGTTGCGCAGCGTCAGCTTGCCGAGGCGCAGCTCCATCTCGAAAGCGGAGCCGAAGGCGCCGTCTGCCTCTGCAGCGGCTGGATACCTGCCGACGACGATAAAAAAATCAGGGAGTATCTTGACAAAAGTATCGTCTGGTACGAAATCAGGAAGGCGACACCCGACGAAACACCGCCGGTAAAGCTTGCAAACCGTCCCTTCGCGTCGAAATTCGAACCGGTCACCAGGATGTTCGCACTTCCCGACTACCATGAAATCGACCCGACGCCGTTTTTCGCACCCTTTTTCATGTTCTTTTACGGGATGTGTCTCGGGGACGTCGGCTATGGAGCGATCGTATTCATTGCGGCGCTTGTCGCCACCCTCAAGGCTTCGGGAAAAATGAGAAACATCTTCATTCTCGGGATGTTTCTCGGTGCCGCAACCATTCTCAACGGTTTTTTTCTCAACAGTTTTTTCGGTGCATCACTCTTCAATACCCCGGGGATGAAGGGTATTGCCGGATCGGGAGGGTTTCTGCCGTTTCTCGGATCACGCATCACCGACGGAAAAACGGTGTTTCCTGCAATGACTTTTGCCATTTATATCGGGGTGGTTCAGATGCTCCTCGGCATGCTTCTGCAGACGGTCAACCGCTTCAGGACACGCGGTGCACTGCATGCCGTGCAGCCGTTCTGCTATCTGCCGCTCACCCTCTCTGCAATCATCGCATTGTGCAAGGCGAACTTCCTTGACATGGGTACCTACGCGATCAACAGCATCGAGATCGGCAGAACGATTGCCGCGCTGCCGAACAACGTGCTTTTCACCCTGCTCGGTATCGGTATCGTTCCGTTCGTCTTCCTCAATTCCCCGTCAAAGAAGATCTGGCTGCGGCCGGCGATCTTTCTATGGGAGTTTTATAATTTTGTAAACAGCGTCGTCGCCTACGGGCTCTCCTATCTGCGGCTTTTCGCGCTCGGCCTCGCCGGCGGACTTCTGGGCAATGCATTCAACCAGATCGCCCTCATGCTGATCACCGACCATAACGGTCAGATCACCATGTCATGGCTTTTTATTTTCACCCTGCTCATCATGATCGGCGGGCACACACTCAATTTCGCCCTTTCGGCACTGGGAGCCTACGTTCATACGGTCAGGTTGACCTTTGTTGAATTCTACGGCGCCCTCTCCTTTGCAGGCGGCGGAAAACCGTACATACCATTAACCGGAAAAAACAAATAACTATCAATAACCAATTCAACCAACCAGGAGGAATCCTATGGATATCGGATACATAATTGCAATGATCGGAATCGGGTGTATGGTCGGACTTTCGGGTGCCGGTTCTGCAATCGGTCTAGCCATCACCGGACAGAGCCTGCTCGGCGCACTCAAGAAAAATCCGTCATGTTTCGGCGCCGCATTCATTCCGTTCGTCATGCCGTCAACCCAGGGGCTCTACGGGTTCGTCGGCTTCATCATGTACAACGGTGCCATCAACTCCTCCTTTACCGTCTTTCAGGGTGCCGTCGTCCTTGGTGCGGGCATCGCCATGGGTATCGCGTGTCTCATAAGCGCCATCCAGCAGGGCAAGATCTGCGCCAGCGGTATCGCGGCAATCGGCGGAGGGCACAATGTCAGCAGCACGACGCTTATCCTCGGTGCCTTCCCGGAATTCTACGCGATTCTTTCACTCGTCGCGGCAATTCTCATGCAGGGTCTTCTTAAGGCGTAAACAAAGTATATATAGCATACGGAAAAGGCGACTTCTAAACCAGGTCGCCTTTTTTATTTATTTTTACGCGATTGAGCCGTTCATTGCGTGTAGGGGCATTTCATGGAATGCCCCTCCGGTAAAGATTATAGAGCGTCCCCTAAACCCCCCGAAGGGGAACTTTTCGAAGAATAAACCAATTGGTGTTCCCTGCGGGGGACCTGAAATGAGGGGGCGTCAACCAGACGAAAAAGAATAATCTCAACCGGTATATGCCTGGCCTGCCCCTGTAATTTGCAGCAACGGGTCAGTCGCTGCCGGAACGCCTCTTCCTCACCGCTCCGTACACGGCAAGGGCAACGATCGCCGTCAGCGACAGAAGTGACAACCGCCACCCTTTCGCGAATGAATCTGGTGCGTAGGTAAACGTGATATGATGGTTGCCTGAAGGCAGCGCCACAGCCCTGAACGTATAATTTGCCCGGTAGATGTTCACCTTCTTCTCATCCAGAGCTGCATGCCACCCCGGATAGTAGAGATCCGAAACGACAAGCCATCCCGGCCCCTGGGCATCGATTTCAACGGAGCGGTTTTTATACGCGGTAATCACCGGAACCGACGCGATACCGTTTTCGGGCATGTCACCGGGAGTCTCTTCAAGAAACACCTCACGTGTCGGCTCAAATGCTGCGGAGTGAAGCCTGCGCAGCAGAAGGGCGGTATCGGGAATCACGCTGCACTGCGGAACGACAAGCGCCCTGGGCAGCACCGTCGTGTTTTCATACAGCATCGAACCGCCCTCCACCGGTACTTTTTTAAGTCCGTCAACCGCCAGCTCACGGCCTGCGGTACAGTAACGGACATTGAGAAAATCAAGCAGACGCTTCTCCTCGCGCAGGATGGTGTCATTGACAGCCGTTATTCCGAAGGCGAGATTCGCCGTGCTCAGGCGACCCATGAACCGGTAATACCGCAGTGAACCGAGAGAACTGTAGACACCCGCATTCTCGATACCGTGAAAGAGATTGTAGTCCGGGTCGAGCCGCTCCTGCGACATCGCTCCGCCGAGGATATTCCCCGCAGAATTGACATTATATATTCTGAAACGTCCATCCTGCCGCTTCAGATACCGCGCGATCGGCGGCTCCGGAGCGTCGTTATCACGCAGCATGGTAACGGGATTCGGGACAAACTGCGTCAGCGCCGCACAACAGAGTGCCAGAACGGTTTTCTGCAGACCATATCTGAACCTGCCGCGACTCCAAAGCCAGAAAACCGCAACACCGGCAGCACCGGCAGCTGTCGAAACAGCCCATGAATACTGCAGCGGACTCAGTACCGCCGCAACATCATTGAACAGAGCGACGATCCGTCCGTAATAGAAGGACGCCTGCTGCACGGCATACGCATTGCCGCCGACCGCACGGTCGACATACCGTTGCGCATATGCAAAGAGCGGTTTACGGGAAAGTGCGAACAGCAGATTCCCGGCCGCCATGCAGAAAATCGGCAGTGTGAATGCAGCGATGCTTCTGCGCAGCGTTTCACGGACGGAGAGTACCGATGCGGACTCCCCTTTCGCTCCCAGTCCCTCGAGTCCGAACGCGGCCAGGACGCTCAGTGAAAACTGGGCGAAGAGCATGAACCGTGACGGTACTCTGAGGAAGTGCAGACCTGGAAGCACATACAGAAACCGGTAGAGCGGATTGAATTTTCCAAGACTTAGAAAGCAACCGCATGCAAGCAGCAGCCAGAAAAAATGAACTACACGATTATCGGGTTTTTTCCTCAAGGTAAAAAGAACAAGCGCCAGAGCGGTAAACCCGGCAAAAAGATTCGGCCCCGAAATCCAGTACCCTGCAAGACGTGTCCAGGACGGCAGAATAAATCCTGCAAACCCCGCAGGAAAAAGCGATCCGAATGATGCGAACGTATAGTCGATACCGCCGGCACGGATTGATTCACTGCCGACTTCGAGCGTCGGCAGCACCTGAACGGCACCAAGACCGGTACCAAGCGCCACGGCGATGATCCAGTATCCGGAAACAGTGATCATCATCCGTAATGTCGACTTTTTCTCCCATAGACGATAGAGCAGGTAAAGAAAAACAGCCATGGTACTGTATACCGGATTCTGCGGCAACCCGCCGGTCCACAACAAACCGAAAAAAACAGCATACAATGTAATGGCCGATAAAGCACGCCGCGGTAGAAACATCCTGTCAACCATCATGAAAAACAGGGGAAACCAGGTGATTCCGTGAACAGCCGGTGAACCGAGGTACCCCAGAAACGGCCCGGCAATGATCCAGATCCATGTTCCAAGCACCGATGCATCTCTCCCCAGACCGATACTTCGACAATAGCGATACATGACAGCCGGAGCAATAATGAGATGAAGTGCACAGTCGACAAAAAAAGCAGCTGCAACAGGTACGATGAATGACAGCATAAGCAGCGGTGGATAGAGCAGTGCACCCATACCTTCACCCAACAGGGGAAATCCGCACTGCATGAGCGGTGTCCAGAGAGGGATTTCGCCACCTCTCCACTGCTGCAGTCCGGCATAGGTGAGCGGTGCAAAATCAAAAGCCACATCACCCTTGAACAGATATCCGTGCGAAATAATCTGGGGAAGAATGAAGAGGATTATCGGCACGTAAAGTAACAGCAGCGTGAGCATGACGGGGTGTCGATCGAAAAAAGTGACCGTACTGCGGGACGTCTTTTCTGACTTCATTGGTAAAACCTTCCCTGTTCAGATGGAATCCGGATAAACGGACATGAATGACGGAATTCCGGATACCTGTCGGATTTCACTCTTCATCAAAGATTTGATGATTGACGGCCATAAGTATCCCGGGAATGATCAGCTCTTACAAAAAAACACTGTGCGCCGCGGAATACGGCTGCAGCAAGGTTTCTTCACCGGAAAATATATTACTACTGGCCGTCGATGTCGTACAATGATAGTATTACTCCGGCCGATTCTACCGGGATCTTCGCTGACTCATATCCGGGAGGTACATGTTCCTGTGGATTTCAGTACCAAAACATTCGCCGCACCCGTTCGAAAAGGCACGGCTGTCGGCGTCACGAAACCGGACTTGATATCATTTGTTAACAAATCGCGTTTCCTGTTTGACAGTTTTTCCGTCACGAAGTAGAATCGGATAACAACCGTATCGGCTTACAATTGAACAACAATCAGAACTGCAAACCACAAACACCATTACAACCGGGATGTCTATCATGTCTCTAACCAAAATTCTCATTGTCGGCGCCGGCGAAGTCGGCGGATACAGCGCAGCCGTAATGGCACGAATGCAGCTGGGCACCATTTACCTTTATGATATCGTGGAGGACCTCGCCATCGGCAAAGCCATGGATATCAACCAGGCATCGCCGTACCTTCACATCGATACCCGTGTCATCGGGTGCAACAGCCTTGACAACATAGAATACCCCGACGTCATCGTCGTTACCGCAGGTCGCGCCCGACAGGCCGGCATGACCCGCCTCGACCTGCTCAACAGCAACCTCGACATCGTCGGCAGTCTCGGTGAGCTCATTTACCCGCGTTTTAAAAATGCGAAAGTGCTTGTCGTTTCCAATCCGGTCGAGATCCTCACCTGGTACCTTAAAACACGGTGGCCCGAAATGAATGTCTTCGGCCTGGGGTGTTCACTTGACACCATGCGGTTCAAGTTTTTCATAGCGGAAGCGGTACACGGATCGGTTGACAGCTCGACGGGAATCGTTATCGGAACACACAACGACAGCATGATACCACTTGTCAATTACGCCACCGTCGGCGGCGTTCCGTTGCGTTACCTTCTTGATGACGCCACCATTGCAGCCATTCTGAAGCGGACACGAACCGCAGGAACCGTCATCACGAAAAAGAAACGTGACCACAGCGGATTTCATGCGGCATCACATATCGTCACCCAGGTGGTTGAATCGATCATTTTCAACCGGCTCGGCGTCTTTCCGCTCAGTACCTACTGCCGTGGCGAATATGGTCATTCGGGAATCTGTCTGGCACTACCGTCTGTCGTTGGTCATAACGGTATCGAAAGGGTTCTTGAAGTAACTCTTGATGACACCGAAAAATCAGCTCTGAATCTGTGCGCGGAAGAGGTGAAAAAGATTATCAGCGGAATAAAAATCTGATTCTGGAAGGTATTTGCATTAATCGATAACAATAAGCAGCGAAAAAAAACCTTACCAAAAGTGTATACATTTTGCGTACAAAATAAGTATATTAAAATCAGATTTTTGTATGGTTCATACGAAGAAAAAAAGGCACCGCAGGCGGCTTGCAACGGAACGTTTGGTCTCCCCCCTTGGTTCTTTGCCACCCCTGAAGTGCCTTTTTTTATTTCTTCAACGAATACACCCTGTATTTGCCGGGATAAACCACTGTACATCTTTATCGAAAGCATATCCTGTAGTAATGCCTTCTGATCTAAATCTAATATACCAAATTTTCATTAACATTACCAAATTTTAACCACTTTATATATCAACGAGTTATGCTGTTACTATTTTTTTTCTTCAATAATTCACCTGTTTTACGTTAACAACCCCTGCAAAGACACGTTGACTCCACATCAAACTCTCCGTATATTTCTCACTATCAGGGGGGATTGCCGTGGATTCCATTTTTTCGTATTTTGACTTTAGACTCTATTTGAAAGACTGGCATTCCCGGAGTCAATCCGGCGGAACACGGCTGACTTACCGCACCATAGCTGAAGCAATCGGCCTGAAATCAGCTGCACACATTACCCAGATAATTAACGGCAGGGCGAATCTTTCGCCACAATCCGCCGAACGCTGCGCCGCACTCTGCAGACTGAACAAAAAAGAAACTGCATACTTCCAATGCCTGGTAGCCTTCAATCAGGAGAAGGACGGATCGCGGAAAAACCAGCTGTACCGGCAGCTTATCAAACACAGCTGCAGTAAAACAGTACTGCTCACTGCCGATCAATACCGGTATTACCAGAAATGGTATTATGCAGTCATTCACGATATTCTCTCATTTTACCCCTTTACCGGAGCCTGGCACGACCTTGCGAGAATGGTTGATCCACCCATTACCGCCCGACAGGCACAGACCGCGGTAAAACTGCTCATGCGCCTTCAATTTATCGAGCAAAAGCCCGACGGCTCCTTCACATGCCGTTATCCCGGCATCAGTGCCTATTCGGGAGGCCACTCGCCGGTTATCAAATCTTACGCCGCCGCGATGATTGACAAAGCAAAATCCGCTCTCGAAACCGTACCCGACGATGAACGGCTGATCTCATGGGCGGGCTTTTCCATTTCACATGAGACCTACCGGAAAATGAAAGACGAGGCCCGGGAGTTCAGAAAGAAACTCGTTGCCATGGCGCAGGCAGACCCAAATCCTGAGCAGGTTTACCATCTGAATCTGCAGCTGTTTCCCGTTTCAAAAAAACGGGCACCCTCTCCACCGCCGGAAGGGGAATGAGCAATGGATGCAAGACTCCGATGTACACTCGCAATCGTGTGTCTGGCATTCGGTCGCTGCATGGAGAACGGTGGTATCGGCCATGAGGGCGAAGCGAAAATCAGTGGGAAAGTGTTATACCAAACGGGTGAAAAGAGCTCGGAAGGCATCGCTGTGTACTGTAACGATGCAGATTTTATATGCGACACCCTCTGCAGCCCGCAACGCACACCTTCAACCTTTACCGACGCATCCGGAAATTTCACCGTCCCGATCGATCATGACGGCGATTATTTCATTGAAGTGAACGACGGACGCCACTTTGCCGCCGGTCTGCATGCACACATTTCACAGGACAGCCGATCGGTTACACTGCCGGCCGATACCCTGACCCCTACCGGCGAAATCAGGGGCAAACTCGTCTTTGATGATGGCCCGGCGGAGACCGTTACCATAGCGGTTCCCGGACTTGCGAGAAGCGCCCTGCGCAACAATGACAATGACAGCTTTTTTCTCGAGGATATTCCACGGGGAGAATATACACTTTCTTTCTCTTCCAGCAACCCGCAGACCGCACCGGCAACCGTCGCCGCAATCACGGTGCGATCCGCTGCAATAACCAGACTGTGTCTCACCTACGGCAGCAGCGACACCACACCCCCGCACCGTCTGAAACTCCTGCTCAACACAACCGCTGCCGGAACTGCCACCACATCACCGATTTACCACTTTCCGGTCCTCATCAGATTGACTGAAGACAACTTCGACTTTTCATCCGCGCAAAACGATGGTACCGATCTGCGCATAACCACTGCGGACGGAATATATCTGCCGTTTTCGATTGAACGCTGGAACTGCGATACACGCCATGCGGAACTCTGGGTAACGATAGATACACTGCATGCAGATGACAGTACCCAGGCTCTGATACTTCTCTGGGGTACAAACAGCGGCCTGCGTCCGGCAGGAATGTTTGATACGACCGACGGTTTTCAGGGGGTATGGCATTTGTCGGAAGCCGGCGGTGATACGATTCATGATGCAACCCTGCATCACTTTGACGGCATACCTTATGGAATGACAAAAGGATCATCTGTGGAAGGTTTGATCGCAACCTGTCAGGAATTTGACGGTAAACAGTCGTACATCAGTATGCCGAACACTGCCGACAGCCGTCTCAACTTCCCGGAAAACAGCTATTTTTCCATCAGCGCATGGATTTACCTCGACACTCTCGCCAGTACCTACCAGGCGATCGCATCAAAAAGCAATCAGCTCTACGGCATCGGAATTACGGAAGATAATGTAACGGAATTTTTCGAATTCGAAACAGAAGACTCCTGGAAAACGAACCTGGGACCTGCATCGGCCGGAACCTGGATGCTTGTCACCGGAATCTCGGCCGGCGAGCGGCAGTACCTTTACATAAACGACATCTGCGTCGACAGTATCCCCGAAGCCATCGGTGGAAAGAAATACCGCGTCACCACCGACCCGTTCACAGTCGGCAGGCGCACCTCAGCCTCGGTGGAAGGGTGGTTCAGGGGAAGAATCGACGAAGTACGGGTATATTCCACCGCTGTAAGTACCGACTGGATCCGGTGCTGCTACCTCAACCAGCGCGAAGACAACCGGCTTGTTGTTTTTGAGAATCAGTGACCGTCATCGGTAGTACACCCAAATAAAAAACCACCGCTGAACACTGCGGTATAAAAAATAGCCGAAGCAGAATTAATTTTCACCCCCCCCAGAAAAAAAACTAAAGTTTGCCGCATTTCTGCCGAAATAATTATCAGGGATTGGTCCGGAGTCCCTCAGGATGTCGAGTAAACCGGACAGGAACACTCCACCAGGGAGGACGTATGGCAGTTGGTGGCGTAGGAAATAACGGAGCACGCACCGAACAGATGCGAACGGATCAACGTCGTGCTGAAGAGGCGCGGACACAGGAACAGAAGCAGGCTAATCAGACAAACAGGGAGGTTGCTGATACACGGAAGGCTACTGCGCAGGGACGCGGAGAGAATATGGATCTTACCGCCTGATGCGGGTGCTCTGCTCCGGGATGTTATGATGAACACAGGACTCGTGTGGTGACGGGTCCTGTGTTTTTTTATGGAATCCTGCAAACTCACTTACCGTTGATCAGCGGCTCTCTCCTGCAGGAAAACCCCTGTTTTTCCGCATTATCAAGTGCTGCGGAACTGCCGAGTACCGTCGTGGCCTGTCTCTCCTGCTGCAAAATCGATACGGCAAGCTGCGAGAGGCTCTCGGGTGTAGCGGCAAATACCGCATCGCGCATGCGCTGCCTGAAATCTTCCGATACTCCCACCCAGAGAAGTATTGATTCGTTGTAGCTTCTTCCATGCGGCGGAAGCGGCGAATCGATGTGTCCGATGGTTCCGATGATATTCTGACTGATGACCTCACGCGGCAGTCCGTCGGCAATCATTTGAAGCCCTGCAGTAAAATGATGCACGGTTGAAACCAGGTTCGGATCACGGTACGATGCACACGAAAAGAGAGGATGCGCGACGGAAACGGTCGACATACCCCCATAGGCTCCACCCTCCACCCGCACCTTATCCCAGAGATACCCTGCGGAGAGAATTCGTGAAAGCAGCAGCAGCAATCCTGCGGTTTGCGGCTCAACCGGCGGCATTTTCCATACTTCGCCCACAAAGTTGACCGCCGAATTTATTTCGATACCGACCGGCATATCACTTTCAGGCGCAGTATGCATCTTTACCGCCGGCATCATTGAGCCGGAAGGCAGTGCAGCAACAAGTGCATCGACCGAAGCGATTACCTCCTGCGGTTCATCTGCGGTAATGATGAGCCGCATGGCGGCACGACTGATGACGAGCCGGTGGATCTCCTTGAGCGCATCCGCGACAGCAGTGTAATCCTTGCGCTGGACAAGGGTTTCAAGAAAACGTAACTGCGAAATTCCACCCATGATTTCATCGATGGCACGGGCTGTGCTGAGCGTCGCACCCGCATGAGTAAGTGCGAACCGGTGTCCGGACCCGATAATTGCAGCATGCAGGCCGTTGCGCTCTTCGAGCAGAATGTCGCGCAGCAGTTTCTCGTTTGCCGCCTCCGGGGAAACGAGCAGGTCGCGCAGAAGCGCACAGGTCTCGCCAAACCGCGGGAGCAGCGCCTTCGCATGAAAGAACAGGTTGACAAATGTATTGTCGTCGGTTGCGGCTACGGTCTTGCAGCTCACCGAAGCATCGATACCGCCGCTCGCCCGTGCAATACGGGTGGCCATCTGTTCGTAGGTGAATCCCGCAGCCCCGCACCGGGTCGCATACTCGCAATAGAGCGGTACGAAGGGAAGAAGCTCCGTCGGAAGTGCAGCGAGGTCAAACCCGATGTCGATATACACGATACCACTGGTAAACTGACGATGCAGGTCCGCCGGAGAACCTCCGATGTGAGCAGGCACGGTTTCGACGGTAAATCCGCGCCGCGGCAGGTCGGCGATGTCGAGCCGGGGAAGTTTCGCCAGCCCCTCGGCACTCGGCGGCGCCATCTGCTGCGCAAGCAGTGTTTTCGTCAGTTCGGCATACCGTGTGACATCTCCTGCTGTAAACGAAGCACTCAGACGGGCAGCCTGTTTTTCCGTCTGTTTTTCGAGCCGCGCCCCCATATCGGGAGACGCCACGACGGTACAGCGCAACCGATGGGTATTGTCAAGCAGTCTGCCGCGGATGACATTGCTGAAATACGATGTCCGCCGTTCACACTCATTCTTAAGAACCGAGAGTGTCTTTTCAAATGCACAATGCGCAAACGGATCACCACCGTACATCCATGACCGGTAACACCGTTCGGCCATCCGGAGATTATAGGGAAAGTGACCTCCCGTCACCTCGCGCAATCCGAACTCAATCTGCCGCAGGGCACCTTCCAGAAGTTCGAAATCAGGCCCGTTCTTAACGATCGCATGTAACGTATCAAGCACCAGTTTTTCAACCGCTTCGGCATGTTCGGGTTTCGTTTTCCGCAGCCCGGCGGCAAAAACGGATTGACGAAGCTCGCTGTCGAAACCGCAGAAATCGGCCAGGTCCTCACCGAGCCCCGAATCGATGAGCGCCCGCTTGAGCGGAGAACTTTCGGTGTCAAGGAGATAATACGACAGGACTTTTCCGGTAAGGGTATCAAGCGCATTGACGGTCTCCCCGAATATCCAGGCGAGTATAACGGTTGCCGTACCCGCGTCCTCGGCCGGTGCAGGGGCCTCGAACGAATGCGACCGGGGAGCGTCCCAGGGTTTCTGCAGAAGCACCTCGACATCGACGTCGATCGCGTCAAACGGTGCAAGGAACTGTTCATCGAGAAACCGAAGCGTTTTTTCCGAAGGAATATTGCCGTAGAGCACGATATACGAATTTGATGGATGATAATACCGCCGGTGAAAGGCGATGAACTGTTCATAGGTCAGATCGGTAATGTGCTCCGGATCGCCTCCGCTTTCAAAATGATAGGTAGTATCGGGAAAGAGAGCCGAGAGCGTCCGGCGGTCGACATGACTCGAAAAATTGGAGAACACTCCTTTCATTTCATTGTAGACAATCCCTTTGATACCTACCGGTTTCGTGGTGTCTTCCACATCGAAATGCCATCCCTCCTGATAGAAGGTGCTTTCGGAAAGCAGCGGATTGAACACCGCATCCGCATAAATCGATGCGAGATTGTAATAATCTTTCTCAACCTGTGAAGAGACGGGATAGACCGTCTTGTCGGGATACGTCAGCGCATTGAGAAATGTCTGAAGTGACCCTTTAAGCATCTCCTGAAACGGATCCTTTACCGGATACCGCCTCGATCCGCATAAAACGGAATGTTCGAGAATATGCGGAACACCGGTACTGTCATATACCGGGGTCCTGAATGCTATGGAAAAAAGATTATCGGGATCATTATTGAACAGGTGAATGCAATGTGCACCGCTTTTCACATGCCTGAACTGATATCCGGTCGTCTGCAGTTCGGGCAGTGCCTCGATGCGCTCGAGAACAAAACCGGCCATGGTGGTGTTGAGCTCATAATCCTGCCGTGGAAGAGTGGCGGT
>Ga0316575_10000199_pt1 | contig 15979 bp, 14 predicted proteins | sample J5NA_FD_203072 | JGI IMG/M metagenome (GOLD analysis project Ga0316575, IMG submission 203072) | Rhizosphere microbial communities from salt marsh grasses in Alabama, United States - J5-7_050615r2r3 | ecosystem: Host-associated > Plants > Roots > Rhizosphere | place: USA: Alabama | collected...
ACGAAACCGCCGGAAAACTGGATATGTCCAAATTGATTATTTCAATTGCCGCTGGCGTCCCCATGGAGGCCATCGAATCCCGTCTGAACAAAAAGCTGCGCCTGATCCGGGTCATGCCCAACATCGCAGCGGCAGTTAAGGAAGCGGCTACTGCCGTTGCTGCCGGAAAACACGCCACGAAAGAAGATATCAAGCTGGCGATGGCCATTTTCAATTCGATCGGTAAGACCGTGTTTATTCCCGAAAATTACCTAATGGATGCGATTACCGGTTTGAGCGGCAGCGGCCCGGCCTACATCTTTTTAATCGTTGAGGCCATGGCCGATGCCGGTGTGAAAGTGGGATTGTCGCGCCAGGATGCGCTCTTTTTGTCCGCCCAAACGGTTCTGGGTGCCGCCAAAATGTTGATTGAGACCCAGGAGCACCCGGGTCAGCTCAGAGACAGAGTGACATCTCCGGGAGGTACTGCGATTGCCGGTCTGGCAACCCTGGAACAGGGCGGGTTGCGCACCACCCTGATTAATGCCGTGGAGGTTGCAACGAACCGTTCCAAGGAACTGGGTGAAATGATGATCAAAAATTTTTCCAACAATCGCTCTACCACCCCGAAGGCTTAAAAGCGCCTGACAATGAATCCGCCCTTTCATCGATGCTGCAAACGATAGTTGATGTGTTTTCCAACCGGCGCGTGATTGTCTCCGAAAACCCCAATTCCCGGATTTGCCACCGTTCAGAATTGATGATAGACTATCACTGGTGTCCAAAATAGATCTGGAACGAGGAAAGCAATGAAGTTTAAAACCGACGGTTTAATCATACTGCCATTATTATTTTCCATGCTTATTTTCATAAACGCTTCGGCTTCTCCAACCCAGATTAATGAGATTGAATGGCATTCTTATGATGACGGGATGGCCCGCGGCAAATTTGAAAAAAAGAAGGTGTTTTTACATTTTACCGCATCGTGGTGCTATTATTGCGGGATAATGGAGAAGGAGACCTTTAAAGACCCGACGATCATTTCATCTTTAAATGAAAATTTTATTCCCATCAAAGTCGATTATGACAGAGAAACGAAAACTTCTTATTTTTACCGTGTCAGAGGGTTGCCGGATACCATATTTATCGCTGAAGACGGCCAGATAATCGGCCGTCGCCCCGGATACATACCGCCGGAGCTGTTAAAACGCATCTTAAAATCAATCCTGAAAGAGCGCTCACAAGAATAATCATTATGGGTTTTACCCGTTCATTTTTACCGGAGGATTTGAAAGCATCGATTATCCCCGTCTAAAAGAAATTATCGTCAATTCAAGACCGAATGGATCTCCTGCGGATGAATCCGGGGTGCCTGCATGTGTATTTTTGCTGCTTTTCAACCGGCCGGATCCCCATATTCTGGCCATTCAAAAAACAGATACTGAAGGTTACCCCTGGCGAAACCAGGTGGCACTGCCGGGAGGTCACATGGAAAGTTCAGATGCCGGTCCGGTTGCAACCGCTTTCCGGGAGCTGGAAGAAGAGCTGAACATCAGCAAAGATCAGGTTGATTTCATCGGATCCCTGGGACACTTCCAGACCCTCACGAGGCCCAGAGACATCGAGGCTTTCATCGGGCTCTGGAATGGCAAAGGCTCGGTTCGATTTGATGCCACCGAAATAGCCAGAACTCTGGAAATTCCATTGAAAACGCTTGTCGACATCCATCAGACCAGACGATATCATGACCGCCAAACGGATACACACGAACCTGAATATCCATATGAGGACGTTGTCATATGGGGTGCGACGGCTAAAATACTTCATCACTTCATCGAGCTCATTTATCCATTTCTAAGCGATTGAAATACGAATGGGTCTGTGCAGATGTTAAATGGTCAGCAGGATTATTTGGCAGGTTTACTGGAATAGCGTTTGATCAGGCGGGCCGTCGTGGTAATAATAATTGCAACGCTCATGGCAAGCAATACGGCGGGCACCCAGACATAGCCCTGGTATTCGGGGTATTCCCTGGCGACCGAAATGCCGGCCAATGCAAAAAAAATCACCACCAGCAGAAGCAGCATCATAATGATATAGGCGCTGGTGGACTTGTACCAGGGAATGATTACTTTTCTAAATACCGGATTTTTATCAGCAGGCATTGGTGTTTTATTTTATGCTGGCACGCTTTGTTTTACCGGATAGCCGGACATATTACGACGCATTACTCAATACTTAATCTTAACGATATCAACGTGAAAAATCAAGGTGTCTATATGTACTCAAAAACCAGTGCAAAAGGCAAAGTTTCCATGTTCCTCAACCGCTTTTTATTTGGTCTTACGATTATCAGTTTTCTATGGGGATGCGCCGGGAAATCAGATACGGTGCTGATTAAGGATACATCGCAGACCGTTAAACCGGACACGATTATTGCGACGAGAACCGACAAGTCGATTACGTTTGGACAACTGATGGCAGATCTAAACCGCCATCAGATCATTTATGTCGGAGAAAATCACACCAACCCCGCTCACCATGTGATTCAGCTAAAAATAATTGAGGCCGTTTTTAAAAACACCCCTTCCATGCGGGTGGGATTGGAAATGTTTGATCGTTCATACCAGGAGGTGCTGGATTTATGGTCGGCCGGCGCGCTGGATGAAGAAACATTTTTGCGAAAAGTGCAGTGGTATGCCAACTGGCAATTTGATTTTGGGTTGTACCGGGACATCCTCGAATTCATAAAGAAAAACAGAATCAAAATCGTTGCCTTGAACATTCCTTCCTACATTCCGGGCCGAATTCGGGTCGGTGGTATAGACAATTTATCCGATACCGACAAGCAATATCTGCCAAAAGAGATCGACACATCCAATGCCGATTATCGAAATTATGTCGAGCAGGCATTCAATCAACATCACTTTCGGGACAACGTCAAATTCGATGATTTTTATATGGCACAGTGCGTATGGGATGAAATCATGGCGGAGTCGATAGCGGCTAATCTGGGCGAAAACAAGATCGTTGTTCTGGCCGGCAACGGCCACATTCGATACAAATACGGAATACCGGACCGTGCTTTTCGCCGCACCGAGGCCTCGTTTCGAACCGTATACCCGGTTTCGGCGGGTAAGGAGATTGAGCTGGGTATCGCGGACTACATATGGGTAACACCATAGGACGACAGATGACAGAAAACAGAAGACAGAAGACAGATCACAGATGACAGACGATAAAAACAAGAAGTCATCGTATCCTATCTGACTTCTGCTTTCTGTCATCTGTGATCTGTCTTCTGTCCTCTGATCTCTGATCTCAGATTTCTGATATATTCCTGGTATTTTTTATACAACTATCCGACAAGGATGCTGTGGAAATTAAAGATTCGCTGGCAAATATCATTCTGGACGCATTATTCGCCCATATCGCGATTTTGGATAAAAACGGGGTAATCTTAAAAACAAATCTGGCCTGGCAAATTTTTGCCGATGACAATCGATTGCAAAATCCAGACGGGGGCTCACCGATCAACTATCTTTCGGTCTGCGACCTGGCCCAAGGCAAAAACTCGCAAGAAGCTAAAACCGTTGCGGACGGTATCCGAGCTGTTATCAAGGGGGAGATCAACGAATTTCTTCTGGATTATCCCTGTCATTCGCCCACCGAGAAGCGCTGGTTCTATATGCGCGTAACCCGCATACCCGGATCCGGCCGCATGCGCGCTGTCGTAAGTCATGAAAACATTACGGCCCTTAAGCTGGCGGAGGAAGCGCTTAAAGTTCATGAGCACGAGCTTGAGCTGAAAACCCAACATCTTGAGGAGGTCAACACAGCTTTAAAAGTATTGCTGAAACAGCGTGAAATCGACAAAGCTGAAATAGAAAGCAAGGTGCTCAAAAATATTAATATGTTGATTTCTCCTTATGTGGCTAAACTAAAAAACAAAAACCTTAAATCCGGTGAAAGAGCACTGATTGATATCATCGATACGAACCTGAAGGACATTGTTTCACCACTGCTTCAGCGACTTGTAAACGCTAAAATCATTTTGACACCCCAGGAAATCCAGGTCGCAGCGCTCGTTAAAGAGGGCAAATCCAGCAAGGAAATTGCCCATATCTTAACTGTTTCTGAAACCACGGTTAGTTTCCATCGCAAAAATTTAAGAAAAAAACTCGGTCTAAATAATACACAAAAAAATCTTAGAGCCTATCTGATGGCGATGGATGATTATAAGGGATCTCAAGAATACCCATAACGCTGACGAGCACGAGTAAGAGATTGTACATCATTCTTCCGCTTCGTCCTCGCTGTCGTTATCTAATACCACCTTTGCTGTGTTCTTCCTGTTTTCTGTCATTACCATAAAGAAAGGGCAGCGTCCAAAGACGGCTGCCCTTGATAATTTAGGATCACTCTGCTATCCGGCCACATCAATTCCTAAATTGCATCCCAGTGGATGGTCACACTCAAAATTCTTATAACGGGTATCTTCATGGCCTTCTTCTCTTTCCTCTTCGGATTCGATGTAATTATGTTCTTTTTCTGTGAATTTCATCGGAATACCTCCTCGTTTATTTATCATTGTTTTTCAAGTTTGATTTAAGCGAAAACTTTTTTATTGATTTGGTCTATTGTAAACTTGACTTAATTTTACTGTTACTGATAGTCTGCATTTTTCTCAAATTAGCAATACGAGAAAAATGAGCGTTTATTGATAGGTCAAAACTACCAATTTATAGATTCACACCGTCTGATTGCCTTTATTGAGATATTGTCAGGTGTGAAAACCCGGTAGTCTGTATTTCCGTTTTTATCCCAAATTCAAAGCCGTTATCAATCCGCCCGGTCTTGTATTTAACGAAATCTCGTAGTTTGCGGCCATGTTGTTTTACAAATTACTGTTTTTATTACTAATATAAAATTTTTTGATAGATGCGGCGATAAATAACCCCTATATATTGATTTTTTTTATTGACAAATATCAATATATAGTGGTAAGATAAAATTTGCCTGGTTGAAAAACCACATATTGTGGTTTTTTTTGCCTTTTGGGCTTTACAGCATTTTACAATATTTTACTCTATTTTACATGTCGGGGGGCTTGGATGAGCCCCTTTCTTTGGTCAAATCCCTTAGAAGTGGTTTCAAAACCCCATCTAAGGCCCAATGGCCGCGTTGCAGACCTCCGATAAATGCTCACATACCCATGTATGCTGCGCTTTCTCGATCGGCCTGACGCTTGATGCATACCTTAATCTTTTTAAGATTAGATATGTAATCCCGCTGCAGCGGGGCCCTTGAACCTGATCTGAGCTTTTGAAACCACTTCAAGACATTTCTTGCAGTTGTAACCATTACCATTCATATTTTAGTGCCTAAAATCGGCTTTAAACGGGGCTTTCCCTGGATGTGCAGATGCGATGATGGGGCTTCATATAAAGTAAATAATCGGAAAGCGGAAATAAAACGGGGTGAGGTGACTTAAGTGCTTGAAAGTATAAAAAAAAGAGATGGAAGGGTTGTCGATTTTGATTCATCTAAAATCACTGCAGCCATTGCCAAGGCAGGCAATGCAACCGCTGAATTTGAAGAAAAAGAAGCCAGGAAGTTAACACTGCGGGTTTTAACGCTGGCGCATGAAATGAAGCTGGATCCGGTGCCGGAAGTGGAGGAGATCCAGGACATCGTTGAAGCGGTTCTGCTGGATTCCCCTTTCTTTAAAACGGCGAAAGCCTATATCTTATATCGTGAGCAGCACGCCCAGATCAGGCAGATTACCACCCGGGCCAACGTTGACCTGGTAAACCACTATATTCAGAAACTGGACTGGAAAATTAAAGAAAACAGCAATATGTGTTATTCGCTGCAGGGTCTGAATAATTATATTTCATCTGAGGTGACCTCCGAATACTGGTTAAACAGTATTTATCCGCCCGAAATCCGGGAAGCGCATAAGAACGGTGACCTGCACATTCACGACCTGAATCTTTTATCGGTTTACTGCGTTGGCTGGGATTTGCAAGATTTGTTGCGGCAGGGCTTCAAGGGGGTTGAAGGCAAAGTCGAGAGCGCCCCTCCCAAACATCTGCGCTCCGCCCTTGGGCAGATCGTCAATTTTTTCTATACGCTGCAAGGAGAAGCCGCCGGTGCCCAGGCGATTTCCAATTTTGACACCCTTCTGGCGCCTTTTGTCCGCTATGACAGGCTGAATTATGAAGAAGTCAAGCAGGCGCTGCAGGAATTTATTTTTAACATCAACATCCCCACCCGGGTTGGATTCCAGACGCCCTTTACCAATATCACCTTGGATTTAAACGTTTCACCGGTTTTAAAGGACCAGCCGGTAATTATCGGCGGAATTGAGCAGCAAGAGACTTATAGCGAGTTTCAGCCGGAGATGGATTTATTAAACAAAGCCTTTGCCGAAGTCATGATGGCAGGCGACGCCAAAGGCAGGGTTTTTACTTTTCCAATACCCACTTACAACATTACCGCTGATTTTGATTGGACCAATCCCAATCTGGATATGATCTGGAAAATGACTGCAAAGTACGGGATTCCCTATTTTTCTAATTTTGTCAATTCAGATATGGCGCCTGAAGATGCCCGCTCCATGTGCTGCCGCCTGCGCCTGGACAATCGGGAGCTGTTAAAACGCGGCGGAGGCCTTTTTGGGGCCAACCCCCTGACAGGCTCCATCGGCGTGGTAACGATTAACCTGCCGCGTATTGGTTATGTCAGCCAGAGCGTGAAAGATTTTTTTGCGAATTTAAAAGAAAAGGTCCTGCTGGCGGCCGAAAGCCTCTCAATCAAGCGCAAAGTTCTGGAGCTATTTACCGATAAAAACCTGTATCCCTACTCGCGGTTTTATTTGCGGGATATCAAGAATGGGACCGGCCTATACTGGAAAAATCACTTCTCCACCGTCGGCATTATCGGCATGAATGAAGCCTGTCTGAATTTTCTGGGCGAAGACATCGGTTCCGAAGCCGGTCATCAATTTGCGCTGCAGGTGATGGATTTTCTGCGTAACCTGATAGCGCAAATACAGGAGGATACCGGCGACATTTTCAATCTTGAGGCCACGCCGGCTGAAGGCACATCATACCGTCTTTGCATGCTGGACAAAAAGAAGTATCCGGAGATTACCTGCGCTAATGAAATTGACTTTCGCAGCGGGGCGGCGCCGTATTATACGAACTCAAGCCAGCTACCGGTAAATTATACCGATGATATATTTCAAACCCTGGAACTCCAGGATCAGCTCCAGACCAAATATACCGGCGGGACGGTTCTCCACATTTTTCTGGGCGAACAGGTCAACGATATCGATTCCATTAAAAATTTGATTCGAAAGGTGGCGACGAATTATCGGCTTCCGTATTTTACCCTGACGCCCACTTTCAGTATCTGCCCGTCGCATGGCTATATTAATGGGGAACAGGCCAGGTGTCCGATCTGTGATCAGGTAACTGAAGTGTATTCCAGGGTGGTCGGCTATTTGCGACCCGTTAAACAATGGAATAATGGCAAACAGGCCGAATACAGCGACCGCAAGGTATATCAGGTGCCGTATGTCACAGAGGACAGAGGTCAGATGCCAGAGGACAGAGAACAGAGAGCAAGTAGCTTATTTTAACTTTTCAGTTGTTACTGTTATCCAGCATCTGTCATCTGTTTTCTGACTTCTGTCTTCCGACATCGGACTTCTGAGGAGATGATATGAACATTGGCGGACTATTAAAAAACTCTATGATCGACTATCCGGGAAAACTCAGTTGCGGGATATTTCTAGCGGGCTGTAACTTTGACTGTCCCTATTGCCATAATCCGGATCTGGTCAAAGGCTGCGCCGGACGCTCTGCTGAATTTAATCCCGGCAATATCTACCGGTTCATCGAAAAGCGCAAAGGGTTTTTGGACGGCGTTGTTATTTCCGGCGGTGAGCCCACGCTTCAGGAGGATCTTTTTGATTTATGCCGGCATATTAAAAACATGGGATTTCCGGTAAAACTGGATACCAACGGAAGCCGCCCCCGTGTGATCAAAAGGCTCATTGATGAGGGGCTGGTCGATTACATTGCCATGGATCTGAAAACCGATCCGAGATGGTATGCCACCTACATCAAAACTGACTGCAATGCGGCAGCGATCCTATCAAGCATGGAAATTATTATGGAATCGGCGATTGCCTATGAGTTTCGGACCACCTGCGTCAAACCCATCGTAACCCCGACGATCATTGAAAATATAAGCCGCCTGATCAAAGGCGCCAGCCTTTATGCGTTGCAGCGGTTTCACAAAAATCGCATGCTGCACCCGGATTTTTTTAAGGAAATCAACTACGAATATACCGATGACGAATTGATGCAGCTCAAAGCGGTTGCCGAGCCATGGGTTAAGCAGTGCATTGTCCGCTAGAATTAGATATAAAAAGTGCCTAAAATGAACTAAAGTGAGCTAAAGTGACTAAAGTTAACGTGTCGCTTTGCTCCATCCTTTTTAAATAAAATGACAGAATGCCTTAACTTTAGTCACTTTCTACTTTAGTCACTTTTCTTAGCGCAAGAAGCACTCGTACGCAACCAGGCCCCACACCACCACAGCTGTCAACATGCTCACGGCAGCTGCTGCCGAGGCCAAATCTTTTGCCTGTTTGGACAGGATATGATGTTCCGGACCGATGCGGTCCACCACGTTTTCTACGGCTGAATTCAGCAATTCGGTAATCAGAACCAGCATGCTGGAGCCGATCAGCAACGCCCATTGCACCGCCGTTTCGCCAATCCAGATGCCGATGGGCATTATCAGTGCAATCACAATGGCTTCGGTCCGAAAAGCCATCTCATTATTCCATGCAGCTTTCAACCCGGCCCATGAATAGATCACTGCATTTTTGATGTGGCGCAAGATATTTTCGTTTTCGGATTCCATCTTCATTCATCCTCTATCCATTTGATTTTAACCGATACAAGTTCATCTTTGACCCACTTCCTGGTACCCTTAACGATAGCTGAATCCTTCGGTTTAGGCAATCCCACCATCCAAAGAAACGCTATTGATAATTTAAAAATTCTTGTCATCGATAATATTTTTGTGTTAGGAAAAATGGTTAGATCGGGTATCCGTGTCAATGCCGACGACAGTCCAATTTCGATCCGCGATGAGCCATCTGGCAATTTGGCTTTTAATCAGGAGTGGTTTCAAATTCTCCTGAAAAAATTGTGGACGCGGCCCCGGATTATATTTTCGCAAGATTTGAAGGAGGTCAAATAGATGCTAACCGGTAAAAATTTAATGATTATTGGCTTCGTTGTCGTGGTTTTTGTGATTCTGCAGGGGCTCCTGATCAGTGTCGGTAAAGTGGATAGTCCCCAAGAAGCAGCGATTGATTTCACAAAAGCCTATTTCATGCTGGACGGCGCTTCAATGTCGAAGTTGCTTTGCCGCGAAATTGTTGAGGATGAAGAAGTCGATATTGTGGATGCCTATCTCAATTCTGTTGCCGTTGAGGCCCGATCGATGGGCTTTTCCCAGAGTTATATGCGAAACCAGCTTTCGCATATTTCTACGGAAGTTCAGATGACCGATGAAAACGAGGCCAGGGTTAAAATTACCGGTGAGCGGCTGCGTTCGATTAATCCCGTTTTTGCTTTGGTCGGGAAATTGTTTTTTTTGATCGAACCCCACAAGGTTGATGAAACCCTGACGCTGGTTAAAGAAGATGGCAAATGGAAAGTCTGCGGCAAACCGTTTTCACAGTCTGAGATATAATCTTATTGGTTGAGCGTATTCTTGATATGTAAGTTTACCTTAGACCTCCTCATATGCAGCCAATTTATCATCAAATTCGTCAGCGAGCCCGCCAGATCATTTTGCGTCATCCCGCCCCGGATTTCTATCACGATCACTCTCTGGCTTATGAGACTTCAATTCAGTTTTTTGACGGCAACCCTGTTATCAAAAAACTGCTCTCGTTCGTTGCAGCTAACTTGGAAGATGATTTCGGACACGGCCTGATGCATGCAGTCAAGGTGTCCCACGATGCGGGCACATTAATGGTTATCGAAGCCCAGCAACACGGTTATGATAAAGACCCGCTTTCCCGCCTGGTTTGTTTGGTGCAGGCTGCCGGTTTGCTGCATGACATCAAGCGGAAAAAAAAAGATCACTCCTCCCAGGCCGCTGTGTATGTGAGGAAAATGCTCAAAAAATATCCGTTTTCGGTTGAAGAAATTAACCATATTTCCATTGCCATCCAAAATCATGAGGCTTTTAAAGCGCCTGTTGATTCGAATTCACCCGAGGGAGAGCTGATCTCCAATTGTCTTTATGACGCGGACAAGTTCCGCTGGGGCCCGGATAATTTCCATGATACCCTCTGGGACATGGTATCCTATTTTAACCCCCCGCTCACAAAATTCATGGACGGCTATCCCCGGGGCATGGAAAAAATAGAGAGCATAAAAACCACATTCAGAACCGCCACCGGTCAAAAATATGGCCCTCAATTTATTGATCTGGGTCTGTCGATCGGCGAAGAGCTTTTTGGCGTGATCAAAACGGAATTTTCTGCCTATTTTCTGTAAACCTTCAACCGGCTTATAAACGATTCGAGCTTTCTTGTTTGACACCCAAGATTCAATTCACTATAACCTTTGAAATTAATTGATGTTGAAGGAGGTGTTTTCACCAACCAACACTTCTAACCAAAGGAGGTTCATATGGCAGCCACAACCTGGCCTACTCCTAATTGGCCACAAGACGTAGCACACGATGTTTCCGGATATGAAAAACCACTGTTTTCCTTACTTGATGATTCTGCCAGCAACTACCCGGATCAGGTATATACTATTTTCAACGATGCCACCCGTACCTTTGCCCAGGTGAAAGACACCGCCGATCGCATCGCCAATTTTCTGGCTTCACGCGGTATTCAAAAGGGAGATCGCGTGGCTATTTTTCTGCCCAATTTACCCCATTATCCGGCTATTTTTTTTGGCATTTTAAAAGCCGGTGCCGTTTGCGTTACTTGCAATCCCCTCTACACGGCAAATGAGCTTAATTACCAGTTAAAAGATGCCGGTGCCAAAGCGGTCTTTTGTATGGATCATCCTCAGTTTTATCCCACTACCGTAGAAGCAATTAAAGACACAGATGTTGAGACGGCCATCATCTGTGGGGTCAAATCCTACCTGCCGCCGATCAAAGCCTTTATCGGCGGGCTTTTAGGAAAAATACCGAAAGCCGGAAACTACCAGCCGGGCCATCTTTTTTTTGATGATGTGGTCGCCGGTGCTCAACCCCGGCCGCCGGAAGTCGAAATCAATCCGGCCGAAGATCTGGCGTTAATCATATATACCGGCGGAACAACCGGTGTTCCCAAAGGCGCAGCGCTGGCTCACACCAGCTTTACCTACGATGTAACAGCAGCGCTAGAGTGGATTCGGTTGGTGCATGAGCCGGGTGGCAAGCCGGAAAAAACCCGCACGGGCGGGTTTCATACGTATCTGGGGGTTCTGCCCTGGTACCACAGCTTCGGCCTGACCTGTGCCATGTTATCCGCCTGCGGTACCGGCAGCAGATTGCTCTGTATACCAGACCCCCGGGCCGGAAATCCGCCTTTCACAGAGGTTTTAAAGGCCGTGCAGAAGCACAAGCCGACTGTCATGCCGGCCGTACCCACAATCTTTGTGGCCTTTACCAATCATCCGCTTCTCGACCAATACGACCTGAGTTCTATTATGGGGTGCTTTTCCGGTGGCGCCCCACTGCCACCACAAGTCTGCAAGCAATTTGAAGAAAAGACGGGTTCCATCATTTTTGAAGGTTATGGCTTAAGTGAAACTGCGCCGATTGCCACGGTCAATCCGACGAACCCGGAGCAACGTAAGATCGGATCCATTGGATTTCCGATACCCGGTACCGACATTAAAATTCTTGATATTGAAACCGCAACCCAAGAGCTGCCCCAGGGTGAAGATGGTGAAATTGCCATTTGCGGCCCCCAGGTGATGCAGGGCTATTGGAACCGTCCTGAAGAAACCGCGGAGGTGTTCCGCGAAATCGATGGAAAAAGATATTTTTTAACCGGCGACATCGGCCATGTCGATGAAGAAGGCTATATTCTGGTGACCGACCGTAAAAAGGACCTGATTTTGGTCGGCGGCTTTAACGTCTACCCGCGGGATGTGGAAGATATTCTTTTTCAACACCCCAAGGTTGAACTGGCCGCTGTGATCGGCGCGCCGGATGAAAAAAGCGGGGAGGCCGTCAAAGCCTTTATTCAGCTCAAGCCGGGGGAAAAGGCCACCGAAGAAGAAATTTTTGAATTCAGCAAGGAAAAAATGGCCGGTTACAAACGGCCCCGGCAGGTTGAATTCCGCGAAAGTCTGCCGGTCTCCAACGTGGGCAAGGTGCTCCGGCGTGTCCTCAGGGACGAGGAACTTAAAAAGCCTTAATTCTTCGAAGGTATTAGAAGTGGTTTCAAAACTCCATCTTGGGCCCAATGGCCGCGTTGTCCCGCGATGCGGGATTCGCATCTGATTTTATAGAGTAAGGTGCAGCACAGCCTCCGGTGAATGCTCACATACCCATGTATGCTGCGCTTTCCCGATCGGCCTGACGCCTTGCCCTTGAACCCAATCTGGAATTTTGAAACCACTTCTAGACAACGGGCTGGCCAGAAGGGTTGAAGCGGAGATTAGCCTCACGCAAAGCCGCAAAGCCGCCAAGTTTTAAATTGTTCAACGGTTATTTTCTGGTGATTTTTGCTCGCCGTCACTGAATGTGGGGCGAGGCACATGGCTCTGAACGCAAAAATATAGATTCTGCGAGCTTAAAGTGAAAACCCATGTGGATGTGCTCTGTGTCGGGCATGCTTGCTATGATCTGGTATTTGCCGTTGATCATCACCCGGGCGCAGACGAAAAGACCTTTGCGCAAAAGCTTATCAGTTGCGGTGGCGGGCCGGCGGCGAATGCGGCGGTGACGGTGTCGCGCCTGGGGCTCAAATCTGCCTTTGCCGGATATTTGGGCAACGATTTTTTTGGCCAGCGGCATTTGGAGGAATTGAACCAGGCGGCGGTAAATACCGATTTAATTGTTCGCGGTGATTCAGCGACACCGCTTTCAGCAATTTTGATTAAACCGGACGGCAAGCGCACGGTGGTGAACCACAAAGGGGATAAGGCACCTCTGCCGGCGGACAGTTTTGAATTAGCAAGATGGCATTCGCAGGTGATTTTATTTGACGGCCATGAGCCTGAAGTTTCTCTGGCGCTGGTGAAGGCCATTAAAGGCCGGAGGATATCAACCGTCCTCGATGCCGGATCCGTTCACAGGGGGTCCCTGAAATTATTGGATCAGGTGGATTACGCCGTGGTCTCGCAAAAATTTGCGCGTGAGTGCACCGGCAAAGAAGATCCTCAACTGGCAGCTTTAAAACTGACCCAGCATAGCCCTGCGGTGGTCATAACCCTCGGCGAAGCGGGGCTTGTCTGGAAAAACGAGGATGGCAGCGGCAGCTTGCCGGCATTTTCCATTGATGCGGTGGATACCACCGGCGCCGGTGACGCCTTTCACGGTGCTTTTGCAGCCGGTCTGGCATCCGGCATGCCCTGGAACGACCTGCTGGCCTATGCCAGTGCAGTTGGTGCACTGTGCTGTACGAAGTATGGCGCGCGCCCGGCCATACCAACAGCAAAGGGCCTGGCCGCATTTCTCAAAAAACATCAGAAGAGCGAAAAATAGATGATAGATAAAATACAAAAATGGGTCGTCGATCATCCGTATTTTTTGACCAGTGTTGTTTTTTTGATCATTCTATTTGTAGGCTGGCGAGTGTTATACTGGCGCGAGGAAAACTTCGCCTTTATTCTTTTACTGTATTTTATTGTCACTCTGGGCATCCGGCTGGACGATATTTCCCGTAAAATCGGAACCCGCACCGCAACCGCCGCCAACAACCCCGGCAGCCAAGAGTCCCTCATGCATCAATTAAATGACATTAAACGCGCCCTTCTGGCAATAAACGCAACGCTCAATCGAATTCTTGAAAAGACCGAAAAAGAAGATCCTTAGCCCGGCAGCCTTCAAAAGCCTCATTGATGATTCCCTAATCTACAGGTCACCGCACCTCCATATGTCATCTGAATATCTTAAATTTTTATGCGTGCGCTTAGTTTCATATTCACAATTTTGGCACTTGTAAAATATTGAAGACTTGCTTAAGCATATTGATATGTGAGAGTTCATCATACGAAAGAGAGAATAAAAAATTATTAGAACCCATCTCAAAATTAGCAGTTCATCTTGCAAGACAGAGAAAAAAGTTCCAGAGGTGCGGGAAAGTTAGAAGTGCCTAAAATGCCTAAAATGAGCTAAAATGCCTAAAGTTGAGGAACACTGTCTTTTTTTAAATAAAAGATTGAGCGTAGCGAAACCCTAATTTTAGGCATTTTAGCTCATTTTGAATTTTAGCTCATTTGTTGTTGTAAACACTTTTTATAAGTTTAAAAATGTACCATCGGGTGTTAAATGCGTGTTTAAGATGGCTTTTAGTTTTTCCTAAGGGGGTTTAAAAATTATGGTTAATCTTACAGATCAGTTGGTTTTTGATGTTGATTTTGCCCGCAAACAATTTCCTTTTTTTGATTCAAAACAAGCGAATGAATGGGCTTTTTTTGATAATGCAGGCGGTACATTTCCCTGCAGGCCTGTGGTTGATAAACTTGAGCATTTTTACAAAAATAATAAGGTTCAGCCTTACGGCGATAATGCACTTGCTGCTGCTGCAGGAGAGCAGATGGACCGCGGTAGAAAAGTGATTTCAGATCTATTGGGTGTCGCTATGGATACGATCACCATAGGTCCATCAACCACCCAGAATTTGAATACATTAAGCAATGCCTGCGCGGGGTTTCTCTCAAAAGGAGATGAGATCATTATTTCAGAGCAGGACCATGAGGCCAATATCGGTGGATGGGAAAGGGTTGCAAAGCGCACCGGAGCTACCTTGAATTTGTGGGAGGTCAATGAAAGTGACGGTGAACTTGATTTAGCATACCTGGAAAAATTACTTAACCATAATACCCGAATTATTTGTGTTACCCACAGCTCTAATATTATCGGAACCGTGAACCCCATCGATCAAATCATTGATATGGGACACAGTTTTGGAGCAAAGGTTATTATTGACGGAGTTTCCTACGCACCGCACCGGTGGCCTGACCTGTCCGACATCAAGGCGGATGCATATTGTTTTTCTACCTATAAGACATATGCAACTCACCAGGGGATCATGTATGTATCACCCGGATTTTTAGAAATACTGGAGCCCCAGTGTCATTTTTTTAATGCCTACCGACCCTGGTCACAGTTGGATGCGGCTGGACCGGACCATGCCGGAATTGCGGCCCTTGCCGGGCTCGGTGACTATTTTGAAGTGCTTTATGATCATCATTTTGAAAAACCTGACTTGCCCTTGAATATAAAAGCATCAATGGTTTCCAATCTGATGAACAGCCATGAGACATCATTATGCAAGGTATTGTTAGAAAGACTCACGCATTTGCCGACGAGAATATTCGGAAAAAACACCATACAGGGCCGGGAGGCGAATATTGCCCTGATTTCGGAAAATCACACATCGGCGCAGTTGAGCACCTTGATCGGTAAAAAGGGTATTGCAACCAAGCATGGTCATTTTTACGCTTACCGAATCTTAAAAAAAATGGGCCTTGACCCGGATGACGGTGTTCTTAGGTTGAGTTTTGCCCATTATAATACCATGAATGAAACCATGCGGCTTGTAAATGCCTTGGCTGATATTTTGCAAAAATCAGCATAAATGATTTAAATTTTCACCTTCTTGAGTCGGGTTCGATTAGAGGAGAGCGGTTATGGAATTGAAATTTATTGAAGGCATCGGTTCTCAAAATATTGAACGGTTGGTACAGTTCAGGGTAAGACCGGATGTTGACCTTCTAAA
>Ga0316575_10000200_pt1 | contig 15971 bp, 18 predicted proteins | sample J5NA_FD_203072 | JGI IMG/M metagenome (GOLD analysis project Ga0316575, IMG submission 203072) | Rhizosphere microbial communities from salt marsh grasses in Alabama, United States - J5-7_050615r2r3 | ecosystem: Host-associated > Plants > Roots > Rhizosphere | place: USA: Alabama | collected...
CAAGGGCCAGAAAAGTATTGATGACCAGGATAATCAAACCAATAAGCAGGTACGAAATTCGCCAGCTGTAATTTAAAACAAACTGATTGAAAATGGGAACCAGTACAAATTGGCCCAGGCAGGTGCCGGAGAGCGCCAGGCTGATCGCCAGGCCTCTGCGCTTTTCAAACCATTTACTCATCAATGCGGCGATTAGCGGGACAGAAGCACCGCCGATTCCGGTCGCCGCTAAAATGCCGTAAAAAAGATAGAATTGCCACAGCGAACGAACCATTGCGGTGCATATATAGCCGCCTGCCAGCAGGGCAGTCGAAACAAGAATCACCCATTTTGGCCCGTAGCGGTCGTAAAGCTTACCGCCAATACCGAGGGCCAGCGCGAAGAAGATCATATTGAGAAAAAAGACCGATGAAATTGAGGCCCGATTCCAGCCCAGTTCAGCCATCATGGGCTTAAACATGATCCCGAAAGAAAACCGGGCACCGGATTGGAAAAAAAGGAGCGAAAAACTGGCGGCCAGTACATACCAGCCATAGAAAATGCGCGAAGAGGCGGCGTTTTTTGGCGAAAAGACCATACCGTTCCGATCTGAATGCGTCAGCAAAGTCTGCCCGAATTAGCGAAAATTGGATGTAATATAGACTTAAATTAAGCGATTGTCGAGGTTGAAAATCCGCCTTTGGAGAAGCGAAGATCCTTCTTTAGAGGATTGCCACTCGAAAGATCCCGCCGGAGCGGGGAGATACAAGAAGGATGATTCTTGAACGTCTATAATAAACTATGCGCTTGAAACAGGCGTACAATATCCTTATATAAAGAAATAGTTTGAAATCTGGCATTCACCACGAAGAATATGAAGATGTACGAAGATAAATATAATTTTTTATCAATTCACTGCTTCGTGTCCTTCGTGAACTTCGCGGTGAAATCTAAACGAGCGCAAACATTAATATCGTTGTAAACAGAGAGAAGATGGATATGACCAACTGGATCCCGTTTGTTGAAGGCGAATACGCAGTGGAACAGGCGCTTATCATTGCGCCGGACAACCGTGCGGTTGCGGTTGAAGATGCCGTTATAGAGGTCTATGCCGGACCGCAGGGCCAGAGACACCTGAAAGGCAGCGGCCGGGTTCAAAACATCCTTCTGGTGGAACTGCTTGATGACACTGACGATCTGGACCTCATCCTTGATCTGGGAGATGAGTTTCAATATCGGCTCAGCAAGCCCGAACTTCGGTCCGGAAAGTTCTTTGCCCCGAACGCCAAATCATCGCTTCAATTCAGACCTTCCACCGCTTGGGAGCAGATTTCTCAGACTGATTTTGAGCAGCTGATATCCCGACTGGTGATCCTCGGTCTTTAATTCAAGGTACCCACAAAGATATTGGGCCAAAAGACATTTTTGAGATGGCTTCTAATAACCGCGCTCTATGTCGACGACATGCAGCAAGGGGCTGCCGGTTTTGGTTCGCTGATAATTTTCAATAATTTGCGGCGCCACGGCTTTGGGATAGGTAATGCTGGAGATATGGGGGGTGACAATAATTTTGGGGTGGCTCCAGAACGGGTGGTCCTCAGGCAGGGGCTCGGCTTCGAACACATCCAGACAGGCGCCGTCCAGTTGCCCCGAATCCAGTGCAGCGAGCAGATCTTTTTCAATCAGGTGCTGTCCCCGGGCGATATTTATCACATAGGCGCCGGCGGGCAATTTATTAAACGTTTTTTGGTTTAATATGCCCTTTGTCTTCGGCGTCAAAGGCAGCAGGCAGATAAGGATGCGGGTCTGTGATAAAAAATCATCCAGCGCTTCGTCTCCGGCCAAACATCTTACCCCTGAAATGTCCTTTGGTGTTTGACTCCAGCCGCTAACCGGAAAGCCCAGATAGCTTAGCTTTTTAGCTGCATCTTTGCCGAGCTGCCCTAACCCCATGATGCCGATACGCATATCGGCAGCCAGCAACGGTATGCGGGGCCGCCACTTCTTTTGAGACTGATCGATGCGGAAGGAATCGAACTGGCGGCAATAGTTCAATACGCCCAATACAGCATATTCGCTCATCGACTGTGCCATGCAATGCTCCACGACGCGCGTGATCGGCACGCCTGCCGGCAAATCCGGGTCGCGCATGATGTGATCCACGCCGGCGCCCAATGATGCGATGCATTTAAGATTTTTATATTTATTAAGTTCGCCCGGCGGATGGTTCCAGCATAACGCAAATGTAACATCATCCACATTACCGACTTCCGGCCAGACGCGGATATCGATGCCCGGGTCCAGCCGGCTGAGATGTTTCACCCAGGAATTTACTTTAATGTCCGGTGCAATGATCATTAGGGCCATGTTCGGTTATCCTTTGTTAAGTAACAGATGATCAAACCGATCCCGGCTTTTTTGCAACTCGCAGCGGTCTTCTGAAAATATTTCGAAAGTGGCGGTGTCGTCGTATTCGCATTGCCTCAGTGCGCTCACAATTTTTAAAAAGTCGATTTTGCCGGCACCCAGCGAGATATGATCATCGCGCTCGCCAAAATTATCACTGACGTGCAGATGGCCGATGCGGGGGCCGAATTTTTCGATAAATTCCAGAATACGCTGCCCGCCCGGGTTAGCGATGTTGGCGTGGCCGGTATCCAGTGTCAGCATCAGATCTGGAAACCGCTGCAAAATCTCAACAAAATCAGTTGGCTCTACAAAAGCCTGGCATTTGGGAAACATGTTCTCAAGACAGACGCAAAGCCCCAGCGTTTGCGCATGATCGATGATTGCCGCCAGACTATTATTCGCATGGGCCAACGCGGTTTCCTTTACATAGACACCCATTCCGCCGATATGGCCGGGGTGCAGAACGACTTTTTGCGATCCGAGCTCAGCCGCAACTTCCAGTGAATGAAACATTTCCCGCAGTGATGCTTCGCGGATGCTGTCGGTCAGGTCGGCGGTGGAAACAAAGGTTGGAAGATGGCAGATTATATTCATGGATTGCGACGCCAGGGCGCTTAAAATCGAACTCATCTGTTGTCGGATGGTCGAATAATGCGCCAGGGGTGGATCCATCGTCAGCTCCAGATAGTCGAAGCCCATAGCGGCAATATCTGTCAGCTCTTCGACAACCGGCTTGATCGGAAAGTTCATGGCTCCGTATTGCATGATAGTACTCTTCTTTCAGGGTAAGGGAGAATGGCAGCTGGAGACGTCAAAGAAATCGATGGATGCCGAACGCAGTTGCGTCAATATGAGGTCGGCGTCCGGTAATGATTTCACTCACCAGTTTTCCGGTGCTGGTTGCCATGGAAATACCCTGCATCCCATGTCCGGTGGCCACCACCAGGTTGGTGTGATTCGGAGCGCGATCGATGATCGGCATATCGTCGTAAACCATGGGACGCATGCCGACCCATTCCTCCATCTTGAGCTCTCCGAGGGGCTCTTTTAAGTATTCATTGGCGCCGGAAATCAGATGTTGAATACGCCTGGCAATAATATCTGAATTAAAGCCTGATAATTCCATAGTGCCGCCTATACGAAATTGGCCTTTCATAGGGGTCGCCACAACGTTGGGTTCACAAAAATAACATGGAATCGCCGGGCACACCGCCGGCCGGGTCATGGTGAGGCTGTAACCTTTGCCGGGTTGAACCGGCAAGCTTAATTTTAACCGGTCGGTAAGCTGAGGCGTCCATGCGCCGGTGGCCAGGACATATTCATCCGCGGTATAAATGCCGCCGGTCGTCTCCGCATGGCGGATTTTACGGCTTTCTGCAACCAATTTTTCCAGACGGCAGTTTTCTTCGATGGTCACACCCATTTTCAGCAGGACCTGCTGCCAGGCCGACAGCAGTTTATCCGGGCGCAGGTGGCTATCTTTTTTGTGAAACCAGGCACCGTAAACATCCTTTCGAAGTGCCGGCTCGAAATCAAAGAGCGCATCACCGACCAGAGAAACCGCATCCAGTCCATAGGGCTTCATCAGGTCGTTGGTTTTGCCGTATTTTTGCATTTCGGAACGGGATTTAAACACCATCAGAACGCCCTTTTCCTCCCAATCACATTCGAGCTGCTCCTCTTTGACGAGTTTCTCCAGCAGCTTCATGGAATTTTGTAATATCTTGCTGCGGGCCGTAATAGCGTGATTCATGTGTTTGGTGTTGCACTTTCTTGCGAAGTTCAAAAGCCACTTGAACCGCTTAACATCCGGTGCAAGCTTGATATAGAGAGGAGAATCGCCGTGCAACTTGCGCATCATTTCATGCCAGATGGTGCCGGGGGCGCACAGGGGAACCAGATGGCTGATAAAAACGAGACCGCAGTTTCCATAGGAGGCAGCGGTGTCGGCACCGATGGCATCCTGCTCCAGCAGGCGAACATTTTTGCCCGTCTTCGCCAGATAGTAGGCACAGGACAACCCGATAATACCCCCGCCGATTACAAGAACGTCACTGTGTTTTTCCATTGAACTGCCAACTTTCCTGCCTTAAGGATTGCACGCCGGCACAGCCGGTGTTTGGATGCACCATATGAAAAAGTGACAGGCGTGTCAACTCAGACCCGGCGCTGTAAATGCGGCCAAGATGATATTTGCCGGTATCGTGAAAAGATTTAACTTTTTTTAAATAAGTGCGGAAAAAATTCAACTGGCATACCGGGAAGGAAACGGGCCTTGATGCTTCGGGACAAATCGGTTCAGGAGGGGGGGCCTAAACCCTGCAAATCCATGAGGTCAATCGCATTCTGCCTTTTCTGATCATCCAGGGGAAACCACGGGCGTTTAAAGTTTTCTTGAAAGGTTTCCTGCTGGCTTTCATTTACCTGCCTGGAAAACGGCGTATAGTAAAATGCCAATTTCATATTATTTCTGTTTTCATATGTCTTTAGCTTGATTTTGATTTTCTTGTACTTCCATTGATATGTGGTCTGTTCTGCAGGCATTGCCCTTATAATTTGGGGCAGACCGTAATTGCGGTTCATATATCTTCTGAGCTGGGCAAAGACTTCGATAGTTTGGATATTGATGTAGACGGCGAAAAACTGATTCGCATAGGCGCCGTAAACCACATCGGCGATTCTAATGTCATTAATGGTGTATACGAGCTTGGGATTGATAAAATAACTGACATTTAAATTTTCTCCGACTTTTCTAAAGCCGGCCGTCTGGGACAGATCGGTTCTCCATTGGATATCAAAAAAACCATCTTTCAGATCAGCGGCATACAGGCTGCCGCTGCTCAGCAAAAAGACGCTGATGAGAATAATCAGATAAATTGACTTGCGCATGCGCTTAACCCCTAAAAGTTTGAGTCAAAGGATCCGGTAGAATGCGCTGAAAGTATCGCTTTTTCGGCCATTAGTCAATACCACCGCCCCCCGGTTTGCTTCATTACCAAATGAGCTAATCCGCCAGAGGCGGATAAAAATGATCTAATGGATTTGCAAACGAAGTGCTTGAAGGCGATCTGCATCCTTTTGGTCTTCATTATTGCACAGCACCAAAAAACACGTTATATTCAAAACACGGGTCTACGCCATCTTTATATAGATCTATAGAACCTTTTTCAAAAAAAGAAGATCAGGTCTCCCGCTTTCGCGGGTCAACCCTTCCATTGATCTTAAATATCGAGGACGAGGACGACGTCGAGTATGAAAAACGGCGTAAAATTGTCTAAGTCCGTATTCGTCCTCGTGCTCCTCTTCGCCCTCGATATAGGTAATTTTTAGACTGACTATCGTTGCCCTTTTCACTTGCCACCTGAACAACTCAAATTCAGGGGGCAGCCATTAACCTGGTATGAAAGGAAAACAAAAATGGATTTCGAGCGTTATTACCTCGATTTATTTGACATGCTGAATGCCTGCTGCAAAAAAATCGCATCCGGCCATTATGACAAATCTGATTCGGAACGCTTATTCGAACTGTCCAAGAAAGGCAGATATCCGAGCATTCTGGCAGAATTGGCCGAATCATTTGGCATGATGCTGGTCAAAGTTGAAGCCCGGGAATTTGAACGCGTGCAAATTATCGAGGAACTTGAAGCTGCCAAAGCCAAACTTGAGGACTACTCACAGAAATTGGAGAAAGAAATCGAAGAATGCTGCCCCGAAGAATCCCGTACAAAATAATACCGGCTTGCAGCATGTGAGCGATTCGCGCATTCATTCGTCTGTGCATTATTGTCCGCTCCGGAGGAAATACCGATGTTACGCCCAACCGCATGGCTTTCAATTTTGATCACCCTGTTGGGACCTATCATTTTTTCGAACGGCCGGATTTGCGCCGGCACGCTTGCCGAGCAGCTGATCAGCGCAGCTGAGCTGGGTGAGATCGATAAGGTGAAAGGATTTCTGGATCAGGGGGTGCCGATGGAAGCCAGGAACCAAGACGGCTGGACGGCTTTGATGAAAGCCACCTATGAGGGCCACGAAAATATTGTTCGGGAGCTAATCGGCAGAGGCGCTGCTGTGGATGCTCAGGAAAATGCGGGTTGGACAGCTCTGATGATGGCGGCCCAATTCGGTCACCGCGAAATCGCCAAGCTATTGCTCAACAGCGGTGCCCGGATTGACATTCGTAACGGCACCGGTGCCACCGCCGTCATGTTCGCGGCCCTAAACGGCCATCAAGGGGTGTTAGCGGACCTGCAGCCCGCACCTGCCGCCGTCAATATGAGTGATAACAGCGGTAAAACCGCATTAATTTTTGCCGCTGCCGGCGGATACAATAACGTGGTTCAGCAGCTGATTTCTTTTGGGGCCGATGTTAACGCCAGGGATAAGAGCAGAAGTACGGCCCTGATTATCGCCGCCAAACTGGGGCATGAAGACGTGGTGCAAACGCTTCTGAAGCATTGTGCAAATGTTCGTGTCACGGATAACGAGGGGAAAACAGCTTCAAAATGGGCCGTCGAGAAACAGCAATCTAAAATATTTCAACTGCTGGTGACTGCTCCGCCCTGCAATTAGAACCCATCTCAAAAATGTCTTTTGACCCAATGGTTTGCGCCCGCAAGGTTTATTTTTGAACGATGCGGTATCTTCTGTTTTTTACCTTTATAAAATACTGTTCATCTCTGAATTCCAGCAGATCTGAGATTTTCATCAATCCCCGCTCGCTAAACTTGATGGTTTCCTGCCCCAGCCGCATGTAAAGGTTGTCATCTCTTGTAAAAAGGTTTTTGGGCTTCAGCTTTATCTGCCTTTTGGTGTTCAGTATCAGCGTAATATTCTCGTCTTTAATTAAATCCACCGCAAACAAAGCGGTGTCTTCATAATGGAAGTAAACTTTTTCCCGCAGATTTCCCCTTTCCTGGAAAAGGTAATACCCCTTTTCGTCTTTTTGAATTGAGGAATGAAAATAGTCGATAATCTTTTTATGCTGAAATTCGCCGTGCACGTTGTGCCAGCGCCCGTTTTTATCGAGCCAGAATATCGCTCGATCTTTAGGGATGATTATTTCCGTCCGCTTTTTCTTCATCATCGGCTTTCGAATCCTTTTTTTTAATTTGGTGCGCGTTCGCTTTGAGGCAATTTATGATGGTCACTCTATCATATCAAGTCCTCTTGACAATTATTTTTTAAGTTCAATTATCAATATGCTGCTTCCAAAAAATTCTAATTGTGTTAATTGAAAAGAAAACATCCAAAGCGATCGAGGTTTTTAATAAGCTTTTTCAGGAAGGCAGGCAGGTTGCTGCGGGCATTCATGTAAGCTGCTAAGAAAGGAGCATATGATGAAAACGTACCGTTTTATAATCGGTCTGATACTCGCTGTTTTTTTAATCGCCGGTGGTCATGCGGGGTTTTCAGCCGGTTTAAGTGATATTGTCAAGGGCGCCCAGAACGCTTTGAGGGGTTCCGGAACGCTCACAAATGATGAAATCATCGCGGGACTGAAGCAAGCCCTCGAGGTCGGAACCGAAAAAGCCGTGGCCCTGGTGTCAGTGGCGAATGGATATTATGGAAATCCGGATATCAAAATTCCGCTACCTGAATCCGTAGGGAAAGTTGAAAAATTATTAAGAGCGGCCGGCTACGGGCAAAAAGTGGATGCATTCGAGCTGAGTATGAACCGCGCAGCCGAACGGGCCGCTCCCGAGGCAAAATCAATTTTCCAGGATGCCATCAGCCAGATGAGCTTTGAGGACGCCAGCAAAATTCTCAACGGACGGGATAATGAGGCCACCCTTTACTTTGAGGACAAAACATCAGGCCGGCTTCAGGCGCTTTTTAAACCCATTGTTAAAGATTCGATGGGGCAGGTCGGGGTTACGCGGTCGTTCCAGGATTTGAATGCCAAAGCGGAAAGCCTGCCGTTCGGCAAAAGCTTGAGCTTTGACCTGGATCAGTATGTAACCGATGGTGCCCTTCAGGGGCTTTTTAAAATGCTGGCCGAGCAGGAGAGGCAAATCCGCACTGAACCGGCTGCCCGGGTAACCGATTTATTGAAGAAAGTTTTCGCCGGCCAATAGGATTGGAATAGTGCCTAAAGTGAACTAAAGTAGTAAGTGCCTAAAGTTTCGGTGTCGCTCCAGCACTCATATCAAAAATGATAGAATTCCTTAACTTTAGTCACTTTAGATCACTTCCAACTTTAGCGCACTTTTTTTAATGTATTTTTGAGATAGCTCCTAAAAGTTGTACGGCCGGCTATCTGAATCCGCCTTATAAAAGCCGTAATATCTCATCAGATCCGTCCCTGATCTCTCATCTCAGATATAATTGCCACGACTTTATTCTGGGCCTGCAGCGTTTCATGCGTCTCAATCGAATCAATCTTTTGAACGGATTCCAGCAGCAGAGATGCGCTTCTTTCCGGCAGATGGCTGAACACCTTGATTTGCACTTTGCCGTCCATATCTTTTATGGCCTTTGCCAGGTCATCGATATTGATGGCCTGCAAAAATTGTTTAATGGTCTTGCCATTGAGGTTGGCGATAACATTGCCCAGTTTGGCGGATGAACTCGATGCGGCGGGTTGTTCTTCAATTTTTTTCAGATAGGATTCCAGTTTTTCCCTTTCCCTGGTTTCAAATTCTTCTTTATACAAGTTATGTCCTGATTCACCGAGGAATGAGAGCAGAATTTCTCTGAGAAGTTTCGGATGCATGCCTTCCAGGATTCCCATAACCCCTTCTAAGATGAGGCAGCGTTCCAGCAGATCCTTGCCCGTGTAATCCTCGGTAAAGATATAAAGTTCCAGTATGGTTCTGGCCGTTTGGCTTTTGACCCCGTCCATTGCCAGTTGAAGTCCTTTGCGCAGCAGAAATGAATCGCTTTCTTCAGCTTCTTTGCTAAGTGACAGCAGACCGTAATTGCGCGCTTTGGTGGCCAGAAACAGGATTTCAGAAACCAGTCCCAGGCATTGACGTTTGGCGTCTTCGCTTACCCGGATTTGCTGACAGAATTCAGCATCATAATTCATGCAATTTCTCCCGGCTTTATGAGCCTGAAATATTATTTTTATTGATTTTATCCAGCAGGCGTTTCTCTATTTCATCTTTGGCCCACTGCAGCTGTTGTTTTTTCTTAGCCGTCTGAAAAAGGTGAACCATTTCAGCGGTATAATTTTTGGCACGGCGATAGCCTGCAGCTGCCGCTTCTTTAATAATAAGCCAATTGCGGGTTTTCGTAAAGTGATTAAACGCGTCTGTCAATTCGGGGAAGAGCGCCTTTGGCATTCCATCCAAAAAAGCGGTATACAACCCCAGGCCGGCGGTTTTGCGGTTTTTGATCAGATAAGGCAGTGTTCCGTTTTGACTGGTGTCCGCCAGCAGATCCTTGAGACCTCTGGCGAGCAGTTCTACGGGCGAATGCGGAAAGGTGGCAATTAATTCACGCCAGATGGTCGGGTGAAACGTCGCGTCCGTGAGTTCTCCGATCTCATGATATAGATAGTTGTCTATTTGAACCGCCAGAATTTTGGGCAGATGCTGCTGCAAGACTTCAGGTTGATGGTTTTTCAGTCCGCAGTGTTCAAGGGCAAATTGCAGTGCCGGACGGCCTGATTTTTTTATGTAGGCCATCTGATCCCACAAATACAGCCTGGCGGAATCGGTTCGCAGCAGAATCGATTGTTGCTGCGAAAGCGCCGGCAGGGTCAGCAGGTCACGGGCCATTTCGCGCCCGAGGGTATAAACAGTGTAACCATTGCGCTGCGCTGTATTTTCGATCTCAGCCAGAAAAAAAGTCGGTTTTAAACGGAAGGCATACCCGGCCCCGTAGAAAAGGCCATGAGGCCCCAATGCCGCATTGATTGCGGCTGTGTCAAACGAATCGTAGCGTTTGCCCTGGATCGAAAGATCCGTATATTTTGCATCTGCCAGCTTTTCCCAAAGCGCTTCTTTTTCACCAATCCAATCCAGAATTTCAGATGAATCCTTTTCTTCCCAGGGCTTCAAGCGATGTTCCCATTTATAAAGATCCCGCAGCCGCAGGGCCAGACCGCAGGTGGAATACAGTCCGGCATGCTGGGCATCACTAATATCGCAGTTGTTGATGATCTGACGGGCTAGGGCATCGACTTTGAACATGTCCTTTTCCTGTGCGGTCTGGATTTATCCGAATCTACGGTGCATCCGCATGCGGCAATGTTAGAAAATAATGAATGGGAGCGGCAAGGTCAAGGCCCTTCTCGTCCTTTCGAGGAAGGACGCATGGACGGGCCTTGTGAAAAATATCGGACCAGGCGCGGCAAAACATTGATTTCAGTGGGGGTGGTTCCAAATATTTCCCCGTCCGGCAGTAAAATTTTTTGCGGTTGCGTGAACACACTGGCCGATTTTGCCTGGATAAATTGGACTGCCGGATTTTCTGAATGAGTGCCTTTAAATATTTTGGGAAATGTTGAAATCAGGCTCAGGCGGCTCAGGGGTGCGAGCACGACCGCGTCGAAAAGCCCGTCATCGATCTGCGCTTCGGGTGCCATCAGCATGTTGCCGCCGGTATATCTGGAATTACAGATTTCCACGAAGCAGTTTTTACCGCTGATGACGTTCCCATCAATTTCTAACATCAGGTCATGAAATTTTAACCCCAGCAGGCGATAAAATACGCCGATCACATAGCTGAAATCAGCCGCCCATTTAAATCGGGCGGCGGTTTTAGCCACATCGGTAACGAATCCGAACCCCATCAGATTAACGAAGAAATGGGCATCATCGTTTTGTGAAAAGCGGCACACATCAACTTTGCGGGTGGCCTGACGGCCCAGGGCGGCAAGCCCGTCTTCAATGCTGAAAATTTCCAGATCCCTGGCAAAAGAGTTCCCGCGCCCCACCGGCAGGATGCCCAGTGGCGGCAATTGCCTGTCTCCGTGGTATTTTAATAGACCGTTGAGCACCTGATAATTGGTGCCATCTCCGCCCAGAGTGACGATGGCGTCATATTCACCGACGGAGATCTGCCTTATCATCTCAAAGGCGTGCCCGTGGTATTGGGTGGCGAACAGATCAAATCGAATGTTGCGCGCCAATAATTTGTTTGCCAGATCAGGGCTTAAATCTTGATTTTTGACTTCTTTTGAGCGTGAATTGGCAATCAGTGCTATTTTCATCTTCACCTTATTTGCTTTTTTATAAGTCTGAGTCTCAAAAATATTTTTTGGAGGCTTGCGGGTTTCAGGGTTCAGATGACAGAAGTCAGAAAACAGAAGACAGATGACACGGAACAGAGAACAGACGATAAACAGAGTGCTTCATCCTCCAGTTTTTATCAGCTGTCCTCTGTCCTCTGTCTTCTGACCTCTGACCTCTGTTCTCTTTATTCATACCATGAGCGGAAAGCATCCAGGTTTTCGCGATCGGTTTTAAAGCAGTTGATGGGCGATTGGGTGTCGGCATATCCCAGGGCGATGCCCAATACGATTTCTTTGTCATCGGAGATGTCGAGGGCGCCTGCGATTTCATCGCCATAAGCAGTGATCAGGCCGATCGGACAGGTCGCCAGGCCTTTGGCCTGCGCGGCCAGCAGCAGGTAAGATACGCTCAGGCCCACATCCAGATAGCGAATTTTTGGAAACAGACGGTCCAGGGTAACGATAATCGCTATGGGCGCTCCGTAAAAAGAACAGCTGCCCTCTTCGACAAACTGATTAAACTTGAGACCCATCTCAGCCACTTTAGGCGCCATGGCCTGTGAAGCGCGGCGGCTGCGGTTTTTAAATATATCCGGCAATGGATTTTCGGTTCCGGGGCCGCATGAAATATTGCGCTCGGCATGTGCGCGCTTCAACTGCTGCACCAGGCGATCTTTTTCTTCTCCGTAAACAATCACATATTCCCAGGGCTGTAAGTTGATGGCTGAGGGCGCCATGCCAGCATATTTTAAAATGTCTTCGATATCGGCGCGCGCGACCGGCTTCGAAAGGTATGCCCGGGCACTTTGACGGTTTGTCATGGCGGAAAACACATTCATAACGTCTCCATATAGAAAGTTATTGGTTATTGGTTACCGGTTATTCGTTATTTGAGTCAATCATCTTTCATGTTCCTCGATAAATAACCAATAACAGATAACGAATAACCACTTCAAGGTCTTGACAGCTACCGGGGATGATTATATTTTTCTTAAATTTCGGCATATGTCAACAAGGAGGAATCGTGGAAAGAGCGATGTTGTGGTTTAAATGTGCGGCGGTCCATGATCCAGTGCGGCCGGTATTGAAACAACCCGCTGTTCTTGGCTGGGAAGCAAAACAGCGGAAGGTCGATCTGGTGCTCGAGCGGCCGTTTCAAGGTGAGGAATTGTTGCGTCGCATGCAAGGCTGGTTTACGGTCGATGTGCATCAGGTGATCGACATTATCCAGCAGCACGGGAAACTTAAAGTGCTGGATGGTTATGATCTGGTCGTAGAGACCCATAGTCCGTTGGAACTGGAGACCTTATCAGAAAACTTTGCGGAGGCATTCGGCCAGGAGGCCTGGTTAGAGCCGATTGCCAAAACCCTGCTGACGTGAACATAGGCCAAAAGTAATCTTTTCGAAAATTCAGGCTTTGGAAATCGCTTCTAAGCGTCAGGTTCGATGTAACCGGGGCCGAAAACATTTCTTCCGATGGAATGCCGCAATTTTTTGTCCGGCAGCTCACTTTCATCTCCGGGCCAGTGAATGCCCTCCCAGATGACCCGCTTCAGTCCATTATCTTTTTTGCACGTAAAGCAGATCGGCGGTTTTTTGCCCTTCCGTGCCGTCTGACCGGAAACATGGATCAGTTCCCCGACGGGATTGCCCTGGGCTGAAACACCGCAGAGCAACGAACATCCGCAATCCAAAAATTTAAAGGCCACCCCGATGGCCTGCGGGTATGCGGTTAGGATGGTCTGGCAGGCGCCGTCAAAAGCGGTCGATCTAAAATTCGTTTTTTCTTCCATTGCACCCATTTCCTGATCTGTCATTGTCAAAGACATGGTATTGCGCTTTTAATCTTACCATTAATGAACCATTTGCAATTAACGCGCAACAAGAAATTGATACAGTGAATTTTTTGAGCAGTTATTGCCAGGGGAAACTGAAATGGCGGTAGGCGTTTTGGGGGAGTGTTGCCTGATGAGGTTCAAACTAGTGCATTAAAACCACCGAAACAGCAAGTATGGCAATTAACAGACCGATAACATCATATTTATCCATGGGAACTCCCCTTTGTGAGCGATATGAGCATGTGGGCGTCTTCTTTAATTTTGCATTTTGCGTTAAGAAATGCGGCTTAAGCCCATGGATAACTTTAGCAAAAACCATGCAAAGTCGGTCGTTTATTTAAAATTAGAAATGATGTCAGATATTTATTATAATTCTAACTCTGGGCCCTTAACTACATGTGTAGAAAAACATATAACAATTGTATACTTTTGTTCACAGTTGGAATGGATCGAGACACAGTTCAAATGATAAAATGCCCTGACCGGTCGATTAATTGGGATGTCTGTAAATTTCATATTCCGTTTCTTTGCCCAGCAGGGTATCAATTTTTGTCTGCAGAACATAGCGCTCCGGGCTGGTGATCCATCGATCCCAATCTTCGGCACTTTCCCAGATACTGACCACCACCGTTTCACCGGGCTTGTCGATGCGCTGCAATGTTTCACCTGAAATGTAGCCCGCCTGCCGGGTCGTTGCGATCCTTAATTCTTTGATGAGCGGCAGCAATTCTTTTTCCTTATCTTTGGGTACCTTCCGTCTGATGACAATTTTTACCGTCATGTCTGGCTCCTTTTCGCTGGTTGCGCAAAGAGATTTTTTATGATGGATATCTATTTAGAATAATAAGCGTTTATTTTTTCTCTGTGTTCTCCGTGAACGCTGTGGTGAAATATAAAAAAATCAAATAACGTTAAGGAAAATCAGACGGAAAGTCAACCGTTGCATGATGGATATGGACCGCACCGCCCGTGTCCATCTCAGGAGGTTGATTTCGCAACCGCTAAATCGTATATAAATAAAAAAAAATCGATCAGAGAGGGGACAGATGAAAGCTGAATGGATTAACGCATTTGGCAAAATGACATACGGCATCTATGTTCTGACATCGTGTCATCAGCAGCAAATCAACGGCATGATTGCGTCCTGGGTCTCACAGGTATCCTACGCACCTCCTCAGATAATGGTGGCCGTTCATACCCATCGCTATTCTCATCAGCTCGTTAAAAAAGGCGGCAGTTTTGCACTGCACGTATTGGCCAGATCTCAGAAGAATTTCCTGTCCCGATTCAAGGGAAAGGACCCGCAAGCCAAATTTTCCGCTTTAAACTGGACAGCAGGGAAAACCGGTTGTCCCATACTGAGTGACTGCCTGGCCTATTTGGAGTGCGTGCTTAACACCCATTACCAACCCGGCAATCATACCCTTTTTATCGGAGACGTGATCGATGCCGGCATTTTAGCCAATGGGCCCCCCTTGACCACCGGGGAATATGAAGGCATATATCTTGGCAAGGACTAGCGTTGTGCTTTGCAAATCAATGTCCCCAAGTTTGAATATCGAATATCGAATCCGCCGGAGGCGGAAATGCTGAAGTATTCTTTTCCTTCGACATTTATTATTCCTTGTTCGGTGTTCTGCGGTTCTTTTTTTACTGAAACCTGTATTGTTGAAAAGGAAGGAGAATTTATTGATGACTGCATGGAAGAATTATCTGGCAGCGAACCAGGATCGTTACCTGAAAGAGCTGATTGAATTTTTGAGCATTCCCAGCATTTCCAGCCTTAAAGCACACAAAGCAGATGTTGCGAAAGCCGGCGAATGGGTCGCCGCCCGACTGCAGGCGGCCGGCATTGAAAATGTTCAGGTCCTGCCGACCGGAGGACATCCGGTGGTTTACGGGGACTGGATGCATGCACCCGACAAACCGACCGTTTTGATTTATGGGCATTTTGATACCCAGCCGGTCGATCCGCTTGAGCTCTGGACCCACCCGCCGTTTGAACCGGCGGTAATAGAAGATCGCGTCTATGCCCGGGGGGCCTCCGATGATAAAGGCAATATGCTGGCGCCGATTTTAGCCGTCGAAGCGCTGCTGAGCAGCGAAAGCCGGCTGCCGGTCAATGTAAAATGCTTTTTCGAAGGACAGGAAGAGATCGGCAGCCCGCAACTGCCCGAATTTATTTCCGCCAACCGGCAGCTGCTGGCCTGCGATTTAATTTTGAGCGCAGACGGCGGTCAATGGGATGAGGATCAACCGGCGCTGATGATCGGACTCAGGGGCCTGTGCAACCTTCAGATTGATGTCCGGGCCGCCAGAAGCGATACCCATTCGGGAACCTTCGGCGGAACCATCATGAATCCGATCCATGCCCTGGTGCGTCTCATTGATACGATGCACACGCCGCAGGGTGCGATCGCGGTGGAAGGGTTCTATGACGCCGTGCGGCCGCTGACCGGAACCGAACAGGAACAGATCGCCGAGATTCCCTTTGACGAAGCCGGTTACAAGGCCGAGCTGGGGGTTGATGAACTTTTCGGTGAGCCCGGCTATTCGACCTATG
>Ga0316575_10000201_pt1 | contig 15954 bp, 17 predicted proteins | sample J5NA_FD_203072 | JGI IMG/M metagenome (GOLD analysis project Ga0316575, IMG submission 203072) | Rhizosphere microbial communities from salt marsh grasses in Alabama, United States - J5-7_050615r2r3 | ecosystem: Host-associated > Plants > Roots > Rhizosphere | place: USA: Alabama | collected...
GCCCGGAATCACGCCCATTTCGGCGGATAGATTGAATGCACTCCTGGTGGCGGTCCCGTAAACAGGAACGGGTGTGGTTGCGGTCAGATTGATCAGCGTGGCGGCAGGGTCCCTGTTGTATGTGTTGGTTCCTGCCGGTGCCGTCGCATAACTGGCATAAAAACCCACCGGCGTATCGCCGATTTTTCCCTGGAACTGTGCGTCTACCGCTCGCGCCCTGGTATCTGCATACTGATAGATTCCGTCAGCATGCTCAGCCGAGTTTCCACCCCAGATCTGAATCCCCGCGCCCGTATCCCATCCGGCCAAGTCAAACATCACCGCGGCACGAAGATAGTTGGAACTCAAAGCCGCAAGGGTGCCTCCTGCGATGCCGCTCTGGTCGTACTTGGTTATATTGATGAAACCGCTGGAACTGTTTGCCACCAATGCCACGCCTGTTGCGGCACCCGCAGTACCGATGAATTGCTGCGCGGAAAGCGCAGTGTTGTGCGCGCCATTCAGTCCGGGAACCGGGCTCATCTGATGCACGACATTTGCACCGGTATTCAGCAATTCAAAGCCGTAGGATGCGCCATGATCATCCGTGCTGAACGGAACAATGCCGGCGAGGGTGCCTTCCGGCAAACCCAGTTTCGGGATATTCAGCTGGTATAGCAGCGGCAACTTGGCCGAGCTATGGGACCCGCTGACAACCGTGCCCGAGACCGATCCGCCCGTGCCGATTTCAGACAGAAATCCGGCATTTTCGCTGACACGGCCGCCGAAAAACACCGCCAGTTCACCGCCCGTACCTGGAACATAGAACGCACCGTCTCCGGTGGATTTCTGTGAGCTCAGGCTGGATGCCTGATTGGTTTTTTCATAGCCAGCCGTGGCCAGCACAGCCATGTTCAGCGTGTTCGGAATTGTCAGGCCTTCACCTTCCACTTTTCCCTGTGCGACGCCCATCATGGTATAGCCAGCGGACTTGAATGCCCGGCCGAATCCGTTCAGCATGGGAAAGTGCTGGAAGTGGCAAGCGGAACAGACCATGCCGGTTTGCCGGGCGAACAAGGGCAACGCCGAGGCTGCCGACGAAAAAAAGATTCCCGCAATCACGCCTGCCAGAAGGAAAAATGCTTTTGCGCGAGCAGCCGTGTGAGTGAATTTATTCATGCCTCGCTTCCAAAGAGTTTGAGAGTTCCTGACGAGTTTCGCATATCCCTCCTGGCAATCGGGAACAAGTGGCAATGCAAATGACTTGACTCTCAGGCAATGGCAAGCGCCATGCATTGAGCCGTATTGTGACAAAAAATCAGCACAAGGTCACGATTTTCCACCGATATTATCCGTGCTGCGGCCCGCCCGGCATATCTGGCCATGCAGCCGGCCCCGCAATTTGCCGATATACCCGGATTATATGCGCTGCCGTACGCAGACGCGTCCGAGCGAAATTGGCATCGAACCTTTTTAAGGCTTGGCACTCCAATACTGCGAGTGCTAGAATTATTGCGTTAATTAGGAGGTACCACAATGAATGCAACCATGAGTTTGCCCATTCCGTCTGCCGTCGGCAGCCTGGAGAACTACGTCCAGGCGGTAAACCGCTTCCCGATATTGACACCTGAGCGCGAGTTTGCTTTGGCAACGCGCTTCAAAAACGAAGACGACCTGGATGCCGCACGCGAACTGGTGCTTTCCCACCTGCGAGTGGTGGTCAGCGTCGCGCGGGGCTATGCCGGTTACGGACTGCCCCAGGCCGATCTGATCCAGGAGGGAAACATCGGCCTGATGAAAGCGGTAAAACGCTATGACCCGGAACGCGGCGTGCGCCTGGTTTCGTTTGCGCTTCACTGGATACGCGCCGAGATTCACGAATTCGTGATTCGGAACTGGCGGCTGGTAAAGATCGCAACGACCAAGTCACAGCGCAAGCTGTTCTTCAACCTGCGCAGCTTGAAGCGGGGGCTCGAACCGCTCAGGCCCCAGCAAATCACCGAAATCGCCAAACAGCTGAATGTCAGCGAACACGACGTGGTCGATATGGAAGCGCGTTTCGCCGGCCATGAAGTTACACTGGAGCCCGGCAGCAGCGATGACGATGAAAGCTACGCTCCGATCAACTACCTGGCCGACAATTCCGAATATGAGCCTTCGCAGATTCTTGAGACTGCCGAACGCGAAAAAATACAAACGTCCGGCCTGGCCAGCGCACTGGCAGTTCTTGATGAACGCAGTCGCCGTATCGTCGAGGCACGCTGGCTGTGCGAAGAAGGTTCCGGCGCAACGCTGCATGACCTGGCCGCCGAATTCAATGTGTCGGCCGAGCGTATTCGGCAGATCGAACAAAAGGCCATGAGCAAAATGCATACTGAACTGGCAGAAGTCGCTGCGTAAACAAGTGCTTCAATAGCAGGAAAGCCGCTTATTCAGCGGCTTTCCTATTTAACGATCTTCAATTTCGGCTTGTGCGCCGGCGGTCTGTTCTCGCTGTCGCCGCCACCCGGTGAAGGCGGCAGATCACCGCCCTGAAATACCAGCCCCTGCCCCGTCTCCTTCGCAAATATGCCGATGGTTGCCGCTACCGGAACCAGGAGATCGAACGGCACCCCGCCAAACCGCCCGGTACAGGTAATCATGTCGTTGCCCAGTTGCAGATCGCGCACTGCGTCGGCGCTGATGTTCAGGATGATTTCGCCGTCCTTGACATGGGTACGCGGCACCTCGGTATGTTCATCAACCTTGACAGCAAGATAGGGAGTCAGGCCGCTATCCACACACCATTCATGTATCGCGCGAATGAGATAAGGACGCGTGGAAAGATCGTTCATGCCAATTCCGTTACGAAGTTGAAACAAGGCTGCTGTGCAAGTCGGATTTCATCCGGAGACGTGAACAGCAGGCCGCCGATGATATCCATGTGGATTACTTGCGCATCGCTCTTTCTGCGGCTGTCAGCGCATCGATAAAGCCCTGACGGGAGAACAGACGCTCGGCATATTTCATCAGCGGTGCCGCATCCTTGCCCATCTGGATTCCGTAATGATCGAGCCGCCACAGCATCGGCGCAATCGCAACATCGAGCATCGAATAATCGTCTCCCAGCAGGAACTTCTGGGTAGCCAGTATCTGCGATAGCTGGGTCAGATTGTCCCGCACGGCCGCACGCGCCTTTTCCGCAACCTTGGGAACACCGTGCTCGATTGCCTCTACCTGGCTGTATATCTCCTGCTCGAAACGGTGCAGGAACAAACGGGCACGGCCGCGCATGACGGGGTCGGGCGGCATCAGCTGGGGATGAGGAAAACGTTCATCGATGTATTCGTTGATGATGTTCGCTTCATACAACACCAGGTCGCGCTCCACCAGCACCGGCACCTTGCCATAAGGATTGATTGCCGCGACATCTTCGGACTTGTTCATCAAGTCCACGTCTATCACTTCAAAGTCCATGCCCTTTTCAAACAGCACGATCCGGCAACGGTGGCTATAGGGACATGTCGTCCCCGAATACAATCTCATCATAAAAAAACATTAACCCTTAACCAATTGGGTGCTATGCAAACGCATACGCACCAGGAAGAAACCGATAATTGCGACCACCGCACTGACGATTATTGCCGCAATATACGGATAAGCCCCAACGCCACCATTGGCGCCGGCTATCCAGTAATAGCGCTCAAATATCGTACCAATAATAATGCAGGTTGCCACGGCCATGGTCGCATTGATGTTGTGCCGAACGAATGGCATGGCCAGTGAAGAAAACGGAATCACCATCTTCAAAGCGATAACCGCCCACCAGATAACGGTGTAATCTCCATTCTGCATCCAGTTGATCCGATCGCGTTCTTCCGGAATATTGCCATACCACAGAATCAAATATTGCGCGTAGTAGGTATAAATCCACAACAACGTAAAAGCCAACATCATTTGTGCCAGGTAATTATACACGAAGGGCTTTACCGGATTCACCAATCTGTTGCGGCTGTTCAAATAGTAGATCCAGATCACCAGGAATGACAGGAACATGCCGAAGAAGCTGATAAATTCCTGCATGCCGAAGATCCCGCTCTGCCAGCCCGGCACCATGAACATTTCAAAATCCCATGCCACCATCGTGCCGTAGAGCACGTATACATAGGGTACCCAGCAGGCTATGGAATGAAAACGTGCCGCATCCTCGGGGCTGCGCTCGCTGACCGCCTGACGCTTGATGAAAACCCAGTGTATCGTCATTGCCAGCAACATGCCGATGATTTCGCGCCATGCCAGGAATGTGAATCCGTCCCAGGAGGATACGGCCAGTTTATGCTCATGGGCCATTTTTACCCACGGAAATGTCGCATCAGCGTTGACCAGCAACACGACCAGCAGCACGAATGCCAGCGGGAAAAGTGCAAACAGGGAGCTGGCCAGAAACCGGATTTCGTATCTCCATCGCGCACCCGCCAGATGCAATACGGCTGAAAGTGTCACCCCCCCAAGGGCAAGATAGAGCACCACCAGAAAGTTTACGGTCAGAACCGACCAATTGCTGTATGAAAACATGTTGACGGTCTCCTATTTTTTCTTCTGTGCAGCTGAAGCAACAGCAGGGATTCCCCGCTTTTGCAGCACAGCGCGGACGTAATCTATCACTTCCCAACGCTCGGTCGGACTCAGGTCGATTGCATAAACCGGCATCACCGCGCCGCCAAAAGTGATCATGCCAAAGATATAGCCATCGGGATAATCCGGCGAATTCCACGAATGTATCGTGTTGCTGGAGGTCAGGTTCCAGGGTTGCAATATCAGCTTCTGGCCGACATAGCCGTTTCCGGTACCCGATTTGCCGTGACAGGGTACGCAATATATCGAGAACAACCGATGCCCCATATCGACCGATCTTGCCGTTATCGGAACCGGATTTTTCAGTTTGAACGCCGCATCCTTGTCCTTGACTTCAATCGAAGACGTAGGTGTGTTGGGAACGGGAACTGAACGGCTCGGAAACGGATACATGCCGGGATTGGCAGGATCATAACTTTCCTGGGGTTTGATGCTGATCTGGTTACCCTGGTCCATGGACCACGGCCATGCATGCGCGAACGTCGGTGCAACCATTAATATAATTGCCAAGGATATATTTTTCATTTCCCCGCCTCTTCCTGAATTTCCAATGCCTGGTGTCTTGTGAATATTGATTTCAGTGTAACGCTCGCGGATTCCTCAGACTGTACCAGTATGCCGATCTGGTCTTCGGATACCTTGGCGCTGTACAACGGCGAACGCCTTGCAGGCAAACCCGCACAAATCAGGAATCCAAGCACGGTGATGTATACGCCCCCCAGAATGAACAATTCATAGGTCAGCACGAAATTGGGCGGAAACGGCACGATCGGTTTGCCGCCTTTCATTTGCGCAAAGAAGTTACCCTGCGCAGCGGAGGTCAACCAGAACATAAGAAAGCCCATTACCACGGCACCGAACAGGGTAAACCACTGCACACGGACTGGCCTGTTGCCGAGGAACTCCTCTACTTCCGGATGCTCGATCGGAGACTTGACTATCATGTCCTTCTCGGCATTAAAGCCGTTGATACCAAGATTGCGCAATTCGGTAACGACCTTCTCAGCCTCGTCGAAATTGGTGAATAACGCGAGTAAATGACGTTTGCTCATTTAGTGTGCTCCCTTCCCTGCTGCGGCAAGTTCTCCGGCAGCTTGTAGTGCTTGTAGTTTTTTGGTTTCCAGACTGCGGTGATAGACCATTTCTTTCACTTCATACATCGATACTGACGGGAATATCTTGCAGAAGAGCATGAACAGTATGGCAAACCAGCCGAAACTGCCGAACACGATGCCCCATTGCACCAGACTCGGCCACTGGTTGTGATCCCAGGTCCACGGGTAAAAACCGTCCGCGAAAGTTGGCGCGACGATCATGAAGCGCTCCAGCCACATGCCCAGGTTAAGCAGCAGCGAAACTGCGAACAGCACCGGGATATTGGTCTGGAAACGTTTGAAAACAAGCATGAATGGAACCACCGATGCACAGAAGTTCATCATCCACCAGAAAGGCGCATAGGTACCCGTGGCTTTCTCGATCAGCAAGTGCTGGTCGTGCGCGTTATGTCCGAACCACGCCTGGGCGAATTCGACCCACTTCAGATAAGTCCAGACCATTGCAATCGCAAAGGTCAGGCGCGCGACTTTCTTGAGGATGGATTTCGTCATGTATTCCTCAAACTTGAACACGTAGCGCAAGATGATGAACAGTGTGATGATCGCGGCACAGCCCGAATACAACGCACCAGCCACAAAGTAAGGCGGGAATGAAGTGATATGCCAGCCGGGTTGCTGCGACGCTGCAAAATCGGTGGACACAATCGAGTGCACCGATACGGCGAGCGGTATCAAAAAGCAGGCGATGGTCAGATAAGTCATGCGGAAATTGCGCCACTGCCGGTCGGTTCCTTCCCAGCCCAGCGACAGCACGGCGTAGAGCTTCTTGCGCCAGCCGGAATGCATGTTGTCGCGGCAGATCGCCAGATCGGGGATCATCCCGACATACAGGAACAGAATCGATGAACTGAGATACGTAAAAATCGCCATCGCGTCCCACAAAAGCGGCGACTGGAAGTTAGGCCACACCTGGCGCATATTCGGATACGGCAGTGCAAAGTAAATCTGCCAGATACGACCCAGATGCACTGCCACAAACAGGCCGGCGGTCATCAGCGAAAATGTTGTCATCGCCTCTGCAAAGCGGTAAATCGGTTTGCGCCAGTCCGCGTGCATTATGTGCAGAATCGCCGACAGCAATGTGCCCGAATGGCTCATGCCGATCCAGAAAATGAAGGTGGCAATATACAGGCCCCACATGTGCGGATTGTCAAAATTGCCGACACCCAGACCCATGTTGTACTGGTAAACCTCGCAACCCACTCCAACGCCGAACACGGCAACTGCAATGAACAATATGACCCAATACAGCTTTCTGGGGTTTTCCAAGCTCTTGAGCACATCGGTATTGATCTTTGCCCAGGCGATGTCTTCGCGAATATCTTTCATCGTTTATTTCCTAAAGAAATTACAGTGATTAAGCCAGTTTAAATTTCGGTTTCGCGCACACGTTCCAGATACATGATCGAAGGATAGGGTGCCAGCCACTCATAGACACGGTAACCGCGCAGATCGCTGCCGCCCGGCTCCTCGTCCTTGGCCTGCTCATGCTTGTTCAGTTCAACCTGCTGGGCCATCCACTGCTTGTGCACCCTGGATTCCGGGTCCACCAAATTGCCAAAACTGATCGCGCTGGTCGGACATGCCTGCTGACAGGCAGTCTGCAATTCACCGTCATCACGCACCAGACGCCCCTGGGTCTTTGCGTCGCTCTCGGCGCCCCTGATCCGCTGTATGCAGAAGGTGCACTTCTCCATCACCCCCTTGCCGCGCACCGTCACATCCGGGTTCAGCTGCATGTTCATTTCGGCAGGCCAGACATTGTCGGTTGACGGGTAATCCCACCAGTTGAAGTAGCGCACTTTGTACGGGCAGTTGGACGAGCAATAACGCGATCCGATACAGCGGTTGTATATCTGCGAATTCAGGCCGTCGGGCGTGTGGTTGGTTGCGCCTACAGGACACACCGTCTCGCACGGTGCAGCTTCGCATTGCTGGCACAGCATGGGCAGATAACGCGCTCCCCGTTCCGGAAACTCGCTCCCGTCATGATCCCAGTAACGCTCGATGCGCATCCAGTGCATCACCTGGCCGTTCGCAAATTTCTCCCTGCCCACAACCGGCAGGTTGTTTTCTGCATAGCACGCCACTGCACAGGCATTGCAGCCGCTGCATGCATCCAGGTCGATAGCCATTGCCCATTTGTATGGGTTGTGCGGCACATCGCCATCCGGGTGGCGATGGCGAAACTCCGAGTAATTTTCAAACAAGGTGGTAATCGACATTATTAGATCTCCTTCGAAAGATTTACTTTATTCGTGAGCATCTCGGGGACAATTTTCTGCCCTTCCTGATTGCCACCAACTGGGCCTTCATCCTTGACCACGATCACGCGATTACCCGTTCTGCTGATTTTCACGCGCGTCTCATGCAAGGCCAGTTCACCGGTTTCCTTGTCATAGATCATATCCAGTATCTGGAACGGGTTAACGCCATAACCCTTGGCATATCGGCCCATCGCTTCATGGCCACGACCCAGCGGTATCGAAACAGCATCTGGATGTATCCCGGGGAAAATGTATGCCTGCACTTTGAGCGAGCCGCTCTTGCTGGTCACCTCGACAATGTCACCTTCCACAATACCCAGTTCTGCAGCCTTTTTAGGATGAATCTCGATCCACGAATCCCACACGATCGTCGTCAGGGGATCAGGGGATTCCTGCAACCATGGCTGGTTGGTATTGCGCCCGTCGCGCAGATTGGCATTCACGTGAGGAATAAGTTGTAACGGATATTCCGCATCTGCTGCAGATGGTGCAGGCAACGTCAAACCTGCAGCACCGGACTTGACCGACAATGACGCGTGCTTTGCACCCTCAAATTTGATAATGCCTTTGCTCAGTGTTTCATTCCAGAAAATATCGTTGTCTGGCTGATTGGCACCGCCAAGCGCGGCCTTGTTCTGCAACACTGCTGCACGCAAATAACCGTAGTAATCATCGAACGGCTTGTACTCCGCGGCGCGGCGCTGCTTGATCAGGGTGAGCAGGATATCGCCCATGCCGCGGGTATCCGCGTGCAGCTTTTCCATCAATGGCTGGCGAATGTTGATTTGCGCATTCCCCGCCATATATTCCGGAACCTGCGTTCCCCAGTCTTCCAGAGCGGAGTCCAGCGGCAACACCAGATCGGCCTGCAGCGCTGTTTCATCCAGGTATTGTGCAAACACCACCTTGAAATCCGCCTTGGCCATGTTGTCCTTGTATTTCATTGCCGCCGGCGATGTGAAAACAGGATTGGACCCGTAGCTGAACAGCACCTTGTACTTGCCCGCAGCCAACCCATCATTCAGCGCCTTCAGCGCAGCCGTGTTGCCTGTCAGCGGAGCCATTTGCGGGAAAGGCACGATGGCCGCCGCCTCAATCGTCTTGCCCACGTTGCCCAGCACGTGGTTAAGCAGATTGATCGCCGCTGCATTTTGCGAACCGTGCGCATAGCCTTCTGCAGCGCTGCCTGCCAATACCAGGCTTGGCGTGCGCTCCTTGAGAATGGCAGCAATCTTGTCGATCTGTTCGGCAGATACGCCGGTGTCGTTGCTGACACGATCCTTGTCGTAAGTCTTCACTGCAGCAGCTATATCACCCGGTATGCTCACGCCATGCGCGCCCAACGCGTTGATGATGCCCAGCGCGAGTATGCCTTCCGTTCCGGGACGAACCGCCAGCCAGCGATCGGCATTCGCGCCGGTAATGGTCATCTTGGATTCAACCTGGATCAGCACCCCGCGCTGATGTCCGCCAGAACCTTTGCGGAACTGCGCATATTGCTGGGAAAAGTTCACCGGTGAAACCCATGCACCCAGGAAGTCGGCACCGAATGACAGCACCACCCTGGCCTTGCCGATATTGAAGCGCGGCATTTCCACACCGTAAGACTTCTTGTTTGCTGCGCGCACCACGGCCGGACCGATCGCCTCATATACAAAATGATTCTTGCTGCCGAGGCTGTCCATGTAGTTGCCCATCAGCACCTTGGTGTGGCCGCTCATGCCGCCGGTGAGGAAAGCAACTTCATTACCGCTCACACCCTTAAGCTTTTCGTCGATCAGCGCATAGGCTTTTTCCCAGGTTATCGCCTCGCCCGTATTGCCGGTACGCAATAACGGCGCGCGTACGCGGTCCGGGTTGTAGTGATTCTGCACCCCCGCCTGACCCAGACCGCAGGTCTTGCCGCGATTAATTGCCGACTCGGGATTGCCTTCCAGTTTCAGCACGCGCCCCTCGCGGATGCGACCGGTAATGCTGCAACCGGCATCGCACTGTGCGCAGGTGGAATTAAAGTACACGCTGACGCTGGGAATCATGTAGTCCTTGGTCTCTACATAAGAAACCACTGTTTCCTTGCCGCTCTCGACCATGCCGTTGCCACAGCCCGTCAATGCAACTGCCGTGCCTCCCCAGCCGAGAACTTTCAGGAAATCACGCCGATCAAATTCGCTGTTCATCATAACAACCTCTCTAAACTATTTATGGCATACCGAACAGTCGTTCGGGCCCTGAGCCTTAAGAATGCCCGACGCATCGATAACCGGCTTGCGCATGCTGTACCAATAAGCCTGATTGCCAATCGGAATACCGCCGGGCGCGGTTACCGGATGTTTTATTTCATGGCAGGTGACGCAGAAACCCATGGAAAGCAACTTCTGGCGGCGGGCTACCGTCATTGTTTTCACATTGCCGTGGCAATATCCGCAAACTTCCTGGACTGGGCGGTTTAATTGAAAGACGAAACGCTGAATATGGCGCTCGTGGCTGAACCTCACAAAATCCGGAAGATCATGCACCTTCTTCCAGGGGATGGACTTCTTCGCATCCCAGTACGCAAACAGCTTCTTGATGCGCGGCTTGTTGCGAACCTCGTCAATGCTCTGATGACAGCCTATGCATTTTTGCACCGGCGGGATTCCCGCAACCAGACTGCGCCTGGCATAGGTATGGCAATACATGCAATTGATCTCCATGCCGCCCTTGTCGTGATCACCCGCGTGACGAAAGTGCGGAAACTCGATGGGTTGCTTGACCGCCGGACCGATATTGTCCGGGCCCTCGGCCCAGTATTTTGTAATCCAGTCGGAGAAGGCAGAACCGCCGCTATCAGACTTTTGTCTTGCAGCCTTGTCTATAGCAGAACCGTCAACACCGGGATCGACTGGATTAGATTGCGGAGTATCAGCTGCATAGCTGATACCGGCAACGAAAAAACCCAGCAGCAATAAAGACAAACGTAAGAAACTGTGCATCGTAAGGGCTCCCCCGGCAAACAAATGATCCCACACCGGCTTGCGCCGGAATGAATGAACAGATAAAAGTAAAATCGGATTATTTTTTGATGTATTGATTCGCGTTTATTATTATCAAAATTCGTTATTGTTATATTTTCCGCAAAGTAATTAACGCGGCGCGACAACACGGCCGAATAATGTCCAGTCTTAAAAATAAAGTCAACACGAAATATTTGTTCTCCACTCAGACGCAAAAAAATAGTTATATGGCACACGTAATTACATTAACCGCTTATATACATTCAGAAACATTTCGATACATTTTAAAAGCAGGATCATATCGGGCAGAACATCATGAATGAAGAACAGGCGATATTTGAGTTCTTTTCCCAGGCGGAAAATCTCTCTCTGGCTCTTTCAGTTGCAGAACAAATGGACAATCTTCGCAAACAAATGAACAACCGCTTTTGGCAGGAATTGAGCGCACGGCTCGACGCGTTGATAAAAGAACATCAATTGGCGTGGCGGGTCGAACTCACCGAAGATAAAGCTTCACCGGAATGTCTGGTCGGCCTGCATTGCTCTTTGAACAGTAACCAGCCTCTCTATCTTCGCCCGATGATGGAACAGCAATACAGCGGGGGGGAGTGGCGAATATATTTTGGCCTGATCTGGAGCGGTGCTTCCGGCCATGCGGGACTGGCTGCCGCAACCAATTTGAAAGCGACCCTGCAAAAAGCCGGCTTCAAGAACAATGAAAGTTTCCTGGCCTGGCAGTGGACCGGATTTCATCCGCGCCGAAAAGATTTCCTGCTCAGATATGCCAGCCAACCGGAAAAGTTGCTGGAAGAGGCGGTGGCAAAATTTGCGACATTGCTGATCGATCACAGCGTTGCCATCGATCAAGCCAATGCAAGGCTCAGCACAGCCGGTTCTAAAAGCCTTTCTGCATCGCTTGAAAAGTTGCGCGATGAATTGCTGGATTGACCGGAAAGATTCGTCGCAGAAAAATCAGACCGGATTGGCCTGGTCAAAGAAGCGGTATTCCAGACCGAACCGGTTTGCCAGGTGTTCGCCCAGCGCCTGGATACCCAAGCGTTCAGTGGCATGATGCCCGGCTGCAATAAACGCAACGCCGGTTTCATTTGCCAGATGATAGTTCTGTTCTGATATCTCGCCGGTAATGTAGGCATCCACACCCTGCGCAATTGCTGATTCAAAGTATCCCTGGGCGCCGCCGCTGCACCAGGCCACCTTTCGAATATTCCCGGCCCCATCCCCGATGACCTGCGGCGTGCGCTGCAAATCATCCGCAATTTTCCGGGAAAATTGCGTCAGCGAGCGCGAGGGTGTCAGCTCGCCCAGCCAGACCATGTCCTGGTCACCGAACCGGCCCTGCTCGATCAAACCGAACAATTTTCCGAGTTGCGCATTGTTGCCCAGCTCACCATGGGCATCGAGCGGAAGATGATAGGCCAGCAAACTTACATCGTGACGCAACAATTGGGCAATGCGCTTTTTCCTGGTGCCAACCAGCGTAGCCTCCTCGTTGCGCCAGAAATATCCGTGATGTACCAGAATCGCATCCGCACCCCATTCGATGGCAGCATCAAGCACATGCTGTGAAGCCGTCACCCCGGTCGCGATGCGGCGCACCTCCGCGCGGCCTTCCACCTGCAAACCATTCGGGCAGTAATCCTTGAACAGGTTGGTTTGCAGCAGGCTTGCGTTATAATCGCGCAATTCATTTAGCAGCATGGCAATAACCCCAGATTAAAATATTCCAGTCAACAAAACCATCATAACATGCGTAAACACTGGCTTCTTTTTTCACAAACCGTCACGATCGCTCTGGCATTGCTGTTCATCATCCACACGCTCAAGCCGGAGTTGCTGCCCAAAGCGGCGCGCACCGGAGTAGTCACGCTGTATGAGAGCACACCCCTGTCCGGCAATGCCCGTCCGCCGGCGATGGGAATGAGTGTCGCGGCACAAAAAGCCATGCCTGCCGTGGTAAACATCTTTACCCGCACCATCATCAAGAACCCGGTCAATCCTTTCATAGATGACCCCCAGTTCAAATTCTTCTTCGGCGACCAGTTGGACAGCAAACCGCAAACCAGTTCCAGCCTTGGCTCGGGTGTACTCGTCAGTCCGGACGGTTACATACTGACCAATGAACACGTGGTTGAAGCCGCCGACCAGATCGAAGTTGCGCTGTCCGACGGTCGCAAGGCCAAGGCGCATGTAATCGGCTCGGATCCTGAAACCGACCTTGCAGTGATCAAGATCGATTTGCCCGGCAGTCTGCCTGCCATAACTTTCGGGCATCCCGAACAGGCTCGGGTAGGCGACATGGTGCTTGCCATCGGCAATCCCTTCGGCGTCGGCGAAACCGTCACAATGGGCATCGTCAGCGCGCTGAATCGCGACCACCTCGGCATCAACACTTTCGAGAACTTCATTCAGACCGATGCCGCGATCAACCCCGGCAACTCGGGCGGCGCCCTGGTGGACGGAAACGGCAACCTGATCGGCATCAACAGCGCAATCTATTCGCCGAATGGCGGATCGCTTGGCATCGGCTTCGCGATCTCCGCCAACACCGCCAAAAAGACCATGGAGCAAATCATCCTGCATGGATCTGTCACGCGCGGCTGGGTTGGCGCAGGGGTTCAGGAACTCACCCCGGAACTTGCCGAGTCATTCAAGCTGGCCGATACAAAGGGGGTTTTGATTACCGAAGTGATACGCAACAGCCCGGCAGCGCATGCGGGGATGAAGACCGGCGATATACTGGTCGCGATAAACGGCAAGAACATCAAGGACTCGAACGCAATGCTGGATACCGTAGCCAACATGGCGCCCGGAAAAATCGCCTTGCTCAAACTTATACGCAACGGAACAGCCATCAATTTGAAGGTAAAGATCGGCAGACGCCCTATTCCCAAAGAAGAATCCGAGTAATGCAAGCGGCGTGAACTGCTATTCCTCCCCGCTTTCTTCCTTCGACTCTTCTTCCCCTTCCCCGGATTTCTTGCGGCCAACCCATACGGCAACCAGGATTCCGGTTTCGTAAAGCAGCCATAGCGGCACAGCCAGCATGGATTGGGAAACCACATCAGGCGGAGTAAAGATCGCACCGACCACGAACGACCCGACCACCATATACGGCCGTATTTCGCGCAACTTTGCCACTGTGATGAAACCCATGCGCACCATCAGCACGACCGCCACCGGCACCTGAAAGGTCAGGCCGAATGCGACAAACATGGTAAGCACGAAACTCAGATACTTGTCGATGTCCGTCATTACCGCGACGCCCATCGGCGCGCTGGCGGTAATGAATCCGAATACGATCGGGAATACCATGAAATAGGCAAAGGCCATGCCGCAAAAGAATAATGTCGTGCTGGCGATGATCAGCGGCCACACCAGGCGTTTCTCGTGTTCGTACAAACCCGGGGCGACGAACCGCCAGACCTGGTACAGGATATACGGCAGTGAAATGAGAAAGGCGGCCATCAGGGCCACCTTGAGCGGCACGAAGAATGGCGTGGTAACGTCCGTGGCTATCATTTGCCCGCCTTTGGGCAGCTTGGATAGCAGCGGCTTGGCCAGCAAGGTATAGAGCTTGGAAGCGAACGGAAACAGGCAGACGAACACGATAAGCACAGCCACCACCGCGTTCAGCAGGCGTGTGCGCAGCTCGACCAGATGCGCCATGAAACTCTCGCCTGTGCTCATTCTGATTTGCTTATCGGCGGCGTCGGGGACGGATTCTCAGCCGGCGCAGCCTTGTCAGCCGATGAGAGTTTTGCAACTGCTTCATTGATTTCCTGCACTTGCTGATCTGCTGTCTGCGCCGCCTGTTTAAAGGATTGCTCCAGTTCGCCGGCTTCGGCTTGCACCTTTTGCTGCAGCTGGCGGAACTCATCAACCGCCATGTCGCGCTCGATGTCGGCTTTCACGCCATTGATATAGCGCTGCGCCCGCCCCCAAAGGTGGCCGAGGGTGCGCGCCACTTTTGGCAGGCGCTCAGGTCCGATGACAACGAGTGCCACAACCATGATCACCATCAATTCCGAAATGCTGAAGTCGAACATCTATGCAGGCCGCGAACAGAATCAAACGTTAGTGGTTTTTTTGTCCTTCACTTCGCCTTCGATGGTCTGCCCGCCTTCATTGATATGTTTGGCCGGCTCCTCGGCGGATTGCATGCCTTCCTTGAAGCCCTTGACCGCGCTGCCGAGGTCCTGGCCGACATTGCGCAGTTTCTTGGTACCGAAAACCAATACGATTACCAGCAACACGATCAGCCAGTGCCAAATACTTAATCCGCCCATCTCGTTCTCCTTTTAAATTAATCGCGCCTCACCATCGGCGGGATGTTGCCACCGCCGATCACGTGAATATGCAAATGAAAAATTTCCTGTCCGCCGCCCTTGCCGGTGTTGATCACGGTGCGGAAACCGTTTTCCAGCCCCTGCTCCTTCGCCAGTCTTGGCGCCAGCAGCAACATCTTGCCAAGCAAGGCTGAATGCTCCTCACCGGCGTCGTCCAGTGTGGACAGGTGCAGCTTAGGCACCAGCATGAAGTGCACCGGGGCGACCGGATTGATGTCGTGGAACGCCAGAACCTCGTCATCCTCGTACACCTTGCGACACGGAATCTCGCCGCGCACAATTTTACAAAACAAACAGTCGTTCGTACTCAATCCCTGCTCCTGCTTTCTTTCTCGGCAATGCCCGACAACCCTTCGCGACGCTCCAGTTCGTCCAGCACATCTGACGCGCTCAGCCCATGCTGAGCCAACAGTACCATGCAATGAAACCACAGATCGGCTGTCTCGTGCACCAGATGGTCCTTGTTACCCGTCTTGCTGGCAAGAATGACCTCGGTGGCTTCCTCGCCGACTTTCTTCAGGATCGCATCTTCCCCCTTGCTGAACAGCTTCGCAACATACGAGCTTTCCGGCGGCGCCTGTTTGCGTCCCGCCAATATAACGGTCAATCGTTGCAATAT
>Ga0316575_10000202_pt1 | contig 15834 bp, 14 predicted proteins | sample J5NA_FD_203072 | JGI IMG/M metagenome (GOLD analysis project Ga0316575, IMG submission 203072) | Rhizosphere microbial communities from salt marsh grasses in Alabama, United States - J5-7_050615r2r3 | ecosystem: Host-associated > Plants > Roots > Rhizosphere | place: USA: Alabama | collected...
TTTCTTCTGCCATGTTTACTGTTCCCCCCCTTATATAACCGATAGTCGGAATTGATAGCTGGCGTGCTATCCAAGGAATGAGATTTCCACGGTTGAATCCAAATCTATTATCCCAGTGACTTTTATCATAAAAAATGGGAAGCGCAAGCACAAAATCAAAATGAATACTAATTTTAACGTTATATGCTGTCTAAAAGATCGATTAAAGCCGTTTTCACAACAGCACCAACTGCGGACCTATTTTGCGCAAGATGAAGGATGTAAACGGCACGTATTGACTTTAAATTAAGAGATGATAATGTTTTCGAGCGGTTAGCGAAAAATATGCGGTGCTTAAAAATCAGCGTCGAAAATTCGACACTACCCTGAGTGTACTGGAATTATTCTGTTAATCAGACCTTGCGTATCGCTGGATTGGATTACACGCCAATAGGGGGAAAATATGGCAAACAGCCTTTACATCGCGGCAGTGGCACCGGGAAGCGGCAAATCAGTTGTGGCCCTCGGTGTTATGGAAATGCTCTCAAGACGAATCCGTCGGCTGGGTTATTTCCGACCGGTCGTTTCTACCGCAGAAGAACCGGATAACAATATCCGGCTGATCAAGGCCCGTTACCACCTGGATCTGACCTATGAAGAGATGTTTGCCTATACCCACGAGGATGCCCGAAATTTAGCCGCAGATGGGCGATATGAAACCCTTATGAAGACCATTTTAAGCAAGTACAAGCAACTGGAACGTAAATGCACGTTTGTTTTGTGTGAGGGTACGGATTTTACCGGTGTAGGCTCCGCCTTTGAGTTCGAATTTAACGCCGAGGTGGCTAACAATCTGGGGTGTCCGATCCTTGCGCTGGTTAACGGGCACAATAAAACACCAGATGAAATGCTTGATACCGTGCAGGTTTCCCGGGAATCATTTGAAGAAAAAGGGTGCGCGGTCGTGGCGACCCTCATCAATCGGGTGAATATCGATAAGATTGCGGCATTCAAGGATCAAATTAAAAAAATGGCCCTGGATGAAGAGCCGATTTACATTCTACCCGAAGAACCCAGTTTAGGTAAGCCAACGGTGGGAGAAATCGCGCGTGGCCTGGACGCTCAAATCCTGCAGGGTGAACCCAAAGGGCTAAACCGCGATGTGCATGACTTTAAGGTAGCCGCCATGCATTTGCCGCATTTTTTGGATCGCATCGAAGACGGCGATCTCATTATCACACCGGGAGACCGTGCCGATGTGATTCTGGCAAGCCTGGCAACGGCTGTTTCCGATACCTCGCCGAATATCGCCGGATTGCTTTTGACCGGGGGGCTGACGCCGGAGGACCCGGTCCAGCGCCTGATCCAGGGCTTAAAGAAATATTCACCAATTCCGGTGATCGGTGTAAGCACCGACACCTATGCCACCGCGATGAATGCCAGCGCGGTAAGACCGGCGCTGACACCTGAAAATGACCGCAAAATCGCCGCCGCCCTGGGTATTTTTGAATCCCATGTCGATACCCAACAACTCGAGGGCCGTATCCAGGTGGTGCGTTCAAATCGGGTCACACCCATTATGTTCGAATACGAGCTCATTGAAAAAGCCAAGGCCGCTTGCCGCCACATCGTCCTGCCGGAAGGCGCGGAAGAACGCATCCTGCGCGCCGCCGAAATCCTGTTGCGGCGGGGGGTTGCCGACCTCACTTTGCTGGGCAACCCGGAAGAAATCAAATATAAAATCGGTATGTTGGGGATCAACCTGAATGGGGTTAAGATTGTCGATCCGCATACATCCGAATATCGCCGGGATTTTGCACAGACTTACTATGATTTGCGCAAGCACAAAGGCATATCCGAAGAAATGGCCGGTGACACGGTAACCGATGTCAATTTTTTTGGGACCCTGATGGTGTACAAAAATCTTGCCGACGGCATGGTGTCGGGGTCCATTCACACCACCGGCGAAACGATCCTGCCGGCCCTTCAGATTATTCGCACGCGGCCGGGCTTTTCTGTGGTTTCCAGTGTTTTTTTGATGTGCCTGGCAGACCGGGTTCTGGTGTACGGCGATTGTGCGGTCAACCCCGATCCCAATGCCGAGCAGCTGGCGGAAATCGCCATCAGTTCAGCCGAAACCGCCAGTATTTATGGAATTCAGCCCCGCATCGCCATGTGCTCATATTCCACCGGCGAATCCGGCAAAGGCGCAGACGTTGATAAAGTGCGCCAGGCCACCGGCATCGTCAGGGAACGCCGGCCGGATTTAAAAATTGACGGCCCGATTCAGTACGATGCCGCCGTGGATGCGGGAGTGGCGAAGACCAAAATGCCTGAAAGCCAGGTCGCCGGCAGGGCGACTGTTTTTATCTTCCCGGATTTAAACACCGGCAACAACCTGTACAAGGCCGTGCAGCGCTCCGCCAACGCGGTGGCTATCGGACCGATTCTGCAGGGATTGAAAAAACCGGTCAACGATTTGAGCCGCGGCTGCACCATTGCCGATATCGTCAACACCGTTGCCATTACGGCTATACAAGCACAGGCTGCTGCGGCTAAATGAACCGCAGCCAGTTGTCCGTTGCCATTGTTCAGCGATTACAAATTAAGGTTTCAGGTGATCCGCCGGCGGAACACTGAAACCTTAATAGGCACCTTATGGAAAAAACAGAGAACAATATGAAGATATTAGTGATCAACTCCGGCAGTTCGTCCATCAAATACCGGCTCTTCGATATGACCGCCGGAACAGTGTTGGCGTCAGGCGTTCTGGAGCAAATCGGCGAGACCCACAGCCGCCTCACCCATCAGACCCGGAACGCGCAGGGTGAGATGGATGAAATCGTCAAAACAGAAGCGGTGGCTGATCATCAGGTGGGATTTAAGCTGATCGGGACCGTTATGGGCGAATCGGGCGAACTGCAGGATACGGCTGAACTGTCCGGTATCGGCCACCGGGTGGTACACGGCGGTGAAGAATTCAAGGAACCCACACTTATCGATAAAAACGTAATCGCCACCATTCGCAGGCTGATCCCGCTTGCGCCGCTGCACAATCCGGCCAATCTGCTGGGCATTGAAGTCGCCATGCAAAGCGCACCGCAGGTGCCGCAGGTCGCCGTTTTTGATACAGCCTTTCACCAGTCACTTCCAGATCATGCCTTTCGCTATGCCATTCCGCAGAATCTCTACCAAGCCCATCATGTGCGCCGTTACGGCTTTCATGGCACTTCTCACCATTACGTCGCCAAACAGGCCGCCGGGTTACTGCAGCGGCCCCTGAACGCCTTGAACCTGATTACACTGCATCTGGGAAACGGTGCCAGCGCTGCGGCCATAAAAAGGGGAAAAAGTATCGATACCTCCATGGGCATGACACCGCTGGAAGGCTTGATCATGGGCACCCGCTGCGGCGATATCGACCCGGCCATCATTTTTTACCTGAAGCGGAAGACCGGTCTGACCGGAGATGAAGTCGAAACCTTACTGAATAAAGACAGCGGCCTGAAGGGAATCTGCGGTGTCAATGACATGCGGCAAATTGAAGAGCTTGCCCAATCAGGCAATTCTCGGGCACAGCTGGCAATCGAGATGGTTTGCTACCGCATCAAAAAATATATCGGCGCCTATTATGCCGTCCTGGGCCGTCTCGATGCGCTTGTTTTTACGGCGGGAATTGGCGAAAAGTCGCCTTTAATTCGGGCCGGTGCCTGCCGGGGACTGTCGCATCTGGGCATTGAGATTGACCCTGAAAAGAATAACCGGAAGTCAAAAAAAGCATTTGAGATTCAAACCCGGGGCAGCACCGTCAGGGTTCTTGTTATTCCCACCAACGAAGAACTTGAAATTGCCGAACAAACCGTCGCGTGCATTGAAAGCCGCCGCGGTCGTAGCGCCTGATATGGGGAGATCATCGTTATGATTATCGAAGAAAGTATAGAAATCAAGGCTCCGTTGCCGGTGGTCTGGCGTGTCTTTTCTACGATGGAAGACTGGCAGAGCTGGAATACGGTTTGCGAAAATTGCTGCATCATCACGGGTGACCGTATGGCAGAAAATACCTGTTTTACCTTTCAAATGCGGCCCTATTACCTGCCGATCAAGGTCATGCCGACCATTACCAAATGTGAGCCGGAAAAAGAAGTCATCTGGGAAGGCCGCCGCTTCGGGGTTCACGCCGTTCACCGCTTTATCTTTGAAGAAAAAGAAGACACGGTGCGCCTGACCAGCAGTGAATCATTTCGCGGTCCGTTGCTATGGCTGAGCAGGATTATTTTTATCCCCAAACGCCTCCATCGCCGCACCCGCGAGTTAATGGCCGCCATCAAGAACCAGGCCGAAGCCTGTATGGTTGAAGCCAAGGCAAATTGAGGCTGCCCTGAACATCAGCGCATTATGTTAAGCGGGTGATCAAAAACGAACGACACGCCATCAGTAAAAAAGGGTTGATTCTCAGCTCTAAAGAAAATATGAACTCGAAATGACTTCCAGCAATTGCTAGCAATATTGCTTTAACACCGTGCGACCAAACAGCACGATTGGCTTACATATGGGAGTATCTGAAAGGCGGAAATCATGAAAATCGGAATTGTGGGTTGCGGTTTTGTGGGCAGCTCCGGCGCTTTTGCCATAGCGCTCGAAGGCAGTGCCAATGCCCTCATACTGGTCGACGTCAATGCCGACCTGGCCAGAGCCCATGCAGAAGACATCCTGCATGCGACACCCTTTAGCCGACCGCTGCGGGTCGCTGCCGGTGATTACCCCATGCTTGAAGGCGCCGATCTGGTTGTGCTGGCCTGCGGCGTCGGACAGAAGCCGGGGGAAACCCGCCTGAAACTGCTGGAACGCAATGACCGGGTTTTTGAAGATGTCGTACCCCGGGTCCTGGAACATGCGCCGGACACCATTCTGCTGATCGTCACCAATCCGGTCGATATCATGACCCAGGTGGTCATGAAAATCTCCGGCCTAACATCGCAACGGGTGATCGGGTCCGGAACCATACTTGACACGGCCCGGTTTCGAACCCTTCTTGCCGAACACCTCAACATTGCACCCCATTCGGTGCATGCTTATGTTTTAGGCGAACATGGAGATTCTGAAGTGCTGGCCTGGTCTTCCGGTAAAGTCGGAGGGGTAAATGTTGACGAATTCGCAGCTCAAATCGGCCGCCCGCTGACAGAAAAAGACAAAGAACGGATCGACGATAGCGTGCGTTATGCCGCCTATCGAATCATTGAAGGCAAGGGCGCGACCTGTTACGGAATAGGCGCCGGAATTGCCAGAATTGCCAGAGCCATTAGAGACGACGAGGGCGCTGTCTTAACGCTTTCGAACAGCGAAGGTTTTGGGGGTGTTAGCCTTTCTCTGCCGCGTGTTCTGAATTCCAGAGGGATTGAAACCACCATTGAACCGATGCTTTCAACCGCGGAGGGGGACGCATTGAAAAAAAGCGTTGAAATATTGGAAGCTGCCGCTGCCGAACTTCATCTTTAGAGGATAGCCCTTTGAAACCAAAATGGAAAACTGGAACTGCTTTGATGCTGCTCTGCATGATTTTTGCTGTCCTGCTGGCGGGGAACGCTCAGGCAGCAGAACCGGCCTCTTCCGAGGCCAAAGCATTTCCCCGCAGCCTGGAGAGTTACAACGATGCCGATTTTAACAGCATCTGGGCCATATTGAAAAACCGTATTGCAAAGGAGCCTTTCAACCTGGTCGCCACCCTGATTTTCTTTCTGGCCATCGCCCATACATTCATGACCGGCCGGTTCATGGCCATTGCCCATAAATGGGAGCACGCACATGAGCAAAAAATCGAAAGCGGCCATGCCGACCGCAATTCCGTGCACCACGGTGCCGAATTGTTTCATTTTCTTGGAGAAGTTGAAGCTGTTTTTGGTCTCTGGGTGATTGCCTTAGCGGGGGCGATCCTTTATTTCTACGACTCGCAAACACTTGTAAACTATACCGTTTACAACGTTAACTTCGTGGAGGCCGAGTTCGTCGTGGTGATCATGACCCTGGCATCGACCCGGCCGATTTTGATAGTCTCCGAGACGATCATGCGGAAAATTGCCAATTTGCTCGGCGGTTCCCTGGGTGTCTGGTGGTTTACCATTCTTACCGTGGGGCCGTTATTGGGTTCCCTGATAACCGAACCCGCAGCCATGACCATATCCGCATTATTGCTGGCCAGCAAGTTCTACGATTTAGAGCCGAGCACCAGGTTTAAATATGCGACCATCGGGTTGCTGTTCGTTAATATTTCCGTAGGCGGCACCCTTTCCAATTTCGCGGCACCACCGGTTTTGATGGTGGCCATCCCCTGGAATTGGGATATGACATTTATGATCATTCACTTTGGCTGGAAAGCTATTCTGGGCATCATCGCTTCTAACGGCCTGTATTATCTTTTCTTTCGAAAGGAATTTATTGAACTGCAGCATAAATTTACGCTACGTGCCATGGAAGATGAAATCCAAAAGAAGTATTTAAGACGAAAAGAGCTCGATGCCGAATTTGCAAAAGTTGCATCTGCCGTCGATGAAGAAATTGGCTTTGGCCGAATATTCGAGCAGCAGGTCGAAAAGGTGATGCCCCGTATAAAGAAACAATTAGCGGATCGATTGAGTGAAAAATACCGGCCCAGCATCGTCAAAGAAGGTATCGATATAAACCTTGTCAAAGATGCATTTGACAAACGGTTTGAAGAAATCAAACTGTCCAGGATGCGTGAATTTTTGCCGGGCCTGCTGCCCGAACAGGAGCGACCGGATTTTCGTGATCCGGCTTGGGACAAGCGTGATGATCCCGTGCCATACTGGGTTACAGCAGTCCATGTGGCCTTTATGGCATGGACGATTATCAATGCCCATTACCCGGCACTGTTCATTGCCGGCTTATTGTTCTTTTTAGGGTTTGCCGAGGTCACCAAACCGTTTCAGAATCGGATTGATCTGAAGCCGCCGCTGTTGGTGGGGTTCTTTATTGGAGGGCTGGTCGTTCACGGCGGTGTCCAGGGCTGGTGGATCGCACCTGTCCTCGGCAATCTGCCGCAAATACCGCTTATGCTTGGCGCCACCATCCTGACGGCATTTAACGACAACGCGGCCATCACTTTCTTGAGCACCCTGGTGCCGAATTTCACCGAAGCACTCAAATATGCCGTAGTGGCCGGAGCCGTTGCCGGTGGCGGCTTGACGGTGATCGCCAATGCACCCAATCCGGCCGGGCTATCGATTTTAAAAAAATATTTCGGCAATGAGGTTTCCCCGGCCGGCATTGTTAAATTTGCTATGCTGCCGACGATTATCATGCTGCTCTTGTTTATCGGTTTCCGCTAAGCTGCAGAAATGAGAGCCGTCTTTTCCATTATCGCTTCGGATTTGTTTGCAAATCTAAAGCGAGATGATGGAGAATTTTAAAAATATTACGGCGAAAAGCCTTTATCAACCAGAAAAAAAGGTCAAAAGCTGAACCGAGGAGGTAAGATTATGCAAAGAGAAATATTGATTGCAGTTGATGATTCGAGACATTCCAGAAATGCCGTGCGGTATGCGGTCGAGATGTATAGCCTGCTGAAGGATGTAAAATATACCCTCATGCATGTTCAACCCACCATTTCAGAATATCTGCTGGATGAAGCCAAAAAAAGCGCCAAAGCCTTTGCAGAGCTAGAAAAGGTAAATCGCAAAAATACCGAGGTGGCTCAGCGTCTACTTGAAAAACATAAGGAACAAATGATATCGGCAGGCATCGCTGAAAACGATCTTCAGCTAAAAACCCAGCCCCGGATGCTTGGTGTGGCTAAAGATATCCTGGAATTCAGTTATGCGGGGCACTATGGCGCCGTCATCCTGGGAAGGCGGGGGCTTTCCGGCCTGGAAGACGTCTTCATTGGAAGTGTGAGCGCCAATATAGTGAATAATTCGAAGGATATCCCCATCTGGCTGGTTGACGAGCAGCGACCTTCCAAAGAGATCATGGTCGCGGTTGACGGCTCGGAGGATTCCTTCAAGGCGGTGGATCATCTGGCGTTTATCATTGGTGGCAGCAGCGATGTCAGGCTGTCATTCTTCCACGTGACGCCCCGATTGAAAGATTTTTGTCCGGTTGACTTTGAGGAAACAGATACCGAAGCGCTCGAAGAAATCATTCGCCAGGGGGACAAAGAATGCATCGACCAGTTTTTCTCCCATGCAAAAAAAAGACTCCATGAAGCAGGAATCGGGGAAAATCAGATCAATTTCAAAGTCAGGGAAGGCGTATTCAGAGTCGGCAAAGCGGTTCTGGATGAATTCCGGCAGGGCAATTTCGGCACCGTTGTCGTTGGACGCCGGGGAATGAACAAGAAGTATTTTACCGGAAGCGTCAGTCGCTATCTCATTAACCAGTTTTCAAAAGGCGCCCTGTGGGTTGTCCCTTGAGATTCAATACGCTGTGTTTGCGAACAATATATTGATTATAAACGAAACGATTAGACAAAAAACATGAGAACAATTGCCGTCCATTTATGCTGTTTATCTGCCTGTCTGTTCGGGACGATTGCCGGGTGGATAGCGGTCTTTTAGTTGATCGATCCAGGTTTTTTTCCATAATCTGATACCGCTGTAGTAGGCCGCACGCCCGATCAGATGGGCGGCAACGGGGGCGGTCAGCAGTAAGAACGTAATTGCCGCCAGCGCTCGCAGTGTAATCCCCGACTCGGCGTAGAAAAAAGCTTCTGCGATCAGGATGAGTCCGGCTCCCAGCGTACCGGCCTTTGTGGCTGCGTGCATGCGGATCACCGTGTCCGGCAAACGGAGCATTCCCAGCGCAGCGACAAAAGAAAAAAGGCTGCCTAAAACCAGCAGCAGCGCGGTGACAATTTCATTTATCATAAAATGATTTATTTGCTGAATTAGAGTCTTTAGATTTTTTCATGGCCGAGCGCATTAAAAAACGCGCCAGGGCCACTGTGCCCAGAAAAGCAATTAGCGCATAACCGATGGCCACATCCAGAAAGGACGTTTCGCCGGAAACAATCGAATAGGCTGCCAAAAAAGCGACGATCAGTATCGATACCAGATCCAGCGCGACGATCCTGTCTGCCGCATCGGGCCCCCTGATAAGCCGCGCCAATGCCAGAAAAATGCTCACCAGCAACACCGGGAGGGCAAACCGACCCGCGAAGACAACAAATGAACTTTCGGTAAACATCAGCGCATCACCTCCAAAACACGTCGCTCCAACCCCTGTTTGATTTGCTGCCGGGTGCTATCGATGTCGTCGAGAAACATGACGTGAATATACAATACCCGCCTGTCTTCGGATAGATCCAGGCTCAAGGTGCCGGGGGTTAACGATATGAGATTGGCCACCAGCATAATTTCCGCATCGGTGCGGGCGTCCAGCGGGATACCAATGATGCCGGGGCGGCTGATATGCTGCGGGGTGATCACATCCCACAAAACCTTTAAATTTGAAACCAGCAGCTCTTTGCCGAAAAAACCGATCAACGCCAAAACCCTCGGCAGGCGCTCGAAGTAGCGCGTTTTGCCGTAGAGCGGTTTCGTCAGCCACAAAGCGATATACCCCACAATAAATCCCGCTAAAAAACCGCTCAGGTTGAGCTGGCCCACAACGGCACTAAAACCAAGAGCCAAAAAAATATTCAGCAGAAATAAATTCATTATCGTTTCCCCAGGACGGCATGGACATAATATTCGGGATGGTTGAGTTCTTCGGCGGCCTGAAAGGCAAATCGAAAAACAACCTCTGCTCCAAGACCGATGACAATGGTCAACATCGCCAGAGCCGCGATGGGACCAAGCATCCAGATCGAAATGTTAGGGGCCGTCATTGGTTCTGCCACCTCATGAGTCTCGGGGGCGGGTTTCCAGAATACTTCCGCCCAGATTTTGGTCATTGAATAAACCGTCAATAACCCGACAGCGGCTGCAACAAAGGCGAGCCAATAGGCATGGATATCAAGGCTGGCGCGTATCAGAATCATTTTGGCCCAGAAGCCGGACAGGGGTGGAAAACCGGCCAGGGAAAAGGCCGGGATGAAAAACAAAAAAGCGATCCATCCATGGCTGCGATAAATGCCACCCAGCTTCGCCAGTTCAAAGGACCCCTGTAATCGCTTTGTAACGCCGCTGACCAAAAACAGATTGGCTTTCACGATTATATGGTGAACCAGGTAAAATACAGTGCCGGCCAGGGCGAGACGCGTCTGGAGAGCCAGTCCCAGCAACATGTATCCCACCTGGCTGATAATATGAAAAGAAAGAATGCGGCGGAATTCATTTTGCGCGGCAGCCCCCAGTACACCGGTGATCATGGTCAGTGCTGCCATTGCCGGCAACAACATGTAAAAATAGCTCATATCAACACTGAAGACCAGTGTAAACACGCGTATCAGGGCATAGATTCCGACTTTGGTCAACAGGCCGGAAAAAATGGCTGAGACTGAAACCGGCGGCGTATGGTATGCCGCCGGCAACCAGAAAAATAACGGGAACAACGCCGCCTTTATGCCAAAAGCTGCCAAAAATAACATGGCGATTGCTGTCCGCAACCCCCGGTTTGCAATTAACGGGACCTTTTCATGCAGATCGGCCATGTTCAGTGTGCCAGTCACACCGTACAGGAGCCCGATGGCCGTCAGAAACAGTAAGGTGGCCAACAGGTTGATAATCACATATTTGACGCCGCCGTCCAACTGGGACTTGCTTTGCCCGAGTACCAGAAGCCCGAAGGATGCCATCAGCATGACTTCGAACCAGACGTAAAGATTGAAGATGTCGCCGGTTAAAAACGCGCCACAAATACCACAGACGAGGATTTGCAGGAGGCAGTAGTATCCACTGCGGATTAATGACCTATCAATGTCTGCTCTGGAATAGGATGTCACCGCCAAGTTGATGATCGCGGTGATCATCACCATCACGGCACACAGACGGTCTGCCACAAACGTAATGCCGAATGGAGCGGGCCAGTTGCCGATCTGGGTTGCAATGATGCCGTTGAGATGGACATGCCATAGGAGCAAAGCACCGGCCACGGTGTGGAATCCGGCACTGGCCAGCGCCACGTAGAAGGATCGCCTGGCACCTGTCCTTACGAAAATGGCTGTCACGCCGCCGGCCAGAGGCAGCAGGATCGGCCATATCAGCAATCCGTTCATGCCGATCCCCCTTCTGTCGGCCCTGCCATCGGGGCCTGATGATCGCTACCGCCCTCGGCGATTCGCATGGACTCGGTATCGACGGTTCCCAAATCCTGATAGGCACGATAAAAAAGAACAAAGATAAAGGAAAGCAGCGCAAATCCGATGACAATCGCCGTAAGGATCAGGGCCTGAGGCAGCGCATTGGCGAAGGGTTCCTGGACTGCCGTTGTTAGATTGGGGATGATCGGCGGGCGTCCGCTATCCAGACCGCCCACCGTAAATATCATTAGATTGATCGCATTACCGACTAAGACTAACCCAAAGATAAAGCGAATCAGATTGCGGTCTAAAATCAAATAGACGCTGCCGGCAACCATTACACCCACCAATATCGCGCAAAGGGTTTGCATCTTAATTTTCTTCCAAAGCCAAAATCAAGGTTAAAATCGTTCCCAGCACAGCAAAATAAACACCCACATCAAAGAACAGCGGGGTTCCAATGGCCAGCTCCGAAGCCTGCTCTTTTTCCCAGATCCACCAGATACCGGTAAAAAACGGCTGGCCGGTCAACGGCGCAACAAGCCCGGAAGCCAGCGCCAGGCCGAGGCCGCCCATGGCTATCATTTGAGGAGCAATGCGAACCGCTTGTCGAACCACGGCGGGTCCTTCGGCGATGGCAAACATCGCAAATCCTGTGCCGGCCACCAGAGCAGCAGCAAACCCGCCTCCGGGGGCATTATGCCCGCGCAGCAGCAAATAGATCGAAAAGGTCAAGATCAGTCCGACCAGCAGTCGCGTGGCCGTTTTCAGAATCAATGAAGGCATTATTGAACCTTTCGCTTTCGAATCAGTCCATAGCTCGCCAACCCTGCCAAGGCCACGACAGTTATCTCGCCCAGGGTGTCCAAACTGCGAAAATCGACCAGGATCACATTGACAATATTGCGCCCGTGGGCGGCAATATAGCTGTTGGCTTCGAAAAAATCCGTCAACGATCGCTGCAGATCCGTCTGGTTGACGGCCTGGATGAGGGCGGTAATCAGCGCACCCATGGCAATTGCCAAAATTCCATTCCATATTTTACCCGCCGACAGTTTCGGTCGCCGCGCACTTAAACGGGGCAACCGTAACAAGACCAGTGAGACAATGATGACGGTCAGCGTTTCCACCAATAACTGGGTTAGGGCGACATCAGGAGCGCCGTTGATTAAAAACAGCATGGCAATACCGGCACCAACAACTCCCAGGCTGCAAATTGCCAGCAGGCGTGTCTTTGTCGCGACGGCGGCCACAACGGCAACAATAATGATCCCGCCAAGCAGCCAGGCGGATAGTGACGGATAGGGGTATCGAACAAAATCGAAAGGGATGTAACCAAACACAAAGGGCAGACCGACACCCAATATCACCGAACCGATGATGATGCTCAAATAGCGATGCAGCGAGCCGTTTTGCAGTATGCGGTTTTGCATCCTGGCAATTTTTGCAATACCCTCGAGTCCGCCGGTATAGAGGTGCTCGAATCGGATCGGAATCTGCCGCAGAACATAATCAATCGTCTGCCGCAGCGGTTGTTTGAGCAAATAAAACAGGGCTCCCAGACTGAGGGTGGCAATGCTTAACAGCAAGGGTTCGTTGATTCCATGAAATAATTTCAGCTGAATATTTTCCATGGAAGGGTGAAAAGCCCTCACGGCCGGCTTGATCAGCCAGTTCCCGATCCAGTCGGGAATAATACCGAAAACCAGGCCGAGGCCTCCCATGAAAACCGGGCCCAGCCACATCGTCCAGGGTGCCTCGCGGGGGAGCCGCGGGGATTTCTGCAGCGTGCCTAAAAACGGTTTGATGATGATAATACCGGCAACGGCGGTCATCAAAGCGTTGGCCAGCAAAGCCGCCGTAGTTGCAAAAAAGGGAAACCATTCCTCCGTCAGGGCACCTTTGTACATGATCTCTTTGCCGATGAAACCCAAAAAAAGCGGGAACCCGGCCATCGAAAGTGCTGCCGTGGCTGCGGCGCATGCGGTGATCGGCATGGCTTTCAAAAGCCCTCCGAGATGATTGATATTGCGGGTCCCGGTTTGATGATCGATAATTCCGACGACTAAAAACAAACTCGACTTATAAAGAGAGTGAACCATCAAAAAGGTCATTGCCGCTGTTAAAGCAGGTGTCGTCTTCCCCCCCAGAAACATCGTCAAAATGCCTAGCGCCATCATCGTCGTAAATGCCAGAATGCGCTTGAGATCGGAGGCTTTCATGGCCAGCACCGATCCAACCAGAGCCGTAATACCACCAGTCACAACTAGGGTTCCCATCCAGGCGAAAGTTCCCCCCAGGATGGGGTGCAGGCGGGCCAGGAGGTAAATGCCGGCTTTAACCATGGTTGCCGAATGCAGAAAAGCACTGATTGGTGTTGGAGCGGACATGGCGTTCGGAAGCCAGAAGTGAAAGGGCACCTGAGCTGATTTGGTGAAGGCTCCGATAAATACCATCGTCAGAACGACCATATACAATGGATCCGTTTTGATTGCAGCGGCCTGCAGGGTAATTCGGGAAAGATCATAGGTATTTGAAATACTTCCCAGGAGCAAAAATCCGATCAGGAGTGCCAGCCCCCCCGCGCCGGTCACCAGCAGCGCCTGGCGGGCATTTCGGCGTGCCGTTTCCAATTCGCACTCAAAGCCGATCAGCAAATAGGAAATAATAGTGGTCAATTCCCAGAAGACAAACATGGCCAGCAGGTTATCGGCCATCACCAAACCTAGCATCGATAGCAGAAAGCTATGCAGATAAACGAAAAACTTTCCCGCTGCGGCCTTTTTCGGCAGGTAGTCAGCGGCGTACAGGGTCACGAAGAAACCGACAAAGCAAATGATGAGCGCAAACAGCAGGCTCAACCCGTCAATTGCAATGGACAGCGCAATACCCAAGCTCGGTATCCAATCCAACTGAATTTGAAACACGTGTCCGGCCGTGACCTGCGGCACGAAATAAAGCAGCGCAGCAAATAGCCCCAAAGGAATAATACTGGATATCCAGCCTATGATCGATGGTTTAGCGTTGTCGGCAACCATAGCCATTTTATTCGAAGCAGCAGAAGTCAATCATCGATTGTAGAAAAATTCATGTCTTTGAGCTTGAAACCGATATGGCCTTGCCGATTGATTTCCGGGAGCAGAAGCCATATCGGCATACTATTGAGCCAAAAAAAGCGGCCGATCGGTTTGCTGGATGGCGTTGAGTACCGTATCGCCGAGAAGATGTCTAAAGAGAAGATTGCGGATGCTGTTGCCCATCACAATCAAATCCATGTCATTTTTTTGAGCATATTCGAGCAGATGATCCTTTGCCGAGTTGGCAACTGATTCGGTTTCCGTGTTAAAGCCGTGGTCGCGGCAATACTCAGCGGCATCTTTTAAGAGCTGACCGGTACCCTTGTCGCTTTTGCCAAAATGAACCACCCGTAGATCCACGTTGCGCCAGGGATTTAACTGGACATAGCGGCGCATCGCTTTGGCCGATTCCATCGATCCGCTATAGGCGATAAGAACCTTGCGAATGGAACGAAATTGAGGCGAAACCGCGATGATTGGCCGTACACCCTGGGAAACAAGGCGAATAAGCGCATCCCGAGGCTCGACGGTAAAGCCGTAATCAAAAAGGCTTTTCAAGCCGAAAATGGTGACATCGTTATACCGGGCATGGGCAATCATTGTTTCAAAGGGATCTCCGGTTTCACGTTTTACCATCCTTGAAATTCCGGATTTTTTGCACTTTTTCGTAAATTTCTCAATTGCTTTATCGACCCGCTGCTCGGTAATTGAAAGGCGCTTTTTGCGCAGTTTTTCGGCAAAAGCATCTCCGCCCGGGGGAAGGGGGCCGATCTGTTTTAGTCGCTTGGTGTCTACCACCGTCACTCCCGTGATTCGGGCACTATGCTCCTTTGCGAGTTCAAGGGCCCTTTCAATTGCCACATCTGTGAAAGGGGTTCCCCCTAAGCCAAGAAGAATTCGTTTTATCATATCGCCCTCCCTACATCATATTCGTCGCCCATTTTGAAATTTAAAATCAACTCGATGTTAGGCGATACCAAAATATACGTTCGATCTAGAAACGTTTTAAAGAACAATTTTAAGCTTGAAAATATAAGACTTTTGCCGGGCAAAAGCAAGAATTCAATTGGCGACAGGAACCAGGTTGCGCTCTTGACGCAATGGAGCAGTGAACTGAAATGGGTTGACAATATTACCCCAAACCCGTTAGTTTTATAATATATTATTTTCGAAAAAATACTACAGTTGAAAACTTTTATTTTTTCTACTCTTTTTGAGCGCTTTGCTTCCTTCTAAGGATCGACGTTCGTTATTTTTCTATAACCGCACTTTTAATTTTTTCTCCCGGGATCAGGTTTAGACACTTCTTTCCCGCCGTTGCCAGGACAAATGGGCGATGGCGCACAAAACAGGCAAGTGAAGAAAGGAAAGATAATTTTTGCAAAACCAAAAGAAAGAGATCTGAGAAATCACCTATGAAACCGCTAAAAAAGGCAAGACATTACAAAGGACCCCAGGGTCCGGTGGTTCTGGCCATTTTAGATGGTGTCGGTATCGGCACCTGTGCCGAAGGCGATATGGTCAGCCGGGCAAACACACCGACGCTGGATTGGCTGGCTCAAAATGCCCTGGCCGCAAAGCTCA
>Ga0316575_10000203_pt1 | contig 15822 bp, 12 predicted proteins | sample J5NA_FD_203072 | JGI IMG/M metagenome (GOLD analysis project Ga0316575, IMG submission 203072) | Rhizosphere microbial communities from salt marsh grasses in Alabama, United States - J5-7_050615r2r3 | ecosystem: Host-associated > Plants > Roots > Rhizosphere | place: USA: Alabama | collected...
AAGATACCGATGCTTTTCGGTGTCGTGATGATGCTTAAAAATCCCCTGATGATTCCGAGTACGGTCCTGTATCTCTTTACGATATTTGTTTTGCCGATCAGCGTTGTGGCACGCTTGATCTCCGGACCAGCAAACCGTGTGGCAGCAAAGCTTCTCGATCTTCCAATATTGATTTCGGTGATCATCCATATCGGATTGCTTTATGCTGTGCTGTATTTGTGGTCGGAAGCGAGTGCTTACCGGGTGCTTACCCTCAAGCTCACCCTGATCGCCGTCATACTGACCCTGAGCTTGAACGTCGTGAACGGCTACATGGGAGAATTTTCGTGTTCGCATCCCGGATTCATGGCGCTCGGCGCATATGCCGCGTCAGTCTTCACCGTTGTCCTTTTTGTCGACGACAAATTATTTGGTCATGCATTGCTTCCGGCCGCGTTAGCTCCTTTTATGTTTCCCATTGCATTGATCATCGGAGGGATCGTTGCGGCGTTTGGAGCCCTGGTCATCGCCATACCGTCGTTTCGAACACGGGGCGACTATCTGGCTATTATTTCCCTTGCGTTTATGTTCATCGTAAAAAGCATGATCGAAAATCTGGAAGTCGTGGGAGGGCCCAGAGGACTGAGCAGCCAGCCGGACCTGGCAAGCTTGCCGACGGTTTTTATTTGGACGGTGGCATGCATATGGGTTACCAACAACTTTGTACGATCGACGATGGGAAAGGCGTTGAATGCCGTGCGTGATGATGAGGTTGCGGCCAACGCCATGACGGTGAATACACGGCGCACCAAAATCACGGCATTTTTGTTTGCGGCTTTTTGGGCCGGTGTTGCCGGCGGACTTTTTGCACATGTGCTAAGATATGTCAACCCCGGCACGTTCGGTTTGCAAAAACTGGCTGAGGTACTGGCAATGGTGTATTTTGGCGGGTTGAACTCTGTATACGGATCCATCGTGGGGGGGGTAAGTCTGAGCATGCTGGGTGAAGCGTTGCGGCCGCTTGAGATTTTTAAATGGATCATTATACCGCTTTTGCTGATTTTGATAATGATTTATAGACCCACAGGCCTTGTTGCTTTCAAAGAATTTAATGTCGGAAAACTCGTGATGCCGAAAAACAAATCAGACCAAAGGAAGTCGGATGGCGCTGCTTCGGGTTGAAAAAATGAGCCACGAATTTGGCGGGTTGCGCGCGGTTAACAACTACAGCCTGGAGATTGAAAAAGGTCAGATCAGGGGGCTGATCGGACCCAACGGGGCCGGCAAAACAACGATTTTCAATCTCATCACCGGAATATACAAGCCCACGGAAGGGGAGATCTATCTGGAAGGGAAGAAGATAACCGGTCTTCCGCCCAACCAGATTGCATCCCATGGTCTGGGTAGAACATTTCAGAACATGCAACTATGGCGCCATATGTCTGTTCTCGAACATGTGAAGATGGCCCGCTACTCAAGAATCACCTACGGACTTTTCGGTGCTTTTTTCGGTACAGCCAAACGACAGCGGGAGGAAGAAGAGATTGAAGAGATGGCCTACAGCCTTTTAAAGATGGTGGGGATCGCACATCTTGCCGGTCAGATCATCCTTAATTTGCCTTACGGGGCTCAACGACGGGTTGAAATCGCACGGGCACTGGCCACTGAGCCGAAAGTACTGTTCCTGGATGAACCCACGGCGGGCATGAATCCCGAAGAGCTGATTCAAATGATGGAAATTGTCCGAAAAGTCCATAAAAACCTGGGCCTGGCGATTTTTTTAATTGAACACAGGCTTAAGGTGGTGATGGAACTTTGCGAAATCATCCAAACACTCAACTTCGGCCAGGTCATTGCCGAAGGGACACCGGAAGAGATCCAAAACGACCCGAAAGTCATCGATGCCTATCTTGGAAAAGGGACAGTGATCTGATGTTATTGTCAGTTGAAAACCTCAGCGTATCTTATGATAATATTCGAGCTCTTCATGGCATTGATTTTCAGATCGATGACGGTGAAATCGTTTGTATTATCGGGGCCAATGGCGCCGGCAAAAGCACGACATTGAGAGCGATTTCCCGACTGGTTCCCGTAGAAAAGGGAACAAAGATGACGTTTATGGGAAATGACCTGCTGCAATATCCTGCCGACAAGGTGGTGAGCAAGTTCGGAATTTCTCATGTTCCCGAAGGACGACGACTTTTCGGCAACCTAACCATTATGGAGAACCTCAGACTGGCGACATTTGCCAGAAAGGATCGTGAGAAGATCGAGGAAGATCTGGAAAGGGTGTTCGATATATTTCCCCGACTGAGCGAACGCAAAACCCAAAGTTCAGGAACGCTCAGCGGCGGTGAGCAGCAGATGCTTGCCATTGGCAGGGCATTTATGAGCGGAAGAAAAATCATGCTTTTGGACGAACCTTCCATGGGACTTGCCCCTTTGCTCATGATGAATGTGTTTGATGCCCTTAAACAACTCAATAAAGAAGGTACCACCATTCTTCTGGTGGAACAGAACGCCCGAATGGCCCTTCAATTTGCACAGCGCGGCTATGTCCTTGAAAACGGCAATCTGGTGCTTCAGGGAATCTCGGAAGAACTGTTGGCCAACCCCGAAGTCAAGCAGGCATATCTTGGGGGTTAGTTTTCAAAAAGGAGTAATATCATGATACGTGTGGCTGTTGTCGGCGCTACAGGATATGCCGGCGCAGAGATCGTGCGGATACTTTGTAACCATCCAGGTATCCGGCTGACGATGCTGACGTCTCGCCAATATGCCGGCGTTGCTTTTGACAATGTTTTTCCTTCGATGACCGGTGCCGTTAACCTAATATGCGAGGCATTGGATGTGGATGAACTCTGTGACAACTCGGATGTTGTGTTTACCGCTTTGCCCCATAAAATTCCCATGACGCTGGTTCCGGAACTGATTTCAAAGGGCAAAAAAGTCATCGACCTGTCCGCCGATTTTAGATTCAAAGACGCAAACATCTATGAAGCGCATTATCAGAAGCATACTGCAAAGGATTTATTAAACCAGGCGGTGTACGGGCTCTGTGAGATTTATTTTGACAAGCTTAAAAAGGCCGATCTGGTGGGCGCGCCCGGATGTTATCCTACCAGTGTATTATTGCCGCTTTTGCCGGTAATCAAGGGCAACTATATCGATACCGGTGCCCTGGTCGCCGATTCAAAATCAGGCGTGAGCGGCGCCGGTCGAAGCCTTTCATTGACCACTCATTTCTGCGAAGTGAACGAGTCGTTTAAGGCGTATAAAGTCGCAGAACACCGGCACAACCCGGAAATGGAAGAAATTCTGAGTATCGAAGCGGGTCGGCCCATAAAACTGACGTTTGTTCCCCATCTGATCCCCATGTCCCGCGGGATCCTTACGACACTGTATGCCAATGCGGTTGAGGGTGTCACCCGGAAAGATATCGTGAACTGTCTCAACACCTTTTATTCCGGTCGCCCGTTCATCCGGATTCTCGGCGAAAGCCGGCTGCCGGATACCCGTCATGTACGCGGGACCAATGTTTGCGAGATCGGTGTTAGACTGGATGAACGAACCGGCCGCCTGATCCTGATTTCAGCCATTGACAATCTGGTAAAGGGCGCTGCGGGCCAGGCCGTCCAAAACATGAATATCATGCTCGGCCTGGATGAAACTGCCGGACTCCTGGCGGCTCCTTTTCCGGTATAGACTATAGTGAGGGTGGTTTTCGAACAGACGCTTCATGGATAATCTTTTTTTACATCGTGTGCATATACGGAATGGGTGCGTCTCAGGTATGATTAAATTTTTTCTGAAAGAACTCGCGGTTAAGGGTTTGTAATGAAAAACCCGGTCTTATCTTTTTGATAAAGGTAATCGGTTTAAGATAAGGATGTCACATGACACAGAATCGAGTAGGGTTTTTCACAACAATCCCTAATCCTCTCAAACAGCTTCCAGCAAAAATTTAATCACACCTGAAACTCCTTAAGCATCAATTTGTTTGAAAAACCGAAACCGGTAAAAAAAAGATTATCCATCAACAATCATATATCATCAATGCAATTAACCACCTGACCATTTGACCATTTAACTAATCCTGATCTTTTAATGCATAAGGCTCGGCAGCCAGAGGGCGATCTGGGGAAACAGGATGAGGAGTAGGTTACAGACCAGCAGCGCCAGGAGCATGGGGTACACCCCTTTGAAAATGGTTTCCAGCGGCACATCCCTCGCGACACCGTAAACCACATAGACATTGACCCCCACCGGCGGGGTAATCACTCCCATTTCCGTAACAAGAACAATCACGACACCAAACCAGATCGGATCAAAGCCGAGCGTTTGAACCACCGGGAAAAAAATCGGGATCGTCAGCATAATCATGGCCAGTGCGTCCATGAAGCAGCCTCCGACAAGATAGACAAGAATGATCAGGCCGATGACGGCATGCGGCCCAAACGGAAGCGATCCCACATAGCTGGCAAGGGTATAAGGGAGCCGGGTTATGGCCATGAAATGACCGAAAATCACCGCACCGGTGACGATCACCATAATCATACAGCTAATTTTGGTGGTGTCGGCAAGGGACTGGATGAAATCGATCCAGTGCAACTGTCTTCTGATAATGGCTATGAGAAGTGTCATAAAAGCGCCAACGGCGGCGGCTTCCGTGGGTGTAAAAAATCCGAAAAAAATACCTCCCATCACCAGTAAGAAAAGAACCAGAGCTTCAAGTATGCCGGCAAAAGACCTGAATTTCTCCCGAAAACCGGTTTTGGGCCCCGGAGGCGCCAAAGAGGGATTTTTCCTCACACGCAGGTGAATGGTCATCAGAAAGAGAAAGCAGAGGAGGATTCCCGGTACGATGCCGGCCGCAAAAAGTTTCCCGATGGATTGTTCTGTGAGGATACCGTATACGATAAAAATCACACTGGGAGGGATCAGAATGCCAAGGCTGCCGGCAGCCGCTACGGTGCCCGTCGCCAAACCCATATCATATCCGTATCGTTTCATTTCCGGAAGCGCAACCGTGGCCATGGTTGCGGCAGTGGCATTGGTTGAACCGCAGATGGCCGAAAAACCGGCGCAGGCGCCAACGGTGGTCATGGCCAACCCGCCTCGACGGTGCCCCAGCAGCACATATGCGCTGTCGTAAAGTCTGCGGCTGATGCCGGCGTGAAATGCGATTTGTCCCATAAATACAAAAAGGGGGATGACGGTTAAATTATAGGAAGAGAAAACATCCCATACATCCCGGGCCAGAAGACTCGATGCCGCATCGAAGTTGACCACATAACCGAATCCGATAAACCCCAAAAAAGCCATGGCAAAGCCCACAGGCATTTTGGAATACAAAAGAAAAACGAGGGCGATAATGCCGATGATGCCGATAGTTAACAGGTTCATTTCTCCAGGATCTTTATCGCATTTATGATCACATCGGATAACAATAACAGGCAGACGACACCTGCCGAAAAACCGATTCCATAGATAAATGGATAAAATGGAAGCTCCAAAGTGAGAGACACTTCATGGGCAGTGTGAAGGTTATTTGCATATGTTACGGATTGCCATGCAATGAAGCCGAAAATAAACAATCCAAAACAGCTGGTGATACATTCAATGAACCGTTGAACCCTGGGAGGAAAACGACTGACGATGAAGCTTACCGAAACATGGCCTTTTTCTATGGACGTGTGTGCCATGGCAAAAGATACGGCGACGGCCCCCAGAAAACCGACCAGTTCATATGTTCCGGGTATCGGTTTTCGAAAAAACCTCAAAACAACATCTGCGGTCGTGAGCAACATCATAGCGACAATGGCCGCCCCCGCGATCCAATACATTTTGTTTGCAAGATCGCGAATGAATTTTTCAAAAATATGCATGTTTTCCGAGGTGCAACGTAAAAAATCCCGGCCCATAGGACCAGGTTTTTCTATACTCACCTAAACTGAGCGTTTCAAATTTTAAAAAAATATCAATAGATAAAATCCGCAAAAATAAAGGATATTTTATCCCTTTTAAAAATTTGAAACGCTCGGTTTAGGATTGAATAAAAAAGGTTGTCCGCGTCCGCCAATTAGCGGACGGGACAACCCTTGGATCGATCCCTTATTTTGAATATTTTTTCATCAGCTCTCTTATTTTCTGAACATACGTTTTCCCGTTGGGGGTATGGGCAATATAGTCATCGATGACCGGTTGCACTGCCTTTCGCCACCTGGCGCTTTCTTTGTCTGACAGTGGTATGATTTCGTTTCCGAGGCTAAGCGTATATTTTCTGCCTTCCTGATCGGTTCGGTCCCATACTTTGCCGTGAATCTCGGTATATTTTGAACTGACTTCCTCGAATATTTTTTTTATGTCAGGGGGAAGAGCGTTCCACTTGGCAAGATTCATCACCACGAAAAATGTAGTGGTGTACCCGACGCTGTAACATTCCGTGGTGTATTTGATAACTTCGGCCTGTTTCCAGCCCTTCAACACTTCCATGGGGCCGAATGTCCCTTCGACAACGCCTTTTTTCAGGGCATCATAGGTGTCGCCCTGAGGCATGGCCACCGGAACGCCGCCGAGTGCGGTTACAATTTTAGCACTTAGGCCCGTTGCCCTGATTTTCATGCCTTTCAGATCCTCGAGGCGCCTAACCGGCTTTTTGGTGTGAAGAAGGCCGGGACCATGCGCATGGAGATAAAGAACTTTCACGTCATTTAATTCTTTGGGTTTGAAAGTTTTTGCAAATGCCTCGGCCACATTACTGGCCATCACCCCGCTGGTATAGCCCATGGGAAGATCCACTGCAGCCATCACGGGAAAACGCCCGCGAGTGTATGCAAAAAGACTGAATCCCAAGTCGGATATCCCTTGGACGACGCCGTCGTAACATTGCGGTGCTTTGGTAAGGGTTCCGCCTGGGAAAACGGAGATCTGAACCCGGTTGTGGGTGCGTTTTTCAATCTCCTTTACCCAGTCCATTGCGGTTTTTGTCTGAGCGTGGTTTGGAGGGAAAAAAATGCTGTAGGTAAGCTTGATCGGCTTCGTTTGTGCGGAGAACGCGCTTGTCGCTGTTATGGCTATCCCGATAACAACGGTCCAAAAAAATATCGCGATATTTTTGGTCATCAGAATTTCCTCCTTGGTTAGGAATTAAAAATTGATGCGAAATTAAAAAAATACCCTGAATTTCCTATTAAATTATGTGAGTTCGATATAATAAAATAAACGATAAAACAATAAAAATTTTAATTCCATAAATATCGTGGATTTTTGCCGAATCCATAAATCTGTTGTCAGCATCAAGTGACGACAATTCTTGACATTACGTTTTTATTGATCTATGAAAACGTGTCGTTTCGCTTTTAATCATTTCTTACAAGTGCTTTTTCGCAGGCATGGACTCGAGTGATAACCAAAAAGGATTCGTATGTAATTTGTTAAAATAAACAACGGCAACCCAATTTTGAGAAAAATGGTATCAAAATATTAAACTTTTGGGGAAAGGAGATTGAAAATGTCAGCAAAACTGATTAAGGGGACTGAGATTCGCGAGCAGATTCTCGAAGAAATTACGGCTGAAGTTGCGGAGATTAAGGAAAAACATGGTGTCGTACCAGGCCTTGTTACCATTTTAGTGGGAGAAAACCCGGCGTCAATTTCATATGTAACACTTAAGATAAAAACAGCCCACCGTGTTGGTTTTCACGAAATACAAGACAGCCAGCCGGTGGATCTTTCCGAAGAAGCGCTGTTGGGTTTAATTGACAAGTATAATAAGGATGACGCCATCCACGGCATCCTTGTCCAACTCCCCCTTCCCAAACACGTCGATGAGAAGAAAGTATTGAATGCCATCGATCCCGATAAAGATGTGGACGGATTCCATCCGGTGAATGTCGGTCGCCTTATGATCGGCGGTGACGAAGTTAAATTCCCGCCCTGCACCCCTGCAGGCATACAGGAAATGATCGTACGCGCCGGTGTTGAAACAAAAGGGGCTGAAGTTGTGGTCGTCGGACGATCAAATATTGTCGGCAAACCCATTGCCAATATGATGCTTCAAAAGGGTGTCGGCGCGAATTCCACCGTAACCATCGTTCACACGGGCACCAAGGATCTGGCTTCTCATTGCCAGCGCGCGGATATTCTGATTGTGGCTGCCGGCGTTCCGGGATTGGTAAAACCGGAATGGATCAAACCGGGTGCCTGTGTTATCGATGTCGGCGTCAACAGGATCGGAGAAAAGATCAGCGAAAAGACCGGCAAGAAAATCGCTATCCTGAGCGGGGATGTTGATTTCGACGCCGCAAAAGAGATCGCGGGCTGGATTACGCCGGTTCCCGGCGGCGTGGGCCCCATGACCATTACCATGCTGATGAAAAATACATTGAAGTCCCTCAAATTTAAACTCGGAATCGCCTAACCGTTTTCTAAAGAATAACGGGGTAGGAGATTCCTTCCCCGTTATTCTTGCTGATTTTCCAAACTATTGACAACGTCCATGTCTTTGTGTTAAAATGAGTCATAATTTTTTAAAAAGACCAAGACTCTCCTAAAAAATCAAAATCCCGGTTTTTTACGAGAGTGTTTTATTTGAGAATGTTACGTCTGTGGTATCCCAAAAGATGGATATTCTATAACTATATGAATTATGTATCTATAAACTTGGCTGTTGAATTGCATACTGCGTGATTGAAAAATTCGTTATGAACGATAAAATTTCTTTTTACCTTCTAAGTTACAGTGGCAATACGGTTAAACAGTTCGCACTCACTAGACGGCGTTTAGGGATTGTCCTTACGTGTTCGTTGATATTATTGATGATTACCGCGGGCATTTTTTTCGATTATTTTAATCTTAAGATTACATTTGATAAAAAAGAAATCGAAAAAACAATCAGCAATCAATCCAATGAGATCCTCAGTCAACGCAAGCAGATACAGGAATTTGCAAATGAAATCAATGTATTAAAGTCAAATTTGGTCAGGTTGAACAAATTTGAAAAAAAGATAAGAATTATTGCCAACATTAACAATCCTTCCGAAAAAGACAACCTCTTCGGTGTCGGAGGATCCATTCCCGAAGATCTTGATCCCAAACTACCCCTGGCGGAAAAACACAACAGCCTGATGCGTGAAATGCATGAACAAGCCCGGGAGTTGAGTTTGGCTTCTGTCAGTCAAGAAAAAGTTTTTGAATCCCTGATTAATGATCTTAAACGCAAACGCAACCTGCTCTCATCGACGCCATCCATTTGGCCGGCAAAAGGTTGGCTATCCTCCGGATTCGGATACCGGATCTCGCCGTTTACCGGTTTGCGAGAGTTTCACAAGGGGTTTGACATTTCAAGCCGAAAAGGAACGAAGGTTATTGCTACTGCAGATGGCGTTGTAACATTCGCGGGAAGAAACGGTCTCTACGGCAATATGATCAAAATTGATCATGGACACGGGATGATGACGCGCTACGGACATCTCGAAAAAATGTTAAAAAAGAGAGGGGATGCCGTTAAAAGGGGAGATGTCATCGGATTAATGGGGAATACAGGACGAAGCACCGGCCCCCATGTACATTATGAAGTTTTTTTAAACGGCCTTCCTGTGAACCCCCAAAAATACATATTAAACTAGACGATTTTAAACAGCCCTTCCTTTCTGATCTTATCGCTTTTTTCCATCGTTGACGTTTCCTGATCAACACGTTTTGAAGTGGCTTCAAAACCTCCACTCGGGGTCAATCTCCGTGTTGGACAGAGACGGTCAATCCTCTTTTGCAAAATCTGTTATTTGATGATATATTGGCAAAAAAAATATCGCGTGAAACCTAAAACGAGTCATGTGCCACTTGCGTCTTGTATTAAAATTAATGGGTATCTTTATAACTTTTTATGAAATAGGAATATATTTTTAATGGCTGAGAATTTTTTAACAAAAGTTTTTGGAAGTAAAAACGAACGTGAATTAAAAAAAATCAGACCCGTCGTTGAAAAAATCAGTGCTTTAGAATCTCAAATGCAGTCCATGAATGACGAAACGTTAAAAGCACAAACAAAGATTTTCAAGGACCGTCTGAACAATGGAGAGTCGATCGATGATATTCTACCCGAGGCCTTTGCAACCGTCAGAGAGGCATCGGTTCGTACCTTGAAAATGCGGCATTTTGATGTTCAATTAATCGGTGGAATCGTTCTTCATCAAGGAAAGATAGCTGAAATGAAAACCGGTGAGGGCAAAACTCTGGCTGCAACTCTTCCTGCATATTTAAATGCACTTACGGGCAGGGGGGTTCATATTGTTACGGTGAACGACTACCTGGCCAAACGTGACACCGAATGGATGGGGCATATTTATAAATTTCTGGGACTTTCCGTTGGGTGTATTCTTCATGGGCTAACTGATGAAGAGCGCAAAGCCGCATACGGTTCGGATATCACTTACGGCACCAATAATGAATTCGGTTTCGATTATTTAAGAGACAACATGAAGTTCGATATGGACACCATTGTTCAAAAAGATCTCCATTTCGCAATTGTCGACGAGGTGGACAGTATATTGGTTGACGAAGCCAGGACCCCGTTGATCATATCCGGACCGGCTGAAAAATCAACGGATTTGTATCACCACGTCAACGCCATCATTCCACGCCTTGTATCCGAAAAGGACTATACCGTAGATGAAAAGGCCCGGTCGTCAGTGCTGACCGAGGAGGGGGTTGCCAAGGCCGAAAAATTGCTGAAGGTAGAGAATCTCTATGACCCAAAATATATCGAGCTTCTTCACCATGTGAATCAGGCGCTCAAAGCACATGTCCTTTTTAAACGAGATGTTGATTATATTGTAAAAAACGGAGAGGTGATTATCGTCGATGAATTTACCGGCCGTTTGATGCCCGGGCGTCGATACAGCGAGGGATTGCATCAGGCCCTTGAGGCCAAGGAAAACGTCAAGATCGAAAATGAGAACCAAACACTGGCGACGGTTACATTTCAAAACTATTTTAGAATGTATGACAAGCTAGCCGGCATGACCGGGACAGCAGATACGGAAGCCGCCGAATTTAAAAAAATATATGACCTTGACGTAATGGTGATTCCGACAAACCAACCCATGATTCGAATCGACAATCCGGACGTAATTTATAAAACGCGAAGAGAGAAATTTGACGCAGCGCTCAATGAAATCATTGAACTCAACAAAAAAGGGCAACCGGTGCTGGTGGGAACCATATCCATCGACGTTTCGGAGAGTTTTTCAAAGAAATTAAAGAAAAGAGGGATTAAACATAGCGTGCTCAACGCAAAAAACCATGAAAAAGAGGCCGAAATCATCGCTTTGGCAGGCCAAAAAGGGGCGGTCACCATTTCGACAAACATGGCCGGGCGAGGGACGGATATCGTTCTCGGCGAAAGCGTCACCGAACTGGGAGGGCTCCACATTCTCGGAACGGAGAGACATGAAAGCCGCCGTATCGATAATCAGCTCAGGGGACGTTCCGGCAGACAAGGGGATCCGGGTTCTTCTCGTTTTTACCTGGCCCTGGAAGATGATTTGCTGCGGATATTCGGCGGTGAGCGGATAACCGGGATCATGGAAAGGCTGGGGATGGAAGAAGGTGAACCCATAGAGAACAAATTGATCAGCAAAGCCATCGAGAATGCCCAGGCAAAGGTCGAAGGACACAATTTTGATATTCGTAAACAACTGCTGGAATATGACGATGTCATGAACCAGCAAAGAGAGGTTGTTTACAGACAACGTCGGGAAGCACTGAACGGCAAAAGCTTAAAGCCCGCCATCGAGGAGATGATTCAGGATAAGGCTGAAGAAATCGTGTACAGCCTGATCGACGAGAAAACATTTCCGGATGAATGGGACTGGAAAGGTTTGAAAAAGGCGGTTTTTAAACAATTTAACTTCCGGTTAAATAAAATCGACGAGAATGCCATGGATGGTCTGAATCGAGAAGATTTGGCGCAGTTGATTTCAGATAACGCTTTCAAGATATATAACGAAAAAGAGGCGGCCGTGGGATCAGAGGATTTCAGGCACCTCGAACGTATCGTGATGCTGCAGACCGTTGATAATTTGTGGAAAGACCATCTTTTGAGCATGGACCACCTGAAAGAAGGAATAGGGCTTCGGGGATATGCCCAACAAGATCCCCTAATCGTATATAAAAGGGAGGGGTTCGCACTGTTCCAGGAAATGGTTTCCAGGATTAAAGAAGAGACGGTGGGGATTTTATTCAGGATCCAGATATCCGAACCCCAGAACATTTCCGAGCTTCAACAGCCAAAGGAGCAGAAACTGGTTTTTTCCAGCGGCGATGAACCGGCAAAAAAGAACCCGGTAAAACGGTCCCAGGAAAAGGTCGGGCGTAATGCACCGTGTCCTTGTGGAAGCGGGAAAAAATACAAAAAATGCTGTGGCCGGTGATACCAAATCGTGCATATTTTTCGGATGTGCCCTTTACAAATTTATGCATCAGTGATTATAATACCGGAAAAGGACCATTGAAAAGGTGTTCGCAATGTATGCCTTTCGATATCCACTAAAATATGGACACAGCGTACGGGAGTTTCGCCTTCTGAGAAGCATTCAGACACATTCTTCAAAGGTCTTGCCATGGATAATGATTCAATGAACGGGTACGGCCCTGATTTGGAGGAAGATGTTATCTCCGATACCAAAGATGATGTTGATGAACCTCCCATGTACAAGGTGCTCCTTCACAACGACGATTATACTACTATGGAATTCGTTGTCGAAATTCTGATGTTTGTGTTTAAAAAATCGCCGGAGGAGGCGGTGAAAATTATGCTGAATGTTCACCATAAAGGTATTGGAATATGCGGCATATATCCTTTTGAAGTATCGGAAACCAAAGTGAAAACCGTTGATGCCCTGGCCAAGGAAAACGGTTTTCCGCTTAAGTGTACAATGGAGAAAGAATAGAACATGATCAGCAAAGAATTAAGTGAAACCCTGGGCTTTGCAGTCAGGGAAGCCAAAAGAAGACGACATGAGTATGTCTGCGTTGAACATTTGCTTTTTGCGATATTATACGATAGTGAAGGCATCGAAATCATTGAAAATTGTGGCGGCAATGTTGAGACAATTAAAAATGAGTTGGAGATGTTTTTTAATGAACGGATGGAAAGTGTTCCCGAAGACAACGAATATGTACTCCAGCAGACGGTCGGTTTTCAACGGGTCATCCAGAGGGCGATTAATCATGTCCGCTCAGCAGAAAAACAGCAGGTTGAAGTGAGTGACATCCTTGCCTCGATTTTTCAGGAGAAGGATTCCCATGCCGAATATTTTTTGAGTTCTGAAGGGATTAGCCGCCTCGATGTTTTAAGCTACATTTCGCACAATGTTGCAAAACCCGTCCCTAAGGAAGGGATCGACCCATTTATAACAACGGAAAAACAGGATAAAAAGCAAACATCCGATCCTTTGGAAGCATTTACCATCGATCTAGTGAAATACGCGGCTCAGGGAAAGCTGGATCCTTTGATTGGAAGGGATCTGGAGATGGAACGAACCATTCAGGTTTTATGCCGGCGACGAAAAAACAATCCGATTTTCGTCGGAGATCCCGGCGTCGGGAAAACGGCAATGGCCGAGGGGCTTGCCATTCGGATAAGCGAAGGGTCTATCCCGGAATTGCTGAAAAATGTTCGCATCTATTCTCTTGATTTGGGCGGATTGCTCGCGGGAACGAAGTTCCGAGGTGATTTTGAACAGCGCTTAAAAGGGGTTTTATCTTCCTTAAAAAAGAAAAAAGACGCCATATTGTTTATCGATGAGATTCACACAACGGTCGGAGCCGGCGCAACCAGCAGGGGGTCCATGGATGCTTCGAATATTTTGAAACCAGCCCTGGCGACCGGTGAGCTGCGATGTATCGGATCGACCACTTATGAAGACTATAAGAATTTTTTTGAAAAAGATCGGGCATTGTCCCGTCGGTTTGAGAAAATAGAAATCCTGGAACCGCCGGTCAAAGAAACCGTTCAAATTTTGAAAGGTTTGCGATCCCGTTATGAAGAACATCACGGCATCGTGTATACGGACAAGGCTTTAAAAGCCGCCGCCGAACTTTCCGCAAAATATATCAATGACCGCTATCTTCCCGACAAAGCAATCGATGTCATCGATGAGGCGGGAGCATTCGTTCGATTGTCCAATTCTCCCCAAAGAAAGAGGATCAATCCCAAGGATATTGAAAATATTGTGGCCAAAATGGCCAGAATTCCCACCGTCAGTGTGTCAACTCCCGATAAAACGAAATTGGAGACCCTCGAAGAAAAAATCAAAGCAGTCGTATTCGGACAGGATGATGCCATAAAATCTTTGGTCACATCCATCAAGCGATCGCGAGCCGGTCTCGGAACACCCGAAAGACCCGTTGGATCTTTTTTATTCGCCGGTCCTACCGGTGTGGGCAAGACTGAAGTGAGCCTGCAGGTCGCAAGGGTTCTCGGGGTTCATTTTTTACGGTTTGATATGAGTGAGTATATGGAAAAACATGCCGTTGCCCGCCTCATCGGCGCACCACCGGGTTATATTGGTTTTGATCAGGGAGGACTTCTGACCGATGATGTTCGAAAGCATCCTTACAGCGTTCTTTTATTCGATGAAATAGAAAAAGCGCATCCGGATATGTTCAACATCCTTCTTCAAGTGCTGGACCATGCCACACTGACAGACAACAACGGGAAAAAGGCGGATTTTAGAAATGTCATTATCATGATGACCTCCAACGCGGGTACACGGGAGATGAGCACACAGACCATCGGTTTTGGCGATAAGCAGCATGATACCAAAGACAAAGGGAAAAAAGCCGTTGAAAATTTCTTTAGTCCGGAATTCCGGAATCGTCTGGACGGTATCATCCACTTCAATCCGCTCAATGAAGATATTATGAAAAAAGTAGTGGATAAGTTCATAAACGAGCTTCGCGGTCAGTTGTCTAATAAAAAGGTAACCATCAGTCTTTCTTCGGAAGCCCGCACTTGGCTGGCCAAAAACGGACATGATCCGCGTTATGGCGCCAGACCGTTGAGTCGATTGATACAAACTGAAATTAAAGATGTCCTGTCCGATGAAATTCTGTTCGGACGCCTTGAAAAAGGCGGCAGCGTTCTGATCGAAGTCGAAAATTCAAAATTGACGTTTAACTACCATCCTAAAACTGTGTTGAAAGAAAACGCATAAGCCGCTCACCATTTCATCTATAAGTGGTTTCAAAACCTTCAATCGGGTTTAAGGTCAAGGCGGACTGAGGCGGCCAACCGCAGGAATATCGGGAATATTTCGAGGATTGACCGTCTCAGTCCAACACAGAAATTGAGCCCGAGAGGAGGTTTTGAAACCACTTCTAACATTGAAATCAGGTCCTTTGGGCCTGGATTTTTACTTATTTGATAACATTCCAGTGCCTGTTTTTCATTTATCCGATGCCATTGGTTTCCCCCCGCCCCACCTTGCGTCTAAAGAAGGCCTGCTGGCCGTTGGCGGAGATTTAAGTATAAAACGTTTGATTCTTGCCTATCAAATGGGCATCTTCCCGTGGTTTTCCGAGGGTGACCCGATTCTATGGTGGTCACCTGACCCTCGACTCGTGCTGTATCCTTCTGAAATTAAGATTTCCAAAACCTTAAAAAAAGTCCTAAAAAAAAATGTGTTCGGCACCACCATGGACACGGCCTTTGACGATGTCGTCACCCAGTGCGCAAAAGTTCGCCTGGAAAATAATCAGGGCACCTGGATCGTAAAGGATATGATTGATGCTTATTGCAGGCTTCATAGAGCAGGATTTGCACATTCTGTGGAAGTT
>Ga0316575_10000204_pt1 | contig 15775 bp, 14 predicted proteins | sample J5NA_FD_203072 | JGI IMG/M metagenome (GOLD analysis project Ga0316575, IMG submission 203072) | Rhizosphere microbial communities from salt marsh grasses in Alabama, United States - J5-7_050615r2r3 | ecosystem: Host-associated > Plants > Roots > Rhizosphere | place: USA: Alabama | collected...
AAGCGTCATTAGCCGGATCCGGCGTATTATTTCCCCGGTTAAAAAATTCTCTCATGTTGTGAAATGAAAACCCGGACCCGATTACCAGGATATTCTCAGACATCAATTCCCGCAATGCTTTGCCAATGGAGATATGAGCCGCCGGATCAAGACCGCGTAATAGCGAAAGCTGCAGTGAAGGGATATCGGCTTGAGGATACATCAGTTTCAGCGGGATGAATAAGCCATGGTCAAAACCCCTCTGAGGATCGACGCGGGCCGATATATCATTTTTAAGCAATAAGCCGGCTATCCGATTCGCAAACTCGGGGCTTCCGGGGGCCGGATAAGTGATATCATAGGCTTCATCAGGGAAACCATAATAATCGTAAAACATGGGAGGCGTTTGTGCGCCCAACAGTGTTGCTGCGCTTTCTTCCCAATGGGCGCTGATGACGAGAATCGCATCCGGTTTCCTCAGTCGGGATGGAAGCTGCCGCATAAAATTTACCATTGCTTTGTGGCTGGCATCCCCGAGAATCGGCAAGGGGCCGCCGCCGTGGGAGAAATAGACAATTTGGGCTCGATTTTGAGGATCTATTTGATTCAGCATTAAAACTCCTCCCTTGAACCATTGCTTTTTGACGGACAGCCTGCCAGTTGGTTAAACCGACAGCTGGTGATGTTGCATCGCCGGGAGATCTCATTGGAGGCCTCCTGATGATCGCGCCGGAGATGAAAATTCAGCCACGCCGAGGTTTTGTTCAATTCCCACAGCCGAGGCGGTATACATCCGTCGATGATTTGCTGGGTCTGCCCCGCATTAACCAAACGCCCATAGGCACGAACCCAGACACAGGGACGCTCAGGGAACACCTCGCAGCGGCCGTTGCTGCTGCCGCCGCAAGCACCGTTGCGGATATGTTTGGGGCATTGGGATTCGGGGCACAAAAAACCCACATGCTGAATACCACAATCACCGCACTTCTGGCAGTCAAGGGCGAGACGCTTGGGAATATCTTCGATCAGGTCCATCAACAGCCGGCTTGCCGGCTTGCCGTCGATCCGCTGACACAGCCTGCGGGATATATGCCCGAAGGGGTGCCGAGGATCAAAAAAAGTATCATGGACGCGTCTTAAGAGAGCGTACCGCAAGCGCTCGACCCGGCCGGGTTGGGGCGGGTCGCAGCCGAAGACGGGTGCGTCCGGTTCTTCCTCGGACTGAGAAGGAAAGGCATAGAATCCAACGGGTTGAGGGAAGTCGAAGTCGGACAGAAATTCTTTCCACTGGTCCTGAATCATCGACAGGCGATCGAGAATGCGGCCGACCATATCGAAGTTCCGATGGATCCCGCCAATGTGGATCCCGGCATATCCGAGTCCTTTGAGAACGGCCGCCAGTCGCGCGGCGCGTTCTATGGTTGCCTGACGGCCTGAGGCTGAATCGCGCCACTCGGTTTGAACGCATCGTAATAGTGCATCGGTCACCACTGCACCCGGTACCTTGCCGGCATTGATGATCTCTGCCGTTTTGGGGGTCAGTACGTAGACGGATCCCAAACTGGGCAATGCGATACCCATATACTTTTGAATTTGAAGCAGTTCCTTGAACTTGCGGGCATCGTAGCCCAGTTGGGTGATGATGAATTGTGCGCCGGCCGCCGCTTTTCGGCACAGTTTCGCGTATTGGGCAAAGCATTCGCCTTCGGTTCGCTTAAACGGCGAGACCGCACAGCCGGTAAAGAAACCGTCCGGATCTCCGGATGCGTTAATGCGTTCGCTGAGCATGCCCAGCATGATCTGCAGCTGCACTGAATCGATGTCGAAAACCGGAGCTCCCTGTCCGCCGAATCCCTTGCCGGAATAGTCTCCGTTCAAAGCCAAAATGTTCTTCATTCCCATCATGGCAAGCTGAAGTGCGCGGCTTTCCATGCCCACGCGATTCATATCCCGGCAGGTAAAATGAACGATGACATCCATTCCGATTTCGAAAATTTCGTGACCCAAAACATCAGGGCTCAGCGACGGATTGCCGCCAGGATTGTCTGTGATGGATACGGCGGTTACGCGTCCGTCGCTAAAAGTATCGCGGGCAATACCCAGGACGGTATCTACGGCGCGCCCGGAGGCTTCCCGTCCGGGCACCAGTTCCAACGTAACCACAAAATGATCAGGATCCGTAAGATCGAATTTGAAAATACGCAGCATGTCGATTCTCCATTTCATTCATAATGGACCCGAAAAAGCGATTAAGAAGCTTACCCGCGGTATTAGCAACCAGCCGGAGAAGAAATAAATCCCGGCACTTCTAAGATGAAAAGAAGGACATGCGATGAGAAGAAAATGGATCAAATCTTTTGGTCTGAAATGACAGTGAAGATTATTATCAATGACACAATCATCACAACAGGTTGATTTGCAGGTTGCTAAGGGTTTTTTGGGATTGAGAAAAATCATATTAACGTTTCTATGAATCTTATAAACCCAGAGCGAATGTTATTGCTCCGGTAACCTGATTTAGTTTTTCGGTTGAGAGAGCGGTAATCAGTGACCCTATCTTTCCTTTCGATACTGTTTGGATATGGTCAAAATTGATGACGCAATCCCTTGGCATACCATCATATTTGGATACGGATACTTCGCTTGGAATGTTGCGTATTGTTGTCGTTATAGGTGCTATGGTAACTTCACCGAGATATTCCAGAATAGAATCCCTGGTAAGAATCAAGACAGGACGTTTTTTGTCAGGGTGTTTAAATTTGTACCATCGTATTTCTCCTCTTTTCATTCATCCCCCCAATCCTGTTCTTTTTCCCATACGCTGAATTCATTTTTGCTCATTGGATGCTGCTCATAGCCTTTTCGATGCTCGGTTTCAAGGCGCTGAATATAAAAACGGTCTACAGCCTCCCTCAAAGCATCACGTGTAAAGGCTGAACGCGTTGTTTGAAGCTCTTTAACGAGTTTGTCTACCGTTTCAACAAGCTCGTCATCCAATGTCATTTGTATGATCCTCATAAATATCCTCCCTATTATATGGATTGATATGGATATTATAATCCACATAATATAATTGTCAAGGATCGAAATAGTTACTTTAGTTGACTGTCTTTGCCAGCTCTTCGATTGTAGAGCTCAACATTCTTCAACATTTTTTCCCGTTCTGATTGACATTTGACACAGAAACGGACTCCGGGCACTGTTTTGCGACGCGCTTCAGGAATTTCAGCCTTGCATTCTTCACAACGAGTCAGGCATTCGCCCTCCGGGATGTAATAACGATCGCCCTTTTTATATGTTATCTTTTCTCCATCGTATGGGTGAAGCCTCATCAAGATGGCGCATAATCCAAAATAATCTTTGCCACGAAGACGGACCTGCCTTGATTTGTGTGGCTCCACTCCATCATTTCCTTCATACAGTTTATCACCTGGGTGTGCTCACCGATCATAACTGTCGAGGTATCGCCGACAGTAATTTTCAGATCTTTATATTCTTTCAACTTGCGAATGAAATCTTTAATTAGGTCGCGATAATTTTGTTGGAATGGATAAAAGCTCAGCTCGATGGTTGTATTCATTGTATCCCCCCTTGTTATTAGCATGTCAGGCGCTCGGAATCCAGTTAGACGGCGCTGTCTGAAAGGGTGTTACCGGTAGTGGCGATAGTCCACACTGTATTTTTTGGCTTTGTAGGCGAATTTCCTGACGGTAGTTTTTAAAACCTTGGCGGCTACGGTGGTATTGCCCCGGGTATTTTTCAGCGCGTCGATAATCATCTCCCGCTCGAGGTTCATGACCGCGTCTTCAAGTGAAAGGGACGGGAGCGTGTCAGTTTCGATTCCGGTTTGAAGGGTGGGGGGGAGATGATAGCTGTGTATGACGCCTTCTTCGCACAATAGTATGGCCCGTTCGATGCAGTTTTCCAGTTCCCTGACGTTGCCCGGCCAATGATACGCCATGAGCATGTCGATGGCGGGTGTTGAAAACCGGCGGATGTCCTTATGATTTTCTTCGGCGTATTTCTCCAAAAAATGGTCGGCCAAAAGCAAGATATCCGTCTTTCTTTCTCTTAAAGGGGGCATGTAAATGGGGAATACGTTCAGACGATAGTAAAGATCCCCTCTGAAACTTTCATCTTCGACGGCCTGTTCGAGATTTTTGTTGGTGGCCGCGATGATGCGGACGTCCGCCTTTATGGTTTTGTGCCCGCCCACACGCTCGAATTCTTTTTCCTGGAGAACGCGCAGCAGTTTGACCTGGACGGCGGCACTGACGGAACCGATCTCGTCGAGAAAGATGGATCCCTTGTTGGCCATTTCGAATTTGCCGATTTTTTGATTGATGGCCCCTGTAAACGAACCTTTTTCATGGCCGAAGAGTTCGCTTTCGATCAGGTTCGAGGGCAGAGCCGAGCAATTGACTTTGACAAATCTGTTTTTGGCCCTGAGGCTGTTATAGTGGATGGAATTCGCCACGAGCTCTTTTCCAGTGCCGCTTTCGCCTCGGATCAATACCGTGGCATTGCTTTTTGACACCTGGGAAACCATCTGAAAGACTTCCCGCATTTTATTGCTGTTGCCGATGATATTCGTGATGTGGTATTTTGTCTCCAGTTCATTTTTCAACCGGATATTCTCTTCACTGAGCCGCTTTTTTTCCAAACGGATCGTTTCCAGGTTGATGACATGCCTGGCCACCATGGTGGCAATCACGGATAACAGCTTTTCGCCGTCGCTTAAAGCGTAAGACGCGTCGTACGGTTTATCGACACTGAGTGACCCGATGATCTGGTTTCCCTTTTTGATCGGAACGCAGATAAACGAGAATTCTTCATCTTTTGCTGATTTGCGGGAAGCGGTCCGGTTCAGAAATAACGGCTCGTTGCTGATCTTGGGAATGGTGATGGGTTTGCCGGTTTCGATGACCCGGCCGGTAATCCCTTCGCCCACCTTGTATTTTACCCGTTCCATGGCAGTTCGGGAAATACCATGGGCCACTTCGATGTGGATTTCATTGCTTAAGGGGTGCAAAATGGTCACGGTGCCGCGCTCCATATTCATGGAATTGGAAAGAATTTCCAGGACCTGATACAAAGACTTTTTCAGATCCAGGTGTTCATTGAGCGCTTCACTGATTTCATACAGCAACGGGATGTCTTCAACGTATTTCATTTTGTGCAGATGTCCTTGAAATAAAATTTACAAATTTGTAATAAACCGCAGATCTGTTTTTAAAGCAAGGTTTATTTTTTTAACCCTCGAAATTCTTTTGAAATAAATCTGAACCGATTAAGGAGCTTGATCTATTAATTGGATAACAATATATTGTGGTTCTAACTATTAGACCCACAATATACCGGATTTTTTTTGCTTGACATATCCTCTTGACAATCTTATATTGTTTTATTGAAGTAAAATGGCTTGTGATATTGGATATTTCGTTTCGGTCTTTTTGATGCAAATACTGCAGTTCTTAAAATTGAAATCGCTACTCCCATGGATAAACATATCTCCGGACAGATACTGGCTGTAGTTACAATCCATTTCTTTTTTATTTTCACGCTTGTTTTGGGTATATCTTATCTCCGTGAATATAGCCTGGAGACAGATGTTCAGGTGATAGGAAGTACTCTCGGTATTTCGCAGGTTGCGGATCCCCAATCCTCTGAAGGCGAGACCGGCGCGACCATCGCATACAATATACCATCCCGCATCAAACATAAAAAAGAGCGGCGGTTTCACCCCATCATAATTCAGGAAGCCAAACGCTATAAGGTCGATCCTTGCCTGGTAAAGGCAATTATCATGGCCGAGTCCGGATACAACCCCAAAGCCATTTCAAAAAGAGGGGCAAAAGGCCTCATGCAGCTGATGCCATCAACCGCCGAAGCCCTCGGCGTGGAAGATATATTTAACCCCAAGCAAAATATCAGCGGCGGTATCCGTTATTTTAAACAGCTCGTAAAAAGGTTTGACGGAAACGTCAAACTGGCACTGGCGGCTTACAATGCCGGGAGTCAAAAAGTCAGGCATTATCAAGGCATCCCACCTTTTAAATCCACTAAATATTACATTCAAAAAGTTTTTAAGTATTATGAGCTGTACAAAGACCAATCAGCGGAAAAATTAGACAAAGCTTAAAGCGGTTGTCAAACCCTTATTCCTCTAAATTATCTAGAAGCTTTCTCAAAATAATCTTTTGGCCCAAACTCGGCGTTGGAACCTCGTTTTAAGTCCTCGACATACTTGAGTATGCCTGCGGGTTAAAACCCGGCTCCGCCTTGATTTTGACCCAAAATCTTTATTTTGAGATGGCTTCTAAAATCCCATATCTTTATTGATGAGAACAATTTTCACCCTATTTTTGGGAAATGATTTTTCGGTAATGGTCCAGTAGTTGCAGATACGATCCGGGCTTTTACAATCCGCGCAAAAGGACGTTTTGGCGCACGGCGTTTTTTTGTCCAGCCGCATGGTGTTCACCGGTGCCGCATAATTTTGAACGCGGAACATGGCACTTTCCAGATCCGGAACGATCTTGTTGCGGCCGACAAGAATGATGACATGTTTGGGCCCGAATGTAACGGCGCCGACCCGGTTGCCGATCATGTCCAGATTGACCAGCTGCCCCGACTCGGTCACAGCGTTGGTTCCAGTAACAAACAGATCGACCAGCAAGGCCTGCCGCCGGCGTTCCAGACTTTCTTCAGGGGATAGATTCTTGTCATAAGTGTCCAGCACCTCAAGATCGTCAGCGCTTTTAAGTACATCATACAGTCCGGTGGCAACGAAGGTGATTGATCCGCCCCACGAGACGCTTTTCGGCGATATTTCGGGAATTATTTTTTCAAGTACGATGGATTTGGCTTCATCGGGGGTTTGGGCGATGTGAACCTCAAAGTTGTTTTCCGTCAATGCCTCTTTAAGTTCCGCCAATCTGGTTGTCCAATAATTCTCAATGGGATTTTCCATAAAATTCCTCCGGTTTTCGGTTTTGGATAACGACTCGTCTTTTCTCTTACCCAATTTAAATGGACTTGACCACTTAAAATTGAGGTGGTAATTGTCCTTTTTCGGAATGTGACTATACTTACCAGCCTAAAATTTTTTTTCAACCATAAAAAATGAGGTGCCAAATGAGAAAAGTTGCCTGCCTTGGTATTATTCTGTCGGTTCTCGTGGTTTTTGCATGCGGTAAAGCGAGTGTTGAAGATGCAGCCAAGAATTATGTAAAAAAACAATGCGCATTCGATAACGATGTTAACGTCGATACATCGAAATTAAAATACTCGGTTGTAAAAAAGACAGGTAATCGGGCGGTTGTACAAGTTTCTGGGACCATAAATTTTGACGGGCAGCTTTATTTGGTGAAAAAAGGCAGTAAATGGACAATCGACAAAAAAGGCGGTTTATACGCCACACCTCAACCGGCAGCGTCTCATGCTCAACCCAAAGCGGCTGTTTCACAGACTTCGCATACCGCTTCCCCTGTTCAGTCCGCCCATAAGTAGCCGCAAAATTGGTAGAAGTGGTTTCAAAACCTCCCCTCGGGCCCAATCTTCCATCTTCGCGATAGCTACGACGGGACAAGCTGTGTTGGACTCAAATATGTCGAGGACTTAAAACGAGGTTCCAACACCGAGTTTGGGCCAAAAGATTATTTTGAGATAGCTTCTATATATTCTTCGTATACCTGATAGGTGTCGGCTGAAAAAAGGATAAAGGCGACCTTTTTCAGCGCGCTGTTTCTTTCCAGAAATCGGCAGGTCGTATCCATCGCGGTTCTGCATGCTTCTTTGACAGGATAGCCGTAAGCGCCACAGCTGATTGCAGGGAACGCGATGGAAGTAATATTATTTTTGACAGCGAGTTTCAGACTGTTGGAATAACAATCTGCAAGGAGCTTTCGGTCGTTATCGCTTCCTTGATAAATCGGCCCTACCGTGTGGATGACATACTTTGCCGGAAGGTTGTAAGCTCTCGTTATCCTCGCTTCGCCGGTAGGGCATCCGCCGATTTTGCGACATTCATTTAAAAGCTCCGGCCCTGCGGCCCTGTGTATGGCGCCATCTACACCACCGCCGCCCAAAAGGGTCGTATTGGCCGCGTTGACAATGGCGTCAAGTTTCAAAGCGGTGATATCTCCCTGCAAAATTTCAATCCGATCGAATATCTCCTGTTTCATACTGCAACCTCTCCTTTTTATATTTAAAAATCAATCACGAAAACACGAAAGGACGAAATCACGAAATAAAAATATTTTTCGTGTTTTTAATTTTTCGTGCTTACGTGATAAAATTTCTTTTTTTGTTTTCCTGATAAATCGGGATCTGCGAAAATCTTCGATCAACAATCATCGCGCGTTTGTGCCCCAAGCGATGTGGCGTCTGCCATTTTCTGAAAAATACAAATTGCTACCCGTTTCCGGTGAGATAATTTTTGTCCAGCGACCGAAAGACAACCGGCAGCGATTCCATATCCGGCGGTCTGAACTTAAAAACAATATCAAGGAAAACCATTGTGATGCGAAATGTGGCGCCCCACAACACTTCGGTGCTGTCTCCGGAGTGATGTATAAAACAGGGAAAATCTCTGATATCCGGATTTTTTTCCTTTTCCATGGATGTTTCTATCTTGACCTGATATCGCGCATAGTTAGCGGGATTCAGCAGATTTTTAAAAGGGATATAAACGATTTTTTCAACCTCCCAGTTTGGGCTGAACCGTTTTTGGCGGCCGATCCGGCACACCATGGGATAAATCACCCGTTGAAACATGATGAGCCTCTGGGACGGGAGCGGCCCTAGAAATGTTACACCCAGAGGATTCAAACGCATTTCCTCTACACCTTCTCGCAGACACGTGGCCAACAGAAGGGCCAGATTTCGAGCTTCGCGACGGCGGTGTTTGTGCCACGTTTTCCAGTGGGGCCAACGGGTCAGGGGAGTTCCTGGCAAGCATAGAAACTTGGACAAAAATGCATCCACTCGGGATGATATGCTTCCGCCGGGGCAGCATAAGTCTCCGTGCTGTTTGACCATTAAAGATCTTTTGTTCAGAATCAAACAAGGCGTATCGCAAGAATTTTTTTGCCGCCGACACCGGCCGATCAAAAAAAGCACGGCGGAGGTTGTCGAAGAATCAGCAACGCCTTTGGGAAATATACGATCGCGGCCGTTTTCTTCATACAGCCTGTCCATGGCATGGTCGATAAAATCGGAGGTCTTGCAAAGCGCATCCATCATTTTCTACGGGGCCTCGAATTTTGCTCTATATCTCTCTTATCGCAACTCATCTAACTTGTTATCTTATTCATTATTGCACTTTTTGCAACCTTGCGGTAAGCACTATTTTCAATAAACATGTGGCAATGTGTTTATCGGGCAATTTGTCCGCAAATCGCACGAATCCGGGGAGGGAGGTATAACATGTCGAAAAGATTGACGGATGATTTTTTTAAGTGGCTTGTTGAGTTGCGTCGTTTTTTTCACAAGTGTCCGGAACCGGCTTACAAAGAGCTGAAGACCGCATCTAAAATTTGTGAGATTTTGGACACCCTCAAGGTTCCCTATCAATCGGGTGTGGGGCAAACAGGCGTGGTGGCGAGATTACGTTCACAACGCGCCGGACATCTGGTTGCGTTCCGAGCGGATATGGATGCGCTGCCGCTGGAAGAAAAAAATGATGTGCCTTACAAATCCCGAAATTCCGGGTTCATGCATGCCTGCGGACACGACGGGCATATGACCATTGCACTGGGTGTCATTCGATGGTTGATAGAGAAACAGTGGCCCCAGAACGGTTCCGGTGAAATCATTTTTATATTTCAGCCCGCGGAGGAAGGCGGCGCCGGCGCCAAAGCAATGCTGGATACCGGAATTTTCGATAACGAGCCCGTAAAAGCCGCTTTTGCCGGGCATATGCATCCGGAAATGCCGGCAGGACAAATTCGGCTGGCGCCGGAGGTCAGCAATGCCGCCGCAGACAGTTTTTCCATCCGTCTGAAAGGCAAGGGCGGCCACGGTGCTCATCCGCACCATTGCAAAGATCCCATTGTTGCCGGAGCCCACCTCGTTACTCAAGTGCAATCGCTGATCAGCCGCGAGCTTCCACCCCTTGAGAGTGCAGTAATTACCATCGGTCGTTTTCAGGCCGGAACAGCAACCAACATTATTCCCGAAGAGGCTGTTCTGGAGGGAACCCTGCGCACCTTGGATCCAAATATCCGGAAAAAGATGATCGAGCGTCTTGAAGACATGGCAAAGGGGCTGGCCGGATCATTCGGCATCAGTGCGACACTGACCGTCATCGAAGGATATCCGGTTCTAGTTAATGATCCGGAGCTGGTGAAGCACGTTGCGGCCTGCGCCGAAAAAATACTGGGCGCAGAAAATGTTCACAGCGGGCTTCCGAGAATGGGCGCCGAGGATTTTGCATATTTTTGTCAGAAGTGGGGCGGCGTCATGGTGGGGCTCGGCTGTCATGATCCCGGCAAAGGTTTTCAGCACAGCCTCCATTCGCCTTATTTCGATCTTGATGAAAGCGTCCTGGAGACAGGAACGGTGCTTTTCGCCCATGTTCTTACGAGATATTTGGAAAGGTCGCAAGATGTCCGTACGGAAACTGACGATTAAAATTGGTGAGATAATCCTCTTTCTCAACGGCGTTGGAAGAAAAGATGTCCGGAATGCCGAGTGAATTTTGAGCGAGTGTGAAAAATCGAATGAAAACGGTAGCTATACATGGTGTGTGGCGACGGTATCCAGATGCATTATCTTTCCCTTGCCTCGGCTTTGGGTGACGGTTCATCTGAATTTCTGTCAGGGAGGGTCAGCATGAAGACGGATCCTTCATCAAGTTCGCTTTTTACGTCGATGGTGCCGCCATGATCCTGCATATTTTGATGAGCGATAAAAAGCCCGAGGCCGGTTCCGCTATGAATGTTGCTTTTGTGTTTTGTGGTAAAATAAGGATCAAATATGTTATTGATCATGGATTGAGGAATTCCGGGGCCGTTATCTTTGATTTCAATGCGTATTTTAGTTGTTTTTTCTTTTTCGACAAATTTTCCTGCAACAATTTCAATGGTTCCGCCTTCGGGAGTAAATTCCACCGCATTTGAAAGCAGGTTCAAAATGACCTCTTTCATCTTCGCGCTGTCCATCCACGCCCGTCCAATGTCGGGATCGAATCTGCGGGTCACGGTGATCTTCTTGGCATTGCTCCGGGGCGACATAAGAAGTACCATTTTATCAATGAGATCGGGAATATCACTCTGCTCGAATTTCGATTCTCTCTTTTTGACAAGATTCAGCAGTTCGGTAATGAGATTGTTTATCCGGCTCGTCTCTTCCATGGCGATCATATGGAATTTTTCCCGAAATTCCACATCATTGTATTTCTGGGGTATCATCTGTATAAATGTTCCGATGGCCGTCATGGGATTCTTGATTTCATGGGCCAGTCTTGCCGCCAGATTGCCCAGAAATGAGAATTTTTCGGAGCGGCTCAAAAGTGCTTGAGATTTTTTCAGCTCTGCCATCTGTTCTTGCAGCCTGCAGTAAAGTTTTGCATTTTCTATGGCGATGGCGATTTGCGGTGAAAAAATTTCCAATGTTTCCCGGGTTTCTTTGGGGACACCCTTTTCACCGACGGCGTCGGTGGCAAATACGCCGATCACTTTGGAACGGGTGATGAGGGGAATCACATATACCGAGGTCGGTTTGCCGTGGGTTAACATAATGTTTTCTTTTCTCAAGGTTGACGTTTTTACCTCGGGCACGTATTCCGGCCGGCCGGTGCTGGTAACCCTGACCAGAAGGTTGCTTAAACGATTCAGTGAGACCTTGTAATTTTGGATCTTCTCCGGTACTTTATCGCCGAAACCGATGCCGTGTATGTATTCAAGGACCCCCTCCTCTTCGTTGACGAGCATGATGACGGCACGGTTGATTCGGCATACATTGGACAGGATGTTCATGATAACCGTCAACAGTTTTTCCAGATTCAACACGGAAAGGATGGCCTTGCCCGTCTCGTGAATGGCTTCAAGCTGTTTGATTTTGCTGTTGAGTTCAACATTGAGTTTGTTGACCTCGGCGTACTTTTGTTCGATAATCTCCTTATCTCTTTCCATCTCGCCGATGGTTTCTTTAAGGACGGATTTGGATGTGAAAAACCGTGACAATATCTCGTGAAAGCGGTTTCTAAACGGCCACTTATAAAGGTACTCGCAATAAGGGGCGCCTTCAAAATAACAGCATTTTTCTTCAACGACGCTGGGTTTCCCGCCCCAAATCATCGGCATGTAAGCGTAAGCACCTTGATTATACAGACAAATGTCTTTTGTTACATCCATCTCAGAATTCCAGTAGAGACGGAGCACCGCCGTGCTGCCTTTGATTTCAACGAGATCTATTGTCTTGCTTCGATTCCATTTGTCATTGACGACCTGCATGTTCTTGAGGACTTTTTTAAGGGACCAGAATGCCTTGAAGATAATTCTCTGGGCATAACCCAGGGACATATTTTCGATGGCATATCTGGCTATTTTATAGGCAGCCATTTCATCGTTGAGCATCAACTTTGCCCGATCAAACAATCTGGATACCACGGCACAGGAAATCCAGTTGTTAGGATCGCTTAAAAAACCCTCAGGATCCGGAAGGGCATCTATCGCGGGGTCCAGGTTGATAAGAAGGCTGGACGGGTCCCCTTGGTAATGTGATCTCATATAATCGATGATGGCCCGGGAGTTTATACAGCTGGTTTCTTTCTCCATTTCAGTATGCCTTATAAAGGATGTTGTTTTTAGGATACCCATGGCATTCTCCGATCTTAAAGACATACATCCCGATATTTTTAGAAAACAGTTCGATGAACAATATCAATGCCGCCTCCTGCTTGAAAGAGCCAAATGGATCGAAATACAGATGCCGGTTTTAAATGGGTGTATGCCGTTTACGAAACGTTCCCAAGAGAGGGTTCCAGCAAAGGGATCGGTGCCGGCGCCTTAATTTCGATATATGAAGGCGAAAACAATGCGAGTTCCGGATATTTTTCCCACTGATACCAGCCTTCAGGGTATTTAAGTATATAATGTTCCATGAATTTCAATATCACAGCTCCTACGGACATGTCTATGGATCGCTGAAAATGTGTTGCCATTTCTTCCCATGACGTTGCAATAAATTTATATTTGTGCCGGCACACTCTGTGCATGACACCGAAAACAATGGCGGAACCACATCTTGCTGATAAGATATCGATGGTTTTATCCAGAAGGATCTGTTGCCCCAAAAAATATATCTTGTTCCGGCGACAGGGTTTCCATTTATCGATCTCATCGCACATGGTAATGACAATTCGATTCTCTTTAAGATTATCACAGACTGCTTTCACGATATTGGGTGTGTGGTCTGCATCTATAATGTTTATCGAAAAACTGTTTGCTTGCTGCATGGTCATGTCCCGCAATCTTTTTGTTTTGAACTTTGCGACAATCGATACAGGATAGTCCAATGCGCCAAGAAACGTCGGTATGAACTCGATCCCTCCGTAATGCCCCGTAATCAGCAGTATGCCTTTACCCTTGGAAAGCGCCTGGTTTATGGTGTGCAATCCTTCATTTTTCATATGTTTTTTGTAAAAATTTCGCAGTTTTTCAGGAGCGGTATAGACATTAACAAATTTTTCGTAATAGTGAGACAAGATCCCTCGGAAAACACCTTTTGTGATAGATCTCAGTTCGGAACGGTTTTTGCGGCCTATGAAAACGGTTTTCACCGCCTCTTTTATTTCCCCTTTCTCTTTTCTGTTAAGGAAAAAGTATAATTTCCCCAGTATACTGATATAACAATATGTTAACTTCCATCCTATTTCTCTGCACATAGTGATGTTAGGGCCCCATTGCAAAAAAGTGCTCATGTTTAGATTCATAGCAAAACCTCCTTGTCAGCCTGCAGGGTTTGAATGAATCCGCTTTATCTCGATTGGGACATCTTGAGAATTTTACTCTTTTCCGTTAATGGCAAGTAATTAATAGAACGATATCTTATCAATAGGTTATAAGGAATGATATGCTTTATAAAAAGAACTGATAACATGTGGAGGCGGTAGTGTGAGAAGAAAGTCAAAATTACATTGCGTCATTTCAGATCCGGCCAGCGTCTATTCTGGTGCCTATCAATCCGATTAATGATCTTGTTTACTCAAAAAGCATGCCAGAATTAAATGTGTGGACAAGAAATTTACAAATAAAACGTTTTGACTTAAAACGTTATATTGTTTTATTGTAACTGCCTATTTCAATTATTGTTTTGGCGAAGTACCTTTGGCCGGTGAACAATCGTATAACCGGTTAATACAAAAAATGGAATATAACCGCAGTGCCTGCTTTTTAAAGTGCACAGAAAACTGTGCATGGCTGCACAATTTTCTGTGCATTTCCGACGAGACGCCGGATGATTGTTTTCAGTAGAAAGGGATTTATTTAATGTTTGGATGAGATTCCATGGCCGTTTAGACCGTCTGCATCACCGGATGCGGTCAATTTGGCATGCAGATTGCTAAAGATCGGAATCAATCATGGATAATCGGAGATTTGTTGAACCGGCATTAGCAAGCGAATATAAAATAAGCAAAATACCTTACCGGGAATCCCGCCATGGCGGGACTGCAGATTGCTGCAGGGCATTCTCAATCTTTTGGGAATTATTAGGCATGAAAAAAAAAGGTACGATTCTTGTGGTTGATGATGAAAACGGGGTCCGTGAGTCGTTTAACATGGTTTTAAAAGATGATTATAATGTGCTTCTCGCCGGAACCGGACAGGAGGCAATGAATATTTTCAAGAAAAATTCCATCGACCTGATTCTTCTCGATATTTTGTTGCCTGATATAGACGGGATTGATTTACTTGAAAAACTGGTAGAGACAGATCCGCATTCGGAAATCATCATGGTCACCGCCGTCAATGAAGTTCAGACGGCGGTGCAGGCCATTAAGCTGGGCGCTTACGAATATGTTATTAAACCTTTTGTGGTGGCTGACGCTTTGACGGTGATTCGGCGTGCATTGGAAAAACAAAGCCTTGTCAAAGAGGTCACATATCTCAGGAATGAATTGGGAAGTTACCACCCATTTGAAAAAATGGTGGGTAAAAATAAAAAAATGAGAAAAATTTTTGAGTTGATTTCCACCGTGGCCCGAAGCGACGGTACCGTGCTCATTCAAGGTGAAAGCGGCACCGGAAAAGAACTGGCCGCGAGGGCGATACACAATCTCAGCTATAGAAAGGACCAGCCGTTCGAGGTGGTCAATTGCGCGGCGATACCGGCGACACTGATGGAGAGCAAGATTTTCGGCCACAATAGAGGCGCTTTTACAGGCGCCAGCATGACCAGCATCGGAAAGCTGGAGCTTGCCGACGGCGGAACGGTTTTTCTGGATGACATCAATTCTCTCGATGTGAATATGCAGGCCAAGCTTTTAAGGATCCTCCAGGAAAAGGAGTTTGAACGGCTCGGCAGTTCAAAGGTTATCAAGATTGATGTCAGATTTGTCGCGGCGTCGAACAAAGATATTAACGATTTGATTTCAATCAATAAATTTCGCGAAGATCTCTATTATCGACTGAATGTTTTCCCCATACGGCTGCCGCCACTGAGAGAGAGAAAGGATGATATTCCGCTGCTTCTGAATCATTATTTGGAATTGAATGCCGGCGAAACCGGAAAACCGCCAAAGATTTTTTCGGAAAAAGCGGTTAAAGCGCTGACCGCATACCATTGGCCG